>JABAOF010010047.1_pt2 | contig 12160 bp, 3 predicted proteins | sample 7062171 | NCBI WGS metagenome assembly JABAOF01 (sample SAMN14538628, study PRJNA623070) | marine sediment metagenome | biome: marine biome [ENVO:00000428]; feature: marine pelagic biome [ENVO:01000023]; material: deep marine sediment [ENVO:00002113] | place: India: Gulf of Khambhat ... | reverse complement strand
AGGATGTCTCGGAGCACATCATCGTTGAGAGCACGGGCCGGTCGGGTGGCTACGTCGACGTTAGAGTCAAAGGGGGTAACCAGCGCGATTCACTCGGAGGTGATGAGGGAGAATGGCAGGATTATAAGGTCAAGGTCGGCAGGAAGATCATCGGAGCCGGGGCCGAAGGCAACGACATCATCGATCTCTCCGGCGTGACTGATGACGGCATTGGCTTTGACCTGGACGGCGGCGTAGGCAACGATGAGCTTTGGGGGGGCGACGGCGGCGGAACGATCCGCGGGGGGCTCGGTGACGACGATCTCCACGGTGGGGCCGGCGCCGAGTTGATCTTCGGTGACGTCGGCAACGACGAGATCGACGCCGGCGACGGGGACGACTTCGCCTTTGGCGATGGTGCCGAGGTGCCGGACGACTTTCTGAGCTCTCTTACGGGGTTCGTGCGCGGTCTGGTGACGCTGACAGACGGCGAGGACCTGATTTTCGGCGGTGGCGGCAGCGATATCTTGATCGGCTCCGGCGGCGCCGACACCATCTACGGCGACGGCGAGACCCCTAACCCGGGCGACGGCGACGACGTGATCATCGGCGAGGGCGCTCTGCTCGAGTTCAATAGCCCTGTAGCCTCGGTGGACGAAACGGAAGGAGGTCCCCAGGGCTTCGCGGACAAGCTTTACGGAGGCGGCGCCGACGACCTCATATTTGGCGGTCTCGGCAATGACACGATCTACGGCGACGGCGAGACCCCTGACCCGAGCGACGGCCACGACGAGATTTACGGGCAGGCGGGCTTCGATACCATCTACGCTGGCGGCGGCAACGACGTCGTCTTCGGCGACGGCGGCCAGACCTTCCCCGGGCTTGGCGGCATCGGGACCAGCGACGGCGGCAACAGCTCAGCCACGAGACTACACGATCCTACCAGGGACTTCATTGCAGAGGGCGTGCGGGTCGGGGACTACGTGAAGAATGCGAGGGAGGGCATTATAGTGCAGGTCACCCGTGTCGTCGTGGATCCCACCACTGAGCAGGCCCACGAGCTTGATACAGACCCGGTGAGCGACTGGACTGGGGCCGAATACCAGTTCATTTCCCGGCGGATTGCTGGCGGCGACGCCGATCAGATCCTGGGAGGTCCCGGTGACGACCTGATCTTCGCCGGTGGCGGAAACGACGTGGTCCAGGGCGGTGACGACGATGACCGAATCTTCGGCAGCAGCGGCGCGGACACCCTCTTCGGCGATTTGGGTGTGGCGGTGAATAGAGTCGTGGACACCAGTTCTCTCTCCGGCACCGGTGCTGACCGCATTTTCGGCGAGGGCGAGCCCGATTTGATCCACGGTGGCGCAGGTAACGACACCCTTGACGGCGGCGTCGGCGGAGACGATGTTTTCGGCGGCTCTGGCGTCGATGTCCTCACCAGCAGGAAAGGCTCCGATTTCCTCGACGGTGGCGATGGAGGGGACTTTTATCTGAGCTTCTTCCATGGAGGAACTGCGGAGTCAGTCTCTGTGATATCTGATTCCGGCCCCTCGGGAGAGGTAGACGTCTGGTCAGTTACCGGGACGGTTCTGAACGATCAGTTTCTCCTCCGGGCAAACCCGAGCGGTTCCCGGGCTTTTGTTGCGAGCATCAACAGTCCGGACCGGGTCGAGAGGATCAATTACAGCGACGACCTAGAGAGAATCGTTATCAACGGTAGCTTCGGCGACGATCATTTCGCGGTCGATGACACAGCAGCGGAGATCACCATTAACGGCGATTTTGGTGACGACACCTTTCAGATCGGCCAGCTTTTCAAGTCATCACGCGGCGATACGGTCGACAGCGACGGACAGCTCACAGGCGACGCGGTTTTCCAGCTTAGCGTAACCGGCGGTCCCAATGCTGGCAACTATGACATCACAGTCGCGGCCAGCGACACAGCCAATAACAGAGTCATATCCGACCTAATTGACGATATCAACATCTCGCTGGCCTCCGCGACTCCGAGCGGTGGCGGGGCTCCCGTGGACTTGAGTGCTGAGATCGAGGCGCAGTCAGACGATAACCGCTTGAAGCTGGTTGCTATCGGTGCCAGCGTCACTGCCTTCCAGGTCAGCGCCAATACCGCAGACCCTGCGTTCCTCGAACTGGGCATCCCGGAATTACAGGATGCGGTGGACGATGGAAGCGGGAACCTGGTTGTTGTCGCTTCGGAGGAACCTCGGGGCGACGGGTTCGCCGATTCCACTGGAATCGCTCTGCCCGACGACATCTTTGCCGACATCGAAACAACCCGCGGCTTCCTCTCGAACGGTATCAGCGCCCCGATGACGATCAACGGCGGCGTAGGTGACGACAACTTTGTCGTTTTCCACAACAAAGCGGTGCTGCAGCTCAACGGCGGGGAAGGTGACGACACCTTCGAGATCCGGGCATTCGCCCTCGCCGGCTCCCAGGAGCCGCAGCGCGAGCGCACCGACATTACCGGCGGCGCTGGCGCCGACCTGATAATGTACGCTGTCAACGCCCCGGTGAACATCAACGGCGGTGATGGTTTTGACACCGTGGTGATCATCGGCACCGAGTTCGGCGATGATTTTGTGATCACCGAGGATGGGGTCTTCGGCGCAGGTCTCACTGTGAACTTTGTCAATATCGAGTCATTGCGGGTCGACGGGGCCGAGGGCGACGACCGTTTCTTCGTCAAGAGCACGAGCGAAAAATTCGTTACCCAGCTCTTCGGAGGCCTCGGGGAAGACACCTTCAACATGTCGGGCGACACGCCACCGGTGGTTAGCAACGACCTGAAGGGGCATAGCGGACTGATCCTGCATGGTGTTGAACAGAAAGGTGGCGATAAAGAGTATGATGGCCTTAAACTCGTGGGTATCTCGGCGAACGTAGCTGACAACGATGAACCCTTCGTGGTGATCCGGCCCACCGACGGCTCCACCATCGTTACCGAAGGCAGCACCGAGTACGACTCCTACCAGATCGTGCTGACGCGTAGGCCCGAGGTCGATATCTTCGTGCTCGCGCTGGCGCCGATTCCGACACCGGACGACCGCGAGCTTCAAGCACAGGCATTTCGGCTCGACAGCGCTACGGCCTACAATGTGACGGATGACGGCACCGGACTCACGCTTAAATTTACGCCGAGCAATTGGTTCCTGCCGCAGACGGTGCAGGTGATCGCCGAGGGCGTAAAATTCGACCAGTCGTGGTCTAGTCCCTTAGGCGGTCTCTTTACGCGACCGGAGCTCCTAGCCACCGTGAGCGGGGATTTCGACTTCGACGATGAAGCTTACGAAGGGGTGCACTTCGGGGTCATCAACCACTTGGTGGAGGCGGCGTCCAGAATCCTCGAAGGGACCCTCGTGGCCTTCTCTAACGGGGACGGAGATGCGACACTGACTACGGCTACGATCCCGGATCCCGGGGACGTGGCGCCCACTGACCTTCTTGGCCGCGAGCTCAAGATCAGCGCTGGTCCGGGGAAAGGACAGACACGATTCGTTGTAGCAATCCAACAGGTTTCGGGAAACCTGGAGCTCACTCTGGATCAGCCCTTCATCGGAACCGGGGACGAGGTCCCAGACTCGACGAGCCAGTTCCGCCTAAACATTGACGACGCCATCGTCGGCACCATGACCGACTTCGACGAGACGCTGAACTCTGAAAGAGCAACCCGGACCTCGAACGACACCTTTACTCTCTCTGGCGATTTGACCACGGAGATTGCGGTGGGCGATAGGGTAGTCGCGAGACTGGATACCTCGACGGTCGAAGAGACCTTCGTGACAGCCCTCAGCTTCGACGCGGGCACGGACACGACCACGATCACGGTCTCTGACGCCGTGATAACCGCTCCGCTGTCCAGGGTTACAATTGGCGACCCGGCTCTACCGCCGACCTCGGATCCGCAAGATGAACGTTCGACATTTCAAGACGCGAGCGCCAACTTCCCCACGGCGGGAGAAGGACTGACCGGCGCCGTTCTCCAGATCGTGGGCGGGCCGGGAGCGGGCCAGCAGAGGCTTATCCTGGGGAACTTGAGCAGTGACACGCTCATCCTCAACGGACCGTGGTCGAGAGATCCGGTTCCGAACGAGAGCATCTACCGAATCGAACGCTACGATGGCCTGGCGATTCCCAGCGTGGAGGTCCAGGTCAACGACAATGATCGGAAAGGTGTGATCATCGACGAGACGTCGGGAATTGACACGGACGTGGCTGGTCAACTGGTTGCCGATTTTGACACAATCACCGCGGTGATCGAGGGTGGCGACGGGGATCAGCGCGGTGAGAAAGATGTGGTGCGGGTCCGGCTCTCTGCCCCACCTGTTGGCAACGTTAAGGTTCGGCTGAAGTTCGATCCTGAGCAACTGGATCTGACCGATTTGAGCGGTACTCCGATTCCCTTTTTGAGCGGTACTTCGATCCCCTTTCTCGAGTTCACCCCGGGTAACTGGAACACCTTCCAGGAAGTGGTGGTCAAGGCCGATGCTGACATGAAGCGCGAGGGCTTTCACACCAGCCTGATCGAATTTGAAGTCGACACTGGCGACCTCGCCGATCCGGTGGAGGACGGCAACTTAACGATTCCCGGTCATTTCGACGAGTTCAAAACAATCGGCGAGGACGAGGCGGTATTCTTCGTGGGCCTAACTCACAAGCCAGTCACCGTCTCGGACAATCTCGTTGCCATTGACAACGCCGCCCCCACCGTTACCATTGCGGATCCCGGTAGTCTATCGCCGACCGAGTTGACTGACCACAAGCTGTTCATCACTCTCGGTCCAGGAGCCGGTCAGAACCGTGTTATCCTTTCCGTCGATGATACCACGGATCCGGGCAACTTCATCCTCACTCTGGACCAGCCCTTTACAGCGGGCGATCTGCCGACCCCGGCGAGTGAGTTCTTCATCAGCGGGGTTTCGGTTGACCTCGACGGAGTGCCGCTAACCGAGGCTGATGCCAAGGGTCTGAACGGAGACTTCGTGGTCCTCAGCAACAAGGTGGTCTTCGTCGACGACAAGGGCAACGCGATGAAGCGCTCGGGCGAGATCGTGGTTACTTACAACTACGTGCGACCGGGATTCGACACGGCCCTCGCACCCGCGGTACTGACGAGAATCAGCGATATGGATGCGCCGACGGTGCTCGTGCGCGAGACCGGCGGTTCGACGGACGTGGTTGAGGCAGCGCTCAACGGCGACTTCGAAACAGGCGACTTTAACGGTTGGGACATCTCGGGTACAGCCAGCATCGAGACGGCGGCCTACGGCAGCGGCCCAACGGAGGGAACCTTCCAGGCCCTGCTCTCGACCAGCGGGACCACAAGCAGTGATACCGAGCTCGAGTCGTTCTTGGGACTGGCTGCGGGCAGCTTGGACGGCTTGGGCAATGGGGACGCCACCTCCGGTTCGGCCATCCGCCGCACGGTGGTGGTCTCTGCCGGGGAGGTGTTCAGCTTTGATTGGAACTTCTTGACCAACGAGGATACACCGATTTCATTTTACAACGATTTTGCCTTTATGTCGATTGCGGGTACCGCCTCCGAGCTGGCGGACACGAATAGCGCATTCGTGACGTCTCTGACACCCTTAAACGAAGAGACCGGCTTCGATACGTTCACGCATACGTTTGCCACGGCAGGTACCTTCACCATAGGGGTGGGGGTGATCGACGTGGGCGACACCACTATCGATTCTGGCCTCTTGGTGGACAATTTCAATTTCGACGGCCAATTATTGCTGGCAGGTCAAAAGGAGGACACCTACGAACTGGTGCTGACCGCGCTGCCCTCCGACATGGTTACTGTCACGATCACGCCTGAGATTACCAAGACGACCCGCACTGGTGGGATCCGCCACGACGATGTACAGGTCGAGGTGTTCGGCCTCGACCCTGCCGATCTGCGGGTCGTTCGCGAAGAATTCACTGCGGATCCGACAGGTAGTGATTCAACGACGCTTATCGACAACGACGCGACCTTTATCACCGACGGCATTCAGATCGGGAACTTGGTGCGGAACATCACGGAGGACGTGTTTGTCCGCGTTACAGAAGTCGTCAGCGAGGAGGAGTTGAAGACCGAAGCCGTCAGCGATTGGTCCGGCGACGATTACTCCTTTGGTAATCTGCTGGTTACCTTCAGCGCCGCCGACTGGGACGATCCGGTGAAAATAGGTGTTCGGGCCATCGACGACAACTTCGTGGACGGCGGTGATACCAAGGAATTCGCGCCGGGTCCGAACACCGTGAGCGGCATTCTGGGACCGGTGGTCGTTGAGGGCGCAGGCGGATTGGGCTCGCTCAGCATAGGCGCACCGGTGATGCTGCCGGGGGAGATCAACCGGCGGTCATCGGACGGCAGCGNNTCACTAAGAATATCGATGATGGACCAGGCGCCGTAGAAGAGATGACGGTGCTGACGGGCGAGTTGCAGCAGGTGGTTGATGATGACCCGGACCTCGACTCCCTTGCCGACCTCGAGGGGCTGACGCTCGAGATGAGTTTGGGGAGGGGCGTCGACGTCGTGCTGAACCCCGAGCGTCCTAACGACAAGTTCGACCGGTTCTGGCTGATCAAGGAGGTGAACGACGGCGGCAACGAGACCGTGCTCAAGCTTCAAAACCCGAGTCAGGTGGATCCAAGCAAGCTCGATGATCTCACGGACGTGCCGGACTCGAACAGCGAGTACGCCATCACCAAGCTTTCGGTGAACTTCTTCGTTGACGAGACGACGCAGGTCGACTTCATGTTCGTCAACGACGAGGACAGCCCGGCAGACCACAGTGGCGTGCTGACGCCGACGCGCCTGTATGGACTCAACATGGGCCCCGACTTGGTGATCGGCGGGCAGCGGCGGCCGGGTGGAATCACCTACAATGACTTAGAGGTGCTTGAGATCAATCTCGGCAGCGGCGGGAACAATTTCAAGGTCTTGGGTACCCATACGCGGGAGGATGGTTACCAGACGTGGACCTTCCTCAACACCGGCGATGACATTCCCTTCGGAGATATCGTTGGCGACACGGTCACCGTGAAGCTGAACTCCCTGGAAGTGGAGACGGAAACTGGCTTCGTGAAGAGTGCCGAGAATGCCGATGCGTTCTTAGGCATCTTCGAGACCACGGTAACGCTTGACGAGATCCTCGCCCCCAGCAGCCTGGCGGGGCAGTTGATCCAGATCCTCAAGGACGACAACCCGGAGATCGTCGTGGAGGCCCGGCGCATCCTGGACAACATCGAGGTGAAGGACGGCTCTGGGACCGTTATCGGGACCAGACTTACCGTGGCGGGCGTCTGGGAGGTCATCCCGGACGGGAAGCCCTACCGCATTGTCGACGAGGCTGACGGGGCCTTCGCGGTGAACGCCGAGGGCGGTGATGATACCGTAGATGCCTCTTCCTCAAGCCTTGGCATTGTGATGTTTGGAGGCCTTGGCCAAGACAATCTTACCGGTGGCAGCGGTGACGACATCATCTTTGGAGACCGTGGCCGGGTGGATTACTTCAACTTCGGCGAAACTCCTTCCCCCAGCGATGATGCCATCGTCACGCGGCTTGGCGATGCGCCGCAACCTATCATCGGCTTCGTGACCGCGCAGGTCACGCCGGCGACTCTATACACCCTGACTGACACGGGGACAAAAAAGACCGACAGAGGCCAAGTCATCGGCACCAACTTTCCGGTTCCGGATGACCTGGCCGACGGCTCGGGGACGGACGATATCGGTCTTCGCGGCTTGTTCGTTGACGTCAATAATGGGTTTGGCTTTCTGCAAACCATCAAGCTGATTAGCGATAACGATGCCACCTCGTTGACACTGGCTAAGCCCTTCGATACCGAACTGGATTTGCCGGGTCCGGTCGCAGGTGACGAGAGCGAATACCGCATCTCGACTGTTCCAGAAGACCAGACTGACGGCGTGGTCCGCGATCCAAGCCTGCTGATCACTGTCGACAATGACTTAGGAGATGTGGACCTCATTGACGCAGGCGAGGGCGACGATACAGTTTTCGGTGGCGCGGGCGGCGACGACATTTCTGCAGGTGATGACGACGATATTGTGATTGGCGATGCGGGCAGGCTCGATCGCTCGCGCGATCCGGCGGCGCCCGGCGAGCTCGTGGTCCACGACACCGACACCGGCCGTGTGGAAGTCCGGAGCTTCTTCGACCGTCTGCGGACGATCTCCTTCGATGAGGGCGGTGTGGACACCATCTCCGGTGAAGCAGGTGCCGACATCATCCTTGGCGGCAACAGCGGAGATACCATTTACGGAGATGACGACACTGGATCAGCTGGTTCAGCTGACCTCAGCGACGTAATCCTCGGTGACAACGGCGAGGTCGAATTTATCGACGGTGTAATCAACAAGATCTTTACCACCGACACGAGCGAAGCAACAGGCGGGGGGGATATTATATTAGGCAATTATGGCGACGATATCATTCTCGGTGGAGTCAACGGAAGTACCGATGTGCTTTCAGGCGGAGCGAGTGATGATATCATCCTCGGAGACAACGGAGGCATCTTCTTCGACGTTGACGGAAACCTGTCAACCCTCGACCTCATTAAAACCGCCGATAATGCAAGTCTTGGCGGAATTGACATTATTTCCGGAAACGCAGGCAACGATATTGCCGTTGGCGGCAAAGATAAAGACTTCATAGACGGCGACGAGGACGATGACCTAATCTTTGGCGACGCCGTGGAGCTCATGTATCGTCCCGGCGACATTACCAACCCGCGGTTCCAGACAATACTTGGGGAGGTGATTTACAGCCGCAATGATATTCCCGCTTCCCTGCAAGGTCCCGCTTCCTTGCCAAATTCCCAATTCGATGTTGGAGAGGTTCTAGTTGACGGTATTGCGCGGGAGTATCGCAATCCCGATGGATCGGTACCTTTTTGGGCCGAATACGAGATTGTAGATCTGTATCATGCGACCANNNGGTCATGACGTCATTTTCGGCCAGCTTGGCGATGATGTAATTCAGGGTGATGGAGCTATCGAGAGTGCGATTGCTGAAACGAATCCGACCGAAGTTGGTGCAGAGCGTGTTGAGGATGGAACGATCGACCTCACGCCCACCCGTACAGAGCTGCCCAAAATGATCCTGGAAATTACCCCATCTTTTGACAGCGCTGATGACGGCGACGACTACATCGAGGGCATGGGCGGTGACGATGTGATCTTCGGCAACCTGGGACAGGATGACATCATCGGGGGTAGTTCTCGCCTCTTTACTCTTGACGATAATACGGCGACCGCTCTAGACGTCGAAGAACGAGACCTGAGGCCTGACGGCTCCGATATCATTTTTGGTGGCTCAGGGACCGAGATCGACCGTGACGAGCTGTTTGATAACGAGGTTGACGATCTCGATGATCTGATCCTGGCAAAAGACATTCATGCTCGGGATGCTGACGTCATAGCCGGCGACAATGCCAATATTTATCGGCTTGTTGGTATAAACGGCACCGATGGACAAGGAGTTGATACCGCCAACGGTGACCAATTCCTGGCCTACGAATACGATAAGGTTCGCGGTGCAGAGCGTATCATCGTTCGCGCGGTGGAGTTTCTAGACTACACGCCGGGTGGCCCGGATTACGATGAGATCAATGCGGTGAACGATATCGGTGGCGCAGACGAGGTCCACGGCGAGTCCGGCGACGACTTCATTTACGGCCAAAGGGATGCCGATGTCCTATTCGGTGACAGTGAATCCGACGACATCATCGGCGGCTGGGGGCCTGACTGGATCTCAGGCGGCCAGGGCATGGACGGCGTCATCGGCGACGACGGCCGGATCTTCACCGCCCGGTACGAGGAGCTGCCCGGCAATAATACCTCAGAGGCCGATCCGACCGATCCAACCCACTACGCTGAGCTGCTCCACGGTATCTTCAAGGTCGATGAGCTTAACAAGGTTATCAGGACGCCCGGTGATATTCAGAGGGCGATCATCAACCCGACCGAAAAGCTTCCTGATGGCACTGACACGGGTATCGGCGAGATCTTCAAGACCGTGGATCTCACGCCTTTCAACCTCGACCCGTATACGGCCATGCAAGATCGACTGTTCGAGCCAAAATATGCTAACGACATCATTTTCGGTGGCCGGGGCAATGACTTCCTGCATGGCAGTGCGGGCGACGATGCGATCTTGGGTGCTGAGGCGCTCCCAGAATACTTTACCGCACCCATCAACCCGGACGATCCCACGTTAGCCGGCGACGACCTGCTTCGGTTCAATCCGGATCGGATCGAATTCGCCGATTACGATGAGGAATTTCCACGGCAGAAGCTCGATCCGTTCGTGCTCAACTTCGATCCTGCAGGTGATCCGGATACTATAGTCGATGCTGACGACAACTTCGACGAAGATGCGATCTTCGGCGATTTGGGCAACGATTGGCTGGTGGGTGGCCCGGATAACGACTACCTGTTTGGCGGCTTCGGGGCCGATATGTTGGATGCCGACGACAACAAAGAGACCGATGGAGATGGCGACCTTATCTCGGGAGACAACCTAGGCCCAGACGGCCCCGATATCGACATCCAGGATCGGGCATACGGAGGTGCCGGCCGCGATGTGTTGATTGCCAACACCGGCGGTGACCGTCTTATCGACCATGTCGGTGAGTTCAACAGCTTTATTGTGCCTTTTGCGCCGTTCGGCGAGTTTACCATCACCCGGGCAGCAAACCCGCAGTTGTTCCAGTTCCTCTACGACCTTTCCGAGTCCCTCGGGGCCGACCCGAGCCGGGCAGCAGATACAAACATAGCTCATGCACCCCGCAACGGCGAGCCCGACGGCGAGATGGGTGCGGTTACGCAAAAAGACGGTGAGCTGTGGCGCGACCAGACTGGTGCCCCCATCGACCCGCAGCCGGGCAACATCCCGGGTGGCCCGCGGCTCACACTGCGTGGCGTGGACTTCAACAGCGGCGAGGCGCAAGGGTTCACGCCGGATACCGGTGAATGGACAGTCTCAGGCGGCCGCTACGAGGTTTCTCCAACGGTGCTCGGCGGGGACGCGGTCAGCGTCTTCCATGTGGGTGAGTACCTGCCGGGCTACTTCGAAATGCAGGCCATCATCAACGCCGGTAAGCCCACGGGCGGCCTCAAGTCGAATGCTTACATGATCTTCGACTACCAGAGCCCGACGGATTTCAAGTTCGCCGGGGTCAACATCTCGATTGACAAATTGCAGATGGGGCATCGGGATGGTGATGGCTGGCATGTAGATGTGCAGACACCCACGCAGCTCAAGCCGAATACGGATTACAACATGCTCCTGGCGCTGAACGGTGTTACCGCGACCCTGGTTATCGACAACACCGAGTTGTTCAGTCATGCCTTTGCGCCACGGATCGATGACGATGGGTTCACTTATGGTCTCAATGCAGGTATGGTGGGCATCGGTGCCGACAACTCCGTCGCCCGTATCGACAACGTTATTGTCCAGATCTTGAAGCCCGAGACCACCTTCGCACACGAAGACGATTTCACGGACGGTGTTGCCGACCTGTTCACCGTACCGAGCTCTGGCGTATGGCAGGTGAGCGGTCAGCGCTTCGAGGGAGCACCGCTCGCCGGGGAGGATACAGCGCTGAAGACCTTCGACCTGGGGGTGGGACCGAACTCGAGGCTTGAACTTGAGGGAACCTTCACCACCGATTCATTAGGCGGGTTTTTCTTTGATTACTACGGTGAGCATGACTACAAATTTGCCGGTATCTTACCGGACACTAACCAAGTGGTGATCGGTCACTGGGGCAAAAATGGATCCCTGAAATACGATGCGGTTGCGGATCTCCCCTTTGCGGACGGGCCCGAGTATGATTTCCGTGTTTCGCTGAAAGGCACCACGGTCAGCATTGCAGTTGCCGGACCGGACAACACGATGCACGAAGTTCTGGGCCACGTTTTCAACGCTGTGGTGGTCGACGGCAGCTTCGGATTGCTGTCCATGAGCGGTCAGACTTCTTACGACAGTTTCGCAATGAGTACCGATGATCCGGCTTTCATGACACAAGGTGACACCCTGATGGCAGCCGGGGCACCGACCGAGCCAGTCGAAGTGGAAGATCTCCTGACCTACGACGAACTTGCACCCATCGTGAGTGAGGCAATTGAGCGCTGGACCGAGTC
>JABAOF010001799.1_pt1 | contig 12163 bp, 11 predicted proteins | sample 7062171 | NCBI WGS metagenome assembly JABAOF01 (sample SAMN14538628, study PRJNA623070) | marine sediment metagenome | biome: marine biome [ENVO:00000428]; feature: marine pelagic biome [ENVO:01000023]; material: deep marine sediment [ENVO:00002113] | place: India: Gulf of Khambhat ... | reverse complement strand
TTTTCAGATGAATCTCCCTGGCTTAGGCGGAAATGATATCCAAAAAATATTACTTGAAGAGGTTCTATCTATAGGAAGCTTGGAGGACGATGTTTTATTTCAATGGGTAGGAGTTATCTCTGATTCCACTGGTCATATTTATGTTACTGATAACATGGATTATTCACTGAAAAAATTCGATGACAAGGGAAATCTCATAAAGAAAACTGGGCGAAAAGGACAAGGCCCGGGAGAATTCTTAGCTCCAAGGTATTTAGGAATCTCCAGCGAGCTTCTTTATGTCACTGATCAGTTCAAATCCGGCATTCAGGTTTTTGATAAAGATTTAAATTATAGCCACGGCATTTCAGTTTCAGTACCTGTTTACGATTTGAAAGTTCTCGAAGACGACGAGATTGCAGTTACCACCGTCTCCACGGCTAAAGCAGGGATGATTTTCATCCTTAACTCAAAAGGAAAGATCAAACGCGAGCTCCAGTACTCTGACAAAAAATCACGTCTTCTGACTGATGTGGTGAACTTTGATCTTGATTCTCAGGGGAACCTTTATCTTGTTTACAACTACCAAGATAAAATTGAAAAATTTGATCCTGAAGGAATAAAAATATGGTCTCAAAAATTGCTGGGCATCAAAGATATCAAAAAAGAAAAAATTGGACAATTCGTGCTTCCCACCAAATTTGTCTACAAAGATATAGCTCTGGATAGTTCAGGAAATTTATTCATTTTGGGCGGCAGTTTTTCTAAAAATCCAAGCTGTGACGTCTATGTCCTCAGCCCGGGCGGCAAGCACTTGACTACTTTTACGTTGCCTGATTCAAGCCACTGTATTTATATTGACAGTAACGATTTCCTCTATTCAAGGGCAGATGAGGGAGTGACACTTAATAAATTTAAAATCAAGTATGTTCCTGAATAAAATGCTCTCTTGACTTCAGGTTTTCCTTTGCTATAAGCTATACGAGAAATTTTTGCATTTAAACTCGAGAAGGGAATTTTCATTACCCTGAAGGAGAGTGCCAAATGCTTTGGTGGGTTTTGATACTGCTTGTTTTGGTAATTCTATCCTTCTTAGCGCAGTTGGATATCCTTTTCACAATGCAAATGAAGTCGCCATACTCAGTTTCTGCTATTATCAACACACTAATTATAGCTTGTATTGTGGGAGTGGTTGTTAGAATTCTAAAAAGGATGAAGAAAAAAGAAAAAGAAACACTCATCCTCAAGATCAAAGAACTCGAAGAAAAATTAAAAGCTAAAAAAGAAGAAAACACCAGTAAAATAGAAGAGCAAACATAACGGAAATCAAAAACCAAAATCTACTAACATCACCTGGCCTTATATCTTTTCTTATCCCGTAAAGAATGATAATCCCCCTCGTCTTTTCTCAAAACAGTGAACGTCACGGGAGATTCTGGAAATAGATGAGTTTATGTTTTTTATCTTCTAACGAGAATGAAAAAACTAGATGAAATAAAAATCATCGATTTCCATGTCCACATCGGTCTCAAAGAACACTGGTATGAATGGATCCACGCCTACCAAAAAAAAGCACATTCAGAGTATTATGAACGCTATGAGGAAATGATTGATCCGAAGAGGTTTGCTGCCTACCTCAAGAGCCATCAAATAGAAAAGGCCGTGATCCTACCTGAAATAAGTCCTATTACCACTGGCGTTGTTTCTAACGAATATGTCATCGATTTTTGCCTGGGCAATGACACTTTCCTTCCCTTTTGTACTGTTAATCCCTTACTGGTCAGTCAGCCAACCCAGGAACTTAGAAAATACATCAAGATGGGTGTAAAAGGAATAAAACTTTATCCTTCTTACAATCACTTCTACCCAAATGATAGCTCTCTCTATCCTCTTTATGAAATAGCCCAAGAGCATAGACTACCGGTTCTCATCCATACAGGCTCCTCTGTGTTTAAAGGTTCAAAAGTAAAGTATGCTGATCCCATCTATCTGGATGACGTGGCTTCCGATTTTCCTGACCTTCTCCTCCTCATGGCTCACAGCGGAAGAGGTCTCTGGTATGAAAAAGCATTTTTTCTATCTCGACTTCATCCTAATATTTATCTGGAAATTTCAGGACTGCCCCCTAAAAATCTGCTGAATTATTTTCCTGAGATGGAGAAAGACATCGAGAAATTTGTCTACGGATCAGATTGGCCAGGAATAAAGACAATCAACAGCAATATTGAAGCTATAAAAGAACTTCCCCTGGCTGAAGAATCTATAAGAAAAATCCTCTATGAAAACGCTGCCGCTATTTTAGGACTAAAATAGGGCCTCTCAATACTCTGAATTAACAAGAACTTCCTCCCCGAAGCTTCCGTTGCAGGGCAGTGGCTTATTTGTGGAATTTACAGCCCGCATAATTCTTATCGCTCGGATTCCCGCTTCTAAAGCAGCTTCAATATCAGAGTCTGCGTCTCCATAAAATATTTGAATTTTATTTTCCTTTATCGGTTTGATTTTTAAATTTTCCCCAAGCTTGATGCCAGCAAAAATTACTTTATGTGGATTCTCTAAATCGAAAGTCTTTGCAAGAAGCTCAGTAACTGATTCTGTTTTAGTTTTTGTTCTCGCCGTTATGAAATAAATTGAGTCGCCTCTTTTTTTATGCAATTCAATCAATCTTCGGGCACATTCTTTGGGAATGCTGAATTGATCAAGCCCGTTGTTCATTTCATTCCAAAATTCTTCCATAATTGCAAAACCTTTGTTTCCTGGGGAATACTTCTGTCGTCCATAGTAATAGCCTGGGCTTGAAAACAACACAGTATCATCAATATCAAATCCAACATTCATCGGCTGTTGATTCTCCAGACTCTTAGCAATATCTTTTAAAGTAACCCAACGAATATTTTGTTCTTGTGCAACGCAGCCGTAATTCACCCATAAAACACTAATGATAACGATGACCAAAACTATTTTTCTTAGCATTCCACCCTCTCTCTTATTAGCCATGAATAAATTTAAAATAGTCCTATAGCACAGGAAAAATTTGATGTCAAAAATATCGGCGTTAGGCCTTATCCATCGGAATAGCGTAAGGACAAAAAGCATGCTAAAATCTTCTCCTTAGGGAAAGGAATGACCCCATTGACAAAAAACACGCCAATATCTTTTCCTTCTGGCAAGGCCTAACCCCGGTTAGCTATTATTAAAACGCTAAGGCAGAGAAGCTTCAACCCAAATGTCTTTTTCGGGATAGGAAATATAGGCTTCCTTTTCTGATGATTGTATGATTTTCCCGTCCGAACTAAAGCCATAAGATTTCTTTTTGCGACCACTCTTAATTTCGATATTTATCTTTCTATCTCTCAGCGGGAAAGATGCGGTGATTTTTTCTATTCCAGGGACCAATTTTGGCCTTATCCGGAGATGGTCTACGTCGGGCTGAATCCCTATGATATGGTGAATCAGCAGGATTAGCATTTCTGCCCAAATCCAGGGTGCAATACCTTCCTGAGAAAATCGCGGATCTAAACGCTGTCCGTAAAATTCAAACCATGAACCAGACAAAGCGCCAGGTGCTGAATTAAGCCACTCTAACGTTCTCCACATTTTATCAAAATTTCCAGTTTCAGCATAAGAACGGGCAACAAATAAGGAGGCGATAGGCCAGGAGCCAGGAGAATCAGGTTCTGAACTTATATCATATCGCCCGTAGCCTCCATCCTTCCAAGCTTGATTCCAAAGTTTCTCGACACTATCCAATGTCAATGATGCCAGAGGAGAATCTGGAGATATAATGCCCATAGCGATGGGTAGAACAGATGTAGCATCAGGGTTGAGGCGATGCTCACCCTTCAAAGATAATGGGGATCCTTCTGGAAATTGAGCTTTAGGCAGAGGCTTGACAATTTCCTGAATTACCCCATCGATACCGCGCCTTTTGATGAACCCACGAGCATCAACCAGGCCGTATTGAGCTTCGTCTAAGGTGGCGTTCATTATCCGTTCTGCTTTATGTTTCCAGTGTGACGCTTCAGATTTTCGGGAGATAAGTGAGGCAATGGTGGAAGCCGCAGAAAGCCCTAGGACAGCAAACAATTGATGGGCTAACTCCATCCCTTTTACAATCCCATGAGTCTGGTGTCGCCCCCAGTACTCCTTTCTGTTGGCTAATAAGCCAGAGCGGCTATGAACAAAAGCACCAGCTAGAGGAAACTCGGCAGCAGCTACAATTTTGTTCCAGTGTTTTGTAACTATTTCATAGGAGTCAGTCCAGAGAACATAGTTTTTCAAGGCAAAGAGAAGCGATCCATTCTGATCTAAATCTATCTCGTCTGAACCTCGCGCCTTTTCGGAATCTGTGATATCCCCTTTCTTGGTCACAAATTCTTCAATCATGCGGTCGAGTATCCTGTAAGCAATCTCATAGTGGCCTGTTATTGTCAAACCCACAGCCACCATCGCCTGATCCCTAGCCCGTTCACGGTTATGCTGCCAGATATTACCATCTACTTTTCCAAACTTCGAGACAACTGCAGGCAATTGAAACTGTGATGCGGTAAAAAAATGATCCAAGATAGGCGAACCAAACGAGGCACAAGCTTTCTCTTTCCAATACTGAAGGGCTTTACGGCCTATTCCCCCTTTCGGCACCAAATCAAGAGTAATATGTTTCCCTGAACTATTCAAAGTATAACGGAGTAATACTATTTTTATTCCTTCAGGTTGTAAATAGAATTCCTCATCAATAGTTTTATCAAGAACTCCTGTTTTCAGGCGAGCCTTAATTGTAAGGTTGCTTATGTTTCTTAGGCGAACCTCGCGCATAATCTCGGGATGAGATAAGTTCGGGCAGTAAAAGTACTCAGCGACTTGGAAATTACCACCCCGCCATATGATCTGGGCAACAGGGATTTCATATCCCTCAAGCCAACCAGCTTCAAGAGCTCTGGTTCCTGTGGTTTTAGCGGTCGGCGCAGAGATGATGCGGATCATAGTGTTTTCCAGTCCGGAATCTGGATCAAAGGTTAAAGCTTCTCGCTTTTTCCCCAGATGCTCCGGATTCATGATCAATAGGCCTATGGGTGTTCCTTCCCCGGAAGGAGCGATTTGAACAGCAGCCTGAATGTGTCCATTACCGAGAAAAAAATAAGACACATCTTTGAGCTTCGTTCTGACATCAGGATGGCCCTTAGCAGGATCATCATCACATAAATGTTCTTTAACGTTATTCATTGATATAAGTCCGATGTCTAAAGGCTTTTAGGCGCGAATATAAAATTAAATTTATTTAGATTACATGTCAAGAGAGGAAAATTTCCTTTCTCAATAGAAATGCTTTACCCTGGCTAATTTTCCTTGCTATTGACAAATATTGATAAAACCGTTATCTTTTTATTGGATACGAAGCTGTCAAAAAGCGCTTTGGATGAGCGCATTTTAGACAGTCTATAAGCCCTCTAGCAGAGTAAATTAAGAAAAAATGAAAAAAACAATTACTGCTACAGCTCTGGTTGTGTGTTTAATAAGTTTTACGAACTTATTTGCGGCAGAAAAAAATGACACTCTTATTCTATCATCCAATTACCAAAAGCTTACCTTTGATTATAAGATAAATTCTCATGCCTTTACTATCTCCGACGATATAGAGAATTCGGCAGATATATTAGAGCCCAACGTTAACGAGTCCCTATCATCCGAGAATTACGTGCGAAAACAAACCGCTTACACAGCCCGGTTTAGTCTGGCAGCAATGGACTCAGCGACTTTTTCCTTTAAGGTTCCTTCCGAAACATTCTCCATAAAAAGAAACAAGAAGAGCTATTCAAAGGCAGCCCTAGAAATTACGTACGTCAATGTAGCATTATGGGCTTTTAGCAGGTATATAGATCCTCGACCGTGGACAAAAATTTCGATGAAATCCATCTTAAAAAATCTCTCAACTGGTTTTGATTTTGATATCGATATGTACAGAATGAACAAATTAGCACATCCCTATCATGGCGCAGTTCATTATTCAATAGGAAGGGCGAATGGATTAAATTTCCTGGAATCCACAGTCTGTTCTGCTTTTGGGAGCTATACCTGGGAGGTTTTTTTTGAAGCGATCCATCCTTCTTCAAATGATCTTGCTCTTAATACCCTCGGAGGTGTAATGCTGGGTGAAGTTCTGTTTAAAATTGGAGATATGCTCCTGGATGAGAATTCGACCGGAATCGAAAGAATATTTCGAAAATCCTTAGCCTACATCCTCAATCCTGCTTACGGAATAAAAGCCTTATCGGGCAAATCTTACGAAATTGGAAATCCTCAACAAAAACATCTTTATGACTTTAGCTTGCCGTTTGGAGCCTACAGTTCGTCCTCCAATAAGTCGGGCTTCCTTATCGCAGCAGACCTTGAATATAAAGACTATCTTAGAAAAGATTTTTCAAGAGTAAGCCCGTATGACTGGTTCACGCTTGATTTCAGGTTAGGGATTCAAAACAATGTTATTCGCCACGGTGAAATCTTCACAACGGGAATTATAGCCGGGAAAAGAATTAAAAATGGCCTAGCTGGTCTTTTTGGAGTTTTTGATTATATAGAATCCAATTTTGCCGACAGGATCTCCGCTATCGGGATGGGTCCTGGCCTGGTTACTTTTTTCGTCAGTGATTCGAATTTATTTTTTAACAGTTCTGGAGTTCTCTCTCTTATTTATGGCGGCTCCAGTCCATCGATCGACTCAGAAAACACCCATTTTGGGACGAAATTAGATGATCCATACTACAGTGGGCCTGGAATTCTGGGAAGGGTTAAACTAGAGTTTGGAAAGAAAAATCTTGGCAGTATTGAGACTGGTTTCTCCCAGTATTGGGTGCATTCTATTTTTACTGATGCGGACGAATTCCTGGCAATTTTATCTTTAAATATAAAATACGACCTATCAGAAAAATCACAGATAAGTTTAGGGTATGATTATTACCTGAGACACGCATCACTTCAGGAACGGTATTTTACAGGAGCGAAACCTGCTTTTCGTGCCTTGTATATCTATAGGTTTTAAGAATTCAAACAAAGCCCTAAGGTTCAAACTCCCTAGACTATCAAGGACATAGCGTATTCATTAGATCGAATTCTGTTTAATTAAACCGAACTATATTTCCATATTCTAGTCAAGAAAACTTGCCAAACTCTTCATCCTTAACAAATCTTTCGAAACCTAAGATACGTAAGAAATCCGATAAGGATTAAGAAATTTATGGTGATAACAGACCAAGACATAAACCTCGCGTAGAGATCTCTTCCCATAATGTCATACAAAGAAAAAGTTATGATAAAGAAATTAAAAACGAGAATACCTCTCCAAAGTTTTGAATACCCCGAGAAATTATGAATGATTATCGTTAGCGCTAAAACAGCCATCAGAAGCGTATAATCCCATCCTAAGGGAGATATCAAAGGGATAAGAATTAGAAGAATGGAGCACTCGAGCACTGAAGCCCTGTTTATTTTTCTTCCTTTTAAAATGACAATTAAGACAAGAAAAGCAAGGATGGCAATTACAAGCGCAGCAAGCAAAAGCGAGATATTTCGATTTCCTGTCCACTTCATAAAAAAAGCTATGATAGAAATATTATCTTGAGAATTGAGAAGAACCTGGCTAGAACGAAAAAGAGATGATATCCATTCCCTAAGGATAATAATGTTTCCTCGCCAGCCATAAAAAGCAATCGGAATAATAAGTGCAAAGAATAAAAAGCCTATTCCGGTTACGAGGGCCTTCCACTTTTTCTTCAATATAAGATAAGGTAAAAAAATCAAAGCATAAGGTTTCAAGGCGGTTGCCACTCCCCAAAGAAGGCCGGCGTATATGTCTTTTTGTGAAGGCATCGTGTTTTTTTCATGAATTAAAAACCAGATCATAAAAAGCAGAATCATTGTGACGAAGGCGTTAATCTGTCCTAGATGGAGCTCCCTTAAGAAAAATTTAGCCAGTATCAAAGGGGGTAAGATAAGCAGATATACGGGTTTTTTCCCCTCCGAAGGAAGAATCTTATTCGAGAAATAAACCAGGAAACAAAGGCAAAAGACAACGATAAAGTACCAGAAAGCTTTCGCTGCGTTAAGCGGAAGAAAAGATAAAGGAAGGTATAACAGAGCGGAGGAAGGGAGATATTTAAACATAAAATGGCCATCTTCAACCTGATACAGGGGCTCACCTCCTCTGAGTCTTTTCCCAGCCTTATAATTCACCTCAAAATCAATCATATGTTCTTTGACTTTAAGGAGAAAAAGCGAGAGGAAGATGATGAAGGCAAACAAGATAAGAAGAAGCTTCTTTCTCTTCAGATACATAGCTTCAACAGTTATTCAGACTATTATTTGCTTCACTTCGTCATAAACTTCCATGACTGAGATTGCTTTTAAACACTTATTATCGTTACAGGCAGACTTCCGGTGATTAAAGGCGGACACACAGGGACTGCAGGCATAATTTGAGTAGAATACACGACAATTCTTTCCTAATGGTCCGTACAGCTTGGGTGTCTCAGGGCCAAAAAAGGCAAAAGTCCTTATATCTGTCATAGAAGAAAAATGCACAGGACCGCTATCGTTAGTGATCAGAACGTCTGTTATGTTATAGAGATCTATGAGCTCAGAAAAAGTAGTTTTTCCTGCAAAATTTATGCATCTTTCTGGGCTCACAGCGTCGCAGACGAAGTCAACATCTTTTCTCTCGGATTCTACCCCAGTTATGACAATGTAAACTCCATCGTGTTTGAGAAGCAGTTTGGCAAGCTCTGTATAATTCTCTAAAGGCCATCTTCTCAAAGGGACTATATCGCTTGCATTCGGATTAAGCAGTATAATCTTCTTGGCCTTTGTTATATTCTTGTTCTCAGCTTCCAATTTTTTTAGAAGCATTTTCCTGGCATTATCTTCTATCCCTTTCTTCGGAACAATAATATCTTTATCTAAGACTTGGGTTTTTGATAAAGGAACATCTGAAGGGGATGAACTTACCGCATAAATAAGGCTCAACAGGTTATGGGCCATGTGTAGATGCGGATTAAATACCACAAGGTGTGTCTGGAGATTCCCCCTGTATAATCCCTCATTGTGAAACTTGAAGTACCCTACCCTGTTCTTTGCTCGGCTCAAGTAGCTCAGGATAGCTGTGAACCTGGCAAAGAGCTCCATATCTACGGCTACATCAATTTTTTCCCTTCTTAATTTCCACAAAGTGCTGATAGTTGTGCCCACGAGACTGATGAAATTTCGGCTGTTAATAGTCATCACATTCTTTTCCGGAACAATACCCAGGATATCCACCGCCTGCCGGTTCTCCTTAAAAGTCAGAAAATAAAGCTCTGCATTTGGAAAAAATTCTTTTGTCTTTTTAATAAGAGAATAAGCCAGCAGTATACTGCCCATTTCAGATAGCTCTATGAACAGGAATCTATTGGGATCTTTTATAAATTTCGGCCTGCTGAATATTTTTCTTAATACATGAACACAGGAGAGAGCAAAGCAGATAGGAACTCCTAATCTGCGATCAATAAACCTCATAAAATCTGCGTTCATCTTTTCCCTTATAGTGTTTTACTAGGCAATCTATATGTAAAAATGTAAATATGCAAGGATATCATCATAGATATAGTATCCAAATTTTTGCATGAAAAGAAATAGAAATATTAAATAACACATTTTTCTTATATTTTCTCCCTTCTGTTTAAAATAACATTGGGATCAGACATTGTCCTCATTGAAAAATGATGAAAAATGGGGCCAGGCCCTTAAAGATAAGAAATGGGGCCTGGCCCCATTTCTTGGGGGGTGTCATCCCCTGCCAGAGTCTGCTTCAGAGGGGAACGAATACACACATTTGACCTGGACTTTTCCCTATGTTATAGATTTAAGGTAAGGTAGCTAGAATAAAAAAATCTCGCGTTATTTTCAGATATCCAGGTTTCTGAGGATAACCAAATTAACAGGAAAATGAGCATATTAAACAGAGCATGCTTCGGCATCACTCTTTATCTTCTGTTTACATTTCTATTTCTTATCCCAGTTTCTCTCAGCTCTCAGAGTGTATCTGGTACAAACGAGCAGGAAATCCGCTTGCCCTCCTTGGTTCTAATCGGAGTTGTGGTATCAAAGGACGCTTCTTCATCTGTAGCTACTATACAAAATAAACAAACTGGGAAAACTGAAACATTAAGAATAGGAGAAAGAATTCTTGACTTCACCCTGGATCAAGTTTTCAACAACAGGATTATTCTCAAAAAAGGAGAAAGGAGCTTCCAGATTCTTCTGGGCAAAGGGAGTACAATCAAAGCTGTGCAACCTGTACAGAGGAAACCGGCCGAGGCCCGGATTCCCATGCCAAAAGATAGGCCTGCTGAGAGCCCGGGCTTAGACCCTAATATAATAAGAAAGGAATTTAATAGGTCTGAAGTCGAGAGAAGGCTTGAGAGGGAATGGGCAGAGATTTTGGAAAAAACAAGATTTGTTCCCAACATGGTTGAAGGAAACATAAGCGGATTTAAAATACTCAATTTTCCAGAGAATACGATCTTAACTGAAATCGGGATTGTTAGGAATGACGTGATAAAAGAAATTAATGGAGTCGAGCTGAATAATGTGGCAATGATGTTTGATTTATATGATAGATTCAAAAATGATAATCAGTTTAATGTGAGCATATTAAGAGGCGGGAAATTACTCCGCATTCAATATCTTCTTAAATAAAAGAAACAGCTCTTCATCTAAATGACTCTCTGGATTTTCCTTTCAGCCATTATTGCTCCAGCAATTTTCTGGATTTTCTATTTCTACTATAAAGACCGTTACCGGCCGGAGCCTATTGTCTATCTAGGCCTCACTTATATTTTTGGTATTCTAACTGCCTTTGCTTGCTCAAGATTTTACACAATCCTTCCTCTTATAGGATTGCCGGATGACCCCAGTTTTATGATGGAAAGCAACAGAATTCAGTTCCTTTTTTATAGCATCGGCGTCACTGGAATAGTGGAAGAGTTCTTTAAATTTCTTCCTTTCTTAGTCATAATAGCAACTTTTAGATGTTTTGATGAGAAGATTGATGGAATTGTCTATGCATCAGTAATTGCGCTTGGATTTGCAAGCTACGAAAACATGGGTTATTTGGTATATATGAGCGGTTTTGAGCTTTTTGGCCGTGCAATTACTTCACCTTTAACGCACACGATATTTTCTTCAATCTGGGGCTATACGGTAGGAAATGCGCGCATTCATAAGAAACCAATATTTAAGGCCTCTGCAGCGGGAATTCTACTTGCAGCCTTCTTCCACGGAATATTCAATTTTTTCACTACTTCCTCCGTTCTAAGAATATTATCTGTATTGGTTATTTTTATAATCTGGGTTTGGCGTATCAGGATAATGGAGAAACTGGGCGGCAGAGAAAAAAAGCCTAAAAAAACGAAAAGCTGATGTTCAAAGAAAAAGAAGAAAGAAAACTCTCAGAGCTGTAGATAACGGATACTGTTCCCGCACCATGACAGAAATCTTTCAAAATCCGTGATATCAATCCCTACTGTCGCTGTGTTGACGTTGGGGTGAAAATTTATGCGTTCCGCGTTTTTCAAATCCTGGTCGATAACTACCCTAACCTCTTTTTGACTGTCATTGATCAACCCGAACGGAGAAACCGCACCGGGTTCTAATTTAAGGTAGCGCATTAATCGCTCCGGCGAGGCAAAGCTGAGCCTGTCTTCACCCAACTTCCGTGTCAATGCTTTGAGATCCGCGCTCTTCGAGCTTTCCAGAATGGCCAGGTAATGGCGGTTACCTTTCTTGTTGCGAAGAAAAAGATTCTTGCAATGCGCACCTGTTATGCTTCCCCAGTGCTTCTCAGCCTGTTCGACTGTAAAAACAGGCGGATGTTCAATCTTGGTGTAGGCAATACCGAGCTTATCAAGCGTTTCGTATACTTTCTTTTCACGTTCTGAAGACATTGACCTGTCGGTGACTATGAGTCTATCAAACTCAATCTTTATCTTCAAGAAATGAATAACACTTGAATAATTAATATATGCTTTTATTATCAGAATGAAAAGGTCCCGGCAAAACAGCCTAAACGAGGGCGTTTATGGCTAACGGATGGCTCATGCATCCGTCTTCATCCCGAAGCGAAGGGCCATGTGTGGAGTTATGACATGGCCTTGAT
>JABAOF010003933.1_pt8 | contig 12167 bp, 13 predicted proteins | sample 7062171 | NCBI WGS metagenome assembly JABAOF01 (sample SAMN14538628, study PRJNA623070) | marine sediment metagenome | biome: marine biome [ENVO:00000428]; feature: marine pelagic biome [ENVO:01000023]; material: deep marine sediment [ENVO:00002113] | place: India: Gulf of Khambhat ... | reverse complement strand
TCAGGAATAGGACAGGGTATAACTGCTGCTGGAGGGATAGGAGCAGCGGCAAAAGAACCAGGAACAATGGGAAAGAGTTTAGTCTTGTCAGTAATGTCCGAGACCTTCGCGATATTCGGCTTGTTAATAGCCATACTTATAATGTATGGTGTTGGATTATTTGCATAGGAGAGATACTGATGAGGGCAAACATTGCGGCAATTGCAGCGATTACACTTGCTTTGTTGACTTTCTTAATCTCGTATAATTTGTTTGAAAAAAGCGTAGCAAGAATGACTAATTCACTTCTTTTGGCTATTATTGCCATGTTGGTAGGATTTTTTGTACTTCTACCCGTTCAGATTCGAAGGGTAGAGACCATATTAGAAAGAACAGAGGTAGAATTAGGAGAATCGGGAAAATTGTTGCTTACATCCATAGCAACTGGCGCAAATGATTTGGAAAGTCTTGAGATAGTTACAGGACTTCCTGAATCGATTATTTCAAATAGGGTCAGAATGTTAGAGATACTAGGGTTAGTAGAAACTAAGAATGGTGAGATATTATTATCGAAGTACGGAAACGAATACTTTGAGACGATTAAAAGTTTAGAGGGAGGAGTATGGAAAAAATTCAAGAAATATCATTAGGTGAATGTCGCGAATTAAAAGATGGCAAGGTTGACATACCTACCCATATGCTTGACAGATTGAATCTAAGAGATGGGGATAGACTTGTCGTAATTTTCATACCAGAAAGAAACCAGCTGAGAGTAATGAAAGTGGAAGAAGAACTACAAAAGTTAACTGTATCATGCAAGGATATATACGAGACCACTTCTGGTATTACACAAAAATTAGTGAAAGCCAAGGTAAATATTGTTCATACCACTGGTTTCTGTTTTGTAGAGGGAAAATGCATATGGGAAGGCTTCTTATCTGAGACAGAAGAAGGCACCTTGGAGAACATGATAAACGAAATCAGGAAAATGGAGAACGTTTATAACGTAGATTTAAAAAAAGTATGAAGAATTAGGAATGCGAAAATTTTAATACCAATGAAGTTACCGATATACTGCCAAAATAGATTCAAGGAAGGATGAGGGACTTAATGGAAGGCAAATCTAAATTCATTATCTCCTGTGACTTTTGCAAAAAAGAGACAGATAAAATCGTTGAATGTTATATGTGTGGAAAACTAACCTGTTTAGATTGCGAAAGAATACTAGCCGGACATTATTCTGACGGAAGACCCTTTGCACATATAGTGTGTCCTGCTTGCAAGGTAGAGGCAGCATATCCTAGATTTAGGGTTTACGAAGAAAAAGAGGAAAGTGAGGAAAAAAAAGAGAAATAATTATTCAAGAATCATTCTTTACTAAACTCTTTTATTACGACATAGATATTCGCAAAAAAACCTATGAAAAAACCACAAATAAAACCGATAGTGGACCAAGCTGGACTAAATTGTTTTCCGATGAAATAACCAATAAAACCAAATAAAACACTAGTTAAAGCCAATTTTACTCCAAAAGTCATGGCCTGAATTGTTTTTGTCATTTTACATCATTTTGATATATAGAAGTTCTATGAGGAGTGAAATGGATGATGTAAAGAGAATGAAGTAGTATATTTTTCCCATTACACTCTTTGCTATCACGTTGTACATCACAGATATTATCCCTAAAGAAGATACCGCAAGGAACAAAAATATTCCCAAAGTTATGTAGAAAGGACTTATGCTGGCCAAGAGTAACAGCCCGTAAATGAATCCGACCAGAATTAATTGTAAACTTAAGGTAGAAACTAAAACCATATCATTAGAACGCCCTTCTCGGCTCAAAATTTGTTTCTTCCTAAGTTGTTTCAAGAGCCAGATATTTGTCGATTTCATCAGCACTTAACTCCTCTTGTATGCTTGTTAGTATGCTGCGGACAATATCAATCTCAATCTCTTTTGTAAGGAGGAACGCAATTATGGGACCGGCTCCAAATGATCTCTTCAAAGATATATCGCGTGCCCTACCAATCAAAATTCTTTGTAGGTATTTCTCAATAACGACATAATCCTTATCTTTCTCGAATTCCTTAAGAGCATGGGTTATGTATTCGCCGTAGGGAGTTGTTACTAAGACGTTCAGAATATCCTCAATCTTATCCAGTTGAACTAAGTTGTTCAGGATTTCAGCGTCGATTTCAAATCCCGGATAAATCAAATTTTCCTTTATGGTTTCCGGATATATCTGATCAATTTTTAATCTGATAATAAGTTTTATATTTGTGATATCTATGATAGTTCCGATTAAAGTGAGAAGATCTTCTCTATCCTCCCCTTTTATATCTTCTATGAGCATATGGCACTTTGAAAAATAATATCTAAACAAAAGAATTGTCAGAGAAGATATTGAGCCTGTCTCTCTCCAATCTCGAACCCCTTCAGTCACCAATGCAGCGTATTCTGTTTCATCTAACCTAGAGAGAATCTCACTTAAATCTTCAGTCTCGTATATGGACTTTGCTAGATCAAAATCGATTGTTCCTATTCTAATTAAATCAATTGGCGTCTCGAAAACCCTCTCTTTTGAATTTGTCTCTATTAAAATCCTCTTAATATTTTTGATGTCCCATCTTGCTCCCACAAAGGATTCAAAAAAACCTCTTAAGTGTTGAGGGATAACAAGGTCAATTTCCTCTTGGGTATGCGCTAGATATAACCTCAGACCTATTTCGTAACCGTTTACCAAACTCAAATAAGCAGGATAGTCCAATCCTTCCAAGGTAGATATAAATACTGGAATGTTGTCTGCCTCGGTCAATTCTCTAACGGTTGAAGGAGATAGGAGTTTACCTTCCATCGTCCTAATACTAGAAATAGGATAGAAATAAGGTATTTTTCTGTATAGCCACTGCACAGTGGGGGCTATTAAAACTGACATCAGCATGATTCCTAAGAGTATGATGATAATCAGGGATGCCTCGAATCCTACTAGTTCTACTAAGAAGTCAAATAAGCCCAATGAGATGCACTTCCTCCTATCCAAGTAGGCCGGAGTTCAGTAAGATCATCACAGCCATGACAAATCCCAGTATAGCGAAGAATTCTGCCATTATTCCGAATACCATAGATTTTCCAAAAACCTCTTCATTTTTTGCTGTAGCGCTTATGCCTCCCGCACACGTGATTCCCTGTCCTATTGCAGTTAAACCTGCTATTCCCATACAGAGACCTGCAGCAATAGCAGCGAGACTTACTGGGTCGGAAATCTCCTTTTCAGTCAGGAGAGCACCGGAGAGTATGAAAATACCTATCAAAAATCCATAGATACCCTGAGTTTGGGGTAATTGCTGCAATATTAGAGATTTACTGAACTTTTTTGGGTCTTGCGCGGTAACTCCAGCCGCGGAAGCCCCTGCAATACCTACACCTAATGCTGCTCCAAATCCGGCGATTCCTACGGAGAGTCCAATACCTATCGCAGCGAGAGCAGCGGCTTGCGTCAATTCAACCATCAGTCACACCTCCTTTAATTTTGTATATTTCCTCATAGCGCGAAAAGGCTTGTATTTGTCTCCTCCTCCCTCATAGAACTTTCCAAATAGTTCTGCATAATGTAATCTCAATGAGTGTATGAATCCGCTAAGAGAATTTAGTCCAAAACTTGTTAGATGTCCTAAGAACAATGTTAAAAATACCAAAAGAAGCGCCAGCAAGCCAAAGGGTGATTTTAGCCCATTATTTATGATGCCAAAGATGCCTGTGTATTCGCCCACCTCTGCTAATCCCATAGTGCTCGCCAAAATATAAGCGGTTACATTTACTGCTAAGGCCAATCCACCCGTCGCCATAGCCAATGCCAAGATCCTTGAGTAAGAAATCAGATCCCCGAGTAGTCCGGTACAATCAAAAAAGCCCAACGGACCTCCGCGTACTATGATCAGTGCAGAACCGACCAAGAGCAGGTAGAGTCCATACTTAAAAGCACCTTCAGTAATAGCCTTTACTCCAAATAACTTGAATAACACGAGTATCAAACCTATTTCGAGTATTAGTAATCCAACTTGACCGGTAGCCTCTCTCAGGTTTCTATTGTAAAATGCATTTCTGAGGGAGATAAGAATTCCGATATCCATGTGTATGGCGCCTAAAAGGACTGAGACAACTAAAACTAGCAAAACCGGGCTTATTGGATTACCTAAAAACAATAAGGACTCAGTAGCAAATGGATCTACCCATATTGGTTTTGCGTCAAAATTAAAGAAACGTTCTGAGAAGTCTCCAAGATAACTACCGGTTAAAATACCGAAGAATATGGCTGAAATACCACCTATTATAAGGATGCTAGAAACATCGTTTATAGACTCGCTGATTTTTCCGTGACCTTTTTTCACAAGAAGCGCAAAGATTACAGCCATCAAACCATAAATAGCATCCGTCAGCATAAAACCAAAGAACACTGTGAAAAATACAGCTATAATTAATGTCGGGTCAAATTCTCCTTTCTTGGGTAATCCGAACATCCCAGTGAGCATCTCATAAGGTTTTATTAAATTAGGATTTTCCAGCAGGATCGGAGGTTCTTCTTCAGACGAACTTTGAGTTTCTTTTATGAATACACACCCATCTGTAATCTCTTCAGATAGTTTTTTTATCCTGTCAAGATTCTTTTTTGGACTCCACGCCTCAAGGATAACAGCATTATTTGTTTCAAGAAGTAAAGGTGTTATCCCTTCTCTCTCAGTTTCTATAATAGAAATTTCGTGATTTAATAGCATATTCCATTCGTTATCTTTGACAATTTCATATGCTGATTCAATTATTCTCCTTTCTTCGGATTCGAGTTCATCAAGGGTTCTTTCTATATTTTCGATGGACTCTGTTGGTGCGCCTTCAACTTCTGGTATCTCAATAGATTCAAACTTAACCTTTAATAAGAAATCATTTATTACATTCCGGTACTCATTAGGCGAGAAGACAATAATTAGCGCCCTTCCATTTAACTCTTCAGCGTGAACCAATATACATCCGTTTGTTAAAGATCTTAAAGTTTCTAATTCTTTTAATCTCTCTATAGATACGGTACCAATCCAAATTTTACAAAATTTATATTTTTCCACCTTTAAATATCCAATATCAACCTCTAAAGGCTTTAATAATATTAATGTATTTAGATAGCCCCTGTACTTATCTTTATCAGAGTCGATTTCGTTCAGTCTGCTTTCAAAAATACTTACATTATCTTCAATTTTCGATATGCTGATTTCCAAGTGATTAATCAACTCATCTACGGTAACTTTGTCTATCTCTTCTCCTTTTATGACTCTCGGAAACATTGCCGAGTAGATGCTACTAAAGTTTGCTAGTGCTCTTGACTTTAAATCTCCTTTTTTTATTTCAGAACTCTTTATATCCTTTATGACATCGAAGAATGTGAGTATACGTCTAAATCTCATTGAGAGAGATAAAAAGATACGTTCTTCGCCCTTCGATTCTTCAGCCAGTTCTAACAATTCTTTGCTGATTTCTTTAACCTGAAGAGAGCCTTCTTCATGCAAGGCTCTAATGAGGGGTGTGGCAAAGTCTTTGTGCGTAATTATTACTAGCTTTCTCATCTCTGCAGGTCGCATCATCTAGGTACACCATTTAAAGATTACAGTGCCTTCAACTCAACCTTGTACACATTTTCAACCTGCCTAATATCGTCGGCTAATCTTTCAAGGTTTGCCTTGTCAGGTCCAGAAAGGAAACCTTCCCAAATACATGCCTCTTTTGCATAACAAAAACCAGTGGTATGTATGATCTTTACTTTTGCATCTGCTAACTTCAATTCCAATTTGTGAGTTGTATCATAGATATCTTTCGCAACAATCCTTAATTTGTATAATTCCCTATCAATCTTCATTAACCTCATTTGTTTTCTCTCTGGGATCAATATGATCGCGACTGCGTCTCCCTCTTCTACGTTTAAGGCGTCTAAAATATTTTTGGGTATATCTATCTTTCCATCTTTAACTTTACTTCTCTCTCCTACGGATATCTCCGGAAACTCTTCAACCTCTTTTTCCATATTTCCACCTCTAAACTTTTAATTAGATCCAAATAATCTTCTCCTGCTCTCGAAAGGATAATCTTATTGTTTTGCCTCTCAACAAGACCTAGGACCTCCAACATCTTCGATCTCCTTTCAATGAGCCCTCTAGGCAATCCGGTTAGAGTTTCTATTTGGTCTATTTCATGTACTCCGGTTCCGGCAGTCTTAAGTATGAGCGTCCCTGCTTCCCCAAGTCTTATTTCAGTCTTTCTTAGTAAGTCTTCAACGCGTTTAAACTGGAGTGGCAAGAGGAGCCAGTAACCTATGATTGAACCGATAATTCCTATAACCGCTGAAGCCCATATCAGTATATTTAGTCCGAAATAAGAAATGAGCAATACTATCACAAAGATACCGATACTCCCTATGGCTGCAATGTTGACGCGCATTGAAATATTCCCCCATGTTGTAAGTNNTGTAAGTTCAAGTTTGATTCGGCATTATATATTAAATTTTTCGTATATAATGGCATAATAGTTGTAATTAAAATTAAGAACAGTTGATAGAATACTGTATACAAAAATCCACCCTCCTTCCGTTCGTTTCATCAAAAAAAGTTGTAAGCATTTTTAAAAAAATTTGTAAAAAAATTATATAAAAAATGTACAAAAGGATCACTCTTCCTCCACCCTCTTTATTAGTTTCACAATACTTTCCCCCTTTCTAGTAAGTTTTAATCCTTTTTCGGTTTCTATTACCAACCCCATCAATCTGAGTACTCTCAGTCTTTCTTCGACCCTGTGCCTTGGTAATCCTGTGGTAGACTCTATTCCTTCAGTATCTTTTGACCCGTAGTGGATTGACATTGTTATTAGGCGCCCCATCTCGCCTAAATCGATATCAAGCCTAGTTCTTATAGCCTCTGGCTCGAACAATTCTATAACAGGAACTGCCACGCCAAATTCAATGAGCTTTTGAGTTTGCTCTGAGGTGTATCCCTCTTCTTTGCATTTAAGCACTGTCTTAATATCATTTATTTCGTTCTCTCTCTGAAGAAGGTAGTTTACGAGGGGCGAAATTGAAAAAGGCTGTCTTAACGATATTGCCAACTCAGTTTCTAACAAAAATTCATCGAGTTTTCTTTCAAAAGGAATTATAGAACCGATTTCTTCGTATTCAGGCAAGAGTTCACTGATTATTCTACCATAAGGAGTTCCTTCGATTCCACTTATAACTTCCTCTATGTTGTATGCTTCTGCTAGACTCAAAAGGATTTCTGGCATTATATTATATCCAATGGGTATCAGTAGGTTCTTTATCTCCTCAGGAGAAACGTTTTCTGACTTTAATCTTAATAAGGTTTTTATGTTTTCTATGTCAATCCAGATTCCAAAAAAGACCTTAAACATCTTCAGTTCGTCTGTTATACCTGATGCAACTAACGACCAAGTTTTAAAGTAATAATATCTATCTAAAGCACTTTCTAGGATCAATAGAAATTTTTTTTCCTCATAATCAGTTAAAAAATCCTTTAGAACTTCTCCATACTCTGTGCCCTCGAGTTTTGAAATTAATTCTTCCATACTTCTAGAATCAGCCAAGGATTCTAGTTGAGGCACATCAAGTTCTCCTATCGGGATCATGGTACTGATGTCCGGAGATACGCCGGCGTGAATAGCCCTAAGTATCTTTTTTAAATTCTTTATCTCCCATCTCTTTGTCCATGTAAAAATCATTCTTTTCGCGTCTTCAGGAGAGAAATGTAAAATTTTATCGTAAACATCCTTTAAACATTGATTAAACACAATTTCTGCATCTAATAGTCCTTTGCTATCTGCTAAGACTTCTTCTGTGTATTTTCCGTACTCTGTATCACCAAGGTTTACCATCGCTTCTATCAAAGAGTCTGATTCTAATAGTTGATTAAATTTAGGTTTACCTATATATTTTGCCTCCATTGCCCGTATTTTCGCGTTTAACAAAGAATAAGGTGCAACATCCATTACAAACCTGATAATAGGTATGATGATGATTATAAAGGATAATGTCGCTAAAATTAGAACAAGTGTGAAGAAAATCTGAGGATGTTCTGCAAATCCAAATACTTCTGCAATGGTCAAGTAATCTTCGATACCGTTTACCATGACTTTACCCCTCATGTACTTTTTGGTAATCTTTTTAGCCAAAGAGCCCTGTACCATACATTATTAGCAACGCTATTAACAAGCCGAATATCGCGAAGGTCTCAGACATAACCGCTAATACGATGCTTTTGCCCATTGTTGCAGGCTCTTTTGCCGCAGCTCCTATGCCGCTTGCCGCAGTTATACCCTGTCCTATTCCTGACAGTCCGGCTAATCCTACCGAAGCACCGGCTCCAATGGTTGCGAGCCCTACCATTGTTGAAACCGCTTTACCCATGGTACCTATGATGCCTGCAAAAACCAGCAAAAGTATAGCGGTAAGCAATCCATATATTGCCTGTGTCTCCGGCAATACAGAAAAGACCATTCCCTTACCAAATACTTCTGGATTCTCTGATGTTGCCCCTATTCCGCTAGCTGCGGCTATACCCTGTCCTATAGCAGATAAACCCGCCATACCAACTGCTATTCCTGCTCCTAAAGATGCCATAGCCATAAGAGCGGAAAAACCTTCTCTTGGGGCCTTTGTTATTAGACCGGTTCCGAGGAGTATAAGTATCGCAGTCAACAATCCATAAATCGCCTGGGTTTGTGGGAGTGCTGAAAATACGATTGTTACTCCGAATTTCTCTGGACTCTCAGATATAACTGTGGCTCCGGCTGCTCCAGTTATACCAACACCAATTCCAGATCCTACTGCTGCAATTCCCATCGCAAGACCTGCTCCTACTGCAGCAAGAGCGAGATTAACATCCAATGGCATATTTCATTCCCCCGTTATACGCTCATGTTGTTACAAACAGTTCACAAAATTTTTATTATTAAACGTTTCGGAGCAAAATAGAAGTTTGTTGTAGTACAATTAGAACATAATGTAGTAAAAAAATTAAATATCTATGGAAAGTATTCTTTTTATACCTAAGAAGAATCCAAAAAGCAATCCCAATGTCAGACCCAAAACCGATTGAAGTTCGCCAAACTTTCTGCCTATAACATACCCCAAAAATGTACAAATAATGATTGTAAATGCTAACTCTGTTCCAATCGTAATTCCTCTTATCCAAGTTATAGTTTTTTTATCTGGTCTTGATGTCATTTTTATCACGCTATATAACTCTTTTATTAGCGATAAAATATAAATACCCATTTAATAAATTACATCGTAGAACATACGGGGGCTTAACAGTGGTTGTAGAGGCATTGATGACTATAAAAAAAGTTGAAAACGAATGTCTAAAGAAAATAGAAGATGCAGAAAAGGAATCAGAAAGATTGATTGAAAGAGCAGAGATTGAGGCTTCTGACCTGCTTAAAAAGGCTGAGGAAGAGGCAAAAGATCATGCAAAAAAATTAATCGAAAATGCGAGGAAAGAGGCAGAAGAAGAGGCTTCAGAAATCATCAAAGAAGGTGAGAAGGGATCGGAAGAATTAAAGAAAAAGGCCACCGGAAAACTCGATGACGCTATCGACGCTATAATAAAGTCAGTTCTTGGACTGTGAAGATCGCCAAGAGGGAGGCCTATGTTTCGAACAGCGCGGATGCAAAAATTAAAAGTAGTCACCTTAGATTCCCATAAACACGACCTTGTAAGAAACTTACATGAAATCGGAACCGCTCAACTCTATGACCTTTCTGAAAAGATTCAATCACCAGATTGGGCAAAGATCGTCAAAAAGGATGAGCCGTCTGAGATTGCTAGAAAAGTTTCCCCGCTCATCATGAGGGTAGGAAGAGTTTTGTCGATTTTTGAGGCGGCTGTACCTAAGCAAGAATTAAATCCATTAAAGGCTTTTTTTGCTCCAAATGAACCTAAAATCATAAAAATTGATAAAAAGGAGCCAAAACAACTAATTGAAGACGCAAACAAAATATTGAACGATACAGAACCCTTAGTTCAAGAACTCGAAAAAAACCAAAATTCCTTGGAAGAGAGACGAGAACAGGTTGACACTCTTATCAAAGTTATGAGCGAATTAGTACATCTTGATGTTGATGTAGAATTGCTGTATGATGGTCCGTATGTACCGGTCTTGTGCGGCTCACTGCCTACGGGAAAGGACCTAACCGACATAATACTTGCAGAGGCAAACGGAGAAGCAGTAGTTATAACAAAAATCATTGATGAAGAGCGTGCTGTATTAGTAACCGCTGTCTCCAAAGATTATCTTGAAAATGTAAGTGAAGTTTTGAGAAGAGCCGGATTTGAGGCATTTGAATTACCTGCTGGTTTAAAAGAACACCCTTCTGTAGTAACTATGAACTTGAAGGAAGAGATGATTCAAATAAACTCTAAAAAAGATGAAGTCCTTTCTAAGATAAGAGAATTGTCCGATAATTGGGAAGATAAATTGTTGGCAATTCAGGAAGAACTTACAATAGAGAAAGAAAGGGGCGAGGTAAGTACGAAATTTTTGAAGACGGATAATGCTTTTATGTTGGAGGCATGGGTTACAGCGAAGGATTCTACGGAAACTGTTAAGAAAATTGAGCAGTTAACAGATGGACATTGTGTAATTGAGATTTCTAATCCAATTGATGAGCCAGTAGAAGAAATTCCTGTACTCTTTGATAACCCGAAGATATTCAGACCGTTTGAACTTTTAACTGAAACTTTTTCACCTCCAAGATACGATGAAATTGACCCCACGATGATATTTGCGGTAGCATTCCTAATCTTTTATGGTTTAATGCTCTCTGATGCGTTTTATGGTATTATAATAGGTTCTTTAGGTTTTGCGCTTTTTAGAGGTGCTGGAAAATACAATATGGGGATAAGAAGGTTTAGCTTTATACTTATGTCCGCGGGCGCTAGCACAATATTTTTAGGCGCCATGTTAGGTGGTTGGTTTGGTGACTTAACAACTCGGTTGAGTGAAGCGGGATTAATTCCTTGGAAAATACCTGCAATTTGGTTCGAGCCCCTTGGAAAAGAAAACATAACTTTCCTCGGAACGGTTCAGAGTCCTTTGGTAGTCTTTCTTTTAACGGCGTTGATATTCGGACTCATCCACATAAATATAGGAGTCCTAATAGGCCTCTATATGTCCCTAAAAAGAAAACAGTACATGGTGACTGTGAGTGAGCATTTATGGCTATGGTTTTTCCAACCCGGTATGTACGTACTGGTTACCTCCACATTGTTCGGTATGGAGTTTAGTCCATTCATAAAGAAAGTTGCTGTTATGGCAACAGTAGTATCCTTATTAATGCTATTGACTAGACCAGAATTCCCCTACATAGATCCAATGGGCTTTTTCGATATTACTGGTTATATCGGCGACTTTTTGTCTTATGCGAGGTTGCTTGCATTAGGATTGGCTACAGGAGGAATTGCCATGACTGTAAATATGCTTGCAGGCATGGTTAAAGGCACGCCTCACGTAGGGTTCATATTAATGATAATAGTATTCATCGTGGGACACACTTTCAACATGGCGATGAACGGACTTGGAGCCTTCGTTCATTCGCTTAGGTTACACTATGTAGAGTTCTTCGGAAAGTTTTATGAGGGCGGAGGTAGAAGATTTACGCCCTTCAAGGTAAATCGAGAGGTTACAGTAGTGGAATAGGAGGAATTGATATGCCAATGAACCCAAACGTTGCTATTGCAGCAGTTGGCGCGGGTCTTGCAATGGGATTAGCCGGTATTGGGTCTGGAATTGGTGTTGGTATAACTGGAGCAGCCGGAACAGGTGTAATCGCCGAGGATCCCGGTAAATTTGGCACAGCCATAGTATTTCAGGCACTCCCACAAACCCAGGCGATTTATGGATTGTTGACTGCGATACTTATACTCCTTGGAACCGGTTTATTGGCCGGAGCACCAAAGACGGATTTCAATTTGTTGATGGGTCTTGCTTGCCTAGGAGCAGGAATAGGAGTCGGTATGGCGGGTTTATCTGCTATAGGACAGGGTATAGCCGCAGCATCAGGCGTTGGCATTACAGCAGAGGCACCAGAGATGTTTGGCAAGGGAATGGTCTTCTCTGTATTGCCTGAGACTCAAGCAATATAT
>JABAOF010002032.1_pt2 | contig 12168 bp, 9 predicted proteins | sample 7062171 | NCBI WGS metagenome assembly JABAOF01 (sample SAMN14538628, study PRJNA623070) | marine sediment metagenome | biome: marine biome [ENVO:00000428]; feature: marine pelagic biome [ENVO:01000023]; material: deep marine sediment [ENVO:00002113] | place: India: Gulf of Khambhat ... | reverse complement strand
CGGCTCTTCGCAGAGTGTTCGAATAATATCGGCAAGCTCGAAAGAGCTTGTCAACTGCGCTATTGCGCCGGGCCGTGTGGGGACTTTGCGCATTATTGAGACATATCTTTGACCAGCCGGAGCGTTTATTGTTATATTACCGTCGGCTGACTGCACAAAAATATTGCCACGGCAACGTATCGGCGTACCGAATAACACAACCCGCGGCTGACCACTGCGAGAAACAAAAATCGCCTCGTGTTCGGTTTGCTCTATTTGTTCCAGATAAAAATTACGCCCGATGAAATCTCGTGCTATGGCAGCATCATCCAATTTTCGCAATTGCTCGTACGCCGCCAGTCTGATGTAAAAATCATCGTCACGCAGCAATCTCCGTGATATCGCAGCCGCATCATCACTCCTGGCCGCTGTAGTTATTGCCTCCAATGCCTCGACTCGATACGGCGAACCTCTATCCAACGCTATTTCTCTAAGAGTCTCCAAACCCTCGTTGCTGCCAAGATTCAGCATACACCTAGCTGCCCGCAGACGCACCTGCTCATTAGATACATTCAGCAAAAAGCTCAGCCTGCCAAGACTTTCATTGCCTATGATCTCAAGAGCAATTTCACTTTGCTCCTTATCCTGCGAACCGGCAAGTCTTCTAACAAATGTTTTTATTCTTTCAGTGTTAATTTCCGGGCCCTCGTCCAGATACATTGCTTTAACTATTGAAATAAATCTCAGCTTTCGTTCTTTATATTCAGGCGGCACTGTCAATTCAATCTGGCCGGGCAGAATCGCCTGAGCTGTGCCGACGCCGAAACGTTCGATTAAACGGTTGCGAATAGTGCTTGCGATTCTAAAATCAGGCTGGTGAAGCACCAGACTGACTTTGTACTCATCAAGGACCCTTCCCCCAGCCAGGATATACCCGACCCTTTTACTTGTTGCCGAACTGCCGATTTTATCTATAAAGACCGGCCCTTCTACATCGGCTATGACTCTTGTAGCTACGCCAAAGCTCCCTGCCGCCTTAAGCTCAGCACCAAACAGCACACCGTTTTCCAGAGAAGTGGTTTGCGTGCCCCTCAATGCGGTTACTCTTACATCAAAGTACTGGTTTTTTGAAGCTATTGTCGGCAATATCCCCTCTACCAGTACTACCGCTGTATCAGGACTGTTAATAAGCTTTTCAACATCTAACTTGCGCTCAGTCAATTGCGTCAGGATATATCGTCTAAGATATGCTCTAACCTGCGGTGGACATTGCGCCGAGCCTGTCCCATGTAATCCACCTACCAGGCCGTACCCTTCGAGCTGAATCGATTCGGGCAGGACCACCTCGACCAACGACCCTATTGTGGTACCCAAATCCACCTCAGGTACGAGTCCTTTGGTCTTTTTTTGGCCCAGCTCGCCACAGCCACCAATAAAGCGAGCGATAAATAATATCGCTATTATACAAATCGCCTTTCGACCGATAATATTCATCTTGCCGAACGCCTAAAATATCGAACATCGAAGGTTAGTATAGTAGTTTATTAGAACACCACGCTTAGTCTATCCTTCCCTGAATCCCTGATACCCTGAATACTATCCATCGGTACTCTTGTCGTCAAGCTGAACTTGCAATATTCTTTATTTGACCTTCCTTATTCGATATACGTTATTCTATTTATCTTGGGCGTTACATTCACCCCCTGCTATGCGTTTTGGGCCTGGGATTACTGTTATTTACTCGCCGAGTATCTGGCAGATGACCGTTCTTGTTCTTGGCCTTGTATCGAAATCTACAAGGATGATTTGCTGCCACGTTCCGAGCGTCAGTCTGCCGCCCACCACAGGCACGTTCAAAGAAGGCCCCAACAGCGAAGCCCGCACGTGGGCGTGGCCGTTATCATCGTGCCAGGTCTCTTCGTGCTCATACCTGGCATTTTCAGGTGCGATTTTCTCAAACGCAGCTCGTATATCGTAATTGACCAGCCCCGGCTCATATTCGGTAGTTGTAATGCCCGCCGTTGAGCCGACATTGAAAAGCGTAACGGTCCCGTCTCTCAGAGCCGCTTCAGCCACAACCTCGCCGACCTGCTCGGTGATATTAACGATATCACAATTGCCCTTTGTCCTGACTTTTATCTTTTCCGTTTTGACCATATAGGTATAATAAGGCTGGATTCGGTTATATGCAAGAGGCCACTCTGCCAACCGAGTCTGCCATATATATATGTTACATACAGCTTTCGATTACACCAACGCAATCGCTCATTAGGAGTCCGAAATGAAAAAAGGCGTCATCGGATGTATTCTCTCCTGCCCGTTTCTTACTGCCAGCGCCCTTGGGAATTCGTGGTTGAAAGATGCTGTTTTCTACGAAATGTTTGTAAGAAGCTATTATGATTCAAACGCAGATGGAATTGGAGATTTAAAGGGCCTGGAGATGAAGCTGGACTATATCAAGCAGCTCGGCGCCAATGCCATATGGCTGATGCCCATATTCAAATCCCCCTCTTATCACGGATATGATACGGTTGATTATTATCAGGTCAACGAAGATTACGGCACTATGGAGGACTTCGATTCTTTACTCGCCGCAGCCGACAAACGCGGCATCCGTATTATTCTGGATTTGGTGGTCAATCATACCTCTTCGGAGCATCCATGGTTTCAAAAGTCCGTAGATAATATTCCTCCCTATAACCACTGGTACCTATGGGAAAAGACCAGACCCCGCGGCAAACAATCTGTATATGGAAAGACCAAGCCGGTCGAAGGTGGCGGGTGGCGTTACAATGACAAACGAAAACAGTTCTACTATGCCCATTTCTCTAAAAAAATGCCCGACCTCAATCTCCGGAACGCCGCCGTGCGCCGGGAGGTCAAAAAAATCGCGAAATTCTGGCTGGACAAGGGCATTGCCGGTTTTCGTTTGGATGCCGCTCAACTTATAATTGAGGAAGGCCCAGGAAAAATGCGGGCCAACACGCCGGCCACGATACAGTGGTGGGTCGAGTTTAGTCAATATGTCACGTCGCTCAATCCGCAGGCGATTCTGGTCGGTGAGGTATGGGCCGAGCACTCCCAGATAAGCAAATATTATGCTAAGGGCAAAGGCTTAGATATTTGCTTCGACTTTCCCTTCCAGAGTAACACCCTCAAGACCGTTGGCTCCGGCAGTGTCAAGAGCTTTGTCGACATGGTCGCGACAAAAAAGAAATTTTCGGCTCCTCCTTCCTTCTACGCTCCTTTTCTTGCCAATCACGACCAGGACCGGTACATGACCTCGCTGGACAAGGATTTTGTCAAGGCACGCATGGCCGCTGTAATCCTTCTAACCGCGCCGGGGACGCCGTTTATCTATTACGGTGAAGAGATTGGAATGTACCACCCCACCAAAAAAGCAGACCATCTCTCAATACGTACACCAATGCAATGGGACCAAACCGAAGCCACCGCCGGTTTTACCCGCAGTAGCACCCCCTGGCAAAAAATCAACGATAACAAGATGCCCTATAATGTGCGGCACCAGCAGCGGTCGCCCGATTCACTTTTGAAGCTCTATCAAAAATTGATTCGGCTGAGGATGAAGCATCCGGAACTGCGGTATGGTGATTACAAATTTCATTCCGTCGGTAAAAATATTTTGGCCTATGAAAGGGTGTACGAAAAGAGCAGAGTTTTGGTACTGATTAACCCTTCCGGGAAAAAACAAACCATCCGCAGCCAAAGGATTTCCGGCAGCTACCGCAACCTGCTGGATGGCAAAACAATCGAAATTACCCGCAAATATGTCATGCCTGCCGGCGCTCATTACCTCCTCGCGCCGATAAACAAATGAATTCCTAATACCCTGATATCCTGATACCCCGTCTTTCTAATGGTGCCCCGCTTGCTTTCAACACAGCTTCCTGCACTGCCAGGTCGTGTTCGGGCCCATATTCTGATTCCTTTTCCCCACGAATAATTCGGGCCAATTCAATAAGCTGCTCATCGTAGCGTCCCGGCATAGTTGGCAGCTCGACTTGCTGGTACCCTTTTTTATATTTCTCAAGCGGTCGGTCCGCAGCAAATAGTAACCCTGGAGGCTCCAAAGGCCGAATATCTACCGTCCCCCGATCACCACAGACTACGAACTGCCGCCGCTGCTGCCCGGACACTTCAATCAGAGCGCTGCGAATCGTCGCTGTGGATTGAGCATATTCGAAGACAGCTAATTGATTATCCGCCAGATTATCCTGCTGCGGCCTTGTACGGCGGCTAAAGCCAGTTACCTTATCCGGTCTTCCCAGCACCTTCACCATCGCATCAATCAAGTGACAGCCCAGCTCAAACATCGAACCGGGATACACGGCAAGCCTCTTGCGGTGCTTTGCATCGATGGTCTTGCTAATTACGCCATCGACTTCGAAAACATCACCTAACCACCCCTCCTGCACCGCCCGGAAACAAAACTTAAAAGCCGGATTATGCCGAAACATATATCCCATTTGTACTGTGAGCCGCCGCCGGCTGGCCTCATCCAGCAATTTCTTAAATGCCGCCAGCGATAATCCTGCCGGTTTGTCCAGATGAATATGCATTCCCGCCGAGACGCACCGCATCCCGGCCGGCACCAGTTCAGGAATGTCCGTTTCCACCGCTACTGCCTGCAGCCCGCGTGTGTTCAACAGCTGTTCTTCGCTGACCCACTTCAATCCTCGGTACGCTGAATGATTTTTCAACCTCTTCTCTCGCTCCGGATTCGGCTCCACAATCCCGACTACCGCATAATATTCGCTCAGTTTCCTTAGCGTAGCCATTTTTCCCGCTGCATGCGCGTGGGCCGTCCCAATCTGCCCGACCTTAATCCTTTTAGTTGAACGGGCTGCTTGAGTCATTGAGTTATTCATTAAAGATGCAGCAATAAATCCCATACCCGCAAACTGTCCCGCGTTCTGTAAAAACTTCCGCCGATTCATAAATGTATTCCTTTAATCAAGATACGCTTCACGAGACCTGTCCTCGAGCGAAGCGAAGGACACGAAATCATCCCGCTTGCCGGCGCTCATTACCTCCTCGAGCCGATGGAAGAATGAGCTCCTGAGCCGTAAAATCCTTGGCCGGCCCTGCGAAACAGAATGGCCAAGCATGGGGTCGTGTGCTGTACGCTCACTACCGACTTTCCTCGTGCCCTTATTCGGTTCGTCCGGTAATTTCAATCAGATGAAATCCGAACTGCGTCTGTACGGGGCCGTGAATCTTTCCAAGATCCCCGCTGAAGACAACGTCATCAAATTCCTTGACCATTTGGCCTGAGGAAAACTCGCCCAGGTCCCCTCCGCGCTCTCCGGAGGGACACTTCGAGTGCTCCCTGGCTAATTCCGCGAAATCCGCCCCCGAGTCAATTTGCTTCTTGATGTCTTCGCATTTCTCCTGTGTTTCAACCAGAATGTGACGTGCTGTGGCTTTGGCCATGATTACCTCCAATTTGTTGGTTAATACATGTGTATTCGCCTCTTCTGGCCGGACGCCTTTCGGCCCGGCTCCAGTTCCGTAGTATGGGCTAAAGCTCCGTAGACTCAGCCTCAGTCATAAGTCTAACCGTAATTTTATCGTCTTGTCAAGGCACGCCGCCGGCTTGCCCCCGCATTTCTCACCCAGGAGTCCCCTATCCGCTTTTTTCTCATTCATAAGAAGAAAAAATTTGGCACTCGAATTTTTATTTCTTATGTTTTACTCAGTGCCGTTAAGGCGTCAAAAAAACTTGTTTTTACCTAATTATGGGGGTCAATCATGGAACCTGAAAACGAAAATTGGTCACAGCCGTACGGAGGTCAAACCGAGCCGAGCACACCCCAGGAGCCCGAAAGAAAGTCCTTTTTCCAGCAGGAACGGCTCCAACGAACCGTGCTCAATGTCAAGCTGGCAACCTGGCTCAAATGTCTCATTATTATCGCTGCTTTGACTGTCACTGCTGTTATAGTTGCTCCTAAGTTCACCACAGCACAGTCCCAGCCTCAGCAGCAAGAGTTCTCCGAGTACTACCAAGAAGATTGGTATGATGACTGTGAAGAAGGCTGGTACGACGAGGGCGAAGAAGATTGGTATGATAGTGAAGATGATTGGTATGATGATGATTGTTATGATGAGTATTACGATGAGTATTACGATGAGTATTACTATGACTAACATCTTCGCTCCAGACTAAACGCTAAGCAGCTTCGCGTATAACCCCCAAAAGTCTCTTTTGGGGGTTTTTTTATTTAGCCCTAAACCACAGCCCCGATAATTCGTCATTGCAAGCCCTGTTTACAAAGCCTGTGCCCGCGAAAGCGGGTAAAGCAATATTAAACAACCGTTTAACAAATCACCAATTAACTACTCACCATCCATCTTCCGGTTTGAAAATTGGCTTTGTTTGGCTTTGTTTTGAATAACGTTCGTTGTTGGTTGTTCGTTGTTTTTTGTCATAATCCTTTATTATTGCTACGCTTATGTTCATTTTACCTATTTTAACTTTGGCTTTGTTTTGCATAAAAAGGTGAGCATCAGGGCATCTGATTACCCGGCAGTGATTATAAGAGTATCGGGTTATCAGGCCGATACTTCCTGATTCCCTGGTCTGCTGGTATCCTGCGTCCTGATTACCTGTTATCCTGATATCCTATCTCCCGTTGTCTGGTAATTTCAAATCTCAAATTATGCATGCCCCTTATTCCCAATACACGATTCGACATACGATATACGAGTGACGAGCGACGAACTCCCGCCCCAGGGCGGTATGCGTTAGCCTTCTGGCTAACAGTTTCGGTATTATACCAAATTTCGTACAAAAATCAACAAAAAAGTGCTTTATAAGCACATAAATAGCGGTGCCTTGGGCCAAGTTAGACGGACGGCGTCCCGAGCGAAAAAAGCCTGCCCTGAGCGCAGTCGAAGGAAGATACGACACACGAGCCACGCGGCCTCCGGCCGGTATTTTTGATATTTGATTTCCCCCCCTGCCCCAAGTCTATTCAGGGGTCAATATTAAACCTGGAGATCCGCCGAAGACGGACTAAAATCCAAAACCTCAGATGACTCTTTGAATCCCAGCCGGAGAGACAGGCGACTGAGCATTACGTAGAGCGAGGGAGCCACCACTAGCGTTAGGACTGTGGCGAAGCCCAGGCCAAAGATGACAACAACCGCCATATTGCGCCACCACTGGCTGGACTCGCTCTTGGTGGCCCAGGTAAAGCTGTGGAAGTCATAGGAGATGCCGATGGCCATGGGGATGAGGCCGATGATCGTAGTCGTTGCGGTCAGGAGCACAGGCCGCAGACGCGTGACGCCGGCCTCTGCCGCGGCGGAGACGAGATCCATCCCCCGCCGCTGCAACTGCCGTGTATAGGCGAGCAGCACGATGGCATTGTTCACTACCACTCCGGCAAGGCTAATAACGCCGATGCCCGTCATGATGATGCCGAAGGGCAAGCCGCAGATCAGTAATCCTGTCAGCGCGCCAATGAGGGAGAGAATCACTGTGGTCATTATGATGAACGGCACCTTAAGTGAGTTAAACTGGATTACCAGCACGAGGGTGATGAGTAGAATGGCGATGGAAAAGGCCTTGCCGAGGAAGGCGCGAGACTCGTCCTCTGTTTCTTTTTCGCCGGCATATCCGATTTCGCAGCCGGCGGGCAGCTCGAATTTTTGCAGGCGTTTCTGAACGTCTTTTAGCACTTCGGAACTGAGTCGGCCTTCGGCATCGGCCGTGAGGGTTACGACGCGTTTCTGATTAATGCGGTTGATGGTGCCGAATCCGCCCTGGTACTCGAATCGACCGAGCGAGCTGACCGGCACGGAGTTCCCGGACAGGTTTGGAATCCTGAGGCGATACAGGTCGTCGATATCAATCCTGTCGGCCAGCGGCAGGCGCACGGTGATGTCGTACTCGTCGTTGTACTGACGGTAGGTGCCGACTTTTGTGCCAAAGACGGCCATTTTGAGGAAGTTTCCGACGGTAGCAGTGTTGACGCCAAGAAGCATGGCGACGCGGCGATTGACGGTAAAGGCCAGTTCGGGACGGGTGGCTTCGAGGTCGCTGCGGAGGTTGACTATGTTGGGGACGTCCGCGATTGTCCGGCGGACTTCGTCGCTGAGTCGCTCGAGCATAGAGAAGTCCTCTCCTATGATTCGCACGGTGATTGGCGCACCGGTGGGTGGTCCTTCCCTTTCCCTTTCGACCTTAATCTCGGCGCCTGGTATGTCGGCGATGGCCTGTCGAATCCCAGCGATGATTTCCATTGACGGCCGCTCTCGCACGGCGAAGTCATAGAAGATTAACGATATATTCGCCAGGTGCGGTCCGCCGGCGCTGGCCATGATGTTCAGACCGCCGCCCGAAGAGCCCACATTTGTGACGATATTCTCGATCCAGCGCTCGTATGGCTTGATGCGGTCTTCGATCACCCGAACGATGCGGTCCGTTTCGCGGATGTTGGTACCCTGTGGCGTGCGGACGTCGATGATGGCACGCTCAGGGTCACCTTGGGGGAAGAACTCGGTTCCCTTGCCTATTTTGGCATACAAAGTCACCAGGCCAAACAAGAGGCACACAGCCAGAAACAACGTCAGCGCGGGATTCTGCAGGCCGGCTCGCTGAAGGCGACGGTAGCCCCTGATAAACCAATGGTCCTTCTGACGAGGTTTGGACGAGCGACCGGCCCAAACCGAGCAGATGGTCGGGCTGAACACGAGGGCCACAAAGAGTGAGGCCAGCAGACCGAGGGACAGGGTAATTGGCAGATACTTCATGAAGTCCCCCATAATTCCCGGCCAGAACATCAGTGGTAAGAAGGCACACACGGTCGTGAAAGTGGAGGTTGTGACCGGCCAAGCGACCTCACGCGCGCCGAGCATTGCGGCCTCCAAGGGGCTATACCCAAGCTGGATGTGCCGGTAAATGTTCTCCACAATGACAATGGCGTTATCTACCAGCATACCAAGAACCAGCACGAGGCTGAACAGCACGATCATGTTCAGTGTGTAGCCGAGCATCTCGATGAGGAAGAAGGTGATTAGCATGCTGAGCGGTATAATCATCGCCACAATGGTGCTCGGTCGCCAGCCCAAGAACAACAAGAGCACGGCTGAGACCAGTATCAGGGCGGCCAGGATGTTGTTTTCCAGGTCAGCCACCATGTTGCGGATGTACTTGGACATGTCGAAGGTGATGTCGAACTTCACCGCGCCGGGGACCTGCTGCTGCGCCTTGTCTATAACAGCCTTGATGTAGTCGGCGATATGGACGACATTGGCGCCGACACGCTTCTGGATGCTGAGGGTGACGTTTTCGGATTCGTTGAGTCGCGAGTAGCTGGTTCGGTCTTTGAAGGTAGCTCGCACATTTGCGACGTCTGAAAGATAGATGGGCTTGCCGTCGCGCACGGTCAGGAGCAGGTGGTCCACATCTTCGGCCGTGACAAGCTCCGCGGGGATTCTCACATTGAACTTTGTGCCCTGGGTCTCGAGACCACCGGCGGAGATGTTTACGTTTTCCGAAGGTATCAGTGCCAGAATCTCCGGTATCATCAGGTTGTACGAGGCCAGCCGGTCGGGGTCAAACTCCAGCCGGATTTCTGGTTCCAGCGCGCCGAGCACGTCGACCTTGAGAACGCCGGGCACTGCCTCGAGGGTGTCCTGCAATGTGTCGGCAATCTCCTTTAGCTGGACGGGTGAGACGTCGCCGGAAATGCTGACGAGCATGATAGGGAACTCGGCGAAATTTATCTCCTTGATAACCGGTTCCTCGGCGTCCATGGGCAGCTCACCTTTGGCTATGTCCACGCGGTCGCGCACCCGCTGCAGGGCCACATCGCTCCGTACGTCCGGCGTGAACTCGACGTCAATCATCGAGAGCCCCTCGGCGCTGCTGGAGCGGATTTCTTTGACACCACGAATACCGTTGAGCTCCTTCTCGATCTTCATCGTGACGGATGTTTCGATGTCCTCCGGTGAGACACCTTCGTACATCGTGGTGACCAGGATATGCGGGATGGGGATGTCCGGGAATGCCTCGCGTGGCAATGAGAGATAGCTGTAGCCGCCCATCAGGATGATGATGAGTCCCAGGACGGCCACGGTGGTTCGGTTTCGAATAGAAGTGTCGGTGATAAGCATAGCGGCTATTTGTTCTCTGATACAACGTTTACCTTCTGTCCCGGCGCGACGAAACGGTGGCCGGCGATGATCAGCTCGTCGCCCGGCTCCAGACCTCGCGTTACCTGGATACGATCGCCCTTGATGGCCCCAAGCTCCACCTTGCGGCGCTGCGCCTCTGTTGAATTGACCACGTATACAGCCTTGCCGTCCTCCATCGGGACTACCGCCAGCAGCGGGATCAGAATAACATCTTTCAAAATCCGGCGCGTCAGGCGGGCATGCACGATCTGCCCACTCCGCAGAAGCCGTTCCTTGTTATCCAGGGTTATCTCAATGCGCGTGGACCTTGTCTGCGGATAAGCCAGCTCGCTGATGAACGTCAGCGTCCCCACCAGCAACCTTTCCTCGCCTTTCGTATCCACAAAGACCTCCGCTTTCTGGCCGACGGAGAAAAATGCAATGTCGCGTTCAGGCACTTCCACAACCACCTTCACCGTATCCGTAATTACCACCTCCGCCACCGCAGCGCCAGGGTCAACGTATTCCCCCTCCTCGACGAGCAGGTCGTTCAGCACTCCCCCCGTAGGGGCCAGAATCTTCGTGCGGTCCAGACGGGCGCGGACCGCCTCGAGTTGGGCCTTACTGATGGCCAACTGGGCGGTGGCATTATCCAGGTCACGCTGGGGCGCGGCGTTCTCTTTGACCAGATTTGCCATGCGGTCGAACTCGATCTGGTCCCGCTTGACCTGCGCCTCGGCGACCTCAAACTCTGGTCGCACGAGGTCGGCATTGAGCTGGATTAGCAGGTCCCCGGCGCGCACCGCGCTGCCCTTTTCCAGAGGGATTCGCTCGATACGTCCTGCGACCTCGGCGGAGACCATCACGATTCGGTCCGGCTCGACGACCGCCGGCAGGTCGAACGTATCGGCAAACTGCGGCTCCGCAACTACCGTCATGGTCGTTACGTTCACCGGCGGTGCTTCAGTGGCAGGAGCATTTCGTTTTCGCTCCGGCAGCCTCGCGATCACGGCCAGCACCGCTATCGCGCCCAGAATGATGACCACCTTCACGGCGTTTCGACGGAGCCAACTTTGACGCGTCTTGGCCACTCTGGTTTTAGGCGATTGCACACTCATCGATTATACCCGTATTTGACTCAAACGTCCGTTCACAATATAAGCCATCTCTCAAAACACACATTATAGGCTCTATGGGGGCAGAGCACAAGAGGCAGCATTCGACCTCATATACGATATACTTCCGCGCTCAGTTCGGCATGTTTATCACATCCTGCAGCTTAAAGCGCTCGAGTAGCGTTTTTGGTGCATATATCGCGTTGTCTCGATTCTTTGCTGTTGGCTGTTCCTATCCAGAGGTTCCTCAATTCAGAATAATGTAGCTTGGAAATCCAGGATAAAATATATACTATATTGTGTACGCCATCAATATGTCAGTTTTAGCGGCCGGTTTCAATGGATAATTTGGGAAAAGCACAGGTTAGAGCGTAATATGCACTGAAGATGATTTTTCTCAGCACCTCTTTAAATTCGGCTTACTTTGTGAAGTTAGGATACGCAAATTGCCCGAATCCGGCATTAAAGGCAGATGGTGTCAGTCTGTTTTAGACTAAACGTCAGCGGGGCAATAACGTACACGATAAAAAAAACGAAAAAAATTTATTTTTCTGAACTTATTATATTGACGATATTATTATTTAGGTTAAAATATAGATATGAGTGGTCAGGCAGGGATTTGACATCAATGCCTGGCCGCTTAGTTGTAATAGCAATACAACAAAGTTCTTTGACAAGTTAACAGTTAAGCCAAAAAGCAGCGAAAGTGCAGTTCTTGTGATGGGATACGCCCTATCACAGTGAGCTTAAAATCGTCCCCGCGAAGGCGGGGAACCATTTTCAGCACTTTCGGTGCGTATGCGGGTTCCCAAAATAACCTATATTTCATTTTGGGGTCCCGTGCCAAAGTGTTGAGCCTTCTTTTCGACGACATCCTCCAGAGCTTTATGCGAAGGAGGAATCGACGATACAAATTGAAGGGTTTGATCCT
>JABAOF010002041.1_pt3 | contig 12171 bp, 9 predicted proteins | sample 7062171 | NCBI WGS metagenome assembly JABAOF01 (sample SAMN14538628, study PRJNA623070) | marine sediment metagenome | biome: marine biome [ENVO:00000428]; feature: marine pelagic biome [ENVO:01000023]; material: deep marine sediment [ENVO:00002113] | place: India: Gulf of Khambhat ... | reverse complement strand
GGTCAGGCCTTAGTAACTTCAGTAATTTCATTTAAAAGAAACAGAAAGATTCATTTGAATTCAAATTACTGAAGTTACTAAGGCCTGACCCCGATATCTTTTCTTTAGAAAAGGGGTGGTACCTTGGGGAACGTCCCCTAAATTTTGGTTGATAAAATCAACCGCGGGGGATATTATTAAAAATAATGAACTTCCGTAAAAGTCGTCGGCAAAGAATCCTCTCCATGTCCAAAACTCTACTCCTTCTGGCCCTTTCTTTTTCTCTTGGTCTCTCCGGTCAGCAGGATATCACCGAATATAAAAAACGCCTAGCAGGCATCTCCGAACAGATCGAACAGCTCAAGCTGAGATTAGAGGAAGAAGAAAAAAAGGAATCGACATTTCTCTCTGAGCTGGACAGGATTGGCTTCCATAAAAATTTGATCAGGAAAGAAATTTCACTCTACACCATGCAGCTGGGTAAGACGAACCGGGAGTTGTCATCCATACAGCGAAGAATACCTCAACTCAAATCCAAGTTGGATGATGAGAAAGAATCTATAGAAAAAATCCTAGTCTCCATGTATAAATTTGGAAAAGTCAATCCATTCCAATTTATGCTTCAGGCCGAAGACATGGGAACACTCGTTTCCGAGAGTAAAAATTTAACCCTTCTGGTTCAATATCAGAATGAAGTCATCTCCAGTTATGTGGATACGCTGTCTTTGCTCAGGGATTCAGAAAGGGAACTCGAGGAGAAAAAAAAGGAAAGTTCAAATTTAATCTGGAAAACGAAGAAGAAAAGGCAAGAACTCGATGTGCAGGAGAGAAGACAGAAGGCCTTCATCAAAGATATAAAGGAAAACAAGAAGATGCATCTTCAAGCTCTGGAAGAGCTTAATGATAGAGCTCAACAGCTCCAGTTATTAATAGAAAAACTCCTCAAAGAGGAAATCTCCTTTCCCATTACTATCGTTCCCCTCTACGAGCAGCGAGGAAAACTCCCCTGGCCGCTTGAAGGGGCCGTTGTGTCGACCTTTGGCCGGCAAGTCCATCCTCAATTCCGAACCGTTACCTTTAATAACGGAATCGAAATATCTCCTCAGAAAAACCAAGCGGTTGTTAAAGCTATCCATCCCGGCAAGGTCGTATTCTGTGACTACCACAAAGGTCGTGGGAACGTGATCATCATCGACCATGGCATGAGTTTTCATTCAATCTATGGACACTGCGCAGATTTTCTCGTTAAAAATGGAGATTTAGTAAAAACCGGTCAGCCGATCGCCATTGCCGGAGACACAGGATCTTTAGAGGGCATCACCCTTTACTTCCAAATTACTTCTAAAGCCAAACCTGTCGATCCCTTGAAATGGTTAAGAAGAAGATGATACAATCATAATTCGTAAAAAAATGAGTAGAAAAAACGCAAAACTTGTTATCCTGACAGTACTCGCTGTCATCTCGCTTCTTTTAATAGCTGAAAGAAGCCTTGTGCCCGGACTCTTCTCAAATCTTTCTTCTGATAAGAGTTTCGAATTGCTCATGAGAGTCATCCAAAATATTCGGAGTAACTACATTGATGAGGTGAATCCGGAACAAACGATGATAGGGGCCTTAAAGGGGATGGTCAATTCCCTGGATGCCCTTTCCTGCTACTTAGACCAGGAGACCATGCACAGGTACAGCCAGCGCATGGAAACCGAGTTTAAGGACATTGGAGTTGTGCTTTACAAAAGATACGGCACATTTCCGTTGGTTATCGGAATCATCGAAAAATCGCCCGCGCAAAAAAGGGGAATCCAGATTGGCGATTCCATCAGCGCTATTGACAACAGGTCCCCACAAATGATGAGTCTGCTCGAAGCAAACATGTACCTCAAAGACCAAGATGAGGGACCCGTTAAACTCAGGATCATCAGAGGCGAAACGACACAAGAGATAAGCGTCGAAAGAACACAGCTTTTTGAAGAGCCCATTTCTTTCACTCCAGCTGATGGGACGAGCGGAATTCTCAAAATAAACCAGCTCTATCCTCCCAGTGTGATGACTGTCAAAGGAAAAATCCTCTCACGTCTGCAATCCGCTAAAGATCCATTAATTCTGGATTTAAGGAACTGTTATGAAGGAGATATCCAGGAAGCCCGAAAGTTCATCAACATCTTCATGAAAGCCTCTAAAATAGGCTATTTCGCAAATAAAGAAAATCCTAAAGAATATCTTGGCTGTCCGGATAATGCAGAACTGGAAAAACTACCGTTAGTTGTCTGGACAAATCAAGCCACTTTCGGCCCAGCAGAGATAGTCGCAGGAGTTCTTCAAGAATTCAAAAGAGCAAAAATCATCGGCCTCCAAACTCCGGGTCACACGGCAAAACAGAAATTCTTCAGATTAGAGGATGGGAGTGGATTACTTCTCACCTCAGGAATTTTCCATCTCAATTCTGGTGAGAAGCTATGGGAAAAAGGTGTCAAGCCTGATGTTAAAATTAAGATGAAAGAGCAAAGTGATAGCAATTACCTCAAAAAAAGCTTTTCCTCTTCATCTTGATACATAATTTATGCAAAAGAGCAGATCTGATAAAAGAAAATACATCCAGCCTTCACATCTCATACTCATAATCTTTTCTCTCTTGGTGTTTTTTTCAGTCCTTGGTTTAGACTTTATCGGCTGGAAGAAGAAGGACAGGTCCTACCTCTTTTCTGCCCTTCTCAGAGAAAAAAAGGCAGCGGTGAGCCAAGAGAAACTTGAACAGCTTATCCTCAAGAGTTTGCCTCTCCACGCAATACCACGTGAATCCGTCCAACAGTTCAGGGACTCAAAAGGAGCCCTCCATCTCATGATTGACCTTTCTTCAGAAACTTACGAACGAGTGGAATCCTATCTTGAATCAGAACTCGCGAAAATCCACGCTCCCATCTTGGGAAAAGAAGAACAGCCGGGGGAAGATAAGAATTACTATCTCTGGCAAGTGGGAGGGGAAAAAGAAAAAGGACTGATCATTCTCTTTTCAGTCCAGAAGGATTATGCGGATGAGTCAGTCTCTCTTAGAGAAGAACCGACTCATCAAGTGGCTATCATCATCGATGATATGGGATACAGCTTAGAAACCATCCAAGAAATTTGTTCTTTCCAGAAACCTCTAACAGTTTCTATCCTGCCCTTCAGTCCCTTGGCCCAAGAAACAGCCCGGATCGCCTACCAAAACAACCTGGAAGTCATGCTTCATCTTCCTCTCGAATCCATTAATAGTAATGGGGAAAATGATATCGAAGGGCTCATCCACTCACAGATGAGTGAAGAAGAAATCAGAAGAGCCATGGATACTGACCTTGAACAAGTCCCTTACATCAAAGGTGTCAATAACCACATGGGCTCAAGAATAACTCCGAATGAAATCTTCATGAATATCATTCTTGGCGCCATAAAGGACAGGAATCTTTTTTTCATCGACAGCCGGACATCGGCCCAGTCGATTGCGTATACCGTCGCGCAAAGAATGAAAATTCCTTCAGCCTATCGCCACGTTTTCCTCGATGGAGAAAACCGGGAGGATTACATCAAAAATCAACTGATTGAGCTCTTCAGAAGGGCCCAGAGAAATGAAAAAGCAGTGGGCATCTGTCATCCCACAGATTTAACTCTGAAGGTTCTCAGAGAAAATTTACACCTTGCGGAGAAATATCAACTCGAACTTGTCTTTGTTTCACAGATAGTCGAATAAAAAGGACAAGCCTCAAAGAAAAAGCCACCTGTTTTACGCGCTAAGTAATTAAGTAAATCTTTTTGGATGTCATTGCGAACGACGTGCGGCAATCTCATAAGAAAATAATGCAAATTCTCTTCTATGAGATTACTTCTTCGTTACATTCATCACAATGACAATTCATTCATATGAGATTGCCACGCTCCCTTCAGTCGCTCGCAATGACACTTCTATCCTCACCTCATAAATAAGAGTGTTACCTAATTACTGAGCATAAACACCAGCTCCCTTTTTATTTAACATGGATTATTCACGAGTCGAGGTTGCCGTAGACTCTGTTGCGAAGAGCGCAGCGAATGTGGCAATCTCATGTTGGTTGGCGAGGCAAGATGAGATCGCCACGCTTTGCCCGCGATGACAATCTTTTCAAGAAAAGGTCGTCAGATTTGCTCGCCCAACGAGTAAAAGATGCTGACATTAAATAATCAGCTATCCTTAAGAGATTCTTTGAATAAAGTGTCAGCAGATTTTATGAATGATTCAGGTTAAGAGTATACGTGTCTATAAGATAAAATACCCCTGCATAAGCGAAAAGCAAGACAATAAAAACCACGACTTTCAGAAGAAACCTGGATTGCATTTTTTTGTGCAGAAAGAGAAGAATCTGGTAGAGGGCAAAAATCTCGAGGGCGAAAGGAAGGAAACCCGTATAACCGAAAACAGGCATCTGAAAAATCCGCCAAAAATTGAGATAAGGCAGCGAATATTCCCAGCGTGAGGCCGCCCAGAAATTCCAGAATTCCCACAAAAATCCGGCCACCAGTCCCGCGGAAACCCAGCTCCAGAAACGGCTCCAGTCCTTTTTTTCTACATCTTTCCATAGCGAATCATTTCCCAACCAGATATTTATGGGCTCGAGCAGAAAAATGAAACAGAGCCAAGCAAAAGGGAAAAAGAGGCGCGGCCAGACGATGAAGAGTAAGAAGAATATAATCCCAGAAACAAAAAAGATCCTCAGGAGGAGAGGTGTGGCGCGGAGTCGAAAAAGGGCGAGCTTCTTTTTCTTAAAGAAGCCCTCCATGAACAAAGCGATCTCCCTCATTGCCGGAACCACAGTGGCAAAAGCAACGAAATAACCGAGCCATCTCACCGCCACGCTATCCGGAAGGTTATGGTAACTCCAGTTTTTCAGCCTCAGGTTGAAAAGCTCGAAAATCAGCCAAACAAATACAGAGATAAAAGCCGTGAAAAGAAAATTCCGGAAAGATTCAGAAAGAAGCGAAGAACCTCTTATTCTGTAATTCAAGCTATCCATCAGAAGTATAAAAGACCACCATGCAAAGGAAAAAAACCACGTTTTGAAAAAAGAAACATGAAGCGCCAGGAGAATGGCTGAACCGATGAGGGTGAAAATCCCGATATAGAGGTTGAGTCGTAAAATCTTTTCTTTCATTCTTGTCTCAAAATATCCAAAATTTCAAAAAAATGCAAAAGGGAAAAAGGATTGAATAATTTCCATCCATCAATTATATTTAAATTAAGGAGAAAGCAAATGACCAAAGTCGCTTCCACGAGAATCTTCATCTTGACAATATTGGCTTTAACTATTTTCCACTCATCATGTGGCGTCGTACCTACTATAGAAGAGCTCAAGACCTATTTTGAAATCATAGATTTCAAATCAAAATGGGTAAAGAAGTACTACTCTCCCTGGCCTGAAAAATTGACTCTGGCTCCCGAGATTTCTTTCCAGGTCAAAAACTTGTCAGATAAACCTCTTAAATTCGTGTACTTTAACGCCATCTTCACTCTCAGAGGAGTAAAGACGGTCCAGGGCGATGCCCTCTATTCAGCCCTGACAAAAGAGCCTCTTATGCCTGGAAAAATCAGCGATGTCATTACCATGACGAGCAATTACGGTGTCGAAGGAAAACGTTTAAGCGACTTTAAGGACAATCCGGCATGGGAAGTCTCTTCGATTAAACTTTTTGTCAAGCTCAAGGGTTCAAGGTATGCGGAACTGGGCAAATGGGACATATCGAAAGACATCGATTTCAAGCCTGATGAGCCGTTGAAACCAAAGAAAAAATAAGAAAGTGGCTTTATTTTTCCTCAAGCGTTTCTTCCCGAGGAAAACATCTCACTCCATCATCTTCATCAAAAGAAAGGGTATCTCATGAGTGCAATCATCCCAACTCGAGCATTCCTAACGAAAGGAAAAGGACAACACAAGGAAAAACTGGCGAGCTTCGAGAAGGCATTGAGAGCCGCAGGTATAGCTCCGTTTAACCTTGTGAAGATTTCGAGTATTTTCCCTCCGCATTGCAAACTGATTTCTAAAGAAGAAGGATTAAAATATCTTAAACCAGGTCAAATCCTCTTTTTAGTGATGAGTGAATCCGCAACGGATGAAGCCCACCGTATGATATCGGCATCTGTGGGCCTTGCTCGTTCAAACGACCCGAACCTCTACGGCTATTTATCCGAACATCATGCTTTCGGTCAGAATGAGAATGAAGCCGGCCAGTATGCAGAAGATCTCGCCGCCTACATGCTGGCCACTACTCTGGGTGTGGACTTCGACACCAGCCAAATCTGGGACGAAGAAAAAAAGCTCTACAGACTATCTGATCAATTGACAGTGAGGACAAGAAATATCACTCAAACAGCAAAAGGAAAAAAGGGACTCTGGACAACGGCTTTTGCCGCTGCCGTCTTTATCACCTAGAATAAACTGGGGTCAGACCTTAGTCACTTCAGTAATTATAAAAGACTTGGAGTCAACATTCGATGGAAGTGCGGGGATTCAAAGACAGAAAATCGATTTTTTATGATTAAACAGCCTAATCCCGCAGGCCTAGCTCTAATTACTGAATTTACTAAGGTCTGACCCCAATCAGATAATCAGAAACCTAAAGGGTTGGGATTGAGGATTTTTATGTAGCTTTTTTCTTTGAGCTCTTTCAAGAATTCTTCAAGCTTCACCTGTGTCTTTTCACCCAAAAGTTTCCTTTGTATATCTTCCCGGGCTTCTTCAAAAGGTTTCACGCGCGCCTCTTTCTTCTCCACCAGTTTCAGTAAATACCATCCATTCCTGAATTGAATCCAAGGCGTCACTTCTCCTTCTTTCAAATTCTCGACCGGTTCTTCTAACTCCCTTGCCAGATTACCCTTTTTGAAACTCCCCAGATCTCCGTCCGTTTCCTTCTCGGGTCCCTCCGAGTACTCGCTAGCTAAAGCTCCAAAATCCTCTCCAGCCGCAATCCTGCGGCTGATCTCCTGTTTTTTGGCTTCTATTCCCTCATCACTTCCGGAGCCAGAAGTAAGAGTGATGGCTTTCAGTTTAAACTCGGGGGGTTCTGTGAACTCCTCCGGATGGAGCTTGTGATAACTGACGATTTCTGCCTCATCAACGACAATACTGCGCTGGACCTCTGAGAAAATAACAGCATCCTTCATCATATTCTCTCTCAAAATCCTTGTCCATTCTTCATAGCTTGATCCCTGCTGCTTTAGAATTCTCTTTAAATCTTCGTCCGAATTTATGTTATTTTCTTTCTTAATATTGTCTATATACAGCCTCATCTGCTCATCAATGTTGATACCTTGCAAATTTTCGGCCTCTTGCAAAAGAAGTTTACCCGTTATCAACTGGTCCATGAGATTTTTTTTCATCCACTCCAGCTGCTTATTAAATTCTTCACCCTGAAATTGAGCTCTATACATCTGATAATTTGTTTCATAGGCAGCCCTGTATTCTGAAAGAGTGATGATATCATCATTGACGATCGCAACGATTTCCTCAATGACTTCCTGGCTGGCAATGAACGAGATCGCCAAAAAAAGAAGGAAAAGAATCAGAAAAAGTCTCACGGTTCTCATTGGTCAATCCTCTGGTAAGGAAAGGGTAAATTCAATGGATAAAAACTCCAGTCCAATTTTGCTTTCAATTCTTCTATGCGCTGAGAAATTCTCTCTTTGACCTTTTGGTCGAGAATTTTCATTCTAATAGTCGATGAAGCCTCCTCTTCGGAAATAAGCACTGGCGCAAACCTCTTATCAGCCCTGAAAATATGATAGCCGTAGGAGGATTCCACAATCTGGCTTAATTCTCCCTCTTTAAGTGAAAATATCACTTTTTCCATTTCAAAGGGGAGCTGGCCCATCTCAAACACACCCATCTCGCCGCCCTTCAACGCCTCTAAACCCACGGATTCTTCCTGGGCAATCTTCCTAAATTCTTCTTCGGTAGAATTCCTCACTCTTTCCATGACGAGAAGGGCTTCATCCTCGGTTTCAAGTAAAATCTGGCTGACCTTTACTCTTTCGGGCCTTAGAAAATCTCTCCTATAAAAATCATAATACTCTTTGATCTCCTCATCTGTAACTTCAATAGTCCTTACGAGCTCGTATGTGTATTTCTCTATCAGTAGTCTCTCGAACAGGATGTCTGTATCCATTTCTTCCACGGAAATCTGACTCTCCTCGGCTTTGAATTCGGTCGTTAACTTTTTCAGATAATCTTCCTTCTCCCCTTCAGTTAAAACCATGTTCACCATTCGCGCGGCCTGCAGCAGAAGCTTCTCCTCGATAAAATTATCGAAGAGGCGGCTCAAAGAGACGACAGTCAAAGCTTCCTGGTCATCTCCAAGAGTTGCACGAATATATTTTTCAAAATCGGAATTAGAATAGAGCGTGCCCTCGATCTCAAGGACGGAGCTGTTCATTTTCTGAGTGTCACTGAGGTCAAAAACTGAGGTCCTTTCCTTGGTATCCGGCACTTCACAACTCGTGATAAACAAAATAAGAAAACTCAAGAGTATCAAGGAAAATAAGCTCTTTTCTCTTCTGGTAGTCATCATCTCTTCCAGTCACATTCATTATATTACATTAAAGATAACTCCTTCAAGATTGATGTCGTTTCATCCATGATTTGAGTTTCTCTTTCAGCCCGCATGGTGAGGCTCATGACCCCTTGGGGAGTGATAGACCCTGAGTATTTTTTAACGAGCCCAGTCAAACGTGTCAAATTGGCGGATGAAGTAGGAAGAAATTTAATGACAATTCTTTTTCCCACACGGTCAATAGAGCGGATTTTTATTCTCTGTGCCAATAGTTTGATCACACCGTAGCGAAGAAGATTCCTGACACTCCTTGGGAGAAGACCATATCTATCCTTGATCTCACTCTTAATCTTCTCGATCTCACCTAAATTCTCGACAGAAGAGACACGTTTGTAGAGGTTAAGTCTCAGGTTAATCTGGGGAAGATAGCTCTCCGGGATGCGGATATCCACTCTTAAGTTGATCTCACTCTTGATCTCTTCTCGTGCTTCCCCCTTGAGTTCCTTTATTGTCTGCTCCAATAGATGCATGTAATAATCGAACCCGACCGCTTCCATATAGCCATGCTGCTCAGAGCCCAAAAAATTTCCAGCTCCTCTTATTTCTAAATCTTTTGCGGCCAACCGGAATCCTGACCCCAGCTCTGTGAACTCCTGGAGTACTTTGAGGCGTTCTCTGGCCAGGAGAGTAAGAGCACTATATGGAGGAACAAGAAAGTAGGCCACCGCTTGCCGAGAAGAACGGCCCACTCTTCCACGGAGTTGGTAGAGCTGCGACAGCCCGAAGAGGTCCGCCCGTTCAACGATGAGAGTGTTGACGAGAGGAATATCTATCCCATTTTCGATGATCGTTGTAGAAACAAGAACATTGCTCTTCTGATTGATAAAATCGATCATTCTTTTCTCGAGGACCGCACTCGGCATCTTCCCGTGAACAATGGTTATTTTTGCCTGAGGAACGAATTTCCCGACCATCTTGGCCACTTTATCGATATCCTCGATCCTGTTATGGATGAAGTAAACCTGCCCCTTCCTCGCCAATTCCATCTTTATGGCAGAAGCGATAAGCTTCGGGCTGAAAGGAGTCACTACAGTATGGATGGCCAGTCTGTCTTTGGGAGGAGTCTCGATGAGGCTAATGTCTCTGATTCCTGTGAGAGATAAGTTCAAAGTTCTGGGGATGGGTGTTGCGCTCATTGTCAAGACATCAATATCAGTCTTCATTTTCTTGATTTTTTCCTTGTGGTTCACTCCAAATCTCTGTTCCTCATCGATAATCAGTAAACCTAAATCGCGGAATTGGACATCTTTGGAGATGAGACGATGGGTTCCAATCACAATGTCAACCAGCCCTTTTTTAATATCATCAATTATTTTACTCTGTTGGCCTTTTGTCTGAAAGCGGGTCAGGCCTTCTATCCGGACAGGAAACAAAACCATCCGCTCTCTGAAAGTCTGCAGATGCTGACTGGCCAGAACAGTGGTGGGACAAAGAACAGCGACCTGCTTCCCGTCCATCACGGCCTTGAAAGAAGCCCGTATCGCCACCTCAGTTTTCCCGTATCCGACATCTCCGCAGAGAAGACGATCCATGGGAGGCTCAGACTCCATATCATTCATGATCTCTTTAATGGCTTTCAGCTGGTCTTCTGTTTCCTCGAAAATAAATGTTCTCTCAAATTCAGACTGCCAGGTGCCGCCAAGACTATAGTTGAATCCCTTAATGGCCTTCCTCTGTGCATAGAGCTGCAGAAGCTCCTTGGCCATTTTCTCTATGGCCTTTTTTGTTCGGGTTTTCGTTTTTTCCCAAGAAAGAGTCCCTAATTTATTGAGAAGCGGCTTGTTTGAGCCAAGTCTCGAATATTTCTGCACGAGGTTAAGGTCCTCAACAGGCACAAACAGCTTGTCTTCATCTCTATAGGTAATTTCAATGAATTCCCGGCCGCTTGTGTCGACATCCAATTTGATCAGCCCTTTAAAAATTCCTATCCCGTAATCCGTATGGACAACATAATCTCCGGCTTTGAGGTCCTGGAAATGAGACAGGAAGGGCTTGATTCGTGGACGGGACACGATGACTTTTTCTTCAGTAAAGATGTCCTTTTCAGAAAAAACGTTAATTTTTTCATTGGGATAGCTGAAACCCTGAGTTAAATCTCCGACGAGAAGCACTATGGCTCCATCCTTGGGGAATGTAAAAGGAGTGGATGATTCAATATGAGTGATTTGATGCTGAGAGAGGAGACTGGCTAATTTTTGGCGAACATCCTGGCTCGAGAAATAGATAAGGCATCTTTCCCTTTCTTTCTGCAATTTTTTTAGATACTGGATGAAAAAGGGAATTTTATTTTTAAACTGCGGGACAGACTGGAAGGGGAAGGAAAAGGTTTTCTTTCCCTTTCTCACCGACAATTCTTGCCAGCGGATGGCTTCTTTCTTGATCATCTCCCAGTGTGAAGTAGGATAAATCTCTTCTGGAGGAAGAGCAAATTTCTTCTGCTTGTTCAATTCAGCATATTGTTCGTGCAAATCCTTAATGTTTTCTTCCCATTCTTTCTCCGTTTCTTCAAAATTATCGATGATGAAGAGGTAGTTCCTGAGATAATGAGTGAAGGGCACAAAGTGCTTTTTATGAAGGAGCGACAGATAAAAAAAGGAGGGGAATAGATCTCCCTGTTTTACCAGAGATATCTTGTCGCTTGTATCTTTCCATGGCGCCGTACCTCCCCGGGCTTGGGCGAGTTCCTCCCATTCTCTGAAGAAGTGGGGGGAACTTGGGAACTCCCTCAATGAGGGAAACAGCAGACGGTCAATTTTTTTTATCGAGCGCTGTGTCGAAGTGTCGAATTCTCGAATGGATGCAATTTCATCTCCGCTGAATTCGACACGATAAGGACAGAAATGCCAGGGAGAGAAAACATCAACAACTCCTCCACGCCAAGCATACTCTCCGGCAGAGTTGGCTAAATCTTCTCGTGTATAACCATATTCCTCGATTGTATCGAGAACTTTGTCGCGTCCTCCGTTCGCTCCGACTTCTAACTCTAAGAAAAGACTGTTTATATTCTCAGACGCGGGAAAATGTTTGAGCAACCCCGAGAGATTGGTCAAGATCAAGGAGGGCGGACGTTGAGTCAACTCATAGAAAAATCTCATTCTTGAAGAGATCGAATCGAGAGGAGGAAAAAATTCCTGGTAAGGGTTTTCAGAAAGAGAGGGCAGAGAGCTCAACCGCAGGTTGGATGAGAACTGTGATAAAAAAAACCGGCACTGCTCATCCATGAGAGAGATTGAAGAGGAATGTGGCTGGATGAAGACAATTCTCTTCCTCGAATTCAGGGCCAATAGAGAAAGAAAATAGGCCTTGGCCGAATCTATAAGCCCAGTGGCTTTGAGCCCTTTATCTCCCTGCTTTATGGCCAGGAGAAGACTTTTAAATTCCTCTGTTTCCCGCAAATAATCCAAACTCATTCGTCTATTATACTCGAGATAACTCACAAGTAAACTGCAATGATTCTAAAAAAAGAGGATAGGCCCCTTTTTTTTAAGAAGGGGGACAGTCCCTCTTTTTTCAAACATAAGGACTAAAAGGGACAATCCCCAAAAAAGGGGCCTGTTGTACTCGCTCAGTAATTCGGTAACATTT
>JABAOF010041683.1_pt1 | contig 12174 bp, 16 predicted proteins | sample 7062171 | NCBI WGS metagenome assembly JABAOF01 (sample SAMN14538628, study PRJNA623070) | marine sediment metagenome | biome: marine biome [ENVO:00000428]; feature: marine pelagic biome [ENVO:01000023]; material: deep marine sediment [ENVO:00002113] | place: India: Gulf of Khambhat ... | reverse complement strand
TGGTGGAATTGAATAAAAATGGGTGACCCAATACAATGGATGGCCGGTGTTGCTGAAAAGCTGACCAACGTACGCGACGGTTCGAGGCGAAGTACCCCAAAGAGCAGGAGTGATGAATTCTCATCATTACTTGCAAGTCTGATCGAAACCGAGAAGAGTCCGGAAAGCGAGAGGTTCGATGATAGAGCGATGAAGCCTCCTTCTCATTCTATAGAACATGATGATGAGCACACTCAAATCGGTGTACAGAAGAGGATGGCACGAGAGTTTCAGGGAACCACTTCTCGAAGAACTACATCGGCAAAAGTGCAGTCCAAGCATTCACAGAATACTCAAAGGGTAGCATTTTTGATTTCACGTTTGAAAAAGGGGCTTTCTGTCCAATTAGCAGGTAGATTTCGTTCGGGAAAGGTAATAAAGGGTCAAAATATTCCCTCTTCTCTCCCAGGGAAGGTTGAAGGGAAACCGAACTATGGAATACTTCAAAAAGAGGGGGCGTCTGGTGTAGGTCGAGTCGTGGCAAGGCGGAAAAGATACGTCCCTAAGGCAGGTGTTATTCTATCTGCATCGGCCAGACCGAAAATCGAGCAAAGGGAAGTTTCATTAAGCGCTAAAAATTATTTTCCAAACCGTAAGATGGTTGAGGCTCCTCCGAGCGGAAATATTTCAAAAAGAGTCGTTAAGGCAAAGGTGCTTTCCCCCAATCTCAATAGGGACAACACAAAAACACTTAAAAAATCCGTTCTGTTTATAAAAGATGATGAAGGGTATGTCAAAAACAACCCGAAAGCTTTCCTTGAAAAGGATACTGTTTTCACAAGATATGAAAAATGGGCCAAACCACTGGAATTAAAACCCCATTATCAAAATATTAAAAATGCCGATGGAAATTTTAACGATATAGTGCGTCAGTTTACGCTTCTGTTGCAAAAGGGAGGGGGAGAGGCGAAGCTGGTGCTGCAGCCGGAGAACCTGGGCAGTCTCAAGATGAAAATACAGCTCAGACAGAGTGAGGTCATAACCTCAGTAGTTGTTGACAATCAAGCGGTGAAGGATCTCATTTTGAGCAGACTGACCATTCTGGAGGAGAATCTGTTGAGACACGGTTTTAACCTTGGCTCCTTCGATGTTGACGTCAAGGGCGAGGAGGCCGACTCACNNTAGGGAAGACAGGGGAGAAGCAGTTTCACTTACTGGAGGTTCGGACCCGGATGTCCAGAACATGGAATTTTCTCCAGAAGGGTGGCTGCCCTGGATTTCGACTGCAGTAAATATTACCGTGTAGGAGACTTGGATGGATTTTCCACTTATGTTGAATGAACAGGATCTGTACCGTACGAAACTCGAAATAGAGAGTTTCAATAAATCAATTCAGGTGAATGGTCGGAGGGTGCAGAACACACTCGGTAAGGATGATTTCTTGCGATTACTGGTCGTGCAGCTCGAGAATCAGGATCCAACCAGCCCGCTTGATGATCGAGAATTTATCGCACAGATGGCCCAGTTTTCTGCTCTCGAGCAGATGACCGAGATGAATCGAACGCTGTCAAACATCGTTACAAACGCAAAGGTTAATCTTTCCTACTCGCTGCTCGGGAGAAATGTGGAGGTCCTCGATAGAGCAACAGGCGCTATACAGAGTGGAATGGTATCGGAAGTATCATTTGGTACGGGGGTACCCACCGTCTCATTCGACGGTTTGACATACAGTGTAGACGATATTACAAAGGTATCAGTAAAAGAATGACAGTAGAAAATTTTGAATATGTTTCAGGGAGGGGGAACAGGCTAACAGCTGGAAAAAATCTTCAATCTAGGAAGAGGAGTATGTTCCCATGATGCGATCACTGTACTCAGGTGTTTCTGGACTGAGAAATCATCAGGTCAGGATGGATGTATTAGGTCATAATATTGCGAATGTGAATACCTATGGATTTAAGAAATCTCGGGTCTCTTTTCAGGATATACTGTCGCAAACAATTTCGGGTGCTGCGGCACCCACAGCCCAGAAAGGAGGCGTGAACCCGAAGCAGGTTGGACTCGGTATGAATATAGCGAGCATCGATAAGGTGTTTACCCAGGGTAGCCTTCAGGCAACCGGGCTCAATCTCGATCTTGCACTTCAGGGCGATGGCTTCTTTATACTGCGAAGAGGTGAAGAAACCTTCTTTACACGAGCTGGAGGGTTCGGTTTGGATAGAAACGGCACCCTTTTGAATCCTGCCAATGGTTTTCGCGTACAGGGATGGCAGGCGGTCCAGACAGGAACGGAGTATATCATTAACACAACCGCAGAGCTCGAGGACATTGTCATACCAGTCGGTGGTAAAGACCCGGCGAAGGAGACGACTCTGGTTAAGTACCGGAGCAATCTTGATACAGAGACACCTCTTTTACCGATCGACCGTGAAGCGACCGTAGAGGAAATTCTGAACGCTACGGTTGCAACGAACATCGATATCTATGACAGTCTGGGTAATGTACATGCTCTGACACTTGATTTCACCAGGGTACAGGATGAAGAGAACACATGGCTGGTGATGGCTCGTGTTGAGGATGCCGATACTGCAACCCTGTCTTTCGATACGGTCGGAACCAACCTGAACAATACTGCATCGATAATCATGAGGTTCGACAATTCAGGCGCGGTTGTTTCCATCGAGGACAGTCCTCTTACTCCCGGTGCACCGGTTGATGTTGTCAACCAAGGTCAGCTCGTTGCCGCGTTGAACGTTACCNNATAAATCTTGATTTTGGTACCGCCGGCGGTTATGAGGGAATTACACAGTTCGCGGCACCGTCTTCAACGAGGGCATTCGAGCAGGATGGATACGGATTGGGATTTCTAGAATCCTTTACGATCGACAATTCAGGGGTTATTACTGGAGTGTATACAAACGGGAAAAAGGCTCCAATTGCGCAAGTGGCACTTGCGAGCTTCACCAATCCTCAGGGTTTGACTGTGGAAGGCGATAACACATTCAGACAAACAAACAATTCCGGGCTTGCAAATATCGGCGCCGCAGAAACAGGCGGCAGGGGCAAGATTACTGCCGGAGCGCTCGAGATGAGCAATGTTGATCTCGCTGAACAGTTCACCGATATGATCGTTACTCAGAGAGGATTCCAGGCAAACTCGAGAAGTATTACCACCTCCGATCAAATGCTGCAGGAACTCTTGACGCTGAAGAGGTAAAGTAGGTACTCCCTGGTGAGAAAGCTCACTTGGGGGAATTATAGAGCGCCCCCATGCTGAGAGCACGGGGGAATAGATACAGGATTGAGGGTGATTAAGGTAACTCGGTTAAACGGTGCGGAGTATTGGCTGAATCCTCATGTCATAGAGACATTGGAAGACCGTCCCGATACTACAATCACGCTCATAAATGGTAAAAAGCTTGTCGTAAAGGAAAAGCCCCAGGAGATTCTTGAGGCTATAATAAGTTATAGAACGAGACTCGGTAATTTGAGTCACGAAAACTGAGGTCTCGAGAAACATACAATTCTTGCATGAACCTGTCATGAATGTTGGCGGCAGGGAGGTTTTGTTATGGATATTGGAACCTTAGGTGGACTTGCAATTGGATTTTTCGTTCTGATCGTTGGTATCGTTATTGCGGGCGGTGTAACAGGACTTTTTGGATTTATAAGCATTTCCTCGGTATTTATCACCCTTGGCGGCTCCTTTGCAGCAGTAATGATTTCCAATACCCTGGGGAGAACCTTTGGTATGGTCAAAGTCCTCAGAAATGCCCTGCGGGTCCGACCCATGGAAGCAGGAAGGATTATCTCCATGATAGTAACCTTTTCTGAGAAAGCGAGAAGAGAGGGTCTTCTCGCTTTGGAAGATGATCTAGATGAGCTGGACGATGATTTTCTGCGCAAAGGGATACAGCTGGTTGTCGATGGGACCGATCCCGAAATAATACGAAATATCATGGAAACCGAGCTCAACAGTATGCAGGCTCGACATGAAGAGGGAATCAAGATATTTGAAGATTGGGGATTCTTGGCACCCGCTTTCGGAATGATCGGAACACTTATCGGTCTGATATTGATGCTGCGAAATATTGAAGATAAAACAGCGATCGGTCCTGGTATGTCAACAGCACTGATTACAACACTGTACGGTGCGGTGCTCGCGAACCTCGTCCTGATACCGGTGGCAAACAAACTGTTGTACAACAACAATCAGGAAATTTTGATTCGAGAGATCATGATTGAGGGAACCCTCTCGATTCAGTCGGGTGATAATCCACGAATTGTAAAGGAAAAGCTCATTTCCTTTTTACCGCCTGAAATCAGAGCCCAAGTGGAAGAAGAAACCGGTGAGCGGGAGTAAATAAAACTGATGGACACCAGGCTGTATTGTATCTACTTTGAAAGTAGATTCTTTTCTATTGCAAGCTTGATGAGCAAGGGCGACTCTTTATTTGTAGTATGGAGAGAAAGATGAGAGGACCGAAAAAGAGGGTGAAAAGAGGTGCGCCGGCATGGATGGTAACATACGGCGATATGACCACTCTCCTTTTGACCTTTTTTATTCTCCTCTTTACCGTTGCGGAAATAGAGGGAAGAGAGCTTCAACTCATACTCTCGGCGTTCAAAGGATCGCTCGGAATGCATCGAGGTGGCATGACTCTCACGCAGGGGGTTCTTGCAGAGTTGGGGCAGCAGGTTGAGACCCTTCCTTCAAAGGAGAGGGGAGATCAGCTCGCAAAATCAATCAAAAGGGCAGTCTCAATTTTTCAACCTGAGGTAAAGAGTAGAAAGGTAAAGATAACCGAAGATGAGAGGGGCATTGTTATATCGCTTGTTGCCGATGCCTTTTTTGAATCCGGCAGTGACGAGCTCACACCAGAAGGTATGTTGATCGTTAATAAGATGGGTCGATTCCTCAGTGAACCGGAGTTTGGAGATAATATCATCAGGATCGAGGGCCATACGGATAATGCAAAAATTCCGGTTGAGAGTGAGCTGTTTGAAAGGTATCCGACTAACTGGGAGCTCTCCTCCGCACGGGCGGTGAAAATTGTCAGAATCCTGCATGAGACATTCGAAATAAACGGCAGGAATTTGCAGGCAATAGGGTATGGAGAATTTCAACCGGTGGAATCGAATGACATCGAAGAGGGCAGGGCGTACAACCGCCGTATTGAAGTCGTTGTCATGAGAAAAAAAGAATTCTCGATATAATGGTGGTCAATAAGACCACCGTACTTTGGTATAGATTAAATCTGCCATTATGGCGGAAGGGGGATTACCATGGCAGATACAGAAGAAACCATTGAAGACATAGAGGGGGCTGCCGAAGAGGAGGCCATAGAGGCTGGAGTTCCTGAGAGAAGGATGTTTGGTCCCACTCTCGTAAGGACTCTGGTATACATCGCCATTGCACTTATACTCATAATCGTATCGGGTACAGTTGCATACATTGTTGCGAGAAGGGTAAACAAGGCTCCGGCCACTGAAAAGCGTTCACCAGAGGAAAGGACAAAACCGGAAGCTCTTATGTATTTCGAAATGGAACCTTTTAGTATCAATACCAGTGATACCGATGAACCACACTTTATACGACTCAGTATAGGTCTTGGATACAAAATGGGTATTTCCAATGAAATGCAAACAGAGCTCGTAGCAAGGAGTGTTCAGCTTCGTGATATCGTGATATCTGTGGTTGGTGAAAAACGCTACAATGATTTGAATACCCAGGAAAAGAGGGACGCGCTGAAGGAAGAGATAAAAAGGCGTATCAACTCCGTTTTGAGGCAGGGCCGGATCGAGGAGGTTGCCTTTACAGAATTCGTCCTGACCTAAAAGTGTCATGGGGGTCTTCATTGTGACGATTCTCGGGACTTTGTTGAACTATGCGATGTACTACTGTTTTTATTGATTTTTCGAAATATTGATATACTATAGAAAATAGGGAGTATTTTTACGTTATAGTGTGTTGTTGAGAAAAAACGATACGGTGAGGTGATATGACTGAAGTTCTATCGCAGGATGAAATCGATCAACTCCTGACTGCAATCTCGACTGGAGAGGTTGAGGGTGAGGAGGCTCTGAAGCGTGCTGAAACGCGTAAAATCAAGATCTATGATTTCAAGAGGCCTNNAGATCAGGACTCTACAGATGATGCACGAGACTTTCGCGCGCCTCACGACAACCTCGCTTTCAGCACAGTTGAGAACGATTGTCCATGTACATGTCGCTTCAGTCGACCAGCTCACCTATGAAGAGTTCCTTCGTTCAATTCCCAATCCCACAACGCTTGCGGTTATCAACATGGATCCCCTTAAGGGAAGCTCTATATTTGAAATAGATCCTTCCATAACCTTTACCGTGATCGATAGGTTGTTCGGCGGGCCCGGAGAAGCATCTAAAATCAACCGTGAGCTCACCGATATCGAGCTGTCTGTCATTGAGGGGATCATTGTGAGAATTCTCGGCAATCTGAGAGAAGCCTGGTCGAACGTCATCGATCTCCGACCGCGTCTTGGTAATATCGAGACCAATCCACAGTTTGCACAGATCGTCCCCCCAAGCGATATGGTGGTCCTCATCACCCTGGAGACAAAGGTCGGGGATGTGGAGGGAATGACGAACTTCTGTATACCCTATCTGACCATTGAACCCATAATAACAAAGCTCTCCGCCCAATACTGGTATTCAAGTATCCGCAAAGGTGGAACAACCGAAAACCTGGCGATTCTAAAAAAGAGACTGGACACGGTTTTCGTGGATCTGATCGCAGAGCTCGGGAGTCTCGATATCAGCGTGAGGGATGTTTTGGGTCTGCAAAAGGGAGACATAATCAAACTCGAGCGAAATAAGGTTGATGACGACATGATTCTGAAGATAGGAAACAGACAGAAGTTTTATTCACGACCGGGAGTTGTTGGTTCCCACATGGCAGTACAGATCATAGATAAAGTTGGGGAACACGTGGACGAAGAGGAAATGTTTAAAGAAATTGAAGGAGGGGAATAATATGGGCGACGGCTCTCTTTCCCAGGAAGAAATAGATGCACTTCTGCAGGGTGCGGATGATCTCGGTGGTGCAGTTGAGATGGAGGAAGCGCCCAGTGTTGTACCAACAGGAGACATTAGCGACGCCGAGTTGCAACAGGTAAGCTCGCTTGCATCTGAAATTGCAAAATCCATGGGCATGACCCTATCAACCATAACAGGAAAAGAAGTGACGATAAAAAGTTCATCGGTTGATATGATTGCCCGAGATACCTACACCGCTGATCTTGTAGGAAGTGTTGTGCAGATCGGTGCAGATTATGTAGAGGGTGCACCGGGAACGCACTCTTTCGTCTTATCTGAGGACCCTGCCAAACAGGTTTCAGCACTGATGATGGCCCAGGAGGAGGGTGACCTAACAGACATGGCACTGTCTGCGCTCACAGAAGGTTTCAGTCAAATGTCTGGCGCTGCACTCAACGTTATCAGTGACCAAGCAGGTGTATCGGTCAAGGTGGCAGATTTTCAAGCGGTTTTGCACGAAAATCCAGGTGAGATTACCCTGCCTGAGGGTAACTTCGTTCGAATTCGATACAATATAACCACAGATGGTAAAGAATCATTCCTGGATGAAATTCTTGACATGAGTGTCTCGAGGGCTCTCGTGGGCGGTGGTGAAGTGGGAATGGAAACAGCCCAGGTTGCCCCACAACCTACTGCGGGAACGGAAACATTTCAACCGGGAATCCAGCAGGCTGCACTGTTCGGAGGAGGAGGGCAGACAGGGGGAAATGTTGGTGTTCAGCAGGTTCAGTTCGCGCCACTCTCACCTTCTGAGCAGCCGGGCATGACCGGTAATATCGGTCTCCTCATGGACGTCTCGATGCAGCTTACCGTCGAGCTGGGGAGAACGAAAATGCTTATCAAGGATATACTGGGAATGGGCGAAGGCACAATCGTCGAACTTGATAAGCTCGCAGGTGAACCTGTTGATCTGCTGGTTAACGGCAAGCTCATAGCAAAAGGTGAGGTTGTCGTCATTGATGAGAATTTCGGTGTCCGTGTAACCGATATTATAAGTCCCATGGAGAGAATAAGTAATCTGGAGTAAACGATAAACGATAAATAGGGCAAAGGATTTTTGGGAGGGGGAATCCATTGTACGGACCAAAGGGGAGTACCACAGGAAGAGCATTTTTCTCTTTTTTATTGCTGCAAATTTTCCTATTAGTATTTTTCTTACCCAACGTCGCTGCGACTGCAGCTGATGAACCAATACCACCAGAAACCGGTTCAGAAATGGAGCTTGTGCAGGAATCACCCCAAACCCCGGGTGAAGAAGCTCCAGCTGTGGAAGGAATTCCTGAATATGAGTATGAGGAGCCTGATTTTGGGGAAAACAAGGTTTCCTATCCCATGCTCATATTGAGAACTGTAGCGGTTTTGGGGGCAATCATTGTTGGTCTGTATCTTCTCTTCAAATTTCTCGTGAAAAACAAGAGTAAAATCGTAACCAACTCCGACGTTATCAAGGTACTTGCCACCTATCCCCTGGCGTCGAATCGAATGATTCAGGTTGTTGACATAGCAGGCCAGGTACTTGTGCTCGGAGTTTCTGATTCCAATATCAATCTTATTACAGAGGTAGAGGATAAGGAGGTTGTTGATCGAATTAAGCTCTTGAGCAGCAAGGAGACAAGTGGCACGGGAAGCTTCAAGGATCAGTTTTTCAAGCTGCTCGGTGGCAAAGCTTTTACGAATCCAGGACAGATATCAAACTTGAGCGGGTACCGGAAGCGGATCAACCGGTTCAGAAAACTGTAGATCGAATTATTTTTTTTCAAATCTATGTATGAAATATTATAACTTATAAAAATTTTATTGATAGCACAGGACAAGCTGGGAGGGGGATATGAGAGGGAAAAAGAAGAAAATAATACAGGGAGTGTTACTTTCCTTGTTTCTGATCCTGTGTCTCACGATTATGCCTCGTTCTGAGGCCCGTGGGCAGGAAAGAGTCCCCATTCCGAGGATTGGAATAACCCTTGAGGAAGCTGAAGAGCCCAGGGACGTGGCCTTATCTTTGGAGATATTATTTCTTCTGACGGTTCTGACCCTTGCACCTGCCATTATCATATCAGTTACTTCCTTTACTCGAATCGCCATCGTTTTTTCCTTTATAAAGCGGGCGCTCTCTACTCAGCAGGAACCGCCCAATCAGATTATGATGGGGCTGGCGATCTTTCTCACCATATTTATCATGGCGCCAACGATCAAAGAGGTCAATGACGTAGCGGTTAAACCCTATTTCGCAAAGGAGATCAACGCAGAGGAGATGTTTCAACGGGGAATAAAGCCGGTCAGGACGTTCATGTTCAGGCAAACCAGAGAGAAGGATATAGCCCTTTTTCTTCGACTCGGGAATGTTGAACGGCCCAGAAACCAGGATGATGTTCCGACCTATGTCATAATACCTGCATTTATAATAAGTGAGCTCACCACGGCGTTCAAAATAGGGATACTTCTGTTTATACCCTTCATTGTCATAGATCTCATCGTTGCCAGCACACTTATGTCCATGGGGATTATCTTTCTGCCGCCGGTCCTGATCTCACTTCCCTTTAAAATCATACTATTTATTCTTGTAGATGGCTGGCACCTGCTCACCTATCAGGTGGTAAATAGCTTTAAATAGGAGGAACAAAAGAAATGACTGTTGGATTCGTAGGAACAATAATCGGTCGGGCGGTATTCCAGGTTCTCTTAATCGCGGCACCAATACTCGGGTTGGGACTGCTGGTCGGCCTTACCATAAGCGTATTTCAGGCTACAACTTCGATTCAGGAACAGACCCTCACCTTCGTACCCAAGATCGTTGTTGTCCTGGGATCGCTTGTCGTGTTTGGAACATGGATTGCGAACAGCATGATCAACTTCACCATGAACATTTTTGGATTCATACCAGATATGGTGAAGTAGCGGGTTGGAAAGTCGTTTAGGAGGAGTCCAGGGAGTATGGATTTCTTTGTTAATAATTTCCAGATTTTTCTTCTCATACTCGTCAGAATGTTCGGTATGTTTGTTGTCGCGCCATTCTTTTCAAGCGGGGTCATACCATTCAGGATACGGGCGGTTTTTGCCTTTTATGTTGCGGCATGTGTTTTTCCGATGGTGGTAAACACAATAGGAACGGTCCCGGAGAATTTATACTCCTACGTTTTACTTATAATATCTGAGGTGGCTATCGGAATGCTTATCGGTTTTCTTGTCTCGATTATCTTTGCCGCGTTTCAGCTTGCAGCACGTTTTTTCAGCTTCCAGATGGCGCTTGGTATAGCCGAAGTGGTTGACCCTTTCTCTCAGGTTGGGATCACGCTGGTAGGTCAGCTATGGACCCTTATGGGAATTATGGTATTTATAGCAATCGATGGACCACATATGCTCATAATGGCTACGTTTGAGAGCTATAATACTATTCATCTCTTCCGGATCGCCCGAGACGGTGCAAAGATGTACAAAGCGCTCATCGACACGTTTGGCGCCATGTTTATCGTTGCCTTGAAGCTGGCCTTTCCCATACTCACGACGCTTTTCCTGCTGGCAATCACCCTGGGACTTCTTGCAAAAGCAGCTCCCCAGATGAATATTTTCATGCTTGGCTTTCCAATACAGATAGGGGTGGGCTTTTTAATCATGATCGTTGTTATTGGCGGTATAGCACTGGGAATGAGTTCAGCATTGAACAGGGCTATCAGCGATATCATGACCTTTGTAAGGGCCCTCGGGGCAACGTGATCAAACAAAGGATATCGATAGGGATAAAACTGAATGTTTTTCGATGAACAACACACGGATGAGTTAGAGCTTTTTCGTTTCGATCTTCAGCTCTTCGCAGCTGAGGACGAGGGTAGGACCGAAGAGCCCACTGAATATAAAAAGAGAAAGGCCCGTGAGGAAGGAAAGGTTGCCAAGACACAGGAACTGCCGGGAGCACTTATCCTGATATTTGGATTCTTTGTCATTTTTCTTTTTTCAAAGGGTATGTACAGGAGTATGCTTCGGATGATGGAGTTCTACTTTGGATCCGTGATTACGGTGGTCAATTCAGAGGAGAACCTATTCTTTCTATTCAAACCTATGCTACCACTGATAGCGAAGGTGGTTGGCCCGATACTGGGGGTGGTATTCATTGCTGCATTTGTCGGAAACGTTGTTCAGGTCGGGTTTCGGTTTTCAGCCAAACCGATACAGCCCGATCTCTCTCGAATAAATCCGAATCCAATACGTTTTTTCCAGAGAGTTCTCTTTTCCAAACAGTCTGCAGTCAATCTGGGAAAGGCTGTGTTCAAAATCGCCACCATCGGTGCAATTTCTTATTTTCTCATAAAAAGGGACATCTATACTATCATGAGGACCCTGGACATGGGACTCACACAGGGGCTTTATATCATCTTTTCAATTGCATTCAAACTAATAATGATTGTCAGTGGTGTCCTTCTCATTCTTTCCATTCCAGACTATATATTTCAGCGCAGGCAGCATATCGAATCCTTGAAAATGACGAGGCAGGAGTTGAAGGAGGAACGAAAGCTTCTGGAGGGAGACCCCCTTTTGAGAGCCAGAATGCGGGAGCGACAGCGAGCATATGCGAAAAAAAGAATGCTGTACGAGGTTCCGACTGCTGATGTAGTAATCACCAACCCGATTCACTACGCGGTAGCACTGAAATATGAAGCTCTCAGGATGAGTGCCCCAACCTGTGTCGCCAAGGGACAGGAGCTGATAGCCAATCGGATCAAAGATATAGCGAACGAAAATGACGTTCCTGTTGTTGAAAACAAACCACTGGCGCGAGAATTATACCGAAAAGTCGACATTGGGGACGAGGTGCCTGATGAGCTNNCAAGCTCAAAAAGAAAGAGGCAGTATGATTTATTAAGCGCAATATTATGTATTTCTATATTATACCGATATTTAAGTGAGGGGATATCTCTTAGTCTAAGGGAGAGTGGACCTGCTTCAGGGAGGGGACCATGGCAGATGCTGTACCAACGAGAGTTTGGTGGCAGAGAACGGATATTCTCATAGCGGTCGGAGTAGTTGCGATAATTCTGATGCTCATTATTCCGATACCCGCAATGCTCCTGGATTTTCTGATCGCTGTGAGTTTCTCTCTCAGCTTGATTACTATAATAACTGTTCTGT
>JABAOF010003245.1_pt2 | contig 12176 bp, 10 predicted proteins | sample 7062171 | NCBI WGS metagenome assembly JABAOF01 (sample SAMN14538628, study PRJNA623070) | marine sediment metagenome | biome: marine biome [ENVO:00000428]; feature: marine pelagic biome [ENVO:01000023]; material: deep marine sediment [ENVO:00002113] | place: India: Gulf of Khambhat ... | reverse complement strand
GCTCCCTCGAGCCTCGGCTCCCGGATGAGGCCGGCCGTGTGGCTGGCGAGCTGCCTGAACGTGATGGGTTCGGCACCTTCCGGCGGGTCGGCCAACCCAGTGATCTCCGGGAAGTACTGCTCCACGCGATCATCCAACTCGAGAATGCCCCGCTCCACGAGCTGGACCAGCGCCACGGCGGTGAACGACTTGGAGATGGAGCCGGTGCGATAGATGGTCTTCGGGCCAGCGGGGATCTCTCGGTCGGCGTCCGCCCAGCCGAACCCGTTGGCCCAGACCACGCGGTCGCCCAGCGCCACGCCTGCAGTGATGCTGCCGATGCTGTCAGTCTTGACTTCCTGGGTGAGCTGCGCCTCGACGCGGGCAATGGCTGCCTCAGCCGCCGGTGTGAGGCTCTGTTGCTGAGCAGCCGCCGCGGTCGAGACCGCGGTGAGCAGGGCCAGCACGGCCGCCGGCGGGGGTGTCCACCGTCGGTCCGTCCAGAGCGCCGCAGTTCTCACCGCCCGCCCACTCCCTTCGGCTCTACCGTTAGCTCGGTCACGTGCAGGTTGAGACGGTGATTGACCCGCAGGCCCACGATCCCTTCGACATCCAGGTTGGAGCGTGGGAGGCTCGTCACCTTCTCACCATTAACGTAGAACTCCACCACGTTCGTCCCCACCTCGACGGCCAGCACGTTCTCCACCGGGTCCTCCCCCCCGAGGTGCTTGACGATGGCGGGATGATCGGTCCACGGCGTGACGGTCTGGGTGCCCGTGCCACTGCGCCGCTTGATCAGGAAGCGGCCGTCCTTGCGAATCAGGAAGTAGGTGTACGACTGGCTATCCTCGGTGAGGTCCCTGCCACCGATGAACACGCCGAATCCTTCCCGGCGATCGCCGGGGAACAGATGGATCTTGGACTGGACTCGATACTCCCCGGCCGCGCGCCGCCCTGGATCGTACAGAATACCGGCGGGACCGGTGGTGATGTGCCAACCGGGCGGCATGTTGACGAAGTACAGGCCCGACGGATTGGCGTTGGGCCGATCGAATCGGACCTTCCACTCCTTGGGCCGCTCCAGTTCCTGCGCCGCCAGCGCCGGCGCGATGATACAGAGTGCTACCGCTAGGACTGCAGTGCGCATACTGACCTCCGGGAGGCGTCGGTTGGGTCCGACGTGAAACAGTCAGACTACTGCTGCGCAAGGCTGGGCGCCAGCGTCAGTCCCCGGGGCCCAGCTCGTGCTTGCCGGTGATGATCCGGGTACCCCGATCCCACGTGAAATAGTTCCAGGCCCACTGGATGAAGACGAGCACCCGGTTCTCGAATCCCACCAGGTACATGAGGTGCACGAACAGCCACAGGATCCAGGCAAGGAATCCAGAGATGCGGATGCCGGGGAGATCCGCCACCGCGGCCGCACGGCCGATGGTGGCCAGCTGGCCCATGTTTCGGTAGCGGAACGGTTCGACCTCTTGACCCCTGAGCCGCTTCCGAATGGCCTTCCCCACGTATCGCCCCTGCTGCATGGCGACTGCCGCCAGCCCCGGCAGTGGCCCACCGGTCTGATGTGCGAAGTGTGCCAGGTCGCCGATCACGAAGATCTCTGAATGGCCGGGCAGGGAGAGGTCCGGCTCTACGAGCACCCGTCCCGTGTCGTCGAGCTGGGCACCGGTCGTCTCGGCGATGACGCGTCCCAGGTGTGAGGCCCGCACTCCCGCTGCCCACAGGACGGTTCGAGTAGGAATCCGTTCCGTCTCCTCACCCCGCTTGACGAGCACCCACCGCTCCCCGACCTCGGCCACCAACGCGCCTGTGCGTACTGTCACGCCGAGCTGTTCCAGGGAGCGCCGGCACTTGTGGGATAGCCTGGTTGGGAAGGGCGACAGCACTCGGTCCCTGCCCTCCAGCAGGAGGATGCGCGTTGCCGTGGTGTCGATGGCCCGGAAATCGTGGCGCAGTGTGTCCCGGGCGAGCTCGCCCATGGCCCCGGCCAACTCCACACCCGTGGGGCCGGCACCGACCACCACGAACGTGAGGAACTCCTCCCGGGCTTTGGGGTCGGGCTCCCGCTCGGCGGCTTCAAACGCGAGCAAGATGCGCCGCCGGATGTCGGTAGCGTCTTCGATGGTCTTGAGACCGGGGGCCCGCTGGGCCCAATCGTCGCGTCCGAAGTAGTGGTGTTCCGCACCGGTGGCTAGCACGAGCGTGTCGTACGCGAGCTGTCCGTCCTTCAGCACCACGCGCCGTGCCCTGCCGTCGATGTCGCTCACTTCGGCTAGCCAGACCCGGGTGTTCCGGTGACGCCGCAGCACCCAGCGCAGCGGCGAGGAGATATCACCGGGCGAGAGGCCGCCAGTCGCGACCTGATACAGCAGTGGTTGGAACAGGTGGATATTGCGCCGATCGATGAGCGTCACCTCCACCGGGGCGCGGCGCAGTTGCTTCACCACCTGGAGGCCGCCGAAGCCACCACCGACGATGACGACTCTGGGGAGGTCGGGCATCCAGCAAGTCTAGGCTGTGGTGCCGGCTCCTGGAACCTTCTCGTCTCTACCTGGGTTGGGCAGCAGACGGGGTGTCCTACGCCATAGAGCTTGGAGGTACTAGTGTCGTTCACTCGCAGGATCGCAGCTCCTCTTGGATTCCTAGTCGCCGCGTGTCTCGCGTGCGCCGGGGACAACACGGGCCCGGACGATGGCTCCGGCAACGGCACCCCGACTCTTGGGAACGACGTGCAGCCCATCTTCACGAACAACTGTGCGTTCTCAGGGTGTCATGGCAGCACCAACACGCAGCCGCCGGGGAAGGCCATGAACCTGAGCGCGGGTCAGGCGTTCGCCAACATCGTCGATGTTTCGGCGATCCAGGTTCCGAGCCGCATGCGGGTGCTTCCTGGGCAGCCGGATGAGAGCTACCTGGTTAACAAGATTGAGGGCACCCAGGCCTCGGTGGGAGGGACCGGCGGTCAGATGCCGCTGGGACGGAGCCCACTGAGCCAGGCGCAGATCAACACGATTCGCGCGTGGATCGCGGCCGGGGCGCAGAACAACTAGTGGAGCGAGTCACGAGTTCGTTTCTGCCGCGGATTGATCGACAAGCGAGCGCGGACTTGTCTCGGCGAAACTGTAGGTGCGTAGCATGCTACGCCCCTACAACTCGTCCACAGACCGATCCCCGTCCAGACGATCATCCCCGGCCGTGGCCCGGCGTCGAGTCCGCCGGGAACGCCGTCCGCGCGCACGGGACTGCTCGGCGCGCGTGCTATGGCAACGAATCTCTGACTCACCACACTGCTGTGGCGTCCCAGAAGTTCATGTCATGATCTCCATGCAGCCGCGGATCAGCGCGGGATCTACTGCCCTACCCATCCCGGGCTCATGGGCGGATCGTGCGGCCGAACAGACTACATTACGATCAGCGTCCATCCGCGCTGATCAGCGGCTTCCTCTTTCGAGACCGGTTGTAGACGCGGAGGCACACGTCGGGGACCAAGCGATGCTCAGACGACGAGGCGGAATCGGTGCGGTTGTGCTGGTGGCCGTGCTTTGGGTGACGCCGGGGCGGGAATCGGCGGCCGAGCCGTACCTGGCTGTCCGCACAGGGCTCAAGTGCTCGCAGTGCCACGTGAACCGAACCGGGGGCGGCGGACGTAACGACTTCGGGAGCGCGTGGGCGCAGACCCAGTTGCCCATGCGCACCGTCGGCATCCGGAGTCGCTCCCTCAACGACTGGGTTGCCCTCGGCCTGGATCTCCGGGCGCTGGGCACCGCGAACCTGACCGACGTGGCTCCACGCACGGCAGCGGATATCAGCGACGCCCAGGTGTACCTCGAGGCGCGACTGATCGACAACCTCCTGTCGCTGTATCTGGACGAGACCGTCGGTCCGTCGGGCGCGTCCGCCCGCGAGGCATTCGCCCTGGCGCAATGGCGTCCCCTCAACGGCTACGCCAAGGCGGGCAAGTTCCTGCTGCCCTACGGCCTCAGGCTGTGGGACGACGAGTCGGTGATCCGGTCGGTGACCGGGTTCACGTACAAGACGCCGGACCTGGGGTTGGAGGTCGGGATCGAGCCCGGACCCCTGTCGTGGTTCGTCGCCGTCAGCAACGGCAGCGTCGGCGCATCGGAGAACAACAGCCAGAAGATGGTGACCTCCAGTGCGACCATCACCTACCCGCAGTTCCGGTTTGGGGCATCGGCCTCCCGCAACAGTGAGCCCGGGCGCAAGACGGAGATCGTGGGGGCGCACGGTGGTGTCAGGGTCGGACCCCTCGTCGTGTTGGGTGAAGCGGATTTCGTGTTCGACTCGTTCGATGACCCCGCGGTGGACGATCAGGATCAGTTTGTCGCGTACGTGGAAGGCGATCTCCTGGTAAGGAAGGGCATCAACCTCAAAGCCACCCATGGCTTTCACGATCCCACTGCCAGCATCCGGGAATCGGTGATGGGTACCCCTGAGGATCAGCGGACCCGGACGCGGCTTGGCGTCGAGGCGTTCCCCATCTCGTTCGTTCAGCTGTCGGCGTTCTTCACGCGTCTGGACAATGCCGGCGATGCCAATGACCTGAATCGCGTGAGCCTGGAGGTGCACCTCCACTTCTAGTGTAGCGAGTCAGAAGTTTGCGACCGAAACCACGCGCCGAGTACGCCGAGAACGCCACCGCGCCGAGGGACTGCTCGGCGCGTGTGCTATGCAACGAATCTCTGACTCACAACACCAGCTACTTTCACGCTGAGCCACCTCGGGCCTGCCCGGCTCGTTCGCTGTGCCCGCGCGGGCCTTCGTTTATCTTTCCCTGGCGTTGGAGCCGGACCTCCCGCCGGTTCCTACGGCGGGCAATGCCACCCTCCCAGAGTCCCGGACCTCCCGCAATTCTCGTTTGCCGATGCGTACGCGGGTCAAGTCGGTGATCGATCAACTCGCCGCAGCCCGGCTGGTACGGAGCCGTCTTGGGGGTCGGACGTGACACCTCCCCCGGTCAAAGGCGTCCACGAGGCAGCGCTCTATGTCGCCGACCTGGATCGCGCCGCGACGTTCTATCGTGACGTGTTGGGGTTCGAGGAGGTGGGGCGCGACCCGACTCGCCATGTCTTTCTGCGCGCGGGCCGCGACGTGCTCTTGTTGTTCGATGCGTCGGCTACCCGGAAGCCCGGCAGCGCGGCCCCGCCTCACGGTGGGGCAGGGGAGTTACACGTCGCGTTCGAGATCGCTCCCGAAACGCTTGATGCCTGGCGGGACCACTTCGCGAGCATGAACGTGCCCGTCGAGACCGAAGTGACGTGGCCCCGAGGTGGCACCTCCCTCTACGTCCGGGATCCGGACCGGCATAGCGTGGAGTTGGTGACGCGGGGAATCTGGGGGTTCTAGGCCGGCTGGCGGCGGCCGGCACCGACGTTGGAATTGCAGCGGACAACGGTACATCTTTGACACGCACTGCCCTCGGTTACTAGGAGCTTACCAGGAATGAGTGGCGATATTCAGGTTCCCATCCCAATCAACGAGCCTGTGCGGTCGTACGCGCCGGGCACGGCTGAGCGCAGGATGCTCAAGGCCAAGATCGCCGATATGCAGTCGCAGCAGATCGAGATCCCGCTGCTCATCGGTGGCAAGGAGGTACGTACTGGCCGGACACGTCAGTCCATCATGCCACATCGGCACGGCCACGTCTTGGCGACCTGGCACATGGCCGGCAAGGCAGAGGCGGAGCAGGCCATCAAGGCGGCGGCGGAGGCGCACAAGGAGTGGTCGGCGTGGCCCTGGCAGGACCGCGCCAGCGTGTTTCTCAGAGCTGCAGAGCTCCTCGCTACGACGTGGCGGGATACGGTGAATGCAGCCACCATGCTGTGTCAGAGCAAGACTGCACATCAGGCCGAGATCGACGCCGCCTGTGAGTTGATTGACTTCTTCCGGTTCAATGCCCATTTCGCGGAGCGGTTGTTCGAAGATCAGCCGATCTCCACTCCGGGCACCTGGAATCGCTTGGAGTATCGCTCGCTCGAAGGGTTCATCTACGCGGTGACGCCGTTCAACTTCACGTCGATCGCCGGTAATCTTCCGACCTCACCTGCCCTCATGGGTAACACGGTCATCTGGAAGCCGTCTCGTCCGGCGATCTTCAGCGGGTACTACCTGGCCAGGATGTTCGAGGCTGCGGGGCTGCCGCCAGGGGTGATCAACTTCGTCCCCGGCGACCCCGTTGAGGTGACCGGGGCGATCCTCACTCACCCGGACTTCGCGGGGTTCCACTACACGGGTTCGACTGCCGTCTTCCAGCAGTTCTGGCGCACCATTGGCGAGCGGATCGAGCACTACCGGTCGTATCCCCGGATCGTGGGCGAGACTGGCGGGAAGGACTTCGTCATCGCCCATGCGAGTGCCGAAGAGGACGCCCTGATCGCCAATCTCGTGCGGGGCGCGTTCGAGTATCAGGGGCAGAAGTGCAGTGCCGCCTCCCGCGTATACGTCGCGGACAGCCTGTGGCAGCGGATGAGGGACCGCCTGGTGGAGGAGGTGGCCAGCATTCGGATGGGGGATGTGGCGGACTTCCGGAACTTCATGGGGGCGGTCATCGACAAGAACGCGTTCGGCAGCATCGGGGGGTACATCGAGGACGCTGGCAAGAGTCGGGATGCCGAGATCCTGGTCGGTGGAGAGATGGATGATTCACAGGGATACTTCATCCGCCCCACCGTCATCCAGGCTCACAAGCCCGATTACAAGGCCATGTGCGAGGAGATCTTCGGGCCGGTCGTAACGGTCTATGTCTATCCGGAAAGCCAGTGGACCGAGGCCCTGGAGCTGGTGGACTCCACCTCGCCGTACGGCCTCACGGGCGCGGTGTTCGCCACCGATCGGGGGGCCATCGCCCAGGCAACGGTGCGGCTCAGACAGTCGGCAGGCAACTTCTACGTCAACGACAAGCCCACAGGAGCCATTGTGGGTCAGCAGCCGTTCGGCGGCGCCCGGGCCAGCGGCACCAACGACAAGGCCGGCTCCATGCTCAACCTGGTTCGCTGGGTCTCGGCACGGGCGATCAAGGAGACCTTCGTGCCGGCGACGGACTATCGGTATCCGTTTATGGCGGAGGAGTAGCGGAAGCACATTTGTGCGGTGTGACGGGTCGCCGGTGTGATCCAGACCCTTGATTCCGGCACGACTCCGTAAGACTTTGTAGGACCTTATGATAGGACTGGTTCAGCCGTGCGCACATCCATACAGCTCCTAGGCGTTCTCGGCGCGGCCGTCGCGGTGGCGAGCTGCGAGCCGGCCAGCATAACGGAAGCCAGAGACCAGCTCGCCCGGGGGCCGGCGCGGACCTTCACTCTTACGATCCCGGTGGCCGAGGACACGCTGGACATTTCGAAGCTGATCGAGGATACGACCGATCTCGTGGCAGTCGGCGATCTCCAGGCGGTGCAGTCCGATCCGCAGTCCGTGGATGTCGCCGTCGGCACGGAGCTCAAGTTCGACAACCTGAGCTTCGATCAGTTCACGTTCGGGTACGACCAGATGCTGCGGACGGCCCAGGTCACCACGGCGAGCACCGTCACGTTGGCGCCGCCCGCTCTGCCGGGGCCGCTGCCGGCTGCAGCTCAGCAGCAGGCGATGGACACGGTTCGCTTCGACACGCCGGATGGCTCCGACGTCGTGGCTGCCACCGTGGACACGGGCACCGTGGTCCGGACGCTGGTGAACAACACGATCTGTGACGGCACCATCACCATGTCGCTGCTGGACTCGATCGGTAACCCGGTGGCGTCCTTCCCGAACCAACAGGTGAACGCGGGCGAGACGTTCACGGATTCGGTGCGGGCCGACGGCGCGACCATGAGCCAGTTTGTGGAGGTGGACATCCAGGGCTCGGCGCTCGGCGGCTGCACCATCATCCCGGGGTCGTCCGTCTCCGCCGACGTGACCTTCCGGCCCATGACACTGGCGTCGGTGGACCTGCAGAACGTCAACGAGACCTTCAGTGACACCTACGACCCACTGGCGTCGGAGACGCGGATCCAGGGGGTCGACCAGGTCGTCATCAACAGCGGTTCCTATACGATCACCGCACAGAACCGGCTGCCCGTAGCGTTGAGCGTGTCGCTCACGCTGAACGGCATCCTGGACGGAGCTGGGGCTCCGCTCACCGGCACCCTCAACATTGCGGCAGCTCCGGGTGACGGATCCACCACCACTGGCACGCTGAACTTCAATCTGGCTGGTGTGACCATCATCCCCAGCCAGGCGATGGTGGACATCAGCGGCACGGCAACGGCCGCCCTGGCTACTATCACCCCCACCGTCATCACCAACGCCGTGGTGGCTGACGGAACGGGAGATCTCGAGGTGGAGTCTCTGGCAGGGCCCCTGGATCCTGCGGTGACGCCCGAGTTGGCGGTCACCGTGGAGGAGTCGGAGGAGATCACCCGCGACGACTTTGGCCTCGGTGACTTTGAGGACGCCGTCAAAGGCTCCACGATCAACGTGGCCACGGCCCAACTGGACATCACCAACACGGCAGCTACCCCGCTCGTGTTGTCGAGCTTCACGCTAGGTGTGGTGGAGCTCACGCCCGCCGGGGGAATCCCCCGGGACGGGCTGGGTAACCCGGTCTATGAGGTGGACTCCCAGGGTAGTCCGATTCTCGTCGACGTGGTGGATCCCGGTCAGACGACCCTGTCCATCGCCCGGTCGGCTACCACCCAGGTAACCCTGTCCGTGGCGCCGCTAGCGGACCGGTTGGTACACCTGGTGCTGGATGACAGGCGCGCCGCGATCATCGCGGCCGGGACGGCGACGGCGGGCGACGGGTCTCAGAGCAGCATCGAGCGCAGCGACATCGTAGGCGTATTGTTGAATGTCGCCGTCGGGCTCGACTTTACGGTCCCCGACACCGGCGTCGTCTTCACCAGCAACGCCAACCAGGAAGGGCTCGAGACCGACTCGACGCTGAACACCTCACCCGATGAGGTCATCGAGGTGCTCGTCGGGGCGACGGCCACCTCCGTGGTGCGGAACAACACGCCGTTCGGGTTGGAGGTGGACGTGGCGTACGTCGAGGGCGACCTGGGCGACACCGACGTGTTCACCCAACCGGGCGCCGTGCAGCTCGATCGCATCACTGTGGCGGCGCCGGACCTGGATGCTACGGGGCGGGTGATTCAGCCCGTCACCAGCACGGTCACGGTGGAGGTCACGGGAGACGAGCTCCGGCCGCTGCTGGAGAAGGACTTCACGGCAAGTCTCCGGGTGCGGCTGCTGCCGGGAAGCGGGGCCGGGGGTCGCAGTGCTCTGCGTGCAACGGACAACGTGATATTCAAGGCTAGTGTCACGGTCCAACTGCGGTCGGGAGGTGGACAATGACGCGGTCATTGCTTCTTGTGGCGGCGGCGCTCGTCGCCGGTGGGGACCTCGTGGCCCAGGCTGTGCCCGACAGTTCGCAGGCGGCACGAGTGTCCACCGCATACCGCCGCACACCCACACTGCGGGTCGATCCCTTCCGCCATGTCATGATCCCCCATTGGGGTCTGGTGGTTTCCGGAGGAGCGCTCGGGGCCAACAACACCCTGAACATCAAGGACGTGCGGGCGCTGATTTTCTTGGGTGATCGGGATAGCCTGCTCATCGGTGATATCGTCAACACGTTCGGGTTGGTTCCGGTGGGCCAGGGCGTACGCGGCGAAGCGGAGGGTGAAGGTGGGGTGCACATCGGGGGGCCATTCGGACGTCACGTGAGCTTTGGCATCTCCGCACAGGGGCGGGGCTATGGCGCCTTTCTGGTGGATGACCGCGCCGTGGCTCTGCTGCGCGACGGTAATGCAGCCCAGCAGCAGTTCTTTGTCGGGGATACCAAGGGCTCAGTGCTGGCGGCGGCCGAATTCGGTGCCCACGGGGTCATTCGAGTCGGCCCCATCGGAACGATAGACGGTGCGGAGCTGAGCATTGGCTTTGGCGGGCGCTACATCCGACCGCTGTTCTATGCGCGTGCGCGATCGCTGATCGAAGACAGTCGAGTCTTGCTGACCGGCGACACCATCGCGGCGAATGTCCGGGTGGAGTCGCTCCATACCGAGGACATCGAGTTCGGTCGGGGAACCGGCATCGCCGCGGACTTCCTGGTCCGCCTCGAGTGGCCCACCAATGGCTTCTCCCTGGAGGCCATGGTCGCCAACCTCGGCAAGGTCACCATGGATGGCCTGCGGCGGGATACGCTGTCCTTCAACGTCAACACCACCGACCTCCAGGAAGTGAGCGATTCCCTGGAAGTGCTCGAGTTCTTCGAGGTCCAGGCCCTCGTCAATGATGTCAAGGTGACGCTGCCCCGGATCGTCCGCTTCTCGGCGAGTGGGTGGGCCAATGCCATCCTGCAGCTGGATGTGAGCGCCACGATGCCTGTGAGTGGGGAGTTCGACACCCCCCTTGCCGTCGACGTGGGTACGACGTGGCGGTTCCTCCGGCAAGTTCCGCTGCGGGCTGGCCTGGTGTTGGGTGGTCGCCAGGGATTCGGGTTTACCGGCGGGCTTGGCCTCGAGACGAGGAACTTCTTTGTGGTGCTCGCGGGTGGCAGCCTCGGCGGGCTGTTCGGCAACGCCACGGGGGTTGCCGGCCGACTCGAGCTGGGGTTCTTCTTCTAGGTATTCACTGCCGGTAGACGGCCGCGGATTACTTTCTGAACGCGGATCGGTCTGTGGACGAGTTGTAGGAGCGTAGCATGCGACGCCCCTACAGTTTCGCCGAGACTGATCCGCGTTCGCCTATCGATCAATCCGCGGCAGATACACCACGCTAGAACAGACCGCTTCGGGCTGCCTGCCAGAGTCTGAACATCCGGTCGAAGCCGGACTGCATCAGCTCCGCGGTCTGGGCGGTAGGCTTGTCACTGAGGGCGTCGTTCATTTCCTGGGCGATGCGCGGCAGCTCGCGGCGTTTCGTGGCTCGCGCCTCCTTGAGGATCGCTTGGACGATCTCGCGCAGACGCTGCCACTGGGCCTCGTCATCCGGCACCTGAAACAGATACGAGGCGACGTCGCGCCCTTCTTTGCAGAGTTTTCCCAGGGCGTCAGGGGGGATCCGGGGCTTTCCTTCCATCGTACTCAGCTTGGCCAATGACTCCGTACGCTACTCGGTGAACACGAGATTAGGCAAGGCTGGTGGGCCACGTGCATCTTGTTGCGCAGTGAATAGTTAGCCGCGGGGTGCCATGACCGGAACTACCCGTGGTACGGATCAGGAGTGGCGGCCGCGAGCTACACGGCAATCCGTTATAATTACCGCATGACTACGAATTCCTACCGATTGCAGCCGTCGAGTCGCGCCCCAAGGTGGCCATTCAGGCTCGCGCTCGCGCTCTTGATCAGCACCTTGCCAGGCTGCGAGACGTCGCGGTCCCCTGCGGTGGACCGCGCCCCTGAACCCGGAGAGCGGTTCCTGGCCAATCTCAAGCAGCTCACCTTCGGGGGCCAGAACGCCGAGGCCTATTTTTCGCCCGATGGTACGCAGCTGATCTTCCAGCGCCAGGAAAGCGACACCACGTGCGACCAGCAGTATGTGATCAACGCGGATGGCAGCGGTATGCGGCTGGTCTCCAGCGGGTTGGGGCGCACTACGTGCGGCTATTTCTACTCGGGCGGGGCGCGGATCCTCTACTCGAGCACGTTCCACGTGGACGAGCGTTGTCCAGCGACACCCGATTTCTCCCGGGGCTACGTGTGGCCGCTGTACGACTTCGACATCTATACGTCGCGGCCGGACGGCAGCGATCTCCAACGGCTGTTTCGGTCGCCGGGGTATGATGCTGAAGCAACGCTATCGCCCGACGGCAGCCGGATCGTGTTCACTTCCACGCGCGACGGCGATCTCGACATCTACACCATGAACGTGGACGGCAGTGACGTTCGGCGGTTGACGAACACCCTGGGCTATGATGGGGGCCCCTTCTTCTCCCCCGACGGCGGCATGATCGTATACCGCTCGTGGCATCCCCAGGAACCCTCAGAGCAAGAGGACTACCAGGCGCTGTTAGCCGAGGGCCTGGTACGCCCCAGCCGCATGGAGATCTGGGTGATGAACGCGGACGGCTCGAATCAACGGCAGGTGACGCAGTTGGGGGGTGCTAATTTCGCGCCCTACTTCCACCCCGACGGGCAGCGTATCATCTTCGCCTCGAATCACCCGGATCCTCGTTCCCGGAACTTCGACCT
>JABAOF010007313.1_pt1 | contig 12177 bp, 12 predicted proteins | sample 7062171 | NCBI WGS metagenome assembly JABAOF01 (sample SAMN14538628, study PRJNA623070) | marine sediment metagenome | biome: marine biome [ENVO:00000428]; feature: marine pelagic biome [ENVO:01000023]; material: deep marine sediment [ENVO:00002113] | place: India: Gulf of Khambhat ... | reverse complement strand
CAGACAAAACAGACGAGACAGACGAAACCAACGTTTTTGATGAGTTCAAACGACGAGCACCCGGGGCTCCACGGCGCTCACCAGTTCACCCACTTGGGTGGCGGCTTCCATCCCTGCCTCTCTGAGTGAAGCTGTGAGCGTCTCCGCCCGAGAAGACGATACGGAAAGAAGGAGTCCTCCGGAAGTCTGCGGCTCAAAGAGAATTTCTTCCTCCTCTCGGGACAAATCCCGATCGATTTGAAGAGACCCGTGAACGAGTTTTCGGTTTGCCTCGTTGCTGCCTGTTGTCTCCCCTTTACGATACATTTCCAAAGTATTCGGGTACAGTTTTAGCCGGTTGTAGAACAGGTTCACCTGTAGACCACTTCCCTTGGCGATCTCCAGGGCATGCCCAGCCATACCGAATCCCGTCACATCAGTGCACGAATCGACATCGAGGCCCAAAGCGATCTCCATCGCTTCTCTGTTGAGCGCGGCCACTTGCGGAAGTATGGGTTCCAATTCATGCCAGGGAAGTTTTCTGGAGCGACAGGCATTAAAAAGAACCCCGGTCCCCAGTGGTTTGGTAAGGATTAAGGCATCCCCGGCTTCGGCACCACAGTTGGTTATGATCCTTTCAGGGTGAATGACTCCGGTAACGGCGAGGCCGTACTTCGGCTCGTTGTCATCCACGGTGTGTCCGCCCGCCATGGAAGCCTCCGCCTCGACGACCTTATCGTAACCACCGCGGAGGATCTCTTTCAGGAAACTCATGTCGAGTTTTTTCGATGGAAACATGACCAGATTCAATGCGACCAGAGGCTTACCTCCCATGGCATATATATCAGAGAGCGAATTGGCAGCGGAAATCTGGCCGAACCAATAGGGGTCATCAACAGGCGGTGTAATATAGTCAACCGTGCTGATCAAGGCCGTATCGGCTGAAAGACGGTAGACCGCCGCATCATCGCACGTCTCGAATCCAACCAACAGGTTTGGATCCTGCGGGGGCTGCAATGTTTGGAGTATGTCCGACAGGTCTGTCGGACTGATTTTGGCCGCTCACCCGCATGTCCGGGCCAGTCTGGTCAGCGTGTTCTTTCTCCAAAACATCTCCATTACCTCGATCCCGACTTTTTGTTCACAAGCTCATCACCATCGCTAATCGATTATCTCACTTTCCGATCACGTTTCGCTAGGAATCAGAATCCACGGTCACATGCCCCCCCGGTAGTAGGCGAGCTGTTTCGTATATGGGCGTATTCTGTTCACGAGATCTTCCTGCAAATGTGCGGTGAGCGGCTCAAATTCCTGCTCCGCCTCGACCAGTGTTTGAACATGTTGGGGGGTCGAACATCCAACAATTGCTACCGTGATTTCCTGGGAAAGGGCATAGCGAATGAGTAACTCTGGTGTGATTTTCAGTTTGGGGAGAATGTAATAGGAAGCGCCGAGAATTTTCATGCCGATGATGGCCACCCCCCTTTCTTTTGCCGCAGGGAGGGTAAGATCGAGGAAACCGCCCAATGCCTCTTCCACCGGGTTCACCGGCATCATCACAGAATCCACCGGCCATTCTCGTACAGCCGTGGTCAGGATTTCTGGGTCGTGATGTCCCGTGACACCGATGAAACGGGTTTTCCCAGCGGCCTTGGCCTCCAGGAAAGCCTCCAGGGCACCGCCCTGACCAGCGATCGTCTCAAGCTCCTCCTCAGTCCTGACGTCATGGATCTGCCAAAGATCGAGAGCCTCTGTTCCCATTGCAGATAGTGTCTGGTCCAAGTCTGCAAGGGCTCCTTTCCGGTCCCTGCTTGCCGATTTGCTCGCCTGGAAAATTCTCGCTCGGGCCTCTGGATGTTTTGACCAAATCGAGCCATAGTACCCTTCGCTTCCCGCGTAGACTCGGGCCGAATCAAAATACGTAATCCCTTTAAGGACTGCCTCCCATATGACCGCCTGAGCCCCTTCTGCTTCTCCAAACGTCCGCAGTATTCCCTCACCGCCCAGTCCAACCCGGGTAACCTTCTGGCCAGTTTTTCCAAACATCGTGGTGTCGATCGCTGGAGTGTCCATGTGATCTTTTCCGTTGGCCATCAGACCAATTCCCCATGTCAGTCGATCGTGTACAGGTCAGTCCGGAGAGTTTTCCTCCCTTATCCTATCTAAATCCGTCTTGGATTTCAGCCTGCCTTCGAGATGATGCGGCGGCCTTTTTGGGGTTCAGGAGGGCAAGCCTTCCGCGAATTCATTTGACCGGCAGTAAGGCATGTATCTTCAGTTCAAATAGGAGGCCTTTTTCATTGCCGATGAGGAGCGTGTCTCCGTCGAAGGCCAGGGCCTCACACTGCCATATTTGAAATGGAAAAGTCGATTTCTTCCCCTCCAGGTAATTGGCCGAATCTGAAGGTCTTTCAAAAAGCCAGATGGCGTCGTATGTCAGGACGGCGAGAAAACGGCCGTCAGGCGAAGCGTCTGCACTTGTCACTGGGGATTCGAAATCAAGAGCCCCAGTTCGGATGAGAGGCGTTTTTTCTCCAGGTTCTGCTGTATCGAGTCTGTAGAGCCCCGTGTTTTGTCCTCTCCGGGTTTTTGTGAGGAGATAGATGCTTCCCCTCGCCCAAAACAGGGCCTCGGTATTGAAGGCGCGATAAGGACGCTCAGGAAAGTAGATCGGTATCTTTTCGGCGGCGCCCGTCTCTCGATCCCCGAAGGGATCAGGTTCTTTGACCCGATAGAGTGCGAGCGTTTTTCGGTCAGAGACGTTGTTTCCGATGTCACCGATAATCAGATAGCCCCTGTCGTCCAGCGTAATATCTTCCCAGTCCACGTTTTCGCTCCCAGTGACCTCAATTCCGGACCCGTTTCCAGAAGCTCCAACTGCTGAGCCATCCCCTCGAATTGGATAGATGAAAGGGTTCCCGCCCGAGTCGTTGTGGGTCCAGAATATGTCTGGCCACCGGCTGCTTCTGACCAGCCCCGACGATTCGATGATCGAGGGATCCTGGATCTTTCCCCGTTTCACCAGTCTCGCCAGGGATTCTGGGGAAGCGCCAAGATCCCCCATTGAACCGGGGTGCAGAGCGCAAAGGGTGAGAAAAAGCATGGAAAGGAGAGTAGGGAACTTCAGAGCCGTCGGCATTTGATCCGGGTACTTCGTTTTCAAACTTTTTCGTTGTACTCGCATAACTGTGGGAGGCGGACTCGAAGAAATCGACACACATCCTCAACGAGCATTCGAAGGATCCCTGTCTTCGAGGGGTCTGATCACCCCAACTTCCTTTACGTCTGTGGGAATACCCTCAATCTCCGGAGGGATGAGGTCCTTGTGAGGAAGTTTTTCAGCAGGGATCTTCTCTTTGACCATGACAACGAGGCTGAGCCGCTCGGTTCTTTGGCCGCCTACCTCTTTGAATCCGATTCCGACCCCGATGACATTCCGCCTTTTAAGCAACTCGTTTTCGTGTTTGCTTTTAATCGCCTTGACTTCGGCCAGACGCTGTGATGAGTGAGCGATGGTCATGGATGCCGATACGGATCGAGGTCTGTTCGGATATGGGTAAATCCGATATTTGGTTTTCCCGTCTTGATCCAGCGAAATCAACCTTCCCACAAAACATTGGGCCCTGTCAAGTTAGGGTCATCTTTGGTTTCCGGGCTTTTTGGGGGGATTTCAAGCCCAAGTGGCCCAAATCACTTGAGACCGATCGTCCTTGATTTTGCCCCATAAAGATGTTTAAATCCGTGCCAATGAATGAACTTCGAAACGAATTCTCCTGGTCCAAAACCAGAGACGAGGTTTTTCAAATCTGTCCCAGGCAGTACTACTTCCGGTACTATGGACACTGGGGGGGCTGGGACCAAGACGCGCCGGAGAGAACGAGGCAGATCTATATCCTCCGGAATTTGAAGAATCGATACATGTGGGCGGGAGAGAAGGTTCATGAATGCATTCAACACACCCTGAGAAATCTCCAGCGAGGGATCCCCATCCTTGACGTGGATCGCATTGTTTCGATCACCCTCAACCGTATGAGGGAGGAGTTCAGATCGTCCAGAGAGAGGCGATACCTGATTCATCCCAAAACCTGCGCCCTTTTTGAGCACGAATACGAAGCTGAGGTTGACGACGCTGAGTGGAAGCGAGTCGCAGAGAGCGTGGAGGCCTGTCTGAGAAACTTCTATGGTTCTGAGGTATTTTCGATGCTTCGGGAACTTCCTCGAGAGAAGTGGTTAGAGGTGGAGAACTTTTCATCCTTCTACCTCGAGGGGATTAAGGTTTGGGCGGTTATCGACTGTAGTTTTCGGACCGATGATGGCGCGACGATCATCGATTGGAAGACTGGCAGGGGCCCTGAGAGCGACATCTCGCTCCAACTGGCCTGCTATGGGATGTATGCTGTCAATCAGTGGGGTTTCGACGCAGAGCAGGTCAAACTGGTTGAATACAATCTTCTGACCGACCAGATTGCGGAGTTTTCTATCAGTCCAGGCGAGATTGAAAATGCCCGGGCATACATCAGGGGGAGTGTTGCCGATATGCAGTCCCTGTTAATCGAGATCGAAAAGAACGTGCCCAAACCGGAAGGCTTCTTCGAGAAGGTCAAGGATGAGAAGATCCGGAACCGGTGCAACTTTAGAAAAGTATGTGACTAATCGTTTCAATGACGCTTGCCGATCGTTTTCCTGGAATATCCTTTGCACCCCGAGGCAGTCGATTCTGAAATCTCTCGTCATCGAAAATGTGCTGGTATTCAGAGGGTAAATAGGTGGAGCAATGGCCCAAGTGACTCTCATCACCGGGGGATCGACACCTGAACGGCACGTGGCCTTAGCCGGTGCCGCGCAGGTTGTTGATGCCCTGCGGGAAGGGGGGTATGGGGTTACGGTCGTTGATACCTGTACGGGGGTGTTGTCCAAAAACGAGGAGGAACGCCTCCTCGTGTCTTCAGTCGGGAGTGCACCGCCGAGCCCGGGAGAGCTGCGGGAGCTGGAAAAATCCGAAAGATTGACACAATTGGTTGAAATCGACGCGGTCCAAGATAGCGACATCCTCTTTCTGGTTCTCCATGGCCGACAGGGGGAGGGAGGAGAATTTCAGGCCCTGCTTGAGCTTGCCGGTCTCGAGTTTATCGGAAGCGGTTCACTGGGAAGTGCGCTTGCCATGGACAAGGATATTTCCAAGCGGCTGTTTCGAGATGCGCAGATCCCCACGGCCGAGTGGGTCAAATGGCCTGCTGATGAGGCCGAGATCTCCTTATTAGGCTATCCCCTTGTGGTCAAGCCCTCGAAAGTCGGCTCCACGGTGGGACTCACAGTTGTCGAGTCTATCTCGGAAGTCGAGGGAGCCGTCCAGGAGGCATTGCAATTCGATAACGAGGTCATTCTGGAGCGTTATACTGGCGGAAGAGAATTCACCGTGGGGATACTGGGCGAGCAGCCTCTTGCTGTCGGCGAAATCATCCCGCGTCACACGATCTTTGATTACGAATGCAAGTACACCCCGGGTATGGCAGAAGAGGTATTCCCGGCAGAGATCAGTGAGAAACTCGCCAGCCAACTCCAGTCACTTGCACTCCAGGTCCACCGCGTGCTCAAACTTCGCGATTTCTCCCGCGTTGACTTTAGAGCCGATAGGAACGGCTCTCCCTTTTGCCTGGAGGCAAATACCCTGCCCGGCTTGACCGCGACAAGCCTCTTGCCACAGTCGGCGGCCGCCGTCGGTATCGACTTCGCAGAACTATGTCACCGGCTCTGCCAACTTGCCCTTGGCCGGAAGGCTTTACGTTAGCGTGACGCCCCGCCAAAGACCTCTTTGAGAATGTCTGTTACTCGTGCCACGGGATCTTGACGAATCTTCCGTTCTTCCTCCGCAACCATAAAAAAGAGACCGTCGAGCCCTTTGTTCGTCACGTATTCATCCAGATCAAAGCTGAGACTGTCTGCGAAGGGAATCGTACTGAGCTTTTCGTCCAGTTCCTGATATGATCGGGTAACGCCCACCTCTGACATGGCCTTATGGACAATGGGCTCGAAAAGCGCGTAGAGGGGGCTGCGGGTTTTATCCTCAAAGTAAAGGGTCGCTTCATTGTCTCGTCCCTCGAGGATCTTGCGAGCATCTGAAATGGTCATCTCCTTGATCGCGTCGACGAAGAGAGACTTTGCCTCAGGAGCGGCCCGCTCCGCTGCCCGGTTCATGCTCAGCTCAAAAGCGTCCACCTTCGGACCATATCCAACGCCGCGAAGGATCTTTTCCACTTTCTGGACGTCTTCCGGCAGCGGAATATGGATATTGGGATTCTTAAGATACCCATCAATCTGGGACACGTTTGAGACTGCATTCCCCGTACCGATCGTAAGGGCCTCCTTGAGTCCCTGGATGATCTTGCTTTCAGAAAGCTCCTCCCCGGTGACGGCTTTTTCGATCCCAATCTCGTCGAGACCCTTGAGAATATCGGTGAGCTGACCATATGCAGAGGTCGGTGAAAAGCTGACAAGACCGAGAAGGAGAAGCGTTACGATACATTCCCTCAATTTCATGACCTTCGATCCCCCCTTATTTGCATTATTTGTCTATTATTAAAGCCTAGTCCAGGCCTCCATTTCAAGCTCAAAGACCAGGGACGGGAGGTTCGGGAATTCTTGGGCCGGTGAATCCAATCGCGAGGGTCAGCCAGCGAGTCTATAAACATTCAGTCCCTCCCTTTTCCCCTTGACATTGACGGGTGGAAGACGTTCCGTCTCAAAAACGCCAGTCAGAAGATCATGGGTGGTCTGGCTCAGAATGACATCGCAGGAGAATTCCCGAGTCAGGCCGGAAATCCGGGAGGCGGAATTTACCGTATCGCCCACGAGGGCGTAGGAAACCCGTTCTCGACTGCCAATATTCCCTGCCAGAACGGCTCCGGTATGGATTCCGATTCCGTGGTGCAGGGGTTCGAAACCCTCCTTCGTGAGATTCTGATTCAATGAAGTGAGTCGTCTTCTCATCTCCAATGCGGCCTGAACCGCCATGTCTGGATGGCCCTCGTAATCCACTGGGGCACCGAATACCGCCTCGATTTCATCACCCACATACTGCAGGACGAGCCCCCGGTTCTCTTTGATGGCCTCGGTCATTTCAGAAAAATACTGGTTCATAATGGCCACGACGTGGTTCGGGTGGGTGGACTCCACAAAGGGGGTGAAATCCCGAAGGTCGGAAAACAAGAGGGTCACCCGTTTCATTTCTCCATCAAGGGGAATCCTCCCCTTCAGGATCTCATCGCGAATCTCCTGGCTGACGTATCTTCCAAAGGATTCCTTGATGAGTTCAGACTCCTTCAACCCCTGGATCATGCGATTGAACCCTTCTCCGAGGGTTCCGATTTCATCGTTCGAGACAACCGGGATTTGAACATCCAGGCTTCCCTGGGCAACCTTTTTCATCCCAGATTCCATGTCTTTCAATGGATGGGAGACGCTTCCAGCGACGAGCACTGACAGCCCAAGTGACATCCCCACACCCACCAGGACGAAAAAGATGATCATTCCCAGCAAACCCCCGATGATGGGGTGCCCTGTTGCGGGATCGGCTGACAGCAAAGCCGACGCTTTCACGTACGCCCCGACCCCCACGAGTGTTAAGGGGACCAGACTGATCATGAGGAAGACGATCAGGAGGCGTTTCTCCACGCTCAATTTGAAAGCCCCCTGAATTTGGCTCAGCTCCGCCGTGGGGAAGAATTGGGCGATCTTTGTTCGCCAGATTCTCTCGCAGGAGAAAAAGACGAAAAGCGCTGTGAGGGAGCCTCCGATAAAGGTGATTCCCATAAACACTCTCAGGCCGTCAATGATAGATACTTCTTTGGTACCAAAGAGAGAATGGAGAATTGCTGGTTCAAAGAGACCGAAGAGAAACCCGGCCATGAGCCAGGCCAGCAAATTTATTCCCGCTGTCACGGGAACCAGATTGATCGCCTTTCTTTTTATCGTCTCTGCCGTGCTTTGGTCCAGATCCTCGATGGACAGGCTCCCATCGGCGATTGGACACAGAGGACGAGACCAACGTCTGGTCGCGAGCGCAACAATCAGAAATATCGATGCCGTGCCGACAAGAAAATAGATGTAGTGGTAAATGGTCGGCCCCCCAGGAAAGATCCCTGTTTCAATGTAAGTAAAATAGAAGAAGGTCAACAGGGCACCGAATGCATTCTTGGTCATGAATGACAGGGTAAATCTCCTCATCGTGACGATCTCCTCTGATCTGGTGTGGCCGTCCAATAGCCGTGCAGGCCATCTACCCTTTATCCGAGGTTTCGTGGACTCTTTTGTCACTGGCAAAAAGGGGACGGTCGGTCCTCTCTATATTAACAGAACTCATTTTCAAATCAACTTTTCGCGCGTGTCCCTCCGAAAAGGGAATCTGGCTTACTCGGCGGTCTGTGTAAATCTATGAGATTCTTCTTGACCGTCACGTGCATCCTCCGGTAAATGTTTCCTATCCGAAAGATGGGTCGGTACGGCTCATATTGCTCCAACTGGGGTGGACAGGACGGCCTCAAGGAAGAGACACCCATGAGCGTGAAAATCGTCCTCGGAATTCTTATCATCCTCGGGGTTTCCCTTGTGGGTGCACGGAAGTCCTTTATCCGGATGCGATTTCCCATTGTAACCGAATACTTTTTCCTCACCGGAACGGAATTCATTTTGGTTGGCCTTTGCCTGGGTCATAGTTTTCTGAACATTCTCGATCGAAGCACACTCTCGAGTCTGAGCCCATTTATCAGTTTGCTTCTCGGATGGATTGGTTTTCTCTACGGGATGCAGGTCGAGTTTCAAAAACTCCGCAAATTCCCCCGATCCTATTGGAGGGCCACCGTTTCTCAATCTATCCTGACGATGATTTTCGTGTTTGTTGTTTTCCATGGACTTTTTCGTCGATTGTTTCCTGCGAACCCGATGCATGCGCTGGTGGCTCCTGTTGTGCTCTCAGTGACGGCCGGAACTACGGCTCAATCGGTTCTGGCCTTAGTTACCGAACAGACAAGAGTCCGTCGGACAGAAATCGTCAGTCTGATTCGCTACATATCCAGTCTGGATGGCCTCGTGGGTTTGGTCATTTTTGGACTTCTCTTCTGCTATGTCCAACCGAACTCCCCTGGGGAGACGGGGTCGTTTGCTTTTTGGAGTTTGGTTGCGATCAACCTGGGACTTGGAATCATTGTGGGGTTTCTCTTCAACTCTCTCATCATTCGAAGACTTTCCAGTGAAGCGCTCCTTCTCATCGTGATCGGTATGGTTACTTTCAGCGGGGGAATCGCGGCCACCCTTCATCTCTCCCCGCTTTTCGTATGTATGATCATGGGGATGGTGGTCGTGAACCTCTCTCGCGCGAAGGAACGAGTGATTGAAACCCTCACCCATGCTGAGAGACCGGTTTACCTTATCCTCCTGGTTTTTGCGGGGGCCATATGGCGCGTGGGAGATCCGATGTTCTTCCTCTTCGCCCTCGTTTATTTGGTCGTTCGTTCTGTGGGGAAGTTGGTGGGTGGTTATATTTCGGTTCATGGGTTGGCGGGCATTCCATCGCCTGGGAGTGTCGGTCTTACATTGCTCTCCCAAGGGGGCATTGCCGTTGCCATCGTCGTGAATTTTCAACAAGCCTATCAATCAGAAGTCACGGATGCCGTGATGACGATTGTTCTTCTCGCTGCAATGATCAATGAACTGATTAGCCCATATCTGGCGAGAAGGGTTTTCGACCACTACGAGGGAAAATGACGAGGGTATTCACATCGATTGCAATCGTGGCGCTCATGACGCTCATCCATTTCCTCGGCCCCGGAGAATCCCTGGCCGGGGAAAACGAGGCCACAATCGCCTTCGGGTTTCTTCTTCTTATCGCCTACCTGATGGGAGAGATTTTCTCTGGCCTCTCGCTTCCCAGAATAAGTGGTTACATCTTTACCGGCGTCCTATTTGGTCCCCATGCGATCGATTTTGTCAGGATTGAAATGGTCCATCGGTTGAAGATCATCGATGACCTCGCGCTCACTTTCATCGCTCTGGCGGCTGGCGGGGAGCTGCGAATCAAGGATCTGCGAGACCGGCTTCGAAGTATTCTTTATACGATTCTCTCGCTCACCGTCATCGTGTGGACAGGCGTCAGCCTCTTCGTTTTTGTCGGATGGCAGCTGATTCCTTTCTTTCGGGGGATGAGTTTCCCGGTCATTTTCTCCATCGCGATTCTCCTAGGGGTGATATCGGTGGCGAGGTCCCCTTCATCTGCCATTGCCATTATCAAAGAGTCCCGGGCGAAAGGTCCATTTACCGAGGGAGTCCTTGGAGTCACTGTGGCCATGGATGTCCTGATCATTATCCTTTTTGCTGCGGCTTTGTCTGTTGCCACTATTGTGGCCCAACCTGGACAGTCTTTCGATGTTGGATCTCTGGTCGTACTATCCGTTGAGATCTTTCTGTCTCTCTCGATCGGCTGTGTGATGGGCTTGCTCATTGCATGGTACATCAAACAAATTCGAGTTTATCTGGCCGTTTTTCTCCTCGCCATGACGTTTTCAGTCGCCAAGTTCTCTCCCTTTCTCGGACTCTACATGGAACACTTATTTCGGGTCGCGATACATCTCGAACCGCTCCTCATCTGCTTGGCCGCAGGTTTTATCATACAAAATCGTTCTCCCCAGGGAGAAAGTCTGATGGCTGCGATTGACCGGTCATCGCTTCCGGTGTACGTCATTTTCTTCGCCCTGACTGGCGCGGCTCTCGATTTAGGGGCGTTAAAACAAACCTGGCATCTCGCGGTTATTTTGGTGGGCGTCAGAATCGCGATGATCTGGCTGGGTACCTTTTGGGGAGGAAAGGTCAGCGGTGATCCTCCTCTTTTCTATCGGAACAGCTGGCTTGCCTTCATCACCCAGGCGGGGGTTTCTCTCGGACTCACCGCAATCGTGGCCAAGCGGTTTCCGGAATGGGGTACCACCTTCGCCACCCTTGTTGTCGCGGTAATTGCTGTGAACCAATTCATCGGCCCTATCGCTTTTAAGGCGGCCCTGAGGAGAGTCGGAGAGGCACGATTGGAAAAATGAACTTGGTCAGCTCTTATTTGGAAGGACCAAGATGGGAGAAGTAGCTCACCGGTGCGGTAAACAGAACACCAATGGTCGGTTCCTGAAACTGAAGACACGTCTCTTCGATGAAGGCGATTGCCTCTTTCAGAATCTCCTCCTCACGGATAACGGAAAAGACGGTCTTATTGTGGGCCCGCCCACCGGTGGTCATTGACCTGAATCCAGCAAAGATAGGGATATCCTTGCTGATCACTTGAAGCATCCCCATGGTATCGACAACGGTAGCACCGGACACACCGATATCCAGGAGGCCCGTCAGGATCTCATCGAGAAGCTCTTCCTTGTTGAGAACAAAAACCAACAGATGCATGGAATTCCTCTCAATGGTGGGCGATCTGCCCTTCGATCTCCTGAATGATCAATAAGACCTTATCGGAGTCGGAGACCCGTTTCAGTCTCTTGGGGAGTGAGGTGTGATTTGCCATTCGAGTAACTGCGGCGAGCGCCTTCAGACTGAGATCGGTCCTTTGGTTATTCACGACAATCATCATGATGACCCTCACGGGCTTTTGATCCAGAGCCTGAAAGTCGAGCTCCTGGCTCAAAATGGCGACACCGATTGCCATGTCTTGCATTTCTGGTGAAGCGGCGTGTGCGACAGCGAGGCCCTCTCCAATACCTGTGGACATGAGTTTCTCCCGTGCGATGATACTTCTGAACAGCTTCTTTTCGTTTTGAATCAGTCCGGCGTCCTTAAAGGCCAGGATCATCCGGCGTAGGGCGTCAGCCTTATTTTTGGCTTTGAGCTCCGTTAGGATGAGATCTTTTCTGATGTGTTGGAATAGCTTCATGCGGTCATACCGAGAATCCCTCAAGACCCTAAATGATCGGCACGAAGAAAAAGGATCTTTCGGAACCAAAGCCGCTGCCCTGAGAAATGGGACGGCTCATCGTGGAAATCGAGCCAAGCCCAACCTTAGCAGATCGTATCCTCTTTTACAATAGCCAGTGCGCTTCTCCACCATTGACCTCAACCCCAGAATTTCCTAGGATAGTCTTCTTTACCAGGTCAGAGGTTCATGGATAGACGGGGGATAGGGACTATGGAGAAGGACTGTGTCTTTTGTGGAATTAT
>JABAOF010017116.1_pt3 | contig 12180 bp, 11 predicted proteins | sample 7062171 | NCBI WGS metagenome assembly JABAOF01 (sample SAMN14538628, study PRJNA623070) | marine sediment metagenome | biome: marine biome [ENVO:00000428]; feature: marine pelagic biome [ENVO:01000023]; material: deep marine sediment [ENVO:00002113] | place: India: Gulf of Khambhat ... | reverse complement strand
GGAATATGAATGAGAAGAAATCCTGATTTAATTGACTTCAACTCGAATTTGACCAGGAATTGAGGCCGTTCCCAACTAATTCTATTGTGACCAATTTAGGTGGGGCCGGCCATTTTTTCTTTTCCTCAACTGGTATCTTCTCCTTTCCAGTCGTTAACCATGTCGTTTTGACTGTGATTCGCTCATTTAAAGATATCAACGGGTGCCAATTGCAGAAAATTGTTAGGGATTTGGAGTCAGGCCAAAAAGGAAATTTCTATCTTTCAAAAATCACTTATCAAGGATTGTCCGATTATGGACAATAGCTGTATCGTCACCGAACAAAGACTCTTGAAATTTATAATGCGTATCCGTCTTCACAGGGAGAATTGTCTGGCACATTTCTTGCATATGTAATGACGTAATATATCTAATAAAAGGAGATATATCATGTCTTCGGATACACTTGTCGCCGCTTCAACCAGACCGATCGTCCTTTCTCTTTTATTTTCCGGAGAAAGCTACGGCTACCAGATTCTCCAGCGCGTCCGTCAAGTTTCGGGCGGACAGATGAAATGGTCGAGCGCCATGCTCTATCCGGTCCTGCGCCGGATGGAAAAGGAAGGCTTGATCCGGTCGGAATGGAGGGTTTCCGCAGAAAACCGGATGAGGAGGTACTATATGCTCACCGACCTCGGACGGAAAGAATTTGAAGTTGAAAAAGCACGGTGGCTGAACATCCAAGACGCTCTCAGGCAGATTTGGAAGATGGCCAAGGCCGCCGAATAGGCTGAAGGAGTAGGCATTATGTTCGATCTGGAAAAAGCCATAAAGGCATGGAAAAAGGACCTAGCCAGAAATCCAGCTCTTGAGGATACCTACCTTTCTGAACTGGAATCGGTCCTCCGCGACGAAGTGGCGGATCTTGTTAGCCAGGGTGAAAGCGAAGAAAAGGCCTTCCGCCGAGCATGTGCCGAAATGGGAGAAGCCTCGGATATTGGAGCGGAATTTTCCAAGGTCCGGTCATCCCGGCGCTTCGGGGTTCTCTCCAGCGTGTGGTCGTTGTTTATACCGCCTCTCCTTTGGAGCTACGTCCGTATCACTCTGAGAAAGATCCGTCGCCAGAAAGGCTATTCATTTATCAATATTGCCGGACTGGCTGTGGGACTTGCCTGCTGCATTCTGATGATGCTCTGGATCAATGATGAAAAAAGTTTCGACCGTTTCCACGCCAATCGCGATTCGATCTATCGCTTGATCAAAGTGACTCGGACCAGTGAAAAGACGACGCTCGATGCACGGACACCGTATCCGCTCGGGGAGGCCATTTTGGAAAAATTGCCTGAAGTCGTGAACTTCGTTCGGTATCAAGGGGTTTTCGGGCGCTGGGAAATGACCCATGGCGATAAGACCTTTTATAACGACAACATCGGCACAGCCGATGCCTCATTCTTTGAGATATTCACCTTTCCTTTGATCAAAGGCGACCCAAAAACAGCCCTGACCGATCGCAGTTCAATCGTCCTGAGCGAAAGCATGGCCCGCAAGTATTTCGGCTCAGAAGACCCGATGGGAAAAGTTATGACAATGCACAGGGGAAGGGACGTATTCAAGGTGACCGGTGTGATGCGGGACGTCCCACAGAATTCCCACCTCATGTTCGACTGTGTCATCCCCAGCGTCAATTTCTGGGAGTGGTGGGAAGGTCCCTCCACAGGCTGGAACATGATTATGTTCTATACTTACGTCCGGTTGGCGCCCAACACATCGGTTGCTGCAGTGGGTCAGAAAATAGCCGCTGTGCTTCATGAAAACGTCCCGACTTCGAGGGCCGAGTTCATCGTTCAACCCCTGATGGATGTTCATTTGAAGTCGAACTTCGAATGGGACCTGGATAACTATGCTCAGGGGAGCCAATCGACCCTCGACATATTCACCCTGGTCGCTCTGGGCATCCTTCTTCTGGCCATGGTCAATTTTATGAACCTGTCAACCGCTCGCTCGGTCAACAGAGGAAAAGAAGTCGGATTGCGCAAGGTCACCGGCGCTTCCCGCTGGGATATCATCAAGCAGTTCCTCGGAGAGTCCGTTGTTATATCCTTCATCAGTTTTTTGCTGGCCATGCTTCTGGTCTTGGAGGCTCTGCCTCTCTTCAATTCTCTGGCCGGGAAGCAGCTTTCTCTGATCGGAGTGGTTCATGGAGGAATGCTTCCAGCATTATTGGGGATCACCCTGCTGACCGGACTCCTCTCCGGTAGCTATCCGGCCCTTTTTCTCTCGTCGTTCCAGCCGGCGAAAGTCTTAAAAGGTGGATGGTTTTCAAGAGGGCGAGGGCAGTCCACGTTGCGGAAGAGTCTTGTTGTCTTCCAGTTCACACTGACGCTTATGCTTATAATGGGGACTGCTGTGGTCGATCGACAGTTGAAATTCGTCCGTGAGAAAGACCTCGGAATCGATATTCACAACATTGTGGCGTTTAATGGTTTTTTTGACCAATTTCCGAGCGCGAGAAATATTTTACTGGCTAGTCCCAATGTGTTAAACGTCACATGCTCCGATTCACCCCAGTTCGATCAGAGAGGAATATCCGATGTATCCTGGGAAGGGAAAAATCCAAAGGATGAAATCCTGTTCTTTCCCGTCCGTGTGGATGCCGATTATCTTCAAACCTTCCGCATCGGCCTGGCCGAGGGAAGATTCTTTTCCCGCGATTTCCCCTCTGATGCGACCGAGTCCCTGGTCCTCAACGAAACCGCGGTTCGGGCAATGGATCTGACTTCCCCGATCGGGAAGCGGGTTACTATCGGAGGAGCTGCGTACACAGTGATCGGCGTGGTCCGGGATTTTCATCAGAGTTCCCTTCATCGACCCATTGAGCCGATGATTCTCAGGACAAGCCGCCTTCCCATTCCCCCTACCTGCGTTCGGATCAGTCCGGTTAACACAGCGGAGACGGTCGCGTTTATAGAGGAAACGATGAAGACGTTTATGCCTAAATCCCCTTTTAATTATGAATTCCTGGATGACCGGATCGAAGGATTCTACAGCTCGGAACGTAAAGTGGAAACCATCCTCAGCCTGTTCACAGGCATTGCCTTGTTCACTGCCTGTCTCGGGCTTTTCGGGCTGGCCTCATTCCTGGCCGAGAAGAAAACCAAGGAGATTGGCATCCGCAAGGTCCTCGGGGCTAAGGTTGGGGGATTGGTTTGGCTCCAGACCCGGGAATTCTCCAAATGGATTTTGCTCTCGGGCCTCGTTGCTGGTCCGGTGGCCTACTTTGAGGCGGTCCAATGGCTTCGCGGATTCACCTACCATATTCGCCCAAGTGTGGATATATTCCTGACAGCTATTCTTTTGACCTGGTTGGTCGCTTTGTTCGCTGTCGGTTATCAGTCTGTTCGAGCGGCGAGGGCGAATCCCGTGGATTCACTGAAGCATGAGTAATAAACAGGATTAGATTTATATAGAAGAAAAATCAACAGACCAAATGAGGATGCATTACTTGAAAAGGAAGAAAGATGGGAAACACTCGTTTTTCCTGGGAGATGGGATACATGGGGTAAGCACTTCATTTATTGAAGAACTAAGACCGAAGGAATTAGAAAAGTGAAAAGTCAAGAGTGGGGGGAGAAATTAGATGAAACGGATTCTTTTAATACTATTATTTATTTCTTTATGCTGTTTTAAATCATTTGCGCAGGAGCCCCAATCAGGGAAAGAAATAACGTATGATGCACAATCAAAAAGCATAACCGTACCCGAAGGAAAGAGTAATCAAATTGTAATTGACGGAATATTCTCAGCGGGCGAATGGGATGACGCACTCAAATTCCCTATAAGTGAACAATTTGACCTTTACTTAATGGTTGATTCCGGAATACTTTTTATCGGCTTAAAATCTGCAAAACCCCTAGGCATGGCGGTGAGTGAAATTTATATCACTTCCAATGATAATGAGTTTTACAACTTACACTCATCAGCCCGTTTGGGTGAAGGAATTATCTCCTTTGGACAAAGCCCGAAGTTTACAGTGAATTATTACAAAGATTGGGAGGCGAATTTTTGTCAGCACAATAAAGTCAAATACGAAAAATGGGTGACCGAGGGAAAACCTCTTGACGATCTTGAAAAATATAATGAGACTTTCGAAAAAACCGACGGCAGAGAATACAGGATTAACCTGAATAAGTTTACGGGGATACGGCTGAAGATGATAGCCGGGATGACGTACACACAGGGGGCAGCTAAGAAAAACGTTAGATTTCCTGAGAATGCCAGTCTCGAAAACAGTGATAGTTGGGTTGAATTGATATTGCCGTCTTTAACAAAGTGACAAACTTTTGAAGAGTTGAATCCAAAATGAATTTTATAGCGAGTACAAACTGCAACGGTAAAAAAAATGAAAAAGGAAAAATGAAGATCATACGATTTCTTTTAATTATTATATTGCCATCTGTGTTGATTTCCGCATTTATCTCAGCGCAGACATCCGTTAAAATACCCGGGTTTAAGGGAAGCACTCAGAATTTCAGCGGCAACCTAAATACAGGGGGAATCGATAGAGGAGATCTTGACAATGATGCCGGTCGATCTATGGCCGGAAACAAAATGCTTATTTTCACGACTTCGAAATATGAGAAAGTTTTGGATGAATACATCATTTGGAAGAAAAAAAGAGGTCTCGATGTTGAGCTGGATGTCGTGTCCGCTGAAAAAGGCACTGAGGCGATACAGCGGAAAATTCAGGAAAAATATGATCATGAAGGCCTGACATATATCATTCTAATGGGAGACATCGATGATGTCCCCAGTTTGATGCTTCCTGCCTACCGGTCGAATCCTTACAGGAAAGAAGGATATCCTTCAGATCCCAGCTACACGCTTTTAGAAGGTGATGACTTGATCGGAGACGCCTTGATCTCAAGAATATCGGTCAACACGCCGGCTGAGCTCAAAAACCAGCTGAACAAGATCATTAAGTATGAAAAGGGTGATTTCGAGGATTTTGACTGGATTCGCCATGCTGTCGTGGCATCGATGACAGGCTTTGACGGGGTTGACCATGCGGGAAAATTAGAAGCCAAACTGAAATCCCGTCCGGATTATTTTGACAAAGTGATCAAGATCATGGAATCGGACAGCCGCATCACAGAAAAGGTACGTGAGGCGATAGAAAAAACCGGAGTTAATTTTATCGCTCATCATGGTCATGGGAGCCCAACAGCATTCGGAAGCCTGCCTTTCACCAGGGAAGACGCGGCCAACCTTAAAAATTACGACACAGGCTTTCCCATCATCCATGGAGCTGCCTGCAGCACCGGCAGCTTCTGGATCGAGGACGGCGACTGCCTTGCAGAAGCTTTTATGAAGGCCGGAACCGTTGAAAAACCAGCAGGAGCCATCGCTTTTCTCGGGGGAGCCACATCGATGGACCCTGGTGCCTGCATTGCCGCCCAAAAAGAAGTGTTCATGAATTATTATTTTGATGAAGATGTCAAAACGATCGGTGAACTGTTTTATAGAGGAACTGTGGCCGCCATGAACAACCTTAGTACTGAAAGGGCCGAACGCTTGTTCAGGAGATGGCACCTCTTTGGAGATTGTTCCACACTGCTGTGGAGGAAAATTCCCGAAAGGACGTCAAGGACGAAAGATGGGTTCAAACCAAGCCATACCATTCATCCTGACTGACAAGAGCTTAAAAACTGAAAGAGGAATAAAAATGGTTCATAAAAAATACCATGTAAACCGTCAGGTCATCACAAGATCCTTTCATTCAGCTCGGATATCGACATCACAAAGAAAAGTTTCCCGGGCCGGTTTCACACTCATTTGCCTTTTCATCGGCTTGATGTCCATCTCTGCAGGGATTGTTAGGCCCGAGGATTGGCCCTGCTGGCGCGGCATAAATAGCGATGGAATATCCAGAGAAACAGGATGGGATCCCGCTTGCCTCAGGAACGGAGCCAGGATCCTGTGGAAAGCGAATGTCGGACAGGGGCACTCGGCCGTCTCAATAAAAGACGGGCTGCTGTACACACAGGGAAGCCGGGTTATTACCAGAGATGGAGAGGAGATTTTCGAGGAGAGCGTCCACTGCCTGAAAGCACTAACCGGAAAGGAGCTCTGGTCCTTTACCTATCCTTCGGAAAGCATGGCCCATAATGGTCCCAGAGCCACCCCCACTGTGGACGGAAACAGGGTTTTTACCCTTGGGTCGAATGGGGACCTTTTTTGTTTCGATTCAAAAAGCGGTGCGGTCTTGTGGAAAAAGGGCCTCGTTGCCGAGGGGCTTTCCAGAAAGTGGCAGTGGGGTTTTTCGGGTTCCCCGGTCGTGGACGGAGAACGGCTTATCCTCAATGCCGGGAGTGCTGGACTGGCTCTGGATAAATCCACGGGAAATGTCTTATGGAAGAGTGCCAATCAGAATTGCGGCCTGGGAACTCCGGTTCTCACAGAAATCCGGGGACGCAGGATTGCCCTCATCAATACCGAATACACTCTTTATGCCGTGAGTTGTTCAGATGGCAAGGTCGAGTGGAGCTACCCCTGGCCCTACTGTGATGCCGACCCTGTGTTGGTCGAAGAAAACATCTTTCTCTTCGGAGGGAAGCCGGGCAATCAGCGCTGCCGCACCCTCATCCGCATTTCGGATGCCGAATCCGTGGCGGTATGGCCCGAAAAGAAAATGAATATTTCCATGCTGAGCTGGATCGCCCATGAGGGATTTGTCTACGGCTTCACATACGATAAGAGGTCGATCCATTTAAAGTGCATCGATCTCGAGACCGGGAAGATAACATGGGAGAAAAAGCTTGAAGACTGGGCCGGCCTGTCCATGGCTAACGGGCATCTTCTCCTTCTCGAATCGAATGGGGAACTCGTGATCCTTAGAGCGACATCCGAATCTTACAGTGAGGTTTCAAGAGCCAGGGTACTGGAGATGAGGAATCGGAAAGACTGCCCTGAGGTCCAGCCCTTGACCTGCTGGACTGCACCTGTGCTCTGCGATGGGAAGGTGTATGTACGCAACACTTACGGCAATATTGCTTGTATAGATCTAAAGGCATTGAATTCAAATTAGTCTCTTTAATGATGATTGACTCTATTATGATGATGATAAAGGAGGAGGCATAATGTTTGATCTGGAAAATGCTATTAAGGAATGGAAAAAGGACCTGGCTAGAAATTCAGCCCTTGAGGACACTTACATTTCCGAACTGGAATCGGTCCTCCGCGACGAAGTGGTGGATCTTGTCAGGCAGGGTGAAAGCGAAGAAGAGGCTTTCCGCCGGGTGTGTGAGGAAATGGGAGAAGCTTCGGACATCGGTGCGGAATTTTCCAAGGTCCGGCCTCCTCAGCGCCTCTGGAGCCTTTCCAGTGTGTGGTCGTTGTTCATCCCGGCTCTCCTCTGGAGCTACATCCGAATCGCCCTGAGAAAGATCCGGCGCCAGAAGGGCTATTCCTTTATCAATATCGCTGGGCTGGCCGTGGGACTTGCCTGCTCTATCCTGATGATGCTTTGGGTCGTGGATGAAATCAGCTTCGACCGATTCCATGAGAATCGGAACTCGTTGTACAGAATCATCACAGAGTGGAAGACGGAAACCGGCACGATGCTGGATGCCCGCACACCCACCCCCCTCGGCCCGGTTATCGCAGCGGAAATCCCCGAGGTTGCGGACGTTTGCCGCTATCAGGGGAATGAATGGTACGGGATCAGCCTGGGTGAAAAATTCTTTTTCGACGTGATCGTGGGGATAGCCGACCCGTCATTTTTTAAGATGTTTACCTTCCCCCTGTTGAAAGGAAATCCAGACACCGCCCTTGTCGAACCCCGTTCGATCGTGGTCACAGAAAGCCTAGCCCGCAGGTTTTTCGGCGACGAAGACCCGATGGGGAAGATCCTGATGATTGGCACCAGACGAGATGCGTACACCGTGACAGGCCTCATTCGGGATGTGCCGGAAAACTCCCACCTCCATTTTGACTGCATGATCCCGAGCGTCAATATGCGTGAGTACCACCACGTCGATTTCGAAAACTGGGAGAGCGCGTTCTTCTACCATTACGTGCAGCTGACTCCACAGGCCTCCTCCTCCGAAGCGGCCATGAAGATGACCACTCTCGTTAACGAAAAAAAAGGCAGGTCCGATATCGCCCTCCGGCTTCAGCCTCTGGGGGACGTTCACTTAAAATCGAATTTTGCCTTTGATAGGGATAACTATGCCCAGGGCAGCCTTTCCACGCTCACCATATTTTCCATCGCTGCGGCAGCCATCCTCCTCCTGGCCTGTATCAATTTCATGAACCTGTCGACCGCTCGCTCGTCCAACAGGGGAAAAGAGGTCGGACTGCGCAAAGTTACAGGCGCCCGCCGGTCGGATATCATCAAGCAGTTTCTCGGGGAATCGATCGTCCTATCCTTCGTCGCCCTGATCCTGGCCCTTCTTCTTGTATGGCAGTTCCTGCCCCTCTTCAATTCCCTTGCCGGAAAGCAGCTTGCTCTGATCCGGGTGTTTGGTGCGGGGATGCTCCCCGCATTACTGGGGATCACTCTGTTGACCGGGCTCTTTGCAGGCAGCTACCCGGCCTTTTTTCTTTCATCGTTCCAGCCCGCCAAGGTGTTGAGAGGAGGCTGGTTTTCCGGAAGCCGGGGACAATCCCGTTTGCGGAAAGGGCTTGTCGTCTTCCAGTTCGCACTGACCGTCTTCTTCGTGATCGGGACCTTAGTGGTGGACAAACAGTTAAGGTATATTCGGTCCAGAAATCTCGGCATCGACACACATTATGTCCTGACGACAGATAACCTGGCTCGGGGCCTGAAGGAAGCGATGCTTGCCGATCCCCGCGTGATAAGCATCTCCCAATCCTTGCCGCCTGGGTACGAGATACGCGGCATCTCCGACATTTCCTGGGAAGGCAAGGATCCAGAGGATCAGATCCAGTTCCTCCCCGCCCGTGTGGACGAAAAATATCTCGAGACTTTCATCCTCGAGATGAAGGAGGGGCGGTTCTTTTCCGAGGAAATGGCCACCGACCGAACGGATGCCGCAGTCCTCAACGAAACGGCAGCTAGAGCGATGGGTTTTGATTCCCCGGTCGGTAAGCGTATTTCGCTCAGGATGATGAATGGCGAGGGAGCCATCGTGGAGAGGAACTACAATGTGATCGGAATCATGAAGGACTTTCACCAGAACTCCCTCCACCGGCCTATCGATCCCATTCTGTTTATCAACGAGGGCCGCATGTGGCCGTGGCTCAACGTCCGCATCAGGCCTGATAATGTCGGGGAAACCGTCAAATTCCTGGAGAGTACCTGGAAGTCTTTCGTGCCAAATCGTCCCTTCACTTACGAGTTCCTCGATGACAAGATCAACGCATTTTATAAACAAGAAGCCAAGACCAAATCGGTTCTCGGCCTCTTCACCATCCTGGCCCTGTTTACGGCCTGCCTGGGTCTCTCCGGCTTGGCCTCCTTCATCGCTGAGAAGAGGACCAAAGAGATCGGAATACGGAAAGTCCTCGGCGCAACTGTCAGGGAGCTAGTCCTGATTCAAACCCGTGAATTCGCTGTCTGGATCCTTGTGGCCAATGCTATTGCCTGGCCCCTGGCCTATTATGCAGCCGGGCAGTGGCTCCAGAGCTATGCTTACCGCGTAAGCCCGGGTCTCGAACCGGCGGTCTTGGCTGCTATTTTTTCATTGTTGGTCGCTCTCCTGTCCGTCGTGTACAAGGCGGTCCGGGCCGCCCTTGCGAATCCGGTCGAATCACTGAAGTACGAATGAAAGATTGCTCCTAATGTGGAATTGACAATAGGTTCTTTTCCCCTGTGCGATTAATAGAGGGGCCTTAATTCTTTCAGCATGAAAAGCAGGTGAGATTCGTCGAGTGAATCATGATCCCGATCAGGATGTCCGATAATTCAGCATAGTGGCTCTTTGTCAAGCCATGGCGGTAAAGCATTTTTTATTTATCTTCTTTAACATTTCAATAGCATTTATATTAACGGGATTCGGCTCAAGTGACTGTTTATAATTCTTTTTCGCTTCATCGTAATCACCGTTAAGCATACACGCTTCTTCTCAACTTTTATTCTATTATTATTCATGTCATTTTATACAGGATTGCTAATATCGAGTATCTCCTGTACCGGTATTAGAGGGCAGGTCACATCCAGAACGACAAGGTCAATGACTCTTGAAGAGTACCGAATCAACCAAATTCTTCAAATCCTTAAGTTTAGGATCGATTCGGTCCTCAAATCAGTCAAAAATAACCCGAAAAATTATAAGAATTGGAATTCGCTTTTTTTATTTTGAATAATCAGATTATTGAACGATAAAGTTATCCCGTCCAGATATACTTATGGTTGCAGCATTCATGACCCTGCATCAGAGTTTTATCCCGAATTAGCTTAATCTTGGGATTAAAATCCGAAGCCCAATTATAATCGCCCCAGCAGACTGCTGCATAACCGATGTCTCCAGCTTTGTAGGGCAGAAAGGATTCGGCAGCAAGACAATCGGTCACCCGAATTTCAAAGACTGTATCCGTGTCCTCTATAATCTCCATGGTTAAACTCGCCACCATATTTGGGTCCCTGAAAATACTGATGTAAGATTTGAAATCTGATTTTCCAAGCCTTTTGAGATCTCTTTTTGCCTGCTCTTTCAGCCTTTGCTCTGTTTGTTTTTTGATAAGTTCTATCACTCGTTCCTCACCGATTTCTCCTTGTAAGAATCTGGCAAACCTGATGAAACTCCGGTTGCGCATAGCAGCCATTCTCCGGTATGTCATTTTAAGCCCCGGTATTTCCTTATCAAACTTATGCTCTTCCTGATCAAATACTGATTTGCCAATCCATGGAGAGCTGGCAAAGACCCTGTTTGCAGCAAGATATGATACTGCACAAACTGGTAAGGCTTTTGTTAAAAAATCTCTTCGACTGGACTGTTTTTTTTCGGATTCTTTCATAATTTTCTCCTATTAAGAAATTTTCGGTCAATAAACATTAACAAATTAACCGATATACTCATTTCAATGTACATTCCCAATTTTAATTATCCTGAAATATTCATAAAATTTGCCGACACTATGTATTATTTTCAATGATATGAGTTCTTTCGGCAGGTTTTTCTCAAAATTTAGATTCAAACTTTCTTTACTGTCCATTATTTCAATCTATGTCGGCATCTTTTACCCTTCGGGCGAGCCGATCTCACTGCATCTGCTTTGTTGCGACCCAATCGCGGTGGACGACCACAGCTTCATGGGCCGACGCCTCGCATCTACAGCAACCTCGACTCGTGAATAATCCAGGTTATTTATTTATAATCATTCGTTGGATAAATTTAAAGATGTAATCAAAGCTGGGTCTATCCATGGTTGATTGACTGATATATTTAAATTGGATTATTCTGTTTTTATCGATGATAAATATAGTTGGAACATTTTGCTCGGCTCGATTCAGATTCCATTCTGTTCTGAACAGTTCAAGTCCTATTGAGACTTTCCGGTCGGCATCAATTAATATGGGGAATGGTAATGGGATTTTGCCATCACTGTAGTCAAATGTTTTTGGCCAGGCTTTCCGGGCAGTATGCATCCAGGCTTTCATTCCTTCGCTGAGTTTTTCAGGATTTTTTGGATTCTTCCAATTCTCAATCTCACCTAGATTCCTCTGAAAATCCTTTACCCAATCTTTGACTTCCTCTCTGGTATAGGGTAAAACCTGAACAATCTCAAGATTATATTTTTTTCTGATCTGTAGACGTTTTTCCAAATCGACAAGTTCTGCATACTGATAATGGCAATAACGGCACCATTGATCTATATAGCGGCCCCTTGGGAATAACAATAAAATATTTTTTCCCTTAAACTGTGAAATAGATATCTCTTCTCCCTGATAAGATGGGAGTGTAAAATCTGGCATTGGATGCCCTAATTGTGCGGCTTGCTGGATTTTTGGTTGTTGTGCAGACAAACTGCCAAAAACCAGGAAAAAAAATAAAATATAAATCATTTGAAAATAATTGTTTTTTTTCATTATTGAATACCTCCTTTTTTTATAATTTATTGTTTTAATTTAAGTTCTCTTTCAATTTCTTGTAAGAAATAATTGCTCCAGACAATCCGCTCGGAGTATGGTTCTAAAGAGGACTCTTCAATATCAATTGCTTTTAAAAAACTCTTTTTTGC
>JABAOF010015406.1_pt1 | contig 12180 bp, 6 predicted proteins | sample 7062171 | NCBI WGS metagenome assembly JABAOF01 (sample SAMN14538628, study PRJNA623070) | marine sediment metagenome | biome: marine biome [ENVO:00000428]; feature: marine pelagic biome [ENVO:01000023]; material: deep marine sediment [ENVO:00002113] | place: India: Gulf of Khambhat ... | reverse complement strand
TCGGATAATGGGGGAATATTCAGCCCGCAATCAGGAATTACTGATGCAAATGGTGATTTTAAGAGCATATTCAATGCACCTACTGTTACAACACAGATAATCTGTAGAATATCAGCGGAAGCTAGTAAAACTGGATATAACAATGGTTCTGGGTATGTGGATGTCACGTTAAATCCGATACCGTGGCCGATGTTTCGGCAGAATCTCAATCATACAGGTCTCAGCCCATATGATACAAGTGCAAATCCAGGAAAATTGAAGTGGAGTTTCACGACTAGTGGTACTGTGGAATCATCACCCGCAATCGACTCAGACGGTACGATTTATATTGGCTCCAACGACGATAAACTATATGCGATCAATGAAAATGGTACTGAGAAATGGCATTTCACAACTGGTAATACAGTGGACTCATCACCTGCAATCGGTTCAGATGGCACTATTTATATAGGCTCTGATGACTATAAACTGTATGCAATAAATCCAAATGGCACTGAGAAATGGAGTTTTATGACCGATAACGGTATATCCTCATCACCTGCAATCGGTTCAGATGGCACTATTTATGTAGGCTCTAGTGACCATAAACTGTATGCAATCAACCCCAATGGAACTGAGAAATGGAATTTTACCGCGGGCGATGAGGTACACTCATCAACGGCCATCGGCGCCGATGGTACGATATATATTGGCTCTCACGATGATAAATTGTATGCAATTAATCCAGACGGTACTAAAAAATGGAGTTTCACGACTGGTGCTACTATTTGTTCATCACCAGCAATTGAATCTGATGGTACGATTTATGCAGCTTCTAACGATGGTAAACTTTACGCAATAAATCCAAATGGCTCTGAAAAATGGAGCTACACAATTGGATATGCATTTGACCGCTCATCACCAGCGATCAGCTCCGATGGTACAATTTATATCGGCTCTTACGACGATAAATTGCACGCAATCAATCCAAATGGGACTAAGAAATGGAGTTTTACGACTGGGGGCGATATTATCGCATCATCACCTGCCATCGGTTCTGACGGTACGATTTATTTTGGCTCTTTTGATTATAAACTGTATGCAATAAATCCAAATGGTTCTGAAAAATGGAGTTTTACAACTAATCACATCATAATCGCCTCATCACCTGCCATCGGCTCCGACGGTACGATTTATTTTGGCTCTTTTGATCATAAATTGTATGCTATCGGGAAGGGTACTACTCCTCCCATCGCCAACGCAGGCCCAGACCAGGTTGTTGATGAAGGCGAAGTTGTGTACTTTGATGGCACAGGTAGTCGCAGTGGTGGAGAAGATGGAGGATGGGTGGCAAGGAAAAACATCCCAGAGCCAGGTCTTGGTGATTCAGCTGTGCTAAATGATGAGATATACTTCCTCGGTGGGGGAGGTCCGCCATTCACACCGGTTCGTTTCTGGAAATATAATACGGTGACAGATTTGTGGTCTAGATTACCTGACTTGAATGCATTCATAGCAGATTTTGGTGTCGCGGCAGCAAATGGCAAAATCTACGCTATCGGTGGCCACGGATGTTATTTCACTTCCGATGCAGTTTACGAGTTCGATCCCATCACAAACAACTGGTCGTTCAAGTCTTCTATGCCAATCGCAATGGAGGATTTCGGAGTCGCTGTTGTGGATGATATCATATATGTCATCGGCGGCCGTAGTGATTTTCTCAACTGCACCGTCTGCGCAAGTGTTTTCGCCTATGATCCTGTTGCAGATGATTGGTCTGTGAAAGCAGATATGCCAACACCAAGGGCTGACCTCGCTGCTACGGTTCTTGATGGCAAGATTTACGCGATTGGTGGTACATGGCCCGGCTCAACTGGTCCCTTAGAAGTGTATGATCCCTCCAAAGATACTTGGACGAGGAAAGCTAATATGAGCTCATATCGTGTGAGTCTGTCGGCTGAGTCGTTGGGCGGGAATATTTACGCTTTTGGTGGGAGCACAGTTCCGTTCCTAGCCACCAACATTACGGAGATGTATGATCCTGTATGCGATGCCTGGGTCATCAAAACCCCTATGTTGGACTCGAGGATGAACTTCGGATCTGGGGTCATTGGGAATCGCATCTTTGCTGTTGGAGGTTATAAGGGATCCAAGACCGGCTATCCCAACATCACTGAGATGTATTGGTTGGGCGGTACGCTCAGCTACGCTTGGGACTTCAATTCGTACATCGATACTGATGGCGACGGTAACTTCACCAACGATATCGACGCAACCGGCCCAACTCCAACCCATGTCTATGGCGATGATGGTGTTTACATAGTAACTTTGAGGGTGACAGATAATCAAAATTTAACTGCTATAGATATTTGCAATGTAACTGTTCAAAATGTAGACCCAATAGTTACTATTGAATCAATAACGATGAATGTTGAAATCGGCTTAAGGGTTGCAGGCAGAAAATACAACAATGTGAGCATGACTTTATACGAAGATGGCACCCCCATAGGCTATGTCTCCATAGAACGTCTGCCTGGTTCTCCAGATGAGCAGATGGCCTGGATTCCTGTCAGTATTAACTTTTCAAGATCCTATTCCGTAATCGTAACATATATACCCAAAGATCCCCCAAATATTGGAGGAAATCCAGTTTGGGTATACCTTAAATCCCAGAACGGTAGTATCAAAAAGATTCACCATACCTTCAATGTCCAGCAATCAAAGAAACGAGACAGCGAACATTGGAACCATGTGGAGCCTTGGGAAGTGGATTTGAATGGTCATTTTATTGGGCTCCCCTTCGAAATAACCTCGCATATTACAGATCCTGGAAGTGATGATGAAACCTTAACTTATACTTATGGCTCTCAGACTATAACTGTTTTATATCTGAATAATCCTCCAATTTCAGACCCGTATCCTTCGCCGGAAGTCAAACACGTAGATATAATCGATACGACAACTTTGATTTATGAGGGGGCAGGAACTGTGACGTTGGTTGTGAAGGATGATGATAATATCAGATTGGGGGTTGGGGAAGGGACTGATTCTTTAAGTGTCGGGTGAAGAACATAAGCCTCCCTTTACCAATAAAAAGTAGTAAATGATTCAGAAAAAATCCACTGATTTGAATTTTCTATATTTATATGATGAAAGAAAATAGATATTACGAGGTAATATCTATATTCTATTCAGGCCCAATTTAGTGCAAGAATAAGAAAACTATATATATATGTGTTGCGTATATTTGCACTTATGTTTAAAGATAAACTTAACAAAACAGAGCTGAATATTCTATTGTCCATTCTTAAAGAGCCGCAGATGATATCGCAATTAGCTGATGCTCTGGGTAAAGATATATCATGGATTTCCAGAAATGTCAATCGCCTACAGGAGTTTGGTTTTGTGTTGAGGAAAAGGGAAGGGAAATCAGTATTCGTTTCTATTGTAAAAAATCCTTTAGGTGACAGTTTCACCACTCTTATCTCAGAAGAACCTATGCTTAAAATCGAAAAAATACTCACCGGTTCAGGGTTAAAGATACTGCCATTACTCTTAAATCCAGGGAACAGGACAAATGAAATTGTGCAAAGATCGTCCCTTTCTTTAAGAACAGTCAAGGGTCTAATAAGCCAATGGAGGAAAATGGGAGTTGTGACTTTAGAAAAAGGAGTATATGTCATAAATGAAAGACATAAACCGCTAATCAATTTTGTCAAATATTATTCATATAATACAATAATAAAACATCTAAAAGAGTCTTATCCCGATGCAACAATAGTGTGGCATTGGCGGGACGAGTTCATTTTCGCAATAGAACATACCATCCATGATAAACGATTCATTTCGGCTGCAACAACGAGACTTTACGAATTGAATTACGACATCGTTACTGGGAAAGAATATTATTTCCATAACCCAATAATGAAAACACTATCTGAGGAAGAGGCCTTAATTCAGAGCTATCTTCTAAACCCTGGGAATCCGCGTATTCCTCGATTGATTATGAGAGCAATAAACAAAGGAAAAATAGAAAAAAAACCTTTACTTGAATTTGCAAAAAAATATGATTTAAAGAAAAAAATTGAGGAGGTAATTTCGAATGCCCGTTAAAAAGAAGTTCGAAAGAGACAAACTCATTAAAACTTTAAATGACATCTCAAAACATCTTCAAAGACCGATAAAGGCTTTCTTAGTAGGTGGCCTCTCAATGATTTTCCATGGGGCAAAATTGGCAACAAAGGACATAGATATCGTTTTTTCAAATCAAAAAGACGCTCAGGCTTTTATCGAAGCTGCTAAAGAAATCGGTTGCAGTGAAGCAAGTAATCTCGGGAATGAATATATTGATTTGAAGGCAAGATGTGTTCTTGAAGGAAAAGATGAAGTTCGCTTTGACATATTTATAGAAAAGGTTTGCAACGCTTTAAAATTCTCTCAGGGAATGAAAGAAAGGTCTCAGAAAATGTATGATAAGGATACCTTGAAATTATATGTAGCTTCAGTTGAAGATATCTTCCTCTTTAAGGCCATAACTACAAGACCTGATGATCTGGCAGACATGGCAATCCTTGCAGGAAAAGAAATTCAATGGAAAATAGTTGAGGAGGAGGCAAGATCACAATATGAATCCTGGAAATGGATCGGGCGTTTATATGGTCGTATTGAAGAACTGGAAGAAGAGTATGGAATTCCATCTCCACTGAAGGGCAGAATTAGGGAGGAGGCTGAGATTGCCCAGGCTATCGACATATTCATAGGAAGAATGGAAAAGGGTCCGATTTCCTTGGAAAATGCAGCTGAGATTCTAAAGGAAGAGAATTATGATTTTGTGATAAAAGTCATGAAAGAAATGAAACTTTTGAAAATCATAGAAGAAAAAGACGGTCTTTTCTTTTTATTAAGATAATGGGACAAAAGTGTCGGGCATAAGTTCAATTGTGGTGATTAAACAATATACCAATTGCACGATGCATGCAAATTAACTACGCAAATAGATACTCAAACTCTTTAATTTCCATATGAAGAACATAAGCCCCCTTACCGCTTTTCCCCCTATTATTCCCCCAAAATCCCTCGAAAATTAAAAAGAGAAAGCTTATATGCTATAACTTAAATAACAACCAAACCCCATGGGAGGCGAGAAATTGAAGGCCGTAATCCTTGCAGCAGGAGAAGGTACGAGGTTAAGACCGTTCACAGTATCCAGGCCAAAAGTTATGATACCCATAGCCAACCGCCCGATAGTGGAATACGCTGTGGAGGCTCTATCCCAAAATGGCATAAAGGATATAGTTATAGTGGTAGGCTATAAAAAGGAGCGTATAATGAGCCATTTCGAGGATGGGAAAAAATTCGGGGTTGAGGTCAAATACATCAACCAGGCAAAGCCATTAGGAACGGCACATGCCCTAATTCAGGCGCAAAATGAAATAGATTCCGATTTTCTGGTCTTACCTGGAGATAATCTCATCGATCCAAAAGAGGTTTCAAATCTCATGGAAAGCGAGGAAAAAAATTCAATCCTCATAGCTGAAAGCGACATTCCTTCAAAATATGGTGTCGTGTTTTTGGAAAAGGGAACCATTACCAAGATAGTGGAAAAACCTTCGGAGGAGATCAGCAACCTGATAAGCACAGGTATTTACAGATTCACGCCCGAAGTTTTTGAAGACATTAAGGCTGTAGGTGAGAATGGCCAGCATGATCTCACAGCCGTGGTGCAGTCCATGATAGAAGGAGGAAAGAAGATCAGCGGAATACACGGAATAGGTAAGTGGATTGATGCGGTTTATCCATGGGATATACTACACGTTAATGCCTCAGCAATGACGGATGCTAAAATAGGCATCGCAGGAAATATCGAGGAAGGAGCTGTAATCAAGGGCCAGGTTTTCATTGGGGAGGAGAGTGCGATCAGATCCGGCTCTTACATCGAGGGGCCAGTTGTAATTGGCAAGGGATGCAATATCGGGCCAAATGTATGCATATTCCCCTCCACAAGTATAGGTGACAATGTATCGATTCAGCCTTTTACAATGGTGAGACATAGTGTGCTTATGAACGATGTACAAATTGGGAGCGCGTCTACGATTTCCAATTCTGTAATAGGGGATGGGGTGAAGGTAGGTTCGCATTTCGCAACCAATAATGATGAGGCATTGATAAGAGCTGAATCAGGATATCATACTGTAAAGGATATCGGAGCCATTATTGGAGAGGACTCTGAAATCGGAGATCAGGTTGTTGCCTGCCCAGGAGTGGTGGTGGGGGCAAGATGCAAAATCTCGTCCTCGAATAGGCTTGAAGGTTCGTTACCCAATAGGAGTGTAGTGATGTAACAACTATACAATAATGTGTGTAGAGGATGTGCAGCTGATGTGTGGAATCGTTGGCTATATCGGAGAAAATGATGCTACGCCAATACTACTTCGAGCCTTAAAACGCTTGGAATATCGCGGTTACGACTCAGCAGGTTTGGCCGTAATAGGCAATGGGATGTCCTGCTATAAAGATAAGGGTATGATCGACAACTTACAGAGAACCCTACCCAAGATTCCCGGAAAGTTGGGCCTAGGTCACACCAGATGGGCAACCCATGGTAAACCCTCAAAGGAAAACGCACATCCATTTCTTGATTGTGAAGGAAAAATTGCCCTCATACATAATGGAATAATAGAGAATCATTTAGAACTTAGAAGGCAACTTATCGAGGAAGGCCATGAGTTCACCTCTGAGACTGACACCGAAGCCTTGGTTCATTTAATAGAAAAGCACTACAACGGTGATTTAGAAAAGGCCGTGAAAGAGAGTCTAAAACACATTCATGGCTCTTATGCAATTGCCGTCATCCACGCAGACGAGAAAGACAAGATAATCGCTGCAAGAAACCAAAGTCCTTTGGTGGTGGGCGTTGGCGGTGGAGAGAATTTTCTCGCCTCGGATGTGGCAGCCCTTTTAGAATACACGAACGAAGTGGCCTATATCATGGATAATGAGGTAGTCAAACTGACAAAGCAAGGTTTTGAGATCAGTACGATAAAAGACGAACCTATTTCGAGGCCAGTTGAGACCATAAATTGGACCCTAGAGGATGCAGAGAAGGGAGGATATGAGCACTACATGTTAAAGGAGATTTTTGAGCAACCTATGGCCATTCATAACTCGTTATTGGGAAGAATACCAGACCTCACATTAAACGGATTTCTGGACGGTGATTTCACCACCATAAAGATAATCGCTTGTGGTACCTCCTACCATGCCGGTCTTATCGGGAAGTACATCTTCGAAAGCTTTTCAAAGGTGCCAGTGGTAGTGGAGATGGGCTCAGAATACAGGTATTCAGAGCCTGTTCATGAGAATACACTGGTTGTGCTCATCACACAAAGCGGAGAGACCGCTGATACCCTAGCTGCGGCAAGAGAGGCCAAAAGGCGAGGATGTATAACCATTGCCATAACCAATGTTGTGGGCAGCAGCATTACCAGGGAAGTGGATTACACCTTTTATACGAGGGCGGGGCCTGAAATCGGTGTAGCTGCAACAAAAACATATACCACCCAATTGGTTGCACTGTACATTCTCGGCATTACTCTGGGCTTGATAAAACGAACTCTGGAATACGACAGAATAAGAGATCTCACATCCACGCTAAGAAAATTATCGAGATTCGTGCAGAGCGTATTGGACAACGCAGAAAATATTGAAAAATGCGCTATGACCATGAAAAATGCCACGGATGTATTCTATATAGGTAGAAATATCAACTACCCCACAGCTCTGGAAGGTGCTCTGAAATTCAAGGAGATCTCCTACATACACGCAGAAGGTTATCCTGCAGGTGAGCTGAAACACGGTCCATTGGCGCTTCTCACCCCACAAACGCCAGTGGTTGCCATAGTACCAAAAGACCATACCTATGAAAAGATGCTCGGAAATATAAGCGAAGTAAGTGCTAGAGGCTCGCCAGTTATAGCCATAGGCTTTCAGGATGATACAGAACTCAGCAAACTTGCGGATAATGTCATATACGTTCCTGATGTACCAGTCTTATTCTCTCCAGTTCCTATAACAGTCGTGGTTCAACTCCTTGCCTACTATGTTGCAAGGGATAGAAAATGCTCCATCGACAAGCCACGCCATCTTGCAAAGAGCGTGACAGTTGAATGATTTTTATTGAATCCAGCGAAAGTTTTAATACCAAAGAAAATCTGTTCCAAATAATATATATAATCAGATTTACATTTAAATAACGGTGACGATACATGTCATATTGGGGAAAAGTGGGCAAAAATGATATTTTTAAATCTTCGTGGGCTAGATTGATGAGTTACTGGCTGATATTATTTTTACTGATATCAGTGGTGTTTGTGGTTACAGCACCCGTGAAAGCGAACAGTCCGCCCGGCATCGAAATCACGTATCCAAAACATGAGCAAAATGTCAGTGGTATTGTAATAATCTGGATGGTTGCTTGGGACCCTGACGGTAACGATCAGATACAGGATGTATGGGTAAAGTTCGATGATAATCCTACGTGGCTAAACGCGACCTACAATCACACTGATGCTGAGGGACAATGGTGGTACTACGAATGGAACACAACAACCTTTGAGGAAGGTTGGCATAAAATCACTGCAATTGCATTTGACGGTTTCCTTTATGCTGATCATCATATTGAAGTCAATGTAGACAATATTCCTGATAATAATCCACCTGGAATAGAGATCGTTGACCCAAAGGACGGAGATACGGTCAAAGGCATAATAATAATCTGGATGGTAGCCTGGGATCCAGACGGAAATGGCCAAATTCAAGATGTTTGGGTAAAGATCGGCGATAAGCCAAAAGATAACGCGACTTATAACCACACCGATGCAGAGGGACAGTGGTGGTATTACGAATGGAATACAACTGAGGTGGATGACGGATGGTATGCTATAAGAGCAATCGTGTTCGATGGGATCGATGATGCTCATCATGTCATAGAGGTAGAAGTGGATAATGTACCAGAGAACAGTCCTCCTGGGATCGAGATCGTTGAGCCAAAACATGGGGATACAGTCAGTGGCATCATAGTAATCTGGATGGTTGCTTGGGATCCTGATGGCAACGACCAAATTCAAGATGTTTGGGTGAAGATCGACGACAAGCCCAAAGTAAATGCAACCTATAACCACACTACTGGAGAAGGCCAATGGTGGTACTATGAATGGGACACCACAGAGGTGGAGGATGGTTGGCATTCAATAAGAGCCATCGTGTTTGACGGTATCGACGATGCTCATGATGTCATCGAGGTTAAAGTACACAATGTCGTAGAGAACAGTCCCCCTGGAATCGAAATAGTGGAACCAAAACATGGGGAAACTGTGAAGGGTATAGTGGTAATCTGGATGGTCGCATGGGACCCTGACGGTAATGATCAGATACAGGATGTTTGGGTAAAGTTCGATGATGATCCCACATGGCTAAATGCAACCTATAACCATACCGATGCTGAGGGACAATGGTGGTACTACGAATGGGACACAACAACCTTTGAGGAAGGTTGGCATAAAATCACTGCTATAGCATTTGATGGTTTCCTTTATGCTGACGATCACATAGAAGTTTTTGTGGATAACGTCCCAGAGAATAGTCCACCTGGGATTGAGATTGTTGAGCCAAAACATGGGGAGACTGTTAGTGGCGTTGTCGTAATCTGGATGGTCGCCTGGGATCCTGATGGTAACGACCAAATTCAAGATGTTTGGGTCAAGATCGACGACAATCCCAAAGTTAATGCAACCTATAACCACACCACTGCAGAAGGACAATGGTGGTACTACGAATGGGATACTACTCAAGTGGATGACGGTTGGCATGCCATAAGAGCTATTGTCTTCGATGGTATCGATGATGCCAGCGATGTCATAGAGGTTAAAGTGGACAATGTCGTAGAGAATAGCCCACCTGGTATCGAGATCGTTGAGCCAAAACATGGAGAAACGTTGAGTGGTATCGTCGTAATCTGGATGGTTGCCTGGGACCCGGATGGTAACAACCAAATTGAAAACGTATGGGTTCGAATCGATGGCGGGGAACTACGCAATGCAACTTATAACCACACCACTGGAGAAGGGCAATGGTGGTACTACGAGTGGGACACAACTGAGGTAGAAGACGGTTGGCATTCAATAAAAGCCATCGTGTTTGATGGTATTGACGATGGTCATGATATCATAGAGGTAAAAGTGGAGAATATACAGGAAAACAATCCCCCTGGAATCGAGATTGTTGAGCCAAAAGATGGTGAGACAGGAAAAGGTGTGATAGTAATTTGGATGGTGGCATGGGATCCTGATGGTAACGACCAAATACAAGACGTATGGGTCAAGATCGACAATGGAGCTCTACGAAATGCCACTTACAACCACACAGATGCCGAGGGACAGTGGTGGTACTATGAATGGGACACCAATGAGGTAGAGGATGGTTGGCATCTGATTACTGCCATCGTTTACGACGGTATAGACGATGCTCATGACGCCATAGAGGTCTTCGTGGACAACTTAGAACCAGAAGAAGGTGGTTTTTTACTTGCCTTAGTTCTGGCTGCGATAGGAGCGTGTGTGGTGTTTTCCTTGTTCGCTATGACGGAAGTTGGTAAATTCGCACTTCTAAGCCTGATTTTTCTACCTCTTTATACGAAAATCGGCAAAAAGAAAATTCTCGACCACTTTGTCAGAGGGCAAATATACGGCTATATAAAGGTACATCCTGGAGATAATTACACAACCATCAAAAAGAATCTAGACCTGAATAACGGCACTTTAACATACCATCTAAAGGTATTGGAACGGGAGGGATTGATCAAATCTTGGACTGATGGTAGCCGCAAGTATTTCTATCCACAAGGTGTGAAAATTCCAGGTGATGGAGTAAAGAATTCGAGTATCTATGATACGATTCTGAATAGCATTAAAGAGAGCCCAGGAATATCCATAAAGGATATAGCCGCAGTTAATGGCATAAGCAGACAACTTGCCAACTATCATGTTAAAAAGCTAGCTGCAGAGGGGGAAATCGAGCTCGAAAGGAAATCATTCTCCAAGGCTTGCTTCCCCAAGAAAGGGAATTAAGTTTTGGTTCCTCCCTCCATGGTAATCTCGAAGAAAAGGGTTACCCAATGAATGAACCGTTTTTGTCATTGATATTATTCGCTCTCTATTCTAGGTGCAAGAAGGTATTTTACGTGTCCGTTTCCTTCCGCGAAATCGAACTCCAAATTGATTGGATAATCGGTGCCAAGATACAAGGTAACCTCAGGTGCGCTACCTGTGGCTTTGACCATGGTGGAGAAGTAGTCCAACGAAAACAGGCTCTTTTGGCCCTCCTTGCAGTCCAATTCCTTCAATAAGGCCTTTGGAAGCTTTAGATTCACAGAGTCTGTGTCACCTTCCGATACCATCTCGAAACTGTCAGAGGATGCGATAAGTGCTACATGGTCTGAAACCGCCTCAGCCGCACGAAGACCCCTTCTCAGCTCGTTTGTGTTTACTATCAATTTTGCAGGCAGATTCAGATTCGGAACCTTGGGATCGGACATGCCTGCGGTGTCCACGAGAGCCATCCTCCTCGTGATGTTGCCCACATCCAAAATCAGTCTGTTTTTATCCTCATCGTGTTCGATGTTGAAGATGTCACCAGGGCTTGCAAGCTTCAACACCTCTTTTAACTTATCTATATCTATGCCCAACTCACATTCTTTGGCCTTGTACTCCTCAAATCCTTTCTTCTGGAGAGCCATATCAAGCATGGCCACATGTGCTGGATCTACTGCCCTAAGACTGATTCCATCTGATGTGATATTGAACTTGGCCTCATCCACCAATGCCGAGATAACATCTACAACTTCTCTTAATACCTCTGCCTTAATTTTAGCTTTAAACATATTACACTCCCCCTAATACATTGTAGGGTATTCATGTCTAAGATTATAAATTTTTTCGAATGACAGTTTTAATGAATCGATGATCAACGATCAAATTAATTTAGCGTTTGCTTTAGTGTTTTTCACCATCCAGAAGAATCAGCCATAAATTCCTGGGGGCACTTCCCTATCTTCCGGAGGCAAGGGCTGAGCAGCCTTGAGTGCGGTCTTGATCTGCTCCTCCATTTCCTTAGCCTCTTCGAATAACGGTTTAGGGTCTATCTTCA
>JABAOF010003053.1_pt3 | contig 12184 bp, 8 predicted proteins | sample 7062171 | NCBI WGS metagenome assembly JABAOF01 (sample SAMN14538628, study PRJNA623070) | marine sediment metagenome | biome: marine biome [ENVO:00000428]; feature: marine pelagic biome [ENVO:01000023]; material: deep marine sediment [ENVO:00002113] | place: India: Gulf of Khambhat ... | reverse complement strand
CAGCATGCCGATAACACTTCCGGCAAAGAAAAACGGGATGGCTGCTACCAGGTTAAATACGGTAAACCGTACCAGGGAACCCATAGACTTAAAATTAATGCCCTGCTCAATACTATAGGTAAGAAGAAATACATAGACCAACACCAGGGAGATCATGTATAAAATCGTAAATAACCAAACCCAAAAGCGCTTTTTTTTGGCAAATGTTTCCTGGAGGATAAACACCATGCTCCCACTGGCCCCTACGCCCAATAAACAATTACTGACCACAAGAAAGGCAAAATGAAAGAAAAGCCGAAGGGCACAAATGCGGGTGAGCAGCACCTCGAACATTAACATCGAACAGGAAACCAAAAAAATACTGAAATAAACATATTTAGCAGTAGATTCATCTTTTTGCATCATTATTTAATCCTTGTTTTTATGAAACACCATTATAAAGAAAACACAGTATTTTTTCAATATTTTGCCTCCGGCGGCCAGGGGGGCTCTTTTCGAGAAAACCCCACTGCNNCCACTGCGTGGGGGAGCATTTGCAGTGCAAAGACGGCGTACGATGGTTATAGCGACGCATCGCCTCCGTGGACATTATTAAATACCGCACTGTAAGTGCCCCTGGACCCCCCGCAAAAGCTTTTCATACACGGTCAGCCTGTGTTGCAAGGTTTCAGTCATCGTGCCACATTTAACCCAATAAATCCCCTCTTGAGAGGGGTGGCTGCGCAGCAGCCGGGGTGTGTCCTTCGTGTCCTTCGTGGCTTCGTGGCTTTGTGGTGAAAAAAAAGTATTTATTTTTTTCTTAAAAATGGTAAAATGGTTATTGGTGATAAATATGCATACGGATGAAAAATTCGGGAAAATATTAGTAGTAGACGATGATGAGGATGTACTGCAAGCAGCACGGCTGTTCCTCAAACAGCACGTTGAGCTGGTCTATACGGAAAAAGACCCGGCAAAGATTCCCACCTTGATCAAAAACCTCTCCTACGATGTGATTCTTTTGGACATGAACTTTACCCGTGATGTCACCAGTGGACAGGAAGGATTTTTATGGTTGAATAAAATATTTGAAATCGACCCGTCGGCAGTGGTGATTTTGATTACCGCGTTCGGAGATGTAGACCTGGCTGTACGGGCCATCAAGGAGGGCGCTGCGGATTTTATCCTCAAACCCTGGCAAAACGAAAAACTCCTGGCCACTTTATCTGCGGCGCTGAAATTACGGCGTTCCCGCCTGGAAGTGGCAAGCTTGAAATCCCGCCAGAGACAATTAATTGCCGACATGGACCAGCCGTTCCATGATTTTATCGGTGTTTCGCCTGCCATGCAAACGGTATTCGATACCATCCAAAAAGTATCCGGTACGGATGTCAATGTCCTGATCCTGGGCGAGAACGGGACCGGCAAAGAACTGGTGGCACGGGCGCTGCACCGCAACTCCAACCGCAGCGAAGAAGTGTTTATTGGCGTTGATATGGGCGCCATTAGCGAAACCTTGTTCGAAAGTGAACTCTTCGGTCATATTAAAGGCGCTTTTACAGATGCTAAAAATAACCGCATTGGCCGTTTTGAACTGGCCTCCGGCGGCACCTTGTTCCTGGATGAAATCGCTAACCTCCCGCTGTCGCTCCAGGCAAAAATCTTAAGGGTCCTGGAAACCCGCCAGGTCATCCCCCTGGGCGCGAACACACCCAGGTCTATTGATATCCGGCTGATCTGTGCCACCAACATGCTCATCCATGATATGGTAGCCAAAAACGAATTCCGCCAGGACTTGCTCTACCGGGTGAATACCGTGGAAATCCATTTACCGCCGCTGCGGGAAAGACAGGAAGATATCCCTTTACTGGCAGATTTTTTTCTCAATATTTACTGCCATAAATACAAAAAAACTGTCAAAAAAGTCGGGGCTGCTGCCCAAAAGAAATTGACTGCCTACCACTGGCCCGGCAATGTCCGGGAACTGCAGCATGCCATTGAACGGGCAGTCATATTAAGCGAATCACAGGTTCTTCAACCCGAAGATTTCTTCTTTTCTTTTTCACCACCAACAAAAGAGAACAATGAATCTTCGCTGGAGTTTGACAGTTACCACCTGGAAGCCGTGGAAAAAACCGTGATTTGCAAGGTCCTGGATATGTATAAGGGAAATATCAGCAAAGCAGCCCAGGAACTGGGCTTGACCCGTACGTCCCTGTATCGGCGCATGGAGAAATACGGGATATAAATCATATGCGTAAGTTCCTCAGACGTTTCCGGATTCAAATCATCCTTCGTATCTTGCTGCTCAGTGCATCCCTGTATGTTTTTTTCTCTTTCTTGCTGCCCACAAAATACTATGCCACTATATTTGTTTCAGCTGCTGTGATTCTTTACCAGGTCTTTGCCTTGATCCGGTACGTAGAAAATACCAACCAGCATTTAAACCGCTTCCTCCTTGCTGTAAAGCACGAGGATTTCTCTTCTACCTTTTCCGGTGAAAAACTGGGGGCCTCTTTCAAAGAATTGCTCAATACTTTTAACGAAATTATGGAAAAGGTTCGCCGGAGCCGGTCTGAAAAAGAAGAGCATTACCGGTACTTGCAAACCATTGTTCACCATGTAGGCATTGGGCTGGTGGCGTTTCAGCCGGACGGCAGTGTGGAGCTGTTCAATACTGCTGCCAAGAGGTTGTTAAAAGTACCCCGCTTAAAACACATCCAATCCCTTAAAAGCTTTTCTCAGCCTTTGGTGGACACAATGCTGTCATTAAAAACCGGGGAAAAAGCCCTGGTTAAAATTGACAGCGAAGACATGGAATTGGCACTCCATGCCGCGGAATTCCTGTTAAAAGAACAAAAATATACGCTGGTGTCCCTGCAAAATATCCAGAGTGAATTGCAAGAAAAAGAAATGGAAGCCTGGCAAACCCTGATCCAGGTATTGACCCATGAGATCATGAATTCCATGACTCCCATTACATCCATGGCTTCCACCGTGCTGGCGCTGCTCAATTCTCATTACAACCCGGAGATGGTAAACGTAAATATAAATAGGGGACATGACCACAAGAAAACCATCGACAACGAAACACTGGCAGACATCTATGGCGCGATGAAAACCATTCATAAACGCAGTACCGGGCTAAGCGATTTTGTCAGTGCCTACCGCAACTTAACCCTGATTCCCAAACCCAAATTCAAAATATTTTCCCTTGAAGAACTTTTTTCCAGGGTGGAAAAGCTGATGGAAAATAAGCTCCGGGAAAAGGAAATCAACTTCCAGTGGTTTGTAGAACCTCAAACCCTTGAACTTACTGCTGATCCAGGCTTGATTGAACAGGTAATGATCAATTTGATTTTAAATGCTATTGATGCATTAATGGATAATAATACTGAGAATCCCCATATCCGCTTAACCGGGGGTATGAATGAAACCGGCAGGGTGATTATCCAGGTCACTGACAATGGCCCCGGTATTGTTAAAGAAGCGTTGGACAATATATTCATTCCCTTCTTTTCCACCAAGAAGAAGGGGTCCGGGATTGGGTTAAGTCTTTCACGGCAAATTATGAAATTACACAAAGGGAGTATAACGGTTCATTCGCAGCCGGATGTGGAGACGGTGTTCACGCTTAGATTTTAATTTTTTTACCACGAAGGCACGAAGGAACACGAAGAGAAGAAAAGAAAGAAACCCCGCCCGAGGGCGGGGTTTCTAATACCCAACGCCAATGAAACCTGAACTTCAGGCTAAAGGCATTCATTCACCAGAAGAACTACTTACCAATTCACGTAATTTGCGCCGTAACCGACTTTTTGCACGCCGTACTTGATCCACATAAAACCGCTTTCACCCCAGCCGGTACCCCAGGAGTTTTTCAGTCTCCAGGCGCCCCTGGAGTCATCCCAGCCCACCAGGATAATAGCGTGGTTTACCGAGCCGCTTCTATTGCGGGTGAATGTGCCTCCTGTGTAAGCCTGGAAGTAGTAGTCAGCATACACGGCGGCTGCAACAGAGCCCTTAGAATAGATCCTGTTTTTGATAGAGGAAGTGGAGGGGATACTGGAGCTGCCACTTATATAATACCAACTGCTGATTCTTGTGGCAACAGAGCAAGATGAGGAGTAACACGTGCCTTTAGAACCACGATAGGGATAGCAGCTTTCCCATCTTGCACCATAGGGGTATTTGTGATAGTTGTGAGCACTGAAATAACCACCGCTGCAGCTGTACCCATAACCGTTGCAGTCAAGCAGATACTCTTCGGAAAAATTGTAGTTGCCGCCATAGAATTTTTTAACTGCACCTTCGAGGATTCCCACGCAGGCAAAGGCCCAGCAGCTGCCGCAGCTGCCCTGGTTCTTAATCGAGGTATAATAACCGATGTAATAGGAAGGCAGAGCTTTGGTGTAGTCAATTTCCCACTGGGAGTCTCTTAATTCCCCGTACTCGTGCATATAGTCATCAACATCTGCCAATTCCGGGTTTAACGTGCAAAGCTGTTCAAGGGGGTACTTTGTCGCCGAGGTATGACCAACCGTAAATTCGTGGCCCTCTTTTTCGATCACATACCGCATTTCCTCGAGTCTCTGGTGCCACTCTTCAAAGCGAGCATCGTCTCTTTTTACTCCCTCATCATCCACTCTCTTCGAGGGAACTTCGGCCTGCAGTGAAGGCAGATAGGCCAGTGACACCACCACAACCACCGCTAACAAACCAAACAACAATTTTCTTTTCATATATCCTCCTTGTGACTGAATTTATATTCAAAGATTAAAGATTGTGACTGCGCATCTGTTCATGGAGTCTCTGGAGGGGTTCCCGCAGATAAGCCGGCAGTTGCGGGAACAGTTAAATAATATTTTATCCGGTAACTTATTTCGACCTTTTATATGACATAGTACGTCAATTCAAAAAAAAACAAGTATTAATGAGGCTATGGTAAACGTAGCGAATCGTGATTTAGTACATTTTCAAGAAAGATACGGGTCCGGATTATATTTCTAGTAGATCGTTCCGTAAATTTGGCAGCATAGAATTAAAAATTCGAAGCACGAAATACGAAATCCGAAACAAATCCGAAATTCAAATGTCCAAATGTCCAAAACATCTTTAAAGAGCTTTAATTAAGACGCTGAGGCGCCTGAAGCTCTTGTTTTGAATTTTGAATTTTGGTCATTTGAATTTGTTTCGAATTTCGATATTCGAATTTCGGATTTATAGTACGTTATTCAAAGAACGCTTTACTAGACTGTCGGATATTTATAATTGAAAGACCTTGGATCATCTAACCCGGAAACTAACACCCCCGTAAATTTTGAACCAGTTGAGGGTATCCCCGGCAAACAGGAGTTTTCCGGTGCCGCCCAATACAATGCCCCACCTTTCATTAAGAAGGTACTCGAACCCAATTCCTCCTGCAACGCCGATATCGGAATCTGTTTCGGCAATATTCAAAAGACCCTGTATTTTTGTGGACGCTTTAAGGGTCGTATAGTGAATTCCGGCTTTTGCAAAGAGGTTCAATCGTTCTGAAGGTGAAACTTTGAAAACCCCGTACAGGTTAAGACCGAAAGCCGAAAAGTCCACATTCCCTATGGAAGGCTCCAAATCCTCTTCAAGGGGGTCTAGGTAATAATCAAACAGGAACTGTACAAAAAAAGCTTTGGTTAATTGAAATTCCGCTCCAATATCCATAACTAACCCCTCATAATCTGAAACCGCAAACCCAAGACTGCCAATTATGTTGGATTTTTTCTCATATTGAGCGGAAAGATATGTTGGTGAAACCAAGACAAAAACTGTCAACACCACAATTAATGTGACTATTGCCAATCGTTTATTCATCTTTTTCTCCTTTATTCAAAATTCTCCACAGATTTTTTCTCTGCTAATCTGAGGCAATATAATAAGTGTTCTTTAAAAAAAAGTCAAGTTCCTGGTTTTATATTCATATTGTAAAGCATAAAGGAATAAATATCGGTATAAAGATCAATGCTCTTGGAGGTACTGGTTCCGCCCCCGTGTCCGACTTTTGTCTCGATACGTATGAGAACAGGATTTGTGCCTTTGTATTTTTCTTGCAAGGTGGCAATGTACTTAAATGAATGGGCAGGAAATACTCGATCATCATGGTCAGCAGTGGTCACCAGTGTTGCCGGATAATCGAGGCCTTCTTTGATATTGTGAAGTGGCGAATATTTATATAGAAACTGGAATTGTCCAGGATTCTCACTGGAGCCATATTCCCCCACCCATGCCCATCCGATGGTAAATTTGTGGAAACGAAGCATATCCATGACTCCCACCTGGGGAATCGCCACTTTGAAAAGATCGGGACGTTGATTCATTACCGCACCCACCAGTAAACCACCGTTCGAGGTACCGCGAATGGCCAGCCGACCTGGAGAGGTATACCCGGAACGAACCAGGTACTCGGCAGCCGCAATAAAATCATCAAACACATTCTGTTTGTTTCCCAGCATACCGGCACGGTGCCATTTTTCGCCGTACTCACCACCTCCCCGTAAACAAGCCACAGCATATATCCCCCCATGCTCCAGCAGCGGGATAATGGATAGATTAAACCTGGGACGTATGGTAGAATTGAATCCACCATAACCATAGAGCATGGCCGGGTTTTGACCAGTCAATTTAATACCCTTTTTATAAATAATAAACAAAGGAACCTTTGTGTTGTCTTTACTTTCATAAAAAACCTGCTTTGTCTCAAAGTCATCCGGGTTGAACTTTACTGCGGGTTCCCGGAATAAAAACGATCGGTTTTCTTTAACGTTGTAACGGTAGATCGTACTGGGCACCGTAAAGGAGGAAAAACTGTAGAATACTTCATCATCCTCTTTTTTACCGCTAAATCCCCGGGCTGTCCCAATACCGGGTAATTGAACATCACCTATTTTTTTACCCTCTAAATCAAAAACAGAAACCCGTGTATTGGCGTCTTTTAAATAGGAAGCAATCAATCTGCCGCCCACGCAGGAAACACTCTGCAACTTATCCGTTGATTCCGGGATAATGGTTTTCCAGTTTTCTTTCCCGGGTTTTTTTACATCGATAAGAATAAGTTTATAATTGGGAGCTTCATAGTCAGTACTTACCAGGAAAGCATCGTTGATTTCTTCCACAAACGAGAAATATCCCAGGGGCTTATCAATAAGAGGGGTCATTGGTGAGTCCGGGTCTGTTCCCAGTTTTTTGTAATACAGGTAGTTGTGGTTTGCAGCACCCTCCCAAACAGTGATTGCCATGTATTTCTCATTATCTGTAACCCGGGTATAATATCCACGTTTGGGATTTTTTTTGTCCTGGAAGATTAATTTGTCCCGGGATTGTGGAGTATCCAACTGGTGATAATAAATTTTCTGGTCCTGGATTTTTGCTTTAAACTTCTCGCTTTCTTTGGGTTTGTCAAAACGGCTGTAGAAGAAACCATTCTTGTACCAGGACAGCCCGGAAAATTTCACCCAATTGATATGGTCGCTTAGCTTTTTACGGGTTTTGACTTCCATTACGAAAAATTCCCGCCAATCTGAACCACCCCGGGAAATACCGTAACCCAGGTATTTGTAATCCCTGGAAAGCTTCCTGGTTCTAAGACTGATGGACCCGTCTTTGGAAAAGGTATTGGGGTCCAACAGGACTTCCGGTTTCCCGGTTAATCCCTCCTGTAAATAAACCACACTCTGCTCCTGGAGACCGTCATTTTTAGTGAAGACATAATAGTCTCCTTCTTTACTGGGGGTGGAATATCTTTCATAATTCCATAACTCAATCAACCGGGCTTTGATACGGGAGCGAATTTCGATGGCTGAAAGATATTGCTCAGTGACCTTTTTCTGCGCCTCTACCCATTTGGCGGTTTCCGGAGAATTCATATCTTCCAACCACCGGTAGGGATCGCTCACCTGGGTGCCGTGATAATCATCCACATGGTCTACTTTTTGGGTCACCGGGTAAGTGATGCGAGGGGCTTCTTTTTTCGAGCATGCAGTGGTAAATACACTAATTACAAGACAAACAATAAATATCCTGGTTAAATGTTTCATCCTTGTCTCCTTCTAGAAAAAAACCATTATAAAGCAATTGAAGGCAAACTGCAAGCAGGAGAAGATTTGGAGTATTGGAGTAAAAATTTTTTATTGTTTTACAATAATAGGCAGTTATGGTATATTGATGTTTTATATTGTAAGGAGAAGCAGCAGATGGGTTTGATTTTAGCGATTATCGTGATGGTATTGGTTCTGGTATTAGAGATACTTGGTCCGCGTCTTAATTTATCATTGATGCGGTGGATGCGTCAGCGTGAGCATCAGTTTGGCTCGAAATTGTTGGTGGCGTTTCTCTGTGGTTTTATTGTGTTTACTTTATTTTCCGACAAAATGCCCCATGAATGGCAAAAGGTGCCGGTTATTATTGTATGTCTTTTGTTGATCTGGGCTAACCTGTTCCTTGTGAAGAAAATCAGCGAATAAGAGTGATCATTGATTCAGTTGGCTCTATTTCTTACCCTTCCATTCCTCTAAAAGCTTCGGACCTTCATCAGCAAACTGCTTACTCCTCTCAGGCAAATCCTTAATCAACATAACTGCCTTTTCCAATATCTTGATGGCTTGCTTGACTTCCTTTTTTGTCTTTGCCAATTTCTTATAGACCTTTGCCTGAAGAAGCATGTTCCAATAGGATTGCTTTAAGGCTACCGACATATCGATCCACTCTTTTGCCTTATCATACATTTCACCTTTAAACGCATAATCCGCGGCATAATACGGGCTCACCCAATACCGGCCCATGGTCTTTTTTATGTTCTCTAAAATCATCCCTTTGGTGTCCACGTTGACAGTAAATCCCACCATCAATTTCTCCCAGTGCAGGATGACTTTGGCACTGTCCTCTTTCAGATCAGCGAAACCGAATTTCATCCATTCACAATGAGGCGCATCAGCAGGTTTTACTTTTACCCGCAGGGCATCCTCCTCTTCTTTATAACCCATAGCTCCCCAGATTTTGGACTGTTTACTGAATATGAAGGTCCATTCGGTTTTACCGGGGATAGTAAACAAACCATAAGTTCCAGCGGTCAGTTTATTGCCTTCCACCATCACGTCATGGCTGAATTCGATGGTTGTGGCTTCATTGGCACCGGTGCGCCATACCTTATCATACGGCACCAGGCCTCCCCAAATCACACGGCCTTTTACCCCGGGCCGGTGATAGGTAATGGTGACGTCTGTCAAACCAATGGTTTGCGAAATAGAAGCTCCCTGACTCACCCTGGGAAACTTAAGGTCCTGGGACCACAGGGTCCCACTGGTAACCATACTTAAAAATACCAACCCCACTAGAATCGTTGTTATCTTTCTCATAATTCTTCTCCTTAAATTTTAAATTTGTTTTTGAAGTAAGTTTATACTATAATTTCTACTTTCATGTCAACTTTTTCAGTTTTATTTTCGTATATTATGTTTAAAAATAAAAAGAAAAAACAGTGAGGATAGTGACGATGAAGCAGGTAAAGAAGATATTATTGTTGTTTGTGTTGTTGGGTATCTTTAACGGATTATCGATGCGGATAGAGGCTCGACAGCCGGTTATAATGAACGGCGTAGAAATAAAGATCGCCTTAAAAAAACTGTTGAACCTGGGGAGTGTACTTTATATCGCTGCCCACCCGGACGATGAGAACACAGCGGTGTTGGCTTATATGTGCAATGAGAGGCTGATGCGAACGGGGTATTTATCAATAACCCGCGGCGGCGGCGGGCAAAACCTGATCGGTTCAGAGAAAGGCCTGCTGATGAGCGTCCTGCGCACCCATGAACTGCTGGGGGCTCGAAAGATCGATGGGGCCGAACAGTTTTTTACCCGGGCGGTGGACTTCGGCTACTCCAAAACCTCCGAAGAATCAATCAAAATATGGGGAAAAGAAGACATCCTTGAAGATATTGTTTTTGTTATTCGTAAATTTCAACCGGATGTGATACTGACCCGTTTCCCCAGTGAAAGGGGTTTTAGTAGACATGGTCATCATACGGCATCGACGATTTTGGCTGTAGAGGCGTTCCATGCGGCCGGTGATCCCTCCCGGTTTCCCGGTCAATTAAAATACGTATCCCCCTGGAAACCCAAACGGATTCTATGGAATACCTGGCGACCTTATTTTAGAGATGCGAAGCCGGAGGAAACAGCAAAATTGATTGCCGTGAATGTGGGAACGTACAATCCACTCCTGGGAAAGTCCTACTATGAGATTGCTTCCCTGAGTCGCAGTATGCACAAGAGCCAGGGATTCGGTTCTGTGCCCCGACGCGGGGAGTGGTTGGATTACTTTGATTTGCTGGCCGGTGAACCGGCAAAAGAAGACTTATTCGAAGGTATCGACACCTCATGGAACCGTGTGCCAGGGGCGCAGAAATTGCAAAAACTCCTGGAAAAAGCCAACCAGGAGTACCGGGTCAGTCAACCGCAGGGCATTGTACCACTGTTGTTAAAGGCTCTATCTGAATTAAGATCACTGCCGGAATCCTACTGGACTCTTAAGAAAACAAAGGAATTAAAAGAAGTTATCCGTTCCTGTGCGGGGCTGTGGTTGGAGGCCACAGCTGATACTCACACGGTTACACCGGGGCAGGAAATTAATGTTACTGTTTCGATGATCAACCGCTCGGATTTTCCTTTTATCCTTACTAAAATCGTGGTGCCTGTTAAAACAGGGGACGATAAAGTCATCCCGGCTCGACAACCACTGGTGGAGAACAAGCGCCACGACCGGAAATTTTCAATGAAGATTATTGAAAAAGAATATACCCATCCCTTCTGGCTGAAGGAGACACCGCAAAAAGGGATATATCGATCTGCCAATCATGAATTGAGGGGTATGGCTGCAGCGCCTTATCCGCTTAATGTAAAAATCGTTCTTGAAGGAAGCGGTGAGGAGGTAAGTTTTGAGACACCGGTACTTTATCGTTGGCGAGACCCGGTGGAAGGTGAACGGATTCGTGATTTACGGGTAACGCCGCCGGTTACGGTAAATTTTACAGGAAAGGTATTTTATTTTACCGGGGCTGAAGCACAAACCATTGGGATGATCCTGCGCAGCGGTCCGGCCCCGGTGTCCGGTACCCTGAAACTAAACCTGCCTTCCTCGTGGAAAGCTGAACCAGCCGTTCTACCTTTTACTATTGAGGAACCTCTCACTGAAAAGAGGATTTCATTTAAGGTTACGCCCCCCCTTAACGATACGTCTTGCAATGCAGCAGCGGATGTGGTAGTGGGAGATAGAACGTTTCATCTGAGCCAGCTGACCATCGAGTATCCCCATCTTCCGATCCTGACACTGCATCCCAAAGCGGAGGTGCGGTTGGTTCGAGTAAATGTGAATCGACGGGGGCAGCGAATCGGTTACATTATGGGTTCCGGGGATGATATCCCCCAATACCTGGCCCAGGTAGGGTTCCGGGTGGATATCCTCAGTGATGAAGATTTGCAAAACCAAAACCTTGATGTCTATGATGCTGTTATCACCGGCGTTCGTGCCTATAATACCCGTGATGTTTTTAAACATGTTCAAAAAAGTTTACTGGATTATGCAGCAAAAGGCGGTCGAATGATTGTCCAGTATAATGTCAGCCGCGGTTTAAAAGTCCAACAATTGGGTCCTTATCCCTTACGAATATCTCGCAGCCGGGTAAGCGAGGAAGATGCGGCAGTGACTCTCCTGGACCCTCAACATCCCCTGTTATTTTATCCCAATAAAATCCTTCCCGGGGATTTTGAGGGATGGGTGCAGGAACGGGGGCTTTATTTTGCAGATCAATGGGACGCCAATTACACTCCTCTACTCTCCAGCCATGACAGTGGTGAAGACCCTCAAAAGGGAGGTCTTCTTTTTTCACAATACGGCAGCGGTTATTTTATCTATACGGGTTATTCTTTTTTCCGCCAATTACCCGCAGGAGTACCCGGTGCATTGAAACTCTTTGTGAACATGATAGATGGAGAAACTCAGTAGATCAGTTGGCGGTTGGCAGTTGGCAGTTGGCAAGAAAGAAACGGAGAAGAGAAGATGACACACCCCGACCGCTTCGCGGCCACCCCTCTCAAGAGGGGATTTTTTGAACTGCATGTGGCACAATGAATGAATGAAGTACAATGGCTGACCATGTATGAAAAGCTTTTGCGGGGG
>JABAOF010026417.1_pt3 | contig 12190 bp, 15 predicted proteins | sample 7062171 | NCBI WGS metagenome assembly JABAOF01 (sample SAMN14538628, study PRJNA623070) | marine sediment metagenome | biome: marine biome [ENVO:00000428]; feature: marine pelagic biome [ENVO:01000023]; material: deep marine sediment [ENVO:00002113] | place: India: Gulf of Khambhat ... | reverse complement strand
TGATATTCAAAATTTAAATAATTTACAAATAATTAACATCTATGATATGTATGCAAGTTATTAAAAAAACAAAGATGTTGATTGTTTTTTGCATTCCCCTTTTTATGATATTAAATTCTGTTTGTGCCTATGAAGCTTTACAGGGACCGACAGAGCTGCGTTATTGGGACGAAGGAAAAGCCTATAACGGATACACCTTGTTTGCAGCCGGTGAACAATCTTATCTCATTGATATGGAAGGGAACATTGTCAATATCTGGCCAATCGGGCGTAAACCCCGTTTGCTTGAGAATGGCAACATCCTGGATCAATCATCGAGTAGCCCATTAGGATTTAGAGGCTTCGAGGAGCTGGATTGGGATGGCAATTTTGTATGGGAATATTATGAAACCCGGGAGAATTACCATATTCATCATGACTGGATGAGGATTTTTAATAAAAAATTGAATGAGTATACCACAATGTATATCGCCAATAAAGATTTAACACATGAAGAATGCATTGCCGCAGGATGCGACCCTGCCGGAGGTCCGTACGAGGAAGCGCAGATGGATGCGATTGTCGAAGTAGACATGAAGGGAAACGTCATCTGGGAATGGTGGTTCTTTGATCATGTTATTCAGGACATTGATCCAACCAAGGAGAATTATGTGGGCGAAGGGAAAACAATAGCGGATTATCCGGGAAAACTAAATTTAAACCTTCCCGGAAAATCTGTACACAGAGACTGGCTGCACACCAATTCCCTGGATTATAACGAGGAACTGGATCAAATTGTTTTTAATGCAGTTAACGGAGAATTCTATGTCGTTGACCACGGGAATACATTTATTCCCGGAGATCCGGAAGCCAGCATGGCCCTGGCTGCCAGTGATGCCGGCGATTTCCTGTACAGATTCGGTGACCCTGCCAGATATGAACAGGGTGAACCCCCGTCACTATCACAAGACTGGACAAGGACAAGTACCGGCAATAAACAGATAGGCGGCAGTCATGATGTACAATGGATTGATCCCGGTTTGCCCGGGGAAGGACACTTTTTAATTTTCAATAACGGCCATTACCTTTTTGAAAGAACGCCTCAATCGTACATCTTTGAGATAAACGGTTTTATTGATGCCGAAGGAGTTGACACCGGTAATTATGTAAACCCGCCTGACGCGGGTTATTATAAGTTGCAACCGATACTCCAGCGTTCTACCCATAAGTTTTCAAAATTAATCTCAAAACAAATAGTTTGGATTTATAATTCCAAAAGCAACCAGGGCTTTTTCAGCCACGTAGGTGCAGGAGTCCAGCGTCTCCCGAACGGAAACACACTCATCTGTGCGAGTACCGAGGGCCATATATTTGAGGTGACTCCTGAAGGCGAGCTTGCATGGGAATACATAAGTCCTGTTATAGAGGAAAAGCTAGGCGACATAGACAAGCCTGTTGCAGTAAATTACAAAATTGTGGAGGTCATACCAGACAGCTATCCAACGACCAACATGGTACGCAGTGCATATCGTTACGGGCCAGATCATCCGGCTCTGGCGGGCAAGGACCTGACGCCGAGGGGAACGCTCACGGGAAAACCCCCTTCACTCACAGGTGATACAGATTTCATAACGGGCACAATCACAGAGAAAACCCCTGTACTTGGGAGTGACATGATAATCGCATTTGGATTGGGTTTTCTGATAGCAGTCATAATAACTATCGCATTGATTAAGGTCAGATATCTGAAATAAGATAGGGTTTGGGTGGACCGGCAGAAAAAGATTGAAGGCCGGTCCGAGGGTTGGGGTACTTGATGGGGGTCTCCTATAAAAGGTGCGTAACTTATTTATGATTATGGAGTTCTCGAGGAGTATATAAAAGGATTTCCCAAGATTGTTCCCCTTTCCTTTCAGAATTATTCCCAAATTACTTCCAAGTTATCTTCAGCAGTATCAGGAAAGCGAGAAGCTGCGCTCCATGTATGAACATATCATCTATCGCATACTGCCCGTAGTAGGTAGTTAAGGTAACCATGTGGTATATAGCGAGACCAACGTCCCTTGCAAGGAAAATCCCCGCAAAGAGAAGCAGACCCAGCGTGAATTTCGAACGAATGTTGATGTAGTTTCTGAGGTAGATGATGAAGAGCGACGCTAGCAATATTATGTTCGCTCCTGTCAGGATCACGGATATGTTTTGTGACAACACCATATCTTATCACTTCAATTTTTGTATCGGGTATTTATTTAGTTTTTCCCAATTTTGTCCTTATTTCATCTATTATTTCAGCATGTTTTTCAACAAGGGGCGAGAGGAAGTAAACAGACCCGTACTTCTTTTCCTCCGAGGTCGTGAGTATCTTGTTTTCCAGCAGGACCTTCAGGTGGTGCTGTACGGTTTTGTAGTCAACCTTGAGTGCTTCCTTTATCTGGTTCGCGTTGTACGGCCTGTCCTTTATCAGCTCTATGATCCTTATTCTCATTAATCCTCCTCTTGTCCCTGCCAGAACGTACCAGAGAATCCTTCTCAAATGCGCCTCGCTCACTCCCTCGGCTTCCATTTTCAACCCCTTTCTTAAAAATAAAGCAGAAGTGGAGATAAAAAATTAACTATTGTTGAAATCCTAGTATTTCATCTTCTGTTGGTACTCCACCTTAACCTGATACTCGCTTTTGCTATCGTATTCGTCTTTCAGTCCGGTCGTGATCCCCATATCGTATTTCTCTTCCTCTTCATCCTCTTCCTTCGTTTCCCCTTTCTTTACAACAACCTCGAAGGCCTCCCTGTCAGGCGGTATGTATGCCTTTTGCGTGGTGGATGTGGTGAACCTCCATATCTCCTCTCCGTTGTGATCTATGCAGTAATAGTTGCAGTCGCAGCAGCCGAAGAGGAGATTTCCCTTGAATATCTTGGGAGGATCAAAAACCTCTGCCCCGAACTTGAACCTCCTCAGCTCCTTCCCGTTCAGATCAAGCACGTAGACGAAACCGTCTTCCGAGCTGAAGTATATCCTGTCGTTTTCCACTGTTATTCTCGTTACCAGGCCTGCCGCCCGGAACCTCCACCTTTCCTTTCCCTGCATCGTCAGGGCGTAGACTATGCCGTCCCTTGTGGGATGGTATATCGTATCTTTATACATCGCAGGAGGTCCTGTCACCCCGTACTGGCCGGACTTGAACCTCCAGATCTCCTTCCCGCTGTCCATATCGATTGCGTAAAGGTGGTTGTCAAAAGATCCTATATAAACTATGTTGTTGTGTATCAGGGGAGGGGAATTGCACTGAACCTGGTCACCCGTCTTGAACCGCCAGATCTCCTTTCCGTTCCTGTCCGTGCAGTAAACATAGCTGTCATAGGAACCGAACATGACTTTGTTCCCGCTGACGACCGGCGCGCCTCCTATGTCGTCCCCTGTCCTGAACCTCCAGGCTTCCTTTCCTGTTTTTACATCTGTGCAATACAAATAGCCGTCCTGCGAGCCGAAGTAAACCCGCCCCCCGGAAACGTAGGCAGGCCATACCATTTTACCGCCTGTCCGGAAGTTCCACATCTTTCTTCCGGTTTTCCTATCCAGTGCGTACATGTTCTGGTCGTAAGAACCTGCGAACACCATATTATCATGAATGAAAGGGTATCCCCACGCAACGCCGTCGGTCTTGAACCTCCAGATTTCCTTTCCTGATTCCGCGTTCACGGCGTATACATATCCGTCACACGCCCCGAAGTAGACAACACCATCGTGAAGTATTGAAAATACTATGCTTCCCCCTTCTCCCACGTTCCATATCCTTTCGAACTTCTTGGTCTTCTTGACCTCGAAATCCTCAAGTTCGAGATCGAAATCCGGGAAACCCGCGTGATTGAAATCCATAATAGAAACTAACGAAGGAAAATTTAATAAAATAAAAAAGAGGGGTTTATCCTGCCAGCGCTTTCTCTATAGCCTGCTGGAAGGTCGCATAAGGCTGAGCTCCCACGAGTTTCTCTCCGTTTATGAAGAACGTCGGCGTTCCCCTAACTCCGGCTGTCCTTCCGTCAGTCGTGTCCTTGTTAACCTCGTTCGCATGCTTACCTGAATCCAGACAGGAGTTGAAAGTCGCTGTGTTCAAACCTAACTGTGAAGCATATCCCTTAAGGCTGTCCACATCCAGAGCTCCCTGATTCTGGTAGAGAAGATCATGCATCTCCCAGAATTTCCCCTGTTCTTCCGCGCATTCTGCTGCCTCCTGGGCCTTCTGCGAGGTTGAATGGACCAAGAAGTCCCTGTAAATGAATTTTACTTTTCCTGTGTCTATGTAATTTGTTTTTATCTGTGGTAGCGTGTCTCTAGCGAAACGCCCGCAGAACGGACACTGGAATTCCGAGAATTCGATTATCGTGACCGGAGCGTTCGCATTCCCTTTCACTGGATCGTCATCCGCTGAAACCTGAACCTGTTCTTGCTCTTGAGGCTGTTCCTGGGGTTGCTGTTGCTGCTGCTGTTGCTGCTGTTCATCACCTGTCCCTGCGAACTTGCCTGTCAGTAAACTACCCGTGTATATCATCGAGAACGAAAGGATCACGCTTGCAATCACTATAGCTATCGAGAGTGCGTATAAGCCTTCCTGAATGGTCTTGTCTTTTCCTAAACCCAACATATTATCACACTGTTATATAGGGATAACTATTACGAAGATGATTTAAATACTTATCTATTAACTTCGGTTAAAGGGGAAGGACCGAAAGAAGCATTTTTAAATATAACTTCCGAAATAAACAGATGTGATGCGTATGAAAATAGCTGTTATAGGGACAGGATACGTAGGGCTTTCAACTGGCGTTGGATTCGCCTCCAAAGGAAACGAGGTCTTCTGCGTGGACATCGACAAAAGGAAAGTGGAACAGGTCAATGAGGGGGTTTCACCCATATACGAACCCCTGCTGGGCGAACACCTTGAAAAGGTTCTCGAGGAAGGGAAGCTGAGAGCGACAGACAACCTGCACGAGGCGATAAGGAAGAGCGATGTAATTTTCGTATCTGTCGGGACTCCCCCGAAGAAGGACGGTTCAATCGATCTGAAATACATTGAGGATGTTTCTAAGGAGATCGGAAGGTCTCTGGCGAATAAGGGATACAAGCTCATAGTTGTGAAATCGACGGTCCTGCCTGAAACCACTGAAAACCTCATTATACCAACGCTTGAAAGATATTCAGGAAAAAAGGCGGGAAAAGACTTTGGAGTCTGTGTAAATCCTGAATTCCTCAGGGAGGGTAAAGCGATGGAGGATTTCTTAACTCCGGACAGGATCGTGATAGGATCGCTGGACAAGAAGTCCGGAAATATTCTCGAAAAGCTCTATTCAAACTTCAGTGCCCATATACTCAGGACGGATCTCAAAACAGCTGAGATGATCAAGTACGCGAGCAACGCTTTTCTCGCGATGAAGATCTCTTTTTCAAACGAGATCGGTAACATATGCAAGCGCCTGGGGATAGATGTTTATGACGTTATGAAAGGAGTGGGGATGGACTCGAGGATCTCCGAGAAATTCCTTTCCGCCGGCTGCGGATACGGAGGATCGTGTTTCCCGAAGGATGTCGATGCCCTCATCCACAAGGCGAGGGATCTCGAGTACGATCCGAAACTTCTCGAGGAAGTTCAGGAAGTGAACAAGAGGCAGAAGATCGGGATGGTAGATCTCCTCGAAAGCAAAACAGGGGATCTGAAGGGAAAGGAGATATGCGTTCTAGGTCTGTCCTTCAAACCCGGCACGGACGACGTAAGAGGAGCGTCTTCGATAGAAATTCTCTCCAAGCTTATTGATAAGGGAGCGAAGATCAGGGTTTACGACCCGAAAGCGAAGGAAAACGTAAGGAAATTCTTTCCCGACATCAGATACGCAGAGACCCCGAAGGACGCGATAAAAGGGAGTGACGCCTGCCTGATCGTCACGGAATGGAAAGAATTCAGAAACCTCACGGACAAGGATTTCAAGACCATGCGAAAGAAAGTGATAATCGAGGGGAGAAAGGTTCTTGACAGGAACAGGGTGAAGGATTTCGAGGGCATTTGCTGGTGAATATCCGCTATTTTTATTCAAAGGTTAACATTAATTAATTATGGAGATAGACTGGATCGTCGGTATAATGGTGTTTCTGATCTTTGTGGGGTGGTCTTTTTCATACTATACTGCCCTGTTCCCGGAGAGAGAGGGCATGCTGAAACCCGTGATAGAGATCGACAGGGAAAAGATCATAGATTTCCTTTCCACCGATGTCTACAGGGTTCCCGTGAAGCTGAACTCGAGCGGAGGGAACAACGTGGTCCTCAACGCGAGTGATGTATGGTATGAGGGAACGAGGAACTCAACGAAGGTTCTGAAGGACGGGGTTTCGCTCCCCTGTATGATAGTCGGGGATTATCTCTACTGGCTGGCGAATCTTTCCTTTGGATGGAATTATTTTGACATAGAGTTTTCAGAGATCAATACCTCCCTCAACTGCGATTCATCGTTTTCCCTGGATAACGTCACTAAGGTAATTCCCTGGACCATTGAAAGAAGGAAACTCGTCTCACTTTCGAAGATCAGCAACATGACCAACACGAGCTATGAGAATTTCAGGGACGATCTGGACATAGAGGAGGATTTCAACGTAACGCTTGAATGGGACGGCTCTCTCGAGACGTATGGGAAGACCATCCCTAGGGCGAGGGATGTCTATGCCGGAGGATACAAGGGTCTGCTGTGGGAGAATTCGGAAGGCATCAACATCAGCATATGGGTGTGGTAAAATGAAAAAGGGCTTTTGGAGGACACTGGAAAGCGTGTTGGCAGTGGTAATACTGGTCTTTTTCCTGATGGCCCTCGGTTCCAAATACACGTTCCCGATGCCCGATGTTGATCTGCCCAGAAAGGGCTACGAGATTCTCAGGGATCTCGACAACAGGGGCGAGCTTCGTTCAGACGTTGTGAACAACCAGACCGATGCCCTGAATTCGAAAATAAGCATAAACGGCTACAACCACAGCGTCCAGATCTGTGATCTAAGCGGATGCTCAGGGGATGAACCCAACGCTGTAAACGTCTGGATATCCACCTATCTCATATCAGGGGATAACACCTACGACCCCCATGAGGTTAAGTTGTTCATATGGTGATTACATGAGAAAAGGACAGTTCTTCCTTGTAGGTGCGTTCAGTTTAGCCATACTTTTCTTTGTCGGAATATCCTCCCAGATTTCGCCCGAAGGCATCGTTTTCCCGGAAATAAGAGCTGTGAGCAGCCTGTTCGATAACGTGAGAAACGAGTATCCAAGGGCAGCGAATCTCGGTCTGAACGAGTCCGAACCTGTCGGGAGGCTAACGAACTTCACAAATTTCGTGGAAAGCAAAACCAGGGAAAGAGGGATTGAATTTTCGCTCCTGTTCGTTTTAACCCAGAACGTGAGCGACAATCTGAACGTCACGGTCGGGAATTTCCTGGGTTACCCGATAGACATCGAGCTGAACGTGTCAGGGGCTGTTGAAAACCTCCAGGTCTCTGATGGGGGAACAGATTCCAATCTCTTCTCGAATCCGCCCGAAACTTTCTCACTCGGAATAAGCTTTAATACAACGGAGAAGAATTTATTATTAGAGAAACGAAAAGCGAATCTCTATTTCATTCTTGATATGAGAAAGGGGGATAACATAATAAAAGGGGAAGTGGTATCCTGAAAGGAATAAGCCTGATATCCGGGGTTTTATTTTTGGCGTTCCTCATAGCGGCAACTTCAATTGTTTACATGGCGGGGATTCCTATAATACAGGATTTGCAGTGTTCGGCAACGGTGGAAAAAATGAAATCATCATTTATCAAACTGGACGAGGTTGTTCAGGAAGTCTCTTCCGAGGGAAAGGATTCGAAGAGGACGCTTACCCTGAACATAGATGAAGGGAAGTTGTACGTAAGCGGGGAGAACGACACGATATACTGGGAGCATGAGTGTAACGCCCCGATATTTTCTCCCAGGACATTCCAGACCTTCGGCAACGTGATATTGGGGGCGAACATGGAGACCTCGGCTTTTGAAGGACAGTGCAAAGGTCAGACTGCATTCATCCTCGAAAACAATCGCCTGAAGGCCTGTCTGAAAAAGATAGGTTCCACAGAAAACCTCACGTCCTACAACACAACAGAGATACTGCTCGGAATATACCAGAAGGATTTAAACGAATGGCTTCCCATGGAATATGTTGAGATAAGCCTTGATAACGCCCAGAACTCAACCACGGGTAATGGGTACACGAAACTCGAAAGAACAGGTTATCACCTGCCTTACGGGGAGGTGACAGCTTATATAGAATCAGACTATGGTATAGATTATATCATAAAGTTTGTCCTCGAATCAGGGGAGGATTTCCTGATAATAAAGGGTGAATGAATGAAAAAGGGTATATCTCCAATGATAGCGGCCGTCATCCTTATACTCATAGTCATAGCCATGGGAGCCGTGGTTGGGCCATGGGTCCTTAACCTTGCAAGCGAGGCCGCGGGAGGAGCAGGAGGGACAGCGCAACAACAGTTAATCTGCCAGAAGACGGCATACGATTTTGACAGCGACTACGGAAACAGCGGGGTGGACTGGAATTTTACAGGAACCAATGGAACGGTAACAGCCAAAATAATGAACACGGGCTCGCAGAACCTCTATAATTTTTCGTTCGAGCTGACGATGCAGACGTCCCTAGGTGAGAAGCTCATAGTTTATCCGGAAATCAACGTAACAGAGGAAACGCAGAGATCCGCAACAAATCCCGTGAAACCAGGGAGTTCTCACATCCTCAACGGTGAAATTGTAAACATAAACGATACATGGTCGCTGTTAAAGGTGAAGGTTCTAAATGTTGTCTGCCCGAAGGTTTCCCCGACCGCAGAACTCTAGTTTTCAACAAATTTATATTCGGAGGATTAATTTAATAATAGAGGTTTCAAATGCCCGAAGAAAATGCTTCTGAGTCTGAAAGATTAAAAACCATAGAACAAAAGATGTCCTCGATAAAGGATATGCAGAACATAATAGAGCTGGATATAATGAATTTAAAGAACGAGTTAGAAAAGATAAAGCTTGTTTCTCCCTCGCCCATACCCCCTGAGGTTGAGGAAAATATCGTGAAACTAGAAAAAATCTCAAAGGAGGCCGATGTTTTCAAGAAATGGGCACAGACTATAGATGAGGTGAAGGCGCTCCGTTCTAAGATCATGAACATGGAGAAGGCGAAGAGGCCGCCTGAACCGGAGGTCGTGAAAAAACCTCCGGAAACCTCTGAAATCCAGGACCTTAAGAAACAGATAGCTGAGCTGAGGTCCTCCATGCTTCTTAAACCGGGGGCGAAACCGCCTGAAACGGGTGATCTCAGGAAGGCGATCGAGGAGAACAGAAGGATAATAGAGAGTATGAAGACCGCGACGCCCAGGGAGAAGGTGGTCGCACCAGACCTGAGTAATCTGAAAAGGATTGTTGAAGAAAACAGCGAGAGTATCGAGAACTTGAAATCAATGGTCAAAACCAAGCATCACACAGAAGTTATGCCGGATGTGGGGGAACTGAAGAAAGCGATCGAGGAGAATAAAAAGGCCATGGAAGATCTTAAGGGCAGGATGTCCGAAGCCACACCAACAGGTTCCAGTTCGTTAGATACGAGGGTGACCGAACTGATAGATATGGTGGAGAGCAATAAGAAAACCATCGAGGATCTGAAGGTCAGGGTCATAAAGACTGAAGGCAAAGGGGGAGCCGGACCCTCGGAAAGAGTGGAAGATGAAATCGAGGAGTTGAGAGAGCTTCTGTACTCCAAGCTGGGTGATATGCATGCCAAAACAGGAGATGTAAGAACGGGTGAATTGAAGAAAATGATTGTAGAAAACAGGGAAGCAATGGAGAAACTGAAAGAGAGGGTTTATGCCGCAAGAACCAAGAAAAAGGGAGTGGAAATCCCTCTTCCTGTCAAGGACAGGATAGTAGAGCTTGAGAAAAGGGTGAATGCAATCAGCAAGAAGGCAGGTGAATTGGGATTGAAGCCCATAAAGGTCCCCGAAGGGATGAAGTTGCCTTCCGGAGGACCATCAAAGGTTGTCTCCAGAAAAGTTGAGAAACTGAAGACAGACGTCAGCGATCTTTTAAAGAGGGTAAAGGTAGCTGAAACGTACATGAGAAAATTCGTAAGAAAGGAAGACCTGGTTTCACTCGAAAGAACGCTCAAGCCCAGAATGCTGACGGACAAGGAAAAGAAGATGCTCAGCCAGGATGTCTACAAGGACCTTGAAGAGATGAAAAAGGCCATATCTGTAAACGAAGACCATCTGAACAGCATAGCCTCTGATGTAGAACAGCTGAAAAGCGAGTTAACAACGGTTGAAAAGCGTGAGTGGAGCGAGGTTGCTGAGAGACCCAGACTTGAGGATCTCATCAGAAGGTTAGAAGATGTTGAACGCAGGGTGAAGGCCATTGGAGCGTCATCCCCTGTTCTGATTGAATAGAACCAATTCCTATTTAATTTTGACTGCTCAATATAAGATATCAGAAGTTGGTTTTATGCCTGAAAAGGGAGTGATAATCTGTGGTGTGGATGAGGCTGGAAGAGGAGCTGTATTAGGCCCGATGGTTCTTGCGGGAGTTTCGATCCACAAGAAAGACCTTCCCAAACTTAAAAAACTCGGGGTCCGTGATTCCAAAGAGCTCACACCTCAGCAGAGAGACAGGCTGTCCAGAAAGATCGAGAGAATCGCGAAAGATATAATTGTTATGAAGGTCGGGCCCTGCAAGATTGATGATTACAAAAAACAGGGTGTGAATTTGAACAAGGTTGAGGCCCTGAAGATGAAAACCATTATCGAATGCCTGGATCCGCACACAGCCTACATCGACGGACCCGAGGTCAGGGTTGAGAAATTCGGGAGATTCCTTAACAAGCTCGTCAATACCGAAGCCAATCTCATCGTGGAGAACTTCGCCGACCAGAAGTATCCGATCGTTTCAGCCGCCTCCATAATAGCGAAGGTGGAGAGGGACAAGGATATCGAGATCCTGAGGAGAAAGTACGGTTTCAAAGGGACAGGCTATCCCTCGGATGATCGAACGATCGAATGGATGAAAGCCTACCTGAAGGAAAACAAGAAGTTTCCTGAGAAGGGTTTGGTTCGCCATTCCTGGATCACAACAAAGGATCTTCTGGGCGATCACAGACAGAGAAGGTTGTTCGGTTTCTTCAGAAGGGGTTAACAAAAATTAAATTATTTTTCGTAGTGCTTGAGCATGAAATCAAAATATTTTTTGATATCCTCTTCTTTTATAAATTGACGTTTGCACAGGGGTTTGCCGTCTTTATAATACTTTATTTTGCCACCGTTGAACACCGCATAAACCTTTCCTAAATAGCTGCCTCCTATCTCAAACCCCACATCAAGCCTTATTCCTGAAGTTGGATCGTGCTCAATTGATACTGACCCGTTTTCACGTAACTCGAATTCTACCTTGTCTGGTGCCCCGTCACCGTCTATGTCTATAGGCTCTATAAATTTCCCCTTCCTTCCCTTGACCTTTTCGTATATCTTGTTGAAATTTTCTATAATTCCGAGATCTTCAATTCGCGGGTCTTGTGCATAAAGAATTTTTGAAATTCCCGCCACTCCCAGACAAATTCCTGCGATGGTAACTGGAGTTTTCCACAAAAATTCCCTTCTTTTCATTTGCTTAGAATCGTAGCTCATGATGATCAGTTTAATTTTTATAAGAAAAGTCTTAAAAACCTATACTGTCATCGGGTTCATGGCCTGAACCTTAACATGGTTCTCGGGAAAGGGATCGCGTCCTTAATGTTCTCGAGCTTGCACAACCAAGCGACGAGTCTTTCAACCCCTAGTCCATATCCTGAATGGGGAACACTGCCAAACCTTCTGAGATCTAAATACCATTCATAGCCTTTCGGATCCTCGCCCATTTTCTTGAGGGACTTGATAAGATCATCCGCACTCGTATCCCTCTGGCTTCCTCCTACCAATTCCCCATAACCTTCAGGGGATAGCATATCGAAGCACAGAGCTGTTTTCGGTTCCTTCGGATCTCTCGGTTTGTAGAAAGCCATGATCTCTTTCGGGTAATGGGTAACCACAACAGGCGTGTCGAAATGTTTCATGAGCTTGTCCTCCTCCAGCGTTCGCAAATCCTTCCCCCAGGGGATCTTCATC
>JABAOF010003698.1_pt1 | contig 12193 bp, 11 predicted proteins | sample 7062171 | NCBI WGS metagenome assembly JABAOF01 (sample SAMN14538628, study PRJNA623070) | marine sediment metagenome | biome: marine biome [ENVO:00000428]; feature: marine pelagic biome [ENVO:01000023]; material: deep marine sediment [ENVO:00002113] | place: India: Gulf of Khambhat ... | reverse complement strand
GCGCCGCATACCGAACATTTTCCTTCTGAGGTAATTTTTGGTTGTTCAGGCACGTCCGCTCCACAAAGTCCACATTTTGGCAAGATTTCACCTCCAATCGTCTTCAGCTAACTGTTTGACCTAGAGGCGTTTAAAAAAATATGTGACTGTTATATAACAGTAACACAAACTTCAACATCGAATCGTGTGAAATCGACACCACGTACACGCTTTTTCTGTGCTCCTAGGAATCTTCTATACTTACTTGCATTCCTAAGATTTTTGACGCAAATTCCTTGGACAGAAAAGGTGTCAGCGCTAAATGATGCTGCGCGCGCGCAACGAGGGGTAATTTTTTGTTCTTCTGACCATTCATGCTATCAAAGTGTATACTCGATTTCGAATACACATATCTATAGTTGTTTCTTACAGTACCTTCCTTCCTATTCCACTATATCCTTCCTGTACCTTGTATGTATATGCCAAAATCAGGTATACGTTTTTCTGGACCGTCCATTAAAAGCCATAGCTCGTTGTCCTATTCCCGTCTTCCGTTAACGTCTCCAGTGGTGGTGGATTAAAATTTAATTCCTAGCTTCCTTCTTCAATGAAGTGGATTTTAGCTCTTTCTATTTCAGATGGTTTCAGTGCTACGTCATATAACAGATTCACGTACTGCTTTCCAACAACACTCCATCTCAATGCGGCCCCCTTTATGTAGGCTTTTGTTCCAATTTCTGTGAGATTTTCAAATACTTCCCTTAAACCCTTAGCTATCTAGTCAGCGCTTTTTGAACTAACATGCATGCATCGGTGATATGCGTGCGCATATCTTAGTTTTGCTATTCGATTCTGCTCAGTTTTCTTGTTCCGACATAAAGAAGCACAATACCCACTACCGAAAAAATTGCAGTCTGCAACAGATGATCATATAACAGACCTGTTATCGTGTCCAAGTTTGGAAGTATCTTCTCAAAACTCAAACCGAGTCTCGAGAAGCCAACGTCAAGTCCTATCGTAGCAAAAACGGCTATCATGATGTTTATTACTATGCCTAAGTTGCGTTCTCTAGTTCCTTCAGAGAAGACAGGTATCACGAGAGCCAGACCAAGAAGGAAAGCTATCGCTGCCACAGTCCTTAACGATCCCCAAATTACATTAATCAAAAAGGAAGTCAAAGTGATCTGCGGAACTAAGATCGTTGAGACAGCCACTACTACTGCCGCGATTGGAACCGCCACTAAGCAACCTTGAAGCAGCCTCGCCTTCACAAACCTTCCCTCGCCAGACGGTGATTTCCTGAATATGAAGAGGTGCGCCTTCCCTCGACTCACCGTTCCAACCACAAACCCTGCTAGAAGTGGAATCGCCAGCTCGCTCATACTAACTAATGGGTCTTCCGGTCCCGAAGACGGGTCTGAAAAGAATATCATCAACATGGCGACTAGGCCCACAACATAGGCGATCCATGATAGATTTTCAAGCCTTCGACCGTAGTCCTTGAAGATAGATACCAGGAGAATACCGAACGATCGTCCACCTCCAAGATATCTAACGGTTTTATAGAAGACACCGTCCGGCTTAGCCCTAGAAGCTATGAATGTAGTGGGTTCAAGGCTGTAGGCACGATTTGAGGCTTTCGCACCAAACCACAGTACCGCCACGAAGAAGGCGAGAAGACCTCCGAACCGGGTAAGCGTCTCAAAGCCAACGGCACCTATGTTACCGGGGTTAGATGCGAAGCTAACGAAGACTTCAGCTCCCCAAGAGCTGGGGAACACGCCGAAGAAGGCTCTAACCATCCCACTCGTCCCCGGATCGATAAGGGCTTCAACCAAACCTCCACCCAAAATTGCGTACATCAATGCGATCATGGGTAGAACGATGACTACTGCAAGAGCTCTCCCAATATCCTTTCCGCGAGTGGTTTTTCCAAGTTTTGTTCTTAGGATGGCAGCGATTACAATGCCGATCCAGTAGGCGGAAAGAAGTGTTATGACGAAAATTATGATGATTATCGCTATCTGAACCATATCTAGGCCCAGAGGGGTCAGAAGAGCTGTGAAGGATCCGGTGATCACCGCGATCGCGATTGCGTAGAAAGGCATCATACCCATAAACTCACCTAGCAGAACGTCGCTCGGTTCTATGGGGGCTGCAAGAAAGATTTCCAGCTGCCCTGTTTGCACTTCCCTCAATGTATCGCTGATTGGAAATACAATTAATATGAAAAAGAACATGAACAGTATGATCTGTACCATGGGCACAGCAGCTTGGGTTATGATGAAAGAAAGGAAGTCGTCGATGAACGGACTAACCACTGCTGGAGCGATGAACCCCACATAAACCACCAACAATCCTATTATCAGGTAGAGAAAGTAGGGTCTTATCCTCCGTATGCTGCTGGTGTGGAGACGATACTCATTCTTTGCAACTACAAGCCACTTACGAACTGACACCCTTCTGCTCCCTCCACGCTAGGAGCTCCTTCTCTTCCACACCTCCAGTTATGGCGATGAACGCCTCTTCCAATGTCTTCGTTTTTGTCTGAGCGATGATTTCATCGACTGTGCCTATTGCGATGAGCCTGCCTTGGTTGATGATGCCTATGCGGTCACACAGCTCCTCAACAATCGGAAGAATGTGGCTGCAAATGAAGATGGTTTTCCCTGCGGTGTCGGCCAATTTCTTTATCAGGTCCTTCACCATAAGGGCAGCACGTGGGTCTAGCATAGAGGTCGGCTCGTCAAAGAATAGAATGGGAGGGTCATGAATCAGGGCTGATGCGATTAAGATCTTCTGTTTCATGCCTCGGCTGTAGCCTTCAAGCAGATAGTCACGTCTCTCATGAAGGCCGAATAGCTTGAGTAAGTCATCAATTCTTTCAGTTAGAATATCACTGGGGACATCGTAGAGGGCTCCCATAAACTCTAGAAACTCGTGGGCACTGAGCTTCTCATACAACCCAGGCGACTCAGCAAGTAAGCCTGTGACCCGTTTCACCTCCGTTTCCTTCTTGAGAATATCATAGCCGTTCACTGTAGCTGTGCCGCTGGTGGGCTTTATGATGCAGTTTAACAAGCGAACGGTAGTTGTCTTACCTGCTCCGTTTGGGCCGAGCAGACCAAAAGTTTCTCCCTCATAAACCTCGAGATCAAGCTCATCTACTGCTTTAATCTCGCTTCCCTTACCATAATACTTGGATAACTGATCTGTACGGATCACAACCTTCATCAGTAATTCCTCGTCCCGGCTTTCTATATCATCCTATTATCTATGCATGCATCGCTTTGCATGTGCGTAAGTGTTGAAAGCGTCAGGTATTTAAGATTGTGTTACTGTTGCCTCACAGTCACATACCTTTAAAAAACTGCGCGCCTATACGAAAGCAGTACGAGAACGAGGTATTAGGATTGACGCATTCGACAAATCATGTGACTGTTAGTGAGTTAATGGAGCTAGTGGAAGATATTGCGCGTGTAAAAAAGAGCGCGTGCATGCATGCATGCGCGCAAAACCACACACAAGAAGATATTTAATAGCAACACACTGCGGTAATTATTATAGGATGTTTAGGACTGAATGAATGCACTTGTAGTCTACTATTCTAGAACTGGAACCACGAGAAAAGTCGCGGAAAAACTAGCATCTCTTCTTAAATGCGTCAGTGAGGAAATTCATGACATTACGAACAGGAAAGGAAGGTTAGGCTGGCTAAGGGCGGGCAAAGATGCAACCTCCAAAAAGTTAACTAAACTAGAAAAGGTGAACAATAACCCCGCCTCCTATGACATCGTCGTAATCGGAACCCCGACATGGAACGGCAGGATGTCAACGCCTATCAGAACTTACTTAACACAATACAAAGACCGTTTTAAGAAGGTGGCTTTCTTCTGCACCTACCAGTACACCGATAACAACCCATTTGAGGAAATGGAGTCACTCTGCGGAAAGACGCCAGTCGCCACACTAAGGCTACATAGAAAACAGGAAGTCGAAGCCAACCAGTATATCAAGAAGGCTGAAGAATTCATTGACAGATTAGCTAGCTGAGAGCAGGTTAAGCAACTCAAANNGTTTGGGTTTGGGGATTAAATTTTAATCCCCACACACACAAACCCAATAATTCTCTCTCTAACTCCTACTCTCTAACTAACTCTCTCTCTACAAAAAACACACAAAAAACAAAAACAAAAAACACACACATGCGCGCAGCTTGTTCTACTTGACCGATTCAAACCGTTTAATGGCGTAATCTACAATTTTCAACGCTTCGTCAACGTTTTTCCATGCCTTAAATTTTACCCGTTTGTGAGGTTCCAACCGTTTGTAGGTCTCGAAGAATTCTTGAATCTCTCGGAGTCTGTGCTTGTGAACATCGCTTATGTCGTGATATCCTTCGAATCGTGCGTCATCGACAAGGGCAGACAAGATCTTGGGATCGTCACCTTTCTCATCCTCAATGATCAACGCTCCTATAACTCGGACTTTAACGATGCATCCGACTTCTAACGGTTCGTAACTCAAAACCATTATGTCTAGAGGATCGTCGTCATCAAACCACGTTTGGGGAACGAAACCATATTCAACGGGAAAAACAACCGATGAAGGGATTATGCGATCTAAAACAAAGGCTTCCCATTCTAGATTATATTCGTATTTGTCTCGTGAACCACTGATCACTTCAATAACAGCGTTTAGGAGCTGTGGAGGCTCCTGTCCCGGTGGAATATCTTTCCAAACATTCAACGTAATCTCCCTTCAACTTCGAATGTACAACTCTGACTTAAATGCTATGGGTATGCATGCACGCGTGTTCTCTAAGGTTCGATCAGTATGGCGATGAAACTGACGTGGTTCTTGACCGATAGATTTCATCAAGCTCATATCTTTCTGCAATTCTGTCTGTGCTTCCGGCACGGATAAAAACACCTTTCTGCCAGACGGTATATGGTTTGTCTAATCCCTCTTCAACTTTTATTACAATTATTTCCTTCTCGTCAATCTGACGTTGTATACATTCGTACTCTGGTTCTGATATGCAGTGGCTTCGGATGACGTTGCCAATTCTTTCCTCGGAGTCTTTGTCGGATAACCCTTGAATTTGAGCGCTGTCGTCTACTCCCAGAAGAATGACACCTCCGTTTGAATTCGCAAATGCTACTATCGACTCTACAAATTCATTTACGTCTCCTGGACGACTTTCTATCTGGCTTTTGAACTCGACCGTGTTTGATTCACCTTGCTCTATCCACTGTTTTATTTCAAATTCTGGGATATCTATGATCACGTCTTTGGGAAGGCGCCAACTCGAGTGGAATTCCCGTTTATCAAGTATTTCGTTCTTTGACTTCGAAATCAAGGCTATGTAGGCTGTCTCTGGTCGAAAACCAACTAAGACGCGACCCTGAGAATTGGGTACCTCTATGTCTTCTTGTCTTATTCTGTTACCACTTTTGCAATAACATTTAGCGATTATATCATCAACGCCCATCATTTTGGGTTCAATGAGAATTGATAACTCTTTTGGTCCCACTCTAACCTCTCTAATTCTTGCATAATAACTAGGCAAACAGATTACAATACCAGTAGAATCAGATCTCGAACGTTCGACACCCATAGCGTCTGATATGGCAGAGTGCGAATCCTTAAACAAAGGCAAGTTCGAAGATATCAGTGGACCATGATGGGTTACTGTTGTATTAGCTGAGAAACGGAATCGCTTAAAAAACCATTGGATGTTCAGATGAGCTTATAGTGTGTAAGACTTTCATTTCGGTGTGGAGCGACCGATCGGTTTTCTTTCGACCAGATTGATGGCGCCTGTGGGGCAAGTCGTGACGCAAAGACCACAGCCGAAACATTTCTTGGGATAATAAAGAAGCTTTTCGCCCGCCATGGTTCGCGCTTCGAATACGCATCTGTCTACGCATTCCCCGCAATGCGAGCATTGGTTGAGATCGGTCTGAGCTATGTACTCCGACTTCGCCACGAAATCGGGTCTACCGAACTTTTTCATGATCTGCAGGTCGTGACAGCAACACTCGCAACATGAGCAGAGGGCGTAGACCCCCTGTCCGGGTGAGTAGATCGTGAGGTGGATCAAACCGTGGTCGTTAGCCCTCTTCAGCACTTGTTCAGCTTCTTCCAGAGAGATTCGACGCGCCAAACCTTTCTGGACAGTGAGGTCAGCGGTCTTGCCGATGAGCAGGCATGTGTCGGTGGGGTTAAAGCATCTTCGATAAGCCAGTCTACACCCGCAATCTGTGAACGCAAAGGACTGCGCCTCTCTCAGTATCTTTATGGCCTTCTCCGTGGGTATGATCCACTGCTTTGCTTCCAACGCCTGTTCAACTGGGACCACTCTAGAAGACGTGGGAATCTTCCTCTCCTTCAGATACTTGTCGTATCTATGGAATCTCGACTTTAGGTCAAGATCGCGGAGTCCCTCTACCTCCCGCGGAGTTAGATCCTGAATGGAGGAGTATCTGAGAAGACTGTGCACCATGTCCGTGAATGAAGAGACGCCATATTTTCCGTGTTTCTCGTATACCAAACCTCGTTTCCAGAGATGTTCAAGCTTCCTTCTAATCTCTGGCTCCGTCCTCTCCAGTTGTCGAGCAACCATCTCTGGACTTAGAGATCTTTCCGTTACTGCGAGCAAGACCGAGAGGTCCTCATCCCCAATCAATTTTCGAAAGACCACCCTGTACTCCAATGGGGTGCCAACCTTGTCCGCAAGAAGACTGGACAGTTCCGACATCACTTGCTCACCAGCATCTCAAATGTTCCGTGCAGATGTACCTTCCTCACACCGTTCTTATGCTATCACGTGGTTTAAATGCGTGCTTGGAAAGCATGCATGCACTAGACATCCATGCATGGAACAATGATTTATTTTAAGGTGACTTATTGAGTATATCTCCTTGCAGATGGTGAGACGTACAAATCTGTAATTGAGATTGTTTTCGTTGGGTGGAAAAATGTGAAAAACGAAATAGATCCCGTAAGAATTCTTGAACGGCTTATAGAGTTTCCCACTTATCAAGTTGCACCCGACAAAGTCGCTGAGGGAATGAGGGAATGTTCTGACTATCTGTCTAGTCAACTAAACCAGTTAGGCTTCAGCGTTAGGGTCGATGAACTTTGCAACATTACAGCGGAAAGAGAATTTAGCGGAGAAAAATCCTTTCTGATAAACACGCATTTCGATACAGTTCCTCCAGCAAAGGGATGGGAAGAGGCACTTAAGCCGACGCTGAAGGGCGAAAGATTGCATGGACTTGGATCCTCAGACTCTAAAGGAGGAATAGCTGCCACAATCTCTGCACTTTCGCAATTGGAGGATTGTAGATTCGCTAAGTTAATTGTGCAATTTGTGAATTACGAAGACAACGCGATCATATATCGTGGAATTAGACGGTTGGGAATGCCATATTTTCTTTCAAAAAATCCAAGTTTCACTGCAGATTATGGAATAAATGTTGAGCCCACTGTGGTTGGCGACAAACTAACACTAAGCACAGGATGCACAGGTAGGTTGGCTTTTACAATAAGAACTATTGGAAAAGAGGCGCATTCTTCAACTCCGAAAGAGGGAAAAAACGCCATATACGACATGACGAAGGTAATCAACGCTCTTAGACGGATTCCACCGGGAAAATATGGGACGAACAGCTTCGAATCAGAGATGCCCATAAACGTCGCCACCATTGAAGGGGGAAGGGCAATAAACATTGTTCCCGGAGAATGTGAAATAACATGTGAGCGAAGACTTTTTCCCGGCGAAAACCACCAAGAAATTGAAGAAACGATAAGTTCAACTTTAAAGAAAGTAGAGAAGGCCAAGATAGAATGCGATTTCAATCGACCAGTTCAGCTACCGTATTCGATTAACAGAAATGAAAAAATCGTCTCTCTGATTAAAGACTCGATTTCAAATACGCTTGGCTACATTCCTTCCATTAGAATAGAATTAGGGAGAACTGATTCAGTTTATCTCTACCACAAGGCAGGAATAAAAACCGTGATAGTTGGACCCGGACATACAGGTCATGTTAAAGGCGAATTCATCTGCGTGAATAGACTCCTTGAATTCACGAAGGTTCTCAAGAACCTGCTCACCGACCTAACCGTTGAGAACGTGTGACTACGCCTCCATGCATGCATGACATTGAAGTTGCCTGAGCAAAATCTGAAATAGGCAAGGTCTTCAGACAGTAAGAAAATACGCTAGTGCAAAGGATATTGAGTTATTTATCCCGTGCATCAAAGCCGAAGCGGTAGTATTTCCACCAGTCTTCTGCCAAACGTAGCCAAGAACCAAACCAGCAGCAAAGGTTGGAACAATCGCATACAATGTGTTAAGACCATGCAAAAGCCCAAACAAAACAGAAGCAACCCATAGACCCTTCATCTTTCCAAACGAGTTTTCAAAACCCTTCTGAACGAAGCCTCTAAAAGCCAATTCTTCACAAGGTCCAACCAAAACTAGCGAAAAGACAATCATAGCAACTAACTCAAAAGAATTTGTAGGCGTCATCAGCTTTGTAAGGAATTCCGCCGTAGGATCAGGACCAAAAACAATTTCTTCACCGATGGAAATTCCTAAACCTAACAGAAAAAGAAACACTGCAAAAACCGAAACAATAGTCAAGATTCTAAGGCTCAACTTTTTCAAGCCTAGCTCCTTCAAACTCGCACTCTTATACCTAGCGAACAAAAGCGCAATTCCTAGAATGATGGCCTCATTGATGGGCGTACCTATAAGTGCAACCGGAAAAGGCGAATTCATGTAGTCTATTCCCATAACAAATAATAGGAGTGCCAGAATGATAGAACCCACCAATATTCCACCAATCAAGGCAAAATAACAAGCTAATGCTATCTTTGCTTTCCACTTAGATTGGCTTTCCATCTGCTTTTTCTCCACTAACTTCTAATGGTTCATACATAGGAATAAAGACATTTTGACTTTAAGTTCTGAAATGCATTATCTAATATTATTCAGTTTTTCTAATATGTGCTACAGCTAGGGCATGCATGAATGCCCGCAAGCCCCCTCTTTTTGTTAGGACGCAAGAAATTTAAGTTTGTTAGATGAGCTAAGCATGGCCGACATGAAGCTTTCTTCCGAAACTGAAATTGTTGATATCACAAAAAACGGTGAATACGAAATATACCTCCACAGGTGTCTGGCAGGCCCATTTAGACAATACAAGAAAAGAACGGAATACCTGAGAAAAGCTATCCCAAGAGGGTTTCAAAAAAAACTGTTGATTTTCAACGGGAAAGTTGCTGGACAGATAGAGTATTCACCCGCAGAAGTTTCATATTATCCAATAATTGGCGATAACATCGTAGTAATGAATTGTATCTGGGTTTTGAAAAAAGCAAAGGGACATGACTTTGGAAAACTGCTTTTGAAAGATGTGATGAAAAGCGAAAAAGACGCTGCTGGCTTCGCAACGATAGCCTTAGAAAACCATTGGAGCCCTTGGTTTAAGAAAGACGAAATAGAAAAACTGGGCTTCAAATCCTTAGGCTCAACCAAGGTAGCACACAAGACAAAATACAAAGGACGAGTTTTCAAAATACATCTCATGTGGATGCCAACCACAGAAAACTCAAAACCACCTACTTGGAATCAGCAAAAACTCCTAGAAGGCATTACTCCATGTATTTTGCACCCACTCTATCATCCACAAACATATAAGCCAAAGCAAATTCTTGAAAAACCCTGAAAGCTTTTTTCTCAAACAGTGGAGATGTCTCCCGCAAACTCCCCCGTTTATATGTCGAAGCTTTTCTCAGTGTCGTCATTGCATGCATTCAATATTTGGTAACTCAAAAGAAAAGCGCGCAGCCCATCACCAAGAATTTTGACATAAAGCGCCAAAGATTCAAGATTCTGTTGCTGCTGTGCAACAGTCACATACACTTAAATCCCAAAACAATATCCAAGATAATAATTGTATGTGCGCGCAAACGGGGGCTTTATTATATGAGTGGAAAGGAAGGAAAAAGACTGGCTATTGTTGTTGAAAGTGGAACTGTTGATAAACTTTATTGTGCGTTTATTTTAGCCTCCACAGCTGTCGCTATGGACATGGAGGCACATTTATACTTCACTTTTTTTGGGTTACAGATGCTTGTAAAGGGAGCTATGGAGAAGGCTGGTCTGCCAGCGACATACAAACACTTGGAAGGAAAGATGAGAGAAAACTTGGAAAGGATGANNTGAAATGCTAAAACGCTTGAAGCAGTCTAAACTCTTTAAGATGTACGCATGTAGTCCATCAATGGGGATGTTTAACATAAAAAGGGAAGACTTGATTCCTGAAGTTGAAGAAATCGTCGGTGCCGCAACTTTCCTTGAGATTGCAGCCGAAGCAGATATCACATTATTCATCTAGCAAACCTCCTCAAGATTCAAATGTACATTTGGTCCTTCCATGCGAGCGTTCATGTCAAAACATAATGGGGTCCAGAGGTGCGTTTCAAGTGAGAAAATTCTCCAGACCAAAGGTAGTTATTAGTAAGTGTTTTGAGTTTGAGAACGTCAGATACGATGGCGGCGTAATTTCGAGCGTTTTTGTCAAAAAGCTCATGCCGCACGTGGACTTTATTCCTGTTTGTCCTGAGGTCGAAATAGGGCTTGGAACCCCTCGCGACCCGTTGCGGATAGTTTCAGTAGAAAGCAAATTAAGGCTCATTCAACCCGCAACAAATCTTGACCTAACAGATGAGATGACAAGGTTCGCTAATTCATTTTTGGGTTCTTTGCCGGAAGTTGATGGGTTTATACTGAAAAGCCGTTCACCAACCAGCGCCATCAAAGATGCAAAGGTTTACCCAAGCACAAATCGGAAGGTTGCGCCAATATCGAAAGGCCCAGGGTTTTTCGGAAGAGCAGTCTTGCAAAGATTCTCTGACTTAGCCGTTGAGGACGAAGGCCGTTTGAGGAATCCCAGAATAAAGGAGCATTTCTTGACAAAACTTTTCACAATTGCGAGCTTCAGAGAGGTTAAAGCGTCAGATTCTCTAAGGAACCTAGTGAATTTTCATTCTGAAAACAAACTACTTCTCAAAGCCTACAATCAAAAAGAGATGAGAAACCTAGGTAGAATAGTTGGAAATCAAAATAGGAAAACTTTTCCCGAAACACTCGAAGATTACGAACAGCATTTCTTCAAGGCACTCGAAAAGCCGCCGAGATGCGGCTCAAACATAAATGTACTAATGAACTCTATGGGCTATTTCTCCAACAAGCTGACAAAAGAAGAAAAGTCGTTCTTTCTTGATTCGCTCGAAAAATATGGAGCAGGAAAGCTTCCATTCAGCGTAAACATCGGCATACTGAGATCATGGATAATTAGATTTGAGGAAGGCTATTTGGCCAAGCAGACTCTTTTTGAGCCTTATCCTGAAGACTTGATGGATATAGATGCGATGACCACCTACTGTGACGGCAAGGACTATTGGAAATAGAGATCAAGCGCATCCTACATAACGTATGCACACAGCCAAAACTTTGATCAGCTGATATGTCCCATTTTTTCCACATATAGATCTGCGTCAAACTTTCTTCTCAGACCTTTTGCAGTCATATACCTTATTTTCCCGAAAATCTGTCTTTCTTTCCACGGGCGGTCATGCTTTCCGAAGCACCACGCCACTCCTGTGAACCCATTTGGGCCTCTACCGTCAAGTTCGTATTTGTTGTTGAGATAGAGGGCGATTTTGAAAGCTTCCCTGGGAGTTCGAGTCCACTCAATGATTTTCTTTCCCCAGTACATTCTCATATAACCGTGCATCTTCCCCTTGATTATCATCTCTTTCTGAGCAGCATTCCAGTATGGATCGTGGGTATCAGCATTCTCTAGTTCTTCCATAGTATAGATTTGTTCTCGCAGGTCTTTCTCGTGTTCCCTCAATGTTTTCTTCGCCCAGTTGGGAAGCCCATCAAAAGAGTCGTAGTTTTGATTGTAAAAGACAAAGTTCACACTCAATTCCCTTCTGACAATTAGCTCCTCCAAATAAGCATCTTTTCCGGGGCTATCAGTTTCTAAGATCTTTAAGGCAATGTAGATGGGTGATATCTGTCCAAAATGAAGGTAGGGGCTCATATTTGAAAGAAATTCTTTTGTTGGGTCGTTCCTAAATTCTTCATAGTAGTCCAATTTGTTTTTCAAGAAATCCTCGAGACGCTTCT
>JABAOF010006966.1_pt5 | contig 12203 bp, 9 predicted proteins | sample 7062171 | NCBI WGS metagenome assembly JABAOF01 (sample SAMN14538628, study PRJNA623070) | marine sediment metagenome | biome: marine biome [ENVO:00000428]; feature: marine pelagic biome [ENVO:01000023]; material: deep marine sediment [ENVO:00002113] | place: India: Gulf of Khambhat ... | reverse complement strand
TCATCGGCGTTCTTGAGCACCGGAACGATGAGCCCCCAGTCGAGGGCTACCGCAACGCCGATGTTGATAGGTCGCCGATAGATGATGTTGTCGCCGCTCGCCGAGGAGTTGACGATCCGGTGCTTTCGCAGATTGTCGGCAACTGCCTTGATGATGAAGGCGAGGAAGGTGAGCTTCGTGCCTCGCTCATCATACTCCTTCCTCGTTTCTTGTCGGAGCTGTGCGATACGGCTGTAGTCCACCTCGTAGAAGCTCGTCACGTGCGCCGCTACGCGCCGCGACACGACCATGTGGTCGGCGGTGAGCTTCCGAATGCGGCTCATCGGAACGACTTCATCCCCGGGCCAGGGCTCGACCGTCGGGTGTTCCACAGCAGCTGGCGGAGTCGCAGGGGCCGCGGCAGCGGCTGGGGCGGCAGCGGGAGCTACTGAGCGGGTCCCGCCTTCGATGTGGGCGAGGATGTCCCTCTTGGTCACGCGGCCGGCGTAGCCCGTTCCTTCGATCCGAGCAATATCCACATTGTGCTCGGCCGCGATCCTGCGAACCAGCGGCGTGGAGCGGCGCCGGAGGCGACCCTCGGCGGATTCTGCCACCCCTCCCTTCCCGTCCCCCGGGGGCGGAGCAGGAGGAGGGGGAGCGGGCACAGCGGCCGTCGCCGGCGCCTCCTTCCGCTCAACCTCGGCAACTGCCGTCTCCGCCACCCCACCTGCCACTGCTGCCGCCGCTCCGTCCGTCTCAATCACCGCAATTACCGTCTGCACTTCGACTGTCTGACCCTCCTCGACCTTGATCTCGGCGAGCACACCAGCGGCCGGGGACGGAATCTCGGCATCGACCTTGTCGGTGGAGATCTCTAGGATCGCCTCGTCCCGCTTCACGGCGTCCCCCACGTTCTTCAGCCACCGGGAGACGGTACCCTCTGCGATGGATTCTCCCATCTGCGGCATGATGACATCGACTCGAGCCATGTCCGATCTCCTACGAATCTCCCGATCCCACCAGCGTCGAGTGGTGCTAGCTGAACGTTACGCCGCGCGACGAAGTTTCAGTATACCTGCCTCCGCGGCTCCGTGGGAGGCAGCACTCTGCCGCGAGCCCTCAGCCGCCCGAAGGAGCAATTCGCAATTCGCAATTAGCAGTTTGTGGGAATGCCGCGTCCATACCATCATCACGAACTGCTAGTTGCAAACTGCGAATTGCCGCCATGATCAGCCCGGCCGCTGAGGGCTTCAGTACTTCAGCAGCCAGCGGGCGGCCTTCAGGATGTCGTCGGTCTGCGGCAGCACGTAGTCTTCCAGCGTCGACGAGTACGGGAGCGGCGCGTCCCGGGCAGTCACCCGCATGATGGGCCCGTCGAGCCACTCGAACGCTTGTTCGTTGACACGAGCCGTGATCTCACCCGCCACACCGCCGGTCCTGGTATCCTCATGGACGACGAGCAGTTTGTTGGTCTTCTTCACCGAGGCCACGATGGCAGCATCGTTCATGGGGAGGAGCGTGCGGAGGTCGAGCACCTCCACGGCTGCCCCATCCTTTGCCTCGATCTCCTCAGCAGCCTCCAGCGCCTTCCATACCATCGCCGACCACGTGACAATGGTGAGGTCACCACCCTCGCGGGCTATCCGTGCCCTGCCGATGGGCGTCAATACCTCCTCGCTGTCGGGCAGGTCCTCCTTGATTCGACGATACAGGTACTTGTGTTCAAAGTAGATGACGGGATCCTCATCACGGATGGCCGCCTTGATGAGACCCTTAGCATCACGGGCGGTGGCAGGGCATACGAGCTTTAGCCCAGGGGTGTGGAAGAAGGCGGCCTCCGGCATCTGGGAATGGAATGGCCCGCCCCGTACGTATCCACCCGACGGTCCTCGTACCACGATCGGTGTCGATAGCCCGGCCCGGTATCGGGCCGTGGCCACGTAATTCGTCAGGATGTCGTAGGCACACGAGATGAAATCGATGAACTGCATCTCGACCACTGGGCGCATTCCCATGTGCGCCGCACCTGCTGCTGCGCCGACGACCGCGGCCTCGCTGATAGGTGTGTCGACGACACGCGAAGCTCCGAAGCGTTCCTGAAACCCCTCGGTGACCTTGAACGCCCCACCGTACGCGCCTACGTCCTCACCGAGGATGAACACACGCTCATCCCGTTCCATTTCCTCCCACAGTCCCTGGCGAAGGGCCTCAAGGTAGGTCACCTCAGCCATCGGGCCTCCGAACCAGGAGGTGGACACCTATGAGTCGTAAGGAATAGGAAGTGTCGACCAGCTGCAGGCGAGGACCGGCAGGGACGGTGCTACGGTCGGCGGTGCCGGTCCCCATCCTCAATCGGCAAGCTTCGCCCCGTACCCCGCTACCTCCACCGCCTCAACCAGCGACGTGGGCGCCACTTTGGCACCATCGAAGTCGACTTCGGCGGTGCCGCCCGGGAGATCTACAAAGGCCCCGTAGACCCCGTCGACACTCTTCAGTGCCTCTTCAACCTTGCTCTGGCAGTGACCGCAAGTCATGCCGGTAACAGTAAGCCGGAGGGAAGCCATGGAGTTACTGTCAGCCTTCAGCAGTTCGTGTCAGCAAGCGAAAGGGCACGTCAGGCTGGAACATTTCGAACGGCACTAGTACGCCCCCCTTGCCAAGTGGCCTGGCTCTACCTGCTGGTGCACCACGGTGAGAAACCGCTTCGCCAGCTTGTCTACCTCGCTCTCACCGACTTGGTCGGTGGACACCGTTACCAGCGTGTAATGCCCGCCTTCCGCCCCTACCTTCAACGTGACGCGTCCGATGGTACCGGCAAAGATCCGGCTGCGGGAACCAGACTCGAGCACTGCTAACCGCCCACCGAAATACCGGTCGGACTCAGCGAGGACGTCGTCCGGAGCAAGTGAAGTGCGGTGAAAGTAGCGCATTCCCTACGCCGCCAGTGAAGGGGTGAACCGCCTAAGCCGTAGGCTGTTACCCACAACGCTCAGACTCGAAAGGGCCATCGCCGCGCTCGCGACGATGGGGCTCAGCAGGATACCCGGGTTTGTGAAGGGATACAACAATCCCGCTGCCAGCGGGATTGCCAGGACATTGTACCCGAACGCCAAGAACAGGTTGTCCCGGATCGCGCGCATAGTGCGTCGCGACAACTCGACGGCGGAGACGACGGCGCTCAGGTCACCTCGCAGCAAGGTGATATCAGAGGCCTCAACCGCCACATCGGTTCCCGTGCCCAGGGCAAATCCGACATTGGACTGGGCAAGTGCCGGTGCATCGTTGATGCCATCGCCCACCATTGCGACTACGTGGCCGTCCTCCTGCAAGCGCTTGATCTCGTCAGCCTTGTCCCGTGGGCTCACCTCTGCGATTACGCGGTCGATCCCCACCTCTTTCGCCACCAGCCCCGCGGCTGCTTTGCTGTCGCCGCTCAATAGGTAGAGATCCAACCCCAACTCCTTGAGCCGAGCCATGGCTTGCTTGGCACCTGGCTTGACCTCGTCAGACAAGACCAAGAGCCCTTGCACCGTATCATTCACTACCACCACCACGGGAGAGCGCCCTGCCAGAATGTGCCGCTCGACGTCTCGCTCCAGTGAGCCAAGCGCGAGACTTCGCTCCTCGGCGTGACGCACGCTGATCACTTCCACCAGGAACTTCGCGACGATGCCCCGGGCGCCGCGGCCCTCCATCGCCACGAACCGCTCGACTGAAGGAATCTCTACGCTCTTGGCTTTCGCAGCATCGACAATCGCTTGGGCCAGGGGATGCTCAGAGCGCGCCTCGACGGCGGCAGCCAAACGAAGGACGTCCACGGGACTCACCGTGGTGCCGTCCGAGCGCTTCGCTCCCAGCACATGGGTCACAGCAGGTGCACCGAGGGTGATCGTGCCCGTCTTGTCAAATACGATCTTGTCGATACGCTGGACCCCCTCAAGCGCCTCGCCGCCACGAATCAAGATTCCGTGCTCGGCCCCCTTCCCGGTCCCGACCATAATCGCGGTAGGTGTCGCCAATCCAAGCGCGCACGGGCAGGCAATAACGAGGACCGTTACCAACGCCACGGTGCTGAACACGATCCGGGGTTCGGGTCCGACGACGAACCACACCACAAACGACGCCACTGCGATCGCAATGACCACGGGGACGAAGATGCCGGCGACCTGATCAGCCAGGCGCTGAACCGGAGCTTTAGTCCCCTGGGCCTCCTCCACCAACCGGACGACCTGTGCCAGGGCCGTGTCTTTCCCCACAGCCGTGGCCTTGTAGGTGAACGACCCCATGGCGTTCACCGTACCGCCAAACACCTCGTCGCCTGGCTTTTTGTCGACGGGCATGGGCTCACCGGTGAGCATTGCCTCATTTACGCTGGACTCCCCGCTGAGCACGACGCCGTCGACCGCCAACGTCTCACCGGGCCGCACCAGCACTTTGTCACCGACTTCAATCTCCTCGACTGGGATTTCAAAGTCCTGGTGGCCGCGCTGCACGGTGGCCGTCTGGGGGCGGAGCGCCAGCAGCTGCCGGATCGCCTGCGAGGTTTGGCTCTTGGCCCGGGCTTCCAGCAACCGCCCCAACAAGATCAACGCGATGATGGCGTTGACCGCCTCGTAGTAGACGTCCGCAGGAAGGCCGGCGGCCTGGAAGATCCACGGCAGAGCGGTCGCGACCGCCGAATACAGGAATGCGGCGCCCGTTCCCACGGCGATCAACGTGTTCATGTCAGCGCTGCGGTGCTTGAGGCCGCTCCATGTGCCCTCGAAGAACTGGCGTCCGCTCCAGAGCAGCACGGGCAGCGTGACAGCGAACATGACGAGCTTGAGGAGCTGTGGGCTGGCGGCAGCAAACTCGTATAGCGGCGGGATGATACCCTCGAAGAGCCCGTTGAGCGGCTGCATCAGGCGGGCTACCAGGTCGTGTCCCTTGGCCTCCATGTTCGCCATGAGCGGCATCGACCCGACCATGGTGACAATGGCCGCGAGTGCTGCCACGACGAACTTCCACGCGAGCCCCCGGACCTCAGCTTTGCGACGGAGGCGCTCTCGCTCGACGGGATCTTCAGCAGCCACCGGTTCGGCAACCGCGAAGCCAGACCGCCGGACGGCGGCCTCCAAGTCGCGTCCGGTCACCAGACCGGGGACGTATTCGACCCGAACCTGCTCGGTGGCCTGGTTCGCGACCGCACTGAGAACCCCTTCCAGTTCAGCCAACTCGACTTCGAGGCGCGCTACCCCGGACGCATAGTGCAGTCCCTCGATGCCGAAGGTCGCCGTAGCCTTCGCGCAGTCGTAGCCGACGTCTCGAACCGCCTTGACGAGATCAGCAACCGTCACCTTGGAGTCGTCGAGCGTGACGGTGGCTTTGCCAGTGGCGAAGTTGACAGCCGCCTCGCGCACGCCTGCCGCCTGGGTCAGCCGCTTCTGGACCGTGGTGGCACACGCTCCACACGTCATTCCCTCAATGGGGAGCGTTATGCGCGCACTAGCCATGTTTCGCGTGCCCCTTCCCCAGGTTGGCCCGAGCCCCGTCTCGACCGATCTGCGCCACAACTCGCCCCTTGAGCACCGACGTTCCGCACCGGAACGGATAGTCCCCCGGTTCCTTGGGCGTGAACTGGATCGGCGTGGTCTCGAACGCAGGTAGCTCCTTGTCGACGCCGAAGCCCTCAAAGACAACGCGCTCCGAACAGTCAGCCGTCTCGTCGCGGTAGAACAGCAGACGCACCGGTCGCCCGGCTTCAACGAAGATGGTGGAGGGATCGTAGCCCGCCCTTACCACTACACGCACTTCCTGTACGCCACCCTTGGGCGCAACGTGCTCAGTGGTTTTCCGCGGTCCCAGGAAGAACCACAGCTCTCCTATTGTCAGGACCGCACCCAGGGCAATGACGACAATGTCAGCGGTCGTCACACTCTCTCGTACTCGTAGTACTCGACCCCGAGGTGGGTGATCTGCTCCTCACCCATCAACCACCGCAACGTGTTCTTGAGCTTGGTCTGTTGAATGAAGAGGTCGTGCTCCGGCACCAGCTGCGGCGCCGCCATGGGACTCTTGAAGTAGAACGATAGCCACTCTTGAATGCCCACCATCTCTGCACGCTGGGCGAGATCGAGGAACAGCGCGAGGTCCAGCACGATCGGCGCCGCAAGGATCGAGTCGCGGCAGAGGAAGTCCACCTTGATCTGCATCGGGTAGCCCAGCCACCCGAAGATATCGATGTTGTCCCACCCCTCCTTGTTGTCACCGCGGGGCGGATAGTAGTTGATCCGCACCTTGTGATAGATCTGGCCATACAGGTCTGGGTACATCGAGGGCTGCAGGATGTGCTCCAGCACTCCCAGCTTGGATTCTTCCTTTGTCTTGAACGACTCAGGGTCATCCAAGACTTCCCCGTCACGGTTGCCCAGGATGTTGGTGGAGTACCATCCAGAAAGACCGAGCATCCGCGCCTTCAACATGGGCGAAATAACGGTCTTCACCATGGTCTGGCCCGTCTTGAAATCCTTACCGCAAACGGCGACACCCTTCTGCTCGGCGAGCTCCTGGAGCGCGGCGACATCCACGGTCAGATTCGGCGCACCATTGGCAAACGGCACACCTTCCATAATCGCGGCCCACGCATAGAGCATGGACGGCGGAATCGCCGGGTCGTTCTCTTCCATCGCCCTCTCGAACGCAGCGAGGGACTCGTGCGCCGGGCCAGGTGAGATGAACACTTCCGTGGAGGCACACCAGATCATGACAAGGCGCGCACACCCGCGCTCCTGCTTGAACTCACGAATGTCGTCACGCAGTTGCTCGGCCAGCTCTCGCTTCGTCCGGCCCGACTTGACGTTCGTACCCGTGAGCCGTTTCACGTAATTCTGATCGAAGACGGCCGGCATCGGCTTGATGCCTCTCAGGAAATCGGCAATCGGCTCGATGTGTTGGCTGTCGAGTACGCCGGCCACCTTGCATGACTCATACGCGTCGTCGGGAATCGGGTCCCAGGCTGCGAACACCAGGTCATCCAGCGACGCCAGCGGTACGAAATCCTCGATCAGCGGTGAACGACCCTCCGTACGTTTGCCGAGCCGGATGGTACTCATCTTGCTGAGCGAGCCCACAGGCTTGGCTCGTCCCCGCCGCACATTCTCCACGCCGGCAACGAATGTGGTGGCCACCGCACCCAATCCTACGAGGAGGACACCCAAGGTACCCTCGGCTGGCGCAATGGACCTGCTGGACTGTTCAGTCACCACTACGTCCCTTCCTTGACGACATGTCAGCAAGCATGGGCGCCACCCAGCGCGCCTGCGTGGCTCGCCGCACCACACGGGTGATCTTCCGTACGTGCAGGATACGCTGAATGACGGTCACGACCGCCATCAGAGCGAGGAGGGCAGTGACAGCGAGGAGGAGGAACCCGTCGGGCCCGGCTCCAAAGAACAACGTCGGCAACCCCAGACTGAGCACGCGCTCCGCTCGCTGCCCGACGCCGACCTTGCACTCGAGCCCCAACCCCTCGGCCCGCGCCCGGGCGTACGACACGATTAGACTCGCCGCGAGCGCAACGATGGTGGCGGCTAGGGCGACCAGCATCCACGACCCCGGCACCCCACCGGAGACAAAGAAGATCGCAATACCGCCATAAAGCGCTGACTCTCCGATTCGATCGAGAGTCGAATCGTAGAAGGCGCCGAACTTCGTCGTTCCAGACCCCCCTCGAGCCACCCTGCCATCCAGCATGTCGCAGATGCCACTGAGCAGCACCAGGATGCCGCCCAGCCGGATGGCCCCGAGGCCAAACGCCACCGCCGACCCAAGGAGGATCAGCGTGCCCACCGTCGTGATGGCATTCGGCCGCACCCGCACGGCGATCAGCCACCTCACCAACGGCTCCAGCATGGCCTCGAAACCACGCTCAAGGAAGCGGGGGATCAGCGACATAGCTCCACGGCCCAACAGGCTGGTAAGAATAACGGAGGCAACGCACTACGGCCAGAGGGGAGGCTTCGGATCCGGCCGAGGGTGCCTGACCAGGAACTCCTCACTCCTCACTCTTCACCCCCCCAACCACTCACTGGTAGATCAGGTACTTCTCCCGCTCCCGCCGGAACTCGCCCAGTTCCTGCTGCCAGGAGGCGACGATCTCCCCCGGTGAATCGCCCCGCCGGATCGCTTCCCAAAGGGCCGCTGTCCCGGCGAGCCGCGCCAGCCGATCCGCCTGCACCACCAGTGAGTCACGCTGGAGATCCACCAACGCCGCCAGCAGCACAATGGCAGCAGCCACCGGATCATAGGCGTCTCGGTCCGTCACCAGGAGGCGGACGGCAGGGATCGTTTGCCCTCCGTACTTCCCATCCGGGGGTGCCGCGGGAGTGACCAGCGTGTCGTGTAGCAGCACACCGGGAACCATGCCGACGGCTCGAACGACCTCGGCTGCATCGAGCCAAGGCGCTCCAATGACCTGGAACGCAACTGCCGTTCCCCGACCCACCGAGAGGTTGGTCGCTTCGAATAGCACGGTGCCTGGATAGTGGGTGGCGCTCTCCAGATCTGGCATGTTGGGTGACGGGCGGATCCAGGGCAGATCGGTCTGGTCGAACCAGCGAGAGCGCGCCCAATCAAGGGCCGGCACCACCGTGAGCGCTGCGCCGATGCTCAACCGCTGGTTCCCAAATCGCGCCAGTTCGCCGAACGTCATTCCATGACGCAGGGCCACCGGGAGCATTCCCACGAACGAGCTGAAGGCGGTATCCAGCACGGGCCCTTGCACATGCACGCCGCCGATGGGGTTGGGGCGGTCCAAGATCAGCACCGGTAGACCCTGCCCCGCCGCAGCACGCATGGCTAGGAGGGCGGTCGAGATGTAGGTGTAGGGTCGCGCACCGATGTCCTGGAGGTCGATCAGGAGCACGTCGACCGTCGAGAGCATGTCGGGAGTGGGGGCCCGCACCTCCCCATACAGGCTGTAGATGGGAATCCCCGTTGCCGAATCGATGCCGTGACCGATGCGCTCCAGGTCGAGAGCACCGCGGTACCCGTGCTCCGGACTAAAAATCGCTGTAACTTCCGCACCGGCGCCCAGCAAGCGCTCCACGTCGGAGGTCCCGGCCCGGTCCACGCCCGTCTGGTTGGTGAGAAGGCCGAGGTGCCGACCAGCGATGAGATGGCTGGAGTCCTCCAGGAGTACGTCAATCCCAGGCCGGACGGCCTGTACGTCGCCACCTTGCTGCGCGCAGCCGACCACCAGGAGAAACAACGAGAGAGATGCGAGTCTATGCGCCATAGCACCACCTTCCTTGGCTGCCTAGTCCTTGCGGCCAGCGCCTGCAGCCCCGCAGTGGCTCCACCACGCACGCCGCCGCCCCTCGTGCCCGACCCGTACGCAATTTTGCCACCTGTGGCCGTGCGGCCGGCGTCAGCAAAGATAGTCGTCGATTCCCTGCTCGAAACGCTGAGCACACGGGAGAAGGTTGGCCAGCTGCTGGTGCCGTGGCTGCTGGGTGACTACGCGGCCTTCGAGAGCGAGCAGTACGACAGCCTTGGCGTGTGGATCGACTCTCTCGCCGTCGGCGGGATCATCATCTCCATCGGACCGCCTCTTGAAATAGCGGCAAAACTCAATGCGCTGCAGCGTCGCTCCCACTTGCCACTACTGATCGCTGCCGATCTCGAATGGGGTACGGGAATGCGACTGGTCGGCGGCACGACCTTCCCCCACTCGATGGCATTGGGTGCTACCGGGCGCGAGCTCGACGCCTACGAGCTCGGCCGGATTACGGCGCTGGAGGCCCGCACCGTAGGGATCCACCTGACGTTTTCTCCGGTTGCCGACGTCAACAACAACCCGGAGAATCCCATCATCAATACCCGATCATTCGGGGAGGATCCCGAGGCCGCAGCCGAGCTGATCGCCGCTTACGTCCGGGGTGCCCGGGAGCACGGGCTCTACACCACCGCCAAGCACTTCCCAGGCCACGGCGACACGGACATCGACTCCCACATCACGCTCCCAGTGGTGCGAGCCTGCTGGGACCGGCTGGACACGCTCGAGCTGGTGCCGTTTCGCGCCGCCGTCGCCGCAGGGGTGACCGCCGTGATGACCGCCCACGTGGCCGTCACCTGCCTAGAGGGGGACGATCCCATACCGGCGACCCTCTCACCAAGGATCATGACCGGCGTGCTGCAGGACTCCCTCGGGTTCCAAGGGCTCGTGGTGACCGACGCGCTGACCATGGGTGCGATCGTCCAAGAGTACGGGTCGGGGGAGAGCGCTGTGCGCGCATTCCTCGCCGGTGCTGACCAGCTCCTCATGCCGGATGACCTACGCGCCGCCATGGAGGCGATGGTCGCTGCGGTGGACTCCGGACGCATCTCGATAGCCCGGCTCGATCACTCGGTGCGCAAGGTGCTGACCCTGAAATGGAACGCTGGCCTCTTCCATCGGCGCACCGTCCCGCTGGACAGCATCCCCGCGATCGTGGGCCACCGGGTCTTCCAAGACATGGCCGACGACATCGCTGCCCGCGCCCTCACGCTGGTGCAGCGGGGCCCGCTGCACGAGTTCCGGGAGCGGCGTGGCCCGGTGGCCATGGTGATCTACGCCGAGGAAAGGAACCTGTCGGCGGGTGGACGGCTCGCCCGTGAGCTCAGCCTCCTCGGCGATACCGTGACCTCCTTCCGCCTCTACCCGGCTTCCGGTCCCCTGTCCTACGACTCGGCGCGGGCCGTAATTGATGAGAATCCCCGGGTGATCTTCGCCACCAGCGTCAGGGTCATTAGCGGTCGCGGGCACGTGGCCATGCCGGATTCCCTGGCTCAACTGATACTGGCCACGGCGAGGGGGAAGCCCACCCTTCTGGCATCGTTCGGCAGCCCCTACCTGTTGTCGCAGCTCCCCGGTTATCCCGGAGCCTACCTGGTTGCATGGAGTGACGCGCGGTCGACTGAGCAGGCCGTGGCCCGTGCCCTGGCCGGAGGCGCAGCCATCAGGGGGACGCTGCCCATCACCCTGTCGCCGGAATACCCCCGAGGATACGGGATCGTCATACCAGAGCGGACCCCCGAGGCACTGGTGGATCCGCAGGGGGCCGAGGGACCGGAACCCGAGGGGTCGCGGCGGGACACAGCCTGGTTCGTCCCCGAGCGGCTCGAGGCCACGACGAGATTTCTCGAAACGAAGGTGGAGGAGGGCGCATTTCCAGGAGGTGTGCTGTTGGTTGGCCACCGGGGGGGCGTCGCCTTCACGAGTGCCGTGGGCCGATACGGGGAAGACGACGCCCGCCCTGTCAGCGACAGCACGATCTACGACCTGGCGAGCCTCACGAAGGTCATCGGCCTCACCACGGCGTGCATGATTCTCAGTGCCGAGGGGAAGCTCAATCTCGACGGCCGAGTAGTGGACTACCTGCCCCAGTTTGCCGGCCCCGGCAAATTCGATGTCCGCATCCGACACCTGCTGACCCATACCTCAGGCCTCGACGCCTGGGTCCCCCTTCACCTGGCAACGGCGTCACGGGAGGAGGCACTGGCCCGGGTGATGGCTGAACCGCTGCAGTCTCCGCCCGGGTTGCGCTACGTGTACTCGGATCTCGGTGCCATCGTCCTCACTCAGGTGGTGGAAGCAGTGGCGGGGGAGCCCCTGGACCAGTTCCTGCAACGCCGGGTGTTCGGGCCGCTCCAAATGCGCCGCACACGATTCCGCCCCCCCTCGGAATGGCACACCACGATCGCGCCCACGGAACGGGACCCGTGGCGTGGGAGGGTACTCCGGGGAGAGGTCCACGACGAGAATGCGGCGCGACTCGGCGGCGTGTCGGGGCATGCGGGGCTGTTCTCCACGGCACCGGACCTGGCCCGGTTCGCCACCTGGCTGCTGGATGCCTACCACGACCGGCTCCCCCCGGACGCCCCCCTCGCGGTCCCCGCCAACATCATCCGCGAGTTCACCCGCAAGCAGCCCGGACCGGAGGCATCCACCCGAGCCCTGGGATGGGACACTCCTTCCCCAGGTGGCCGGAGCTCTGCTGGCACCATGATGTCGGTCTCCAGCTTTGGGCACACCGGGTTCACGGGTACCAGCATCTGGATCGATCCCGAGCGCGAATTGTTCGTCATCCTCCTCACAAACCGGGTGCATCCGACCCGAGAAAACCGAGCACTACTGCGCATCCGGGGGATGGTGGCCGACTCGGTCCTCAGTGCGCTGCGGAGCGGAGGGCCGGCGGAACGGCGGA
>JABAOF010027800.1_pt2 | contig 12205 bp, 9 predicted proteins | sample 7062171 | NCBI WGS metagenome assembly JABAOF01 (sample SAMN14538628, study PRJNA623070) | marine sediment metagenome | biome: marine biome [ENVO:00000428]; feature: marine pelagic biome [ENVO:01000023]; material: deep marine sediment [ENVO:00002113] | place: India: Gulf of Khambhat ... | reverse complement strand
TGGACGACGACGGCCGCATAAACGAGGAGTACGTCGCCCGGCTGTGCGCGACGGTCGGCTTCCCGTACGGCCGCCTCTCGAGCTGTCGCCAGGTGCACGGGACCGAGATATGCCGCGTCGTCGTCGCGGAGCGGCGGTGGCTCGGCGCGTGCGACGGCCTCGCGACGGACCTCGTCGACGCGCCGCTCGCGGTGTTCACCGCGGACTGCGTTCCCATCGTATTGTGGGCGGNNGGCGCGCGCGGGCGCGCTCGCGCTCTTGCACGCCGGGTGGCGGGGGGCCCTCGGAAAAATCGCCGCCCGGGGAGTGTCCCGCCTCGACGATTATTGGCAGGTCCGCCCGGAGGAGGTCGCCGTCTTCCTCGGGCCCGGCATCGGCCCTTGTTGTTACGACGTTGGCGACTACGTCGCCCGGGCGGCGGAGGCCGCCTTCGCTAAGAGAGCGGGCCAGGTCTTAGTCGACGAGGGGGGCGTTCGCCGCCTCGACCTTTACCGGGCGAACGAGCTCGCGGCGCAAGAGGCGGGCGTCCTCCCCGAAAATATTTATCGCGTCGCGACGTGCACTTCTTGTGAGGCCGAGCTTTTTATTTCCGCGCGGCGGAACGGCAAGGCGGCCGGCCGCCTGATGGCCGCGGCGGCGATCGAGCGGGCCGGCGCGGGGGCTACGGGCGATGGCATCTAAGGCGCGGTTTATTGTAGTGGCGTTTTTCGCCGTCGCGATTTTCGGGACCCTCACGTTCCGCCTCGCCGACCTTCAGCTCGCCTCCGGCGACGACTTCTATGCCCTCAGCCAGCAGAACCGGCTGCGCCGCATCCCCGTGCGCGCGCCCCGGGGCAGGATATACGACCGCAACGGTTGCGTTCTCGCACGCAGCGAACCCTCGTACGCGATACTCTGGATGCTGCCGACGGCTGAGGCCGTGCCCGCGGCCGCGCTCGAGCGGTCCGCCGCCTACCTGCGAACTACCCCCGAAGCGCTCGCGGCCACCATCGAGAGGAACCGCGAGTTCCCGTACGAGCCGGCGGAGGTCGCCGTCGGCCTTTCGGCCGAGGAAATTTTCGCTTTCGAGGAGGTGCGGGCGCGTTACCCGGAGATGACGGTCGTCTCGAGGCCGGTGCGTTGCTATCCGCAAGGCCCCTTGGCGGGCCACCTCTTGGGCTATGTGGGCGAGATAGGGCCCGAGCGCCTCGCGGCGCTGAGGGCCCGCGGTTACAAATTGGGCGATACGGTGGGGTGCGCGGGTTTGGAATACGCCTTCGAGGAGTACTTACGCGGCCGCGACGGCTTCGAGACCGTCGAGGTTAACGCGCTCGAGAAGAAGCTCGGCCTGAAATACGCCGAGGAGGTCACGCCCCCGTGCGCCGGCTACGACCTGCACCTCACGCTGGACGTGGGCCTCCAGCGTTTGGTCGAGGGTATTCTGGTTGGGCGTCGGGGCGCCGTAATCGTAATGGACGTTACGAACGGCGACGTCTGGGCCCTCGCCTCCTCGCCCACGTTCGACCCCAACGACTTCGCGGGCCGCATTTCCGCGGCCAAGTGGGCCGCGTACGCCGACGCGCCCGACCACCCCCTGCTCAACCGCGCCATCCAGTGTTCCTATCCCGCGGGGTCCACTTTCAAATTGATTACCGCTACCGCGGGGTTGGAAGAGGGGTTGGTTGAGCCGGAGGAGGATATGCCCCGACCCTGCTCGGGCGCGTTCCGTTACGGCCGCTGGGTGTTCCACTGTTGGAATCGTTCCGGCCACGGGCCGCTCGACGTCGCCGGCGGCCTGAGGAATTCTTGCAACGTCTTCTTCTACCAGGTCGGCCTGCGCGCAGGCATCGACAACCTGAGCAAGTACGCGCGCGCGTACGGTTACGGCTCGCCTACGGGCATCCCCCTCCCCCACGAGAATCCCGGCCTTATACCGAGCCGCGAGCTCCTCGAGCGCAAGTGGGGCGAGAAGTGGCCCCGCGGCGAGGTCATCAACAACGCCATCGGCCAGGGCCAGGTTCTCCTTACGCCGATCCAGGAGTTGGTGGCTTTCGGTGCGTTCGCGAACGGCGGCCGTATCTACCGACCGCGGCTCGTGAGCCGGGTCGTGGATTGCGACGGCGTCGTGCGCGCGACTTCCCCTCCTCATATCCGCGGCGTGGTCGATTTCAAACCCGCGTCGCGGGAAGCCATTATGCGCGGCCTTATCGGCGTAGTTAACCGTTTCGGCGTAAACGCCCATTACTTGGCCGGAAAAACCGGGTCCGCGGAGAATCCCTTCGGCGATACCCACGCCTGGTTTACCGGCTTCGCGCCGGCCTACCGGCCCAGGGTCGCGGTGTGCATCCTCATAGAGAACGGCGGCTACGGCGAATCTTACATAAAATGGGCTAAAAAGGTAGTCGGCTATTGCCGGGAGAATATTATCGGCGAAGGGGCGTGGCCGGCGCCTCCCGCCGACGTGACTCCCGTCGATATGGCGAAGAATGCGTTCGTGGCGGTGGCGTCCCGTTAATGGCGGCTTTACGCGGGATAGGGCGGCGCGTCGACCTTCCTTTATTGGTCGCGGCTTTCCTGTTGAGCGTCGTGGGGCTGGTCGCGGTCTATTCCGCGGCGGCCGGGGGCGGCGTTTTTTGGAAACAACTTTTGTGGGTGGCGCTGGGGTGGGGGGCGTGCGCCCTCGCGGCCGCGGTCCCTTACCGGACGACGGTTAAATTCTCGTGGGTTATCTATTTACTGGTAGTAGTGGCTTTAGCCCTCCTGGCCGCGGAAGCCGCGTCGCACGGCGGCACGCCCCGCCGGTGGCTTTCCCTTGGGCTCTTCAGGTTTCAACCCTCCGAGCTCGCGAAGGTCGCGACGGTCCTGACGCTCGCGCTGGTCCTCGACGTCTTCCGACGGCTCGAGCGTATCTCCCATTTCGTCCTGCCGATTGTAGTGGCCGCGGTTCCCGCCGTGCTCATCGCGCTCGAGCCGGACTTGGGGACGGCCGCGGTGTTCGTGCCGCTCCTCTTCGCGTGCCTTTTCTGGGCGGGGGCGCCGCTTCCTTACTTGTTGTTGTTGTTATCGCCGCTCGTGGCGTTGGCCGTTTCGTTTCAGCTTACCGCTTTCCTCATCTTCCTCGGCGCGGTGGTTATAATCGCGTTGATCGCGCGAGCGGCGTGGTGGGAGCGCGCGTTCTTCTTCGGCGTCAACGTCTTCGCCGGGGCCGCGACCCCCTTAATTTGGGGGTTGCTCAAAGGTTACCAAAAGGCCCGCATACTGGCGTTCCTATCGCCCACCGCGGACCCCCACGGCGCCGGCTACTCCATAATTCAGGCCAAGATCGCGCTCGGCTCGGGCCGGCTTTTCGGCAAAGGTTTTTTAAACGGGAGCCAGGTCCACCTGGAGTTCGTTCCCGCGGGCCACACGGACTTCGTGTTGTCGGCGTGGGGCGAGGAGTTCGGCTTCGCGGGATGCCTGCTCGTAGTGATATTGTTCGCGGTCGTCGTTTTCCGCTCGTTCCTGATCGCTTATCGCGCCGGCGACCGGCGGGGAGGCGTGCTCGCGTTCGGCCTCGGCGCGCTCTTCTTCACGCAGTTCGTAGTGAACGCNNATCGCGATCGGTTTAATCCTGAACGTGAAGCTGCGGCGGGAGTGGGCGGCACAGCGGACGAGGCTGTTCGGTTATTGACGCCGCGCCGTCGTGAGGGCGCGAGGCCCGCGGGCCACGAAGCCCGAGGTAAACCTGTGCGTCCTGTGTGGGGTTACGTTTTCAATTCCTCGCGCCGCGCCGCCGGGAAGAGGATGTTGTTTAGGATAAGGCGGTAGCCGGGCGAGTTCTTATGGAAGCGGAGGTCCGTGGGCAGCTCGCCGACGAAGTGCTGGAAGTCCTCCGGGTCGTGGCCCGCGAGGAAGGAGAAGAAACCCTCGCCGTGATTCCCGTAGACGTACTTCGCCTCCTCGTACCCGTCCACCGTCGCGAGGACGACGAGCCGCTTCTNNNTTTTACGGGTGAAGGCCGTGGTTTGACCCATGAACTCCGTTATCCGGTTGCGGTGGTTTTGGGTGAGGATGGTGGGCACGGTGTCGGCTTTGGCGCTGAACTCGAAAAGCGTGAAAGAGCCCTTGTTCGTCGGGTCCACCGCGGGCGAGTTCGAACGCGGCGTGTCGATGTCGGAGTATTCGTATATGTAGGGGTTGGGTATTAATTCGAAATCCGTGAAGGCCAGCGTCCGCGAGTAGTCGAGGCGTTCGCTCGCCGTCGGGTCCACCGGGGTCCCGTCGAAGACTTCGGCGACGACGTCCAGGCCGCGCGCCGCCAGCGCGATGTCGAGCGTGTCGGCGGCCGCGCACATCGCGAAGAGGAAGCCGCCGGCCGCGACGTATTGCTCGATCGCCTCCGCCGCGGCGCCCATGTAAGCGGCGACCGAGGCGTAACCCGCCGCTTTAGCCTCCGCCTCGTACTGGGCTACTATCATCTCGTACCACGGCGTCCCGGCGAACGAGCCGTAGAATTTCCCGAATTGCCCCGTGAAGTCCTCGTGGTGCAGGTGGAGCCAGTCGTATTGGTATAGGCCCCCCGTCAGGACCGCGTCGTTCCAAATCACGTCGTACGGGATTTCGGCGTAGTCGAGCGCGAGCATCACCGCGTCGTCCCACATGTCTTCGTTGGGCGGCGCGTACAGCGCGACGCGCGGAGCCTTGGTGAGCGGCACCGCCTCCATGTTGTTGGCTTCGATTACGGCGTGAATCGGGCCCGGGTCGGCGACGTATTCCGCGGTGACGCCCCGCTCCCGGCACATTTCCGGCAGGCCCTCGAAGTCCGCAATAAGAAAGGACCCGCCGCGGTAGTTGAGGAGCCATTCCGCGCGCGCTCCCTCGAGCAGGGCCGCGTAGCAGACGCCGTACGCGCGCAGGTGGTCCGCCTGCGCGTCGTCCATCGGTACGAGCAAGTAGGCGGCGCCGCTCGAGGAGGCGTACGTCGCCGTCGCGACGGCAATGGCGAAAAAGGGTCTGAAAAGCCTGCGCACCTCGGTTCCCCTCCCGGCTCTCATATTTTCACCGCGGCTCGCTAAGCCGCGCGTGATATCTCCTCGAGCTTTTCCGCCGGCCCTTCGCCCGCGTCAATTCGCGCCGTGGCGAGCGACTTCTTCCGGCGGCGCGCCGCGCGCCACGCGTACGCCAGCTCGAACAGGATGTGTACGCCCACCGCCGGCAACAGCAGCAGATATAAGGCGAACTGCAACGGCTGATGTATTCTCAAGTAGCGCATCATCGAGATATGGTGGATGAATACTGTGCGGTAGGGGTGCAGCGCCGCGGATTCGCCCCGGTGGTGGAGCACGGTGAAGTTGGGCAGCAGATAGGTGTAATAGCCGGCGTCGCGCGCGCGTCGGCTGAAGTCGGCGTCCTCGACGTACATGAAATACTTGGCGTCCATCGGCCCTATCAATTCGACGAGTTCTCGTTTGAACATCATCGCCGCGCCCGCGATGAAGTCTACCTTTACGGGGCCGGCGAGCTCGAGGTCCCGGTAGAAGCCCTGGCGTGAGATGGGATTGCGGGGCCAAAGGCGGTAGATGGGCGAGCGCCGACTCCCGAGTAAATGTAGCAGGTTGGGGAAGCGGCGGTACGATTCCTGGAGGCGGCCCGTGGGCTCTACGAGCGCCGGACCTACGATGCCCGCCTCCGGATTTTCGTCCAGGAAATTTATCAACCCGTCGAAGACGCCGGGGCCTACCTCTACGTCCGGGTTGAGCAATATGAAGTATTCTCCCCGGGCGCAGGCGAGCCCTTGGTTATTGGCCGCGGCGTAGCCCAGGTTCTCGCGGTTACGTATCAAGATGATATCGTCCCGGAGGGCGAGCGATTGCGCCGAGCCGTCGGCCGAGGCGTTGTCCACCACGATTATCTCCATTTCGCCGTCGGCGGGCGGGTTTTTCCAACAGGATTCGATGCATTTGTGTACGACGTGGCCGGCGTTGTAGTTAACTATTACCGCGGACAACTTGGCGGCGTACACCGCGCGCCGTCGAACCGTCGGCCGGTCCCTGGCCGCGCTCGCCGAAAGCTGATCCACCATCCAAGCCGCCTGCGCCGCGAGCCCTTCCTCGAGCAGCGTGGCCGGCTCGTACGCTATGGCCCTCCGGAGCGCGGAGATGTCGGCGTGCGTCGCGCGTACGTCGCCGCGTTGGTGCGGCTCGCGCGCGACTTTCGCCTTTTTCCCCAGGACTTTTTCGAGCGCCGCAGCCAGCTCATTCAGCGAGGCCGTCTTCCCCGAGGCGACGTTGTACGTCCCCGACGTAACACCCCGCGCCAGCACGTCTGCCGTGGCCTTCACCGCGTCGCCCACGTACGTGAAGTCGCGCCGTTCCTCCCCGCCGCCGTACAGCGCGATGGCCTCGCCCGCGAGGATCGCCCGGATGAACTTGTAGATGGCCATATCGGGTCGTTGCCGGGGCCCGTACGCCGTGAAGTAGCGCAATATCGTGGCCTTAAGGCCGTAGCTTCCGACGTATAAGTGGACCAGGTCCTCCGCGGCGAGCTTCGTCGCGCCGTACGGCGAAACCGGCGCCGGCGTCGCGTCCTCGCTCACCGGGAGCCGCGCGGCGTCGCCGTAAACCGAGCTCGAGGAGGCGAAGACGAGCGGAACCTCGGGCCGCGCGCGAAGCGCTTCCAACAACCGCTGCGTCGCGAGGACGTTGTGCGTTAAGTATTCCTCGTAATGTCGGCCCCAGGATTCGCGCACTCCCGGCCGGGCGGCGAGATGAAATACCGCGTCGACGCCGGCGACGAGGCCATCCAGCTCGTCCTCGGCGAGGTCCAGCTCGCGAAAGGTGAAGCCGGCGTGGCCGAGAGCCGCATTTAAATAGGATAGTTTTACGTCGCGGGGGTAGTTTCCGAGGAAGTTGTCAATCCCCAGAACCTCGTAATCCCGGGCGAGAAGCTCGTCCACGAGGCTCGAGCCTATGAAGCCCGCGGCTCCCGTCACCAGGACCCGGGGCCTGTCGCCCGTTTTTCCGTCGCTTGAGTGCATACGCCGATGGGAAAAAGGCCGCCGTTTTGGCGCCCTTATATTGAGATTATAAAGGAGGCGCGTTAAATGTCAAGCGGAGAATTGGCTTGACGTGGCGCGGGCCGGGCCGTAAAATAAAAAAAGCCCGCGCGCGGGCTTTTATTGCGCTCCGGCGCGTTTTATACTTTACGGACTTTGCCGGCCTTCAAACATCGCGTGCATACCCGGATCCGCTTTACGCGGCCGTCGACTCGCACGCGGACGCGGTGCAGGTTCGGCATAAACTTGCGTTTCGTGACGTTGTGCGCGTGACTTATGTTGTGGCCGAACATCGGCCTTTTGCCGCATATGTCGCATCTATACGCCATAGCGTGTTCCTTTTTTGACTTTTTAGGTTAACATAAATCATAACCCGATGCAAGGCGAAACCCCACGCATATCGGTCGCGATACTCGCCCACAACGAGGCCGGCGACCTCGCCGCGCTACTCGAGACGTTGACGTTCGCGGAAGAGGTCGTCGTCGCCGACGCCGAGTCCACCGACGATACGGCGGCCGTTGCCCGGCGGGCGGGCGCGGTCGTTGTCCCCGTCGAAAACGACTTCAACTTGAACGTAAACAAAACGAAGGCCATCGACGCGTGCCGCGGCGATTGGATAATCTACCTCGACCCGGACGAGAGCGTTACCGCGGAGCTGGCGGCCGCGGTGGAGGCCGCGGTCGCCGACGGCGACGCCCCTTACGCCGCCTACGAGTTCCCCCGTTTAAATAACTATTTTGGGAAGTACGCCAAACACGGCGGCGCGTACCCCGACTATCAGCTTCGCCTGTTCCGGCGGGGCCGCGCGCGTTTTCCTTGCCTCTCCGTACACGAACGGCTGCGCGTGGACGGCCGCGTCGGCAGGCTCGACGCGCCGCTTTACCACCGGACCTACCCCACCGTTTCCGATTACCTTCGGAAGTTGCCGCTCTACGTGGCCGCGGGCGCCGACTACCTCGAACGGCGCGGCCAGCGAGCGGGCATCGCCGCGGACGTATATTATTTCTTTATAAGGCCCGCCGTCCGGTTTTGGCGCCGCTATTTATTCAAGGGCGGTTTTCTGGACGGTTGGGCCGGTTTTCTGGCTTGTTTTCTCGACGCGGCCCAAGGCGTGTTGAGCTATTACGAATTCCGTTCCCGGCGCGGGCGGCGCCGGCGTTGAGTGCGTATCGTTCACGTAAATAAATTTTTATATCGGCGGGGCGGCGCGGAGCGCTACATGTTCGACGTCGCCCGGGCCCTTAAGAGGCGGCGCCACGACGTCTTTTTCTTCGGGACGGCGCATCCCGAAAACGTCGAGGGCGAGTACCGGCAGTACTACCCGCCTTACCACGACTTCGCCGCGCCCCACGTGCCGGTTGGCGCCGCGCTGGCGGCGATTTGGTCGCGGGCGGCCGCGGCGCGCGTGCGCGAGTTTGTCGCCGCCGTCAAACCCGACATCGCCCACCTCCACAACGTCGCGTATCACCTTACGCCTTCCGTCGTCGCGGCGTTAGCTCGAGCCGGCGTGCCCGCGGTTATGACGCTGCACGATTACAATCTGTTCTGCCCAAACCACTATTTCTACAGCTGCGACGAACCCTGCTTCCGGTGCGCGGAGGGGAAATACTTTTCGTGCGTAACGCGGCGATGCGTAAAGGGCAAACTCGGCGCGTCGACCGTAGGTTACGTCGCGCACCTCGTGGCCCGGCGTACCGGCGTATATCGCAAGCTGGCCCGCGTCGTCGTCCCCTCGGCCTTCCTCGACGAAAAGGTGCGGGCCGCCGGTTACGACGGCGGGAAAGTGACGCTCCTGCCGCCCGCGGTGGACATCAAGGTGGCTGAGATCGCGCGTAAGGAAAATTATTTCCTGTACGCCGGCCGCCTCGCGCGCGAGAAAGGCGTGGACGTGCTCGTCCAGGCCGTCGGCCTGGCCGGCCCCCCGGTCCGCCTCAAGGTGGCCGGTGCGGGCCCGGAAGAGGCCGAACTCCGTAGGCTGGCGGCGGATTACGCCCCCGGTAACGTCGAATTTTTGGGGCACCTTGACGCGCGTAAGCTCACCGCCCAGATGGCCTCGGCGCGCGCGGTCGTCGTGCCGTCGCGCTGGCCCGAGAATACGCCGGCCGTAATATTGGAGGCCTTCGCGGCCGGCGCCCCCGTCGTGGCGGCCCGCATCGGCGGCGTCCCCGAGATGTTAGCGGACGGCGTCGAGGGAGTGCTTTTCGAGCCGGGCGACGTGCGCGGCCTCGCGGACGTCCTGGCCCGGTTGGCGGGGGATGCTCGGGCCGCGAGGAAGCTGGGCGCCGCGGGGCAGGAGCGCCTCGCGCGCGATTTCTCGTTCAAAGAGCATATGGGCCGCTTGCTCGAAATCTACCGCGAGGTCGCGGCGTGAGAGTGGCTATGATAGGGCTCAAGGGCGTTCCCGCGCTCCACGGCGGCGTCGAGCGCCACGTCGAGGAGCTCGGCCGCGGCCTGGCGCGGCGCGGCCACGACGTTACCGTTTATTGCCGACGATATTACACGCCTCCCGACGGTTCGGTAGGAGGGTTAAAACTCCGCCGCCTTCCCAGCGTGAACACCAAGCACCTCGACGCGTGGACCCACACGTTGCTCGCCTCCCTCGACGCCGCGCCCCGCCCGTTCGACATTTATCACTACCACGCCCTCGGCCCGGCCACGCTCGCCTTCATCCCGCGGTTATTAGGCAAGTGCGTCGTAGTTACCGTCCACGGCTTGGACTGGCGGCGGGAGAAGTGGGGCCCGTTGGCCTCGGCGTACCTCCGCCTGGGCGAGCGGGCCGCGGCGCGCCTCGCCTCGCGGACCATCGTCGTCTCGCGCGAGCTCGAGCGCTACTTCGCGCGCCGCTACCGTCGGCGGACCGCGTACGTCCCGAACGCCGTCAGCGCGCCCGGCCCTGTGAACCTCGAAGATTTAAAGACGTACGGCCTCGAGCCGGGGCGTTATATCCTGACCGTCGGCAGGCTCGTCCCGGAAAAGGGCATCCACCTCTTGCTCGAGGCCTACCGCGATACCCGGGCCGACGTGCCGCTCGTCGTCGTGGGCGACGACCCGTACGGCAAGTACCTCGCGCAACTGAAGGGGACCGCGGACGAACGGGTGCGCTTCGTCGGCTACGTCTACGGCCCGCCGCTCGCGGCCTTCTTCGCCGGCGCGTACCTCTACGTCCAACCGTCGACGTTGGAGGGCCTTTCGATCGCGTTGCTCGAGGCGATGAGCCACGGCGCGGGCGTTTTGGCTTCGGACATCCCAGCCAACGTCGAAGCGCTGGGGGACGCCGGCTTCTACTTCCCGAGCGGCGACGTCGCCTCCCTTCGGGAGCAATTGCGGAGGTTAATCCGCGTCCCGGAGGAGTTGAAAGAAAAAGGCGCCGCGGCCGAACGCCGCGTCGCCGATTTGTATTCCTGGGAAGAGGTCGCGCGCAGGACCGAGGCGGTCTACGAGGCCGCGCGCGGCTCTTGACCGCCGGCCGCTTCGCCTCCCCTTCGGTAAGTAAACTCTCCTCGTACTACGGTCGCGACGACTTCCGTAGCCGCGATTTCTTCGGGGCTCAACGACCGGGGGTCCCGCGGGAGCACGGCGAACGACGCCCGTTTGCCCGGCTCGAGCGTACCCCAATCGTCCTCGGCGAACGCGGCCGCGGCGGCGCCGGTGGTAAACATCGCCAAGGCCTCGGCGAACGACAGGCGCTCGCCTTCGTTGGGATGGGCCATCGCGGCGGCGATGCCCAATAGCGGGTTTAAGGGGGTTATGTTGGCGTCGGAACCGCCCGCGAGGGCTACGCCCGCCTTGAGCGCCGACCGCAATCTGTTCGTTCGGCGGGACCGTTTTCCCAACCGGGACTCGTACATCTTGCCCGGGCCGCCCCAATACCATTCGAACGCCGGTTGCATCGAGAACGTAACGCCGAGTTTGGCCGCGCGCTCCAGGTCGCGGTCTGCGGCGAGCTCGGCGTGTTCGACGCGATGGCGGCAATCGGCCCGCGGGTGTTCTTGCGCCGCGATTTCGTAGGCGTCGAGGACCTGCGTTACGGCCCGGTCGCCTATGGCGTGGAGTGCGACCTGCAGGCCGGTAGCGTGGGCCGCCAGGACGACCGCGTTGAGGTCGTCGGCCGCGAAGTATAACTCGCCGCGCGTCGTCGGGCGGTCGGCATAGGGTTCGGTTAGCGCCGCGGTCCACGAGCCCAACGACCCGTCGACCAGGATGCAGCCGCCGAGGCGGGGCAGGCCCAGTTCCCGCGCGGCCGTCGCCGAGGGTATTTGCGGGAAGACGAAAGTCTCGAGCGGGAGTCGGTCGCGGCACGCGAGCAGGACCGGTACGTCGTCCTCGCCGAACAGCCGTCCCCCTTCGAGCGCGCACAGCGCGACGACGCCGCGCGAGGCCGCGAGCGCCGCGGCCTCGGCGTAAGCTGTCGCCTTCGTCCCCGCGTCGACGCGGTTGTAGATTTTCGTCCGCGCCATTTCGTTCGCGCGCCCGCGTAATACGCCCGTCGGTCGGCCGTCCGCATCCAGCTCTACCCCCGGCCACGACGCTTCTACCTTTAGATGGCGGCGCGCCGCTTCGTTGATTACCAGCGAGTGAGAATCCACCCGCACGACGACTACCGGCTTTTGCGGCGAAGCGGCGTCGAGTTCCGCACCCGTGGGGAGCCGCCCCTCGGCGAGGCGCGTTTCGTCCAGGCCGCCGCAAATCGCGATTTCATCGGCGCCCCCGGCGGCCTCGCGGACGACCTCGAAAACGTCGGTCAGGCTGCGCGCGCCGCTCAGGTCCGTTTGCCGCAGGGCCAGGCCGGTCAACAGCAAGTGGACGTGGGCGTCCCACAACCCGGGCAACACCGCGGCGTCGCCGAAGTCGACAACCGGCACCCCCGCCCGCTCGAAAGCGGCGCCTCCCGCTTGGTTGCCCGTGGCCACGACGCGCCCCCGCCTCACCGCCAGAAATTCCGCGTCGGCCCCGCCCGGTGCCGTTATAATCGCTCTGGCTTTGAATATCTTATCGGCTTCCACGTCGTTCTTTCCGCCGGTCGTTGACACCCGAAAATCCGTATGGTAGCATTATAGTTGAAATAAGCTTAAAGTCAAAGTGTTATCGCCTCCCGCGGGCGTTATGAACATACTCGCCGTAGGGTCCGTAGCGCTGGATACGATCGAAGCGCCGGGCGGCCGTGTCGAGGAAGAGCTCGGCGGCTCCGTGACC
>JABAOF010008350.1_pt5 | contig 12207 bp, 8 predicted proteins | sample 7062171 | NCBI WGS metagenome assembly JABAOF01 (sample SAMN14538628, study PRJNA623070) | marine sediment metagenome | biome: marine biome [ENVO:00000428]; feature: marine pelagic biome [ENVO:01000023]; material: deep marine sediment [ENVO:00002113] | place: India: Gulf of Khambhat ... | reverse complement strand
TCCCTCCTATCAGCTATGAGCCATGAGCTATGAGCTAAAACAAACTTTTCTGCTGTTAACTTCGGGTTGTTTAAATATCCCCTGGCTAAACCTGCGCCTGCTAGACATAACTCACCGGGTATCCCTACGGGTTGTAATTGATCGTTTTTATCTAAGATATACACCCGTATATTGGATACCGGTTTGCCCAATGTAACCGACCCTTCATTACATTCTCCGGCCAAGACTTCTATGGTGGTTTCCGTGGGGCCATAGTGATTATATAATGCATATCCCTTTGCAATGATTTGATCTTTAAGGGAATCATCCAGCTTTTCCCCCCCGGAAATAACAACGCGTAAACTCTTTAAACAAGGCTTATTCACCAACAGTTCCCTTAACATCACCGGTACAAAATTAACGATTTGCACCTGGTGTTCCTCGATATATTGACGCAATTTATCAATATCGGCTCGCAGTTCACTGTCAACCACATAAAGAGTAGCTCCATGGATCAATGTACCAAAAATCTGTTCCACGGCTGGATCAAAGGTATAATCTGTCGCCTGCATGACATGGATACCGCTTTGCAACTGGTATACCTGTCCAAACCAGCTTAACACATTGACAACATTACCATGCTCTACCATAACTCCCTTAGGTCTGCCAGTAGAACCAGAGGTGTAGATGACGTAACATAGGTGAGTCGGGTGAGTAAGGTGAGTAAGGTGAGTAGGTTCCTTACTCACCCCACTTAACTCACTCAACTCACTCAACAAAATTTTTGCGCCGCTGTCGGCTAAAATATAATTAATACGCTCTTCGGGGTATTCCGGATCAATAGGTAAATAGGCGCCACCTGCTTTCAATATTCCCAATATGCCAATAATCATTTCCACAGAGCGTTCCATCATAATGCCCACAATAGAATCAGGTTGAACTCCTTTTTGCCGTAACATGTATGCCAACTGATCAGACCTTTGATTTAATTCGTTATATGTGATGGAAACATTCCCTGGGAATTTGGGATTTGTAATTTGCCCCACCAGGGCTGTATGATCCGGTGTTTTTTCTACTTGTTCTGCGAATATTTCATGGACGGTTGTATTCCGGGGATAATCTGCGGCAGTATCGTTAAAATCACCCAACAACTGCCTTTTTTCTTCTGCCGTCAGCATTTCTATATCTGCCACTTTTTTATGGGGATTCTCCAACAACTCCTCGACAATACGCAAGAAATGACCGGCTAACCTCCGCACAGCATCATCATCCAATACCGCTTTCCTGTATAGAAACTGACATTCGATTTCATTAAAAATCGTTATCCCCAGGGTCAAATCATAGTGGGTCATTTCTTTCAGCGAATAAGATTGAATGGATAAGTTGCCTTTCTCGTTTCTATCTTTGTTTTCCGGAGTCAATACCGCATCCAGGGGATAATTCTCCAATACCACAATGGAATCGAAAAGGGATTCATCATTTGTTACACCGCTGTATTCTTTTATTTTCACCAGGGACGAATGTTCATACGCTTCCCTGGTTTGCAAAGAATGGTGAATTCTATGCAGCAAGTCCCCTGAATTTTCTCCGGAAAAAACTTGTATTCTTAAAGGCACTGTGTTGATAAATAATCCCACCATTTCTTCAATGCCTTTCAATTTTAAAGACCTGCCGGATACCGTGGTGCCGAAAACCACATCATCGCTGTTATTGTACTTTTGCAGCAATATCCCCCAGGCACTGTACAACACCCCTGCCACTGTTAACCGGCGCCGCCTTACAAACCGCTCCCACCGGCTTTTAAGATCCCCGGCAAATAAAATCCCAACACTCCCGGAAGCGGATGGTGCATCAACTGCTAACTTTGTTTTTATTGAAAGCTCAAAAACTTCCACTTCCTTTAGATACTCCCGCCAAAATTTTCTCTCCTCACCCGTATCCCGGTTGCGGTACCATTTAATAAATTCCCTGAACCTGGTCTTTTGGGGAAGTAGAGGTGCCTTTCCATTTGAAAAATCATTGTAAACCGCCAAAAATTCTTGCAGGATGATGCCATTGCTCCAGCCGTCGTACAAAATATGATGATGACTGACAATCATAAGATATCTATCTTGTGCGGTTTTGCATAAGGTTACCCTGAATGGAACCTCACTCAGGTCAAATTGCTTTTGCCGGTCTTTGGTTATTATTTCTTCCAGGTAATTTTCTCTTTGATCGGCATCGATGCCGGAAAAGTCATAGTAACACCAATAAACTGGATGCTCTTTTAGAACTAACTGCGAAGGTTCTTTTATTTTCTCCCAGCGAAAAACAGTACGCAGCACCTCATTGCTTTGAACAACAAAATTCCAGGCTTTTTCAAATAGTTCATTATCGATTTCAGTGGATATATCCAGGCATAATTGTTCAAAATAGTAATCGCTGCCCGGGTCTTTCAAATAATGAAAGAGCATCCCTTCCTGCATTGGCGTCAAGGCAAGAATTTCTTCTACATTTTTTCTATCCAATTTCGTCATAATCTTTACTCCTATTTTTTCGGGGTACTTGCACTTGTAAAAGTCGACTTGAATGTTTCAACGCTGTAATGAGTGTTAACAATGTTAAGTGTTAGCTGTTAATAATTAATGTTCCTTAATTTGATTTTTTAAGTTAGTTTTTTTTTATGTTCGAATACGCTCCCGACTTCAAATCTAAATAGATATCCTTATTTTTAGTTCAAATTATTTTATATCATAATAAAAGCCACCTGTAAATATGTAAATATCTTACCTTTCTACCCATATAAAGTTTTTAATATTAATCGATTACGCGGGCATATATAAAAATGTAACCTGAAGGATATTTTCACCAATATGATCTTTTTATTGAAAAAGTAGAATATTCACCTTTATACTCTTCAGTTTCAACTTCCACGTCTTTAACGTGGGCACCACTGGGACCCTGGTGACACCATTGAATTACTTTTTCCACGTCATCTGCTTCACCTTCAAAAACTGCTTCTACATTGCCGTCGTTAGTGTTTTTTACCCAACCGGTCACATGATGTGCCAGAGCTTGTTCCTGGGTGGTGGCACGAAACCATACCCCCTGCACGAACCCTTTAATTATCACATGTTTTCTTACTTTAGCCAAACTCAGACCTCCTATTATGTCAATATCGAACTCTATAAATTAATTCTTATTCTTGTAAAAGTCAATATCCAATTACAAAAAATTACCGCACTGTAAGTGCCTTAACTGTTCCTAATCTTGTTAAGCAAACGCTTGAACTGTGCTCCGGTGGAAAGACGTTCTTCTCTATCTTTGGCCATCATTTTATCGATCAATGGTTGATACTGACTTAACTCTTGGGACAAAATAGGCACCGGTTCCTCAATGTGCTGATGGAGAACCGAAATCCAGGTTTTACCTTTATAAGGCTTTTCCCCCGTGAGCATCTCAAAAAGAACCACCCCTAATGAGTAAATATCACTTCGGCCGTCCACCTCTACAGCTTTGCACTGTTCAGGACTCATATAGTGGATAGTCCCCATAATCGAGTCACTTCCGGTTAATTGCACGGAAGAATCATATACCCGGGCAATACCGAAATCCACCAATACCGGAGTACTATCCTGTCTGAACATAATGTTTTCCGGCTTGATGTCTCTATGGCAAACCCCTCTAAGATGTGCGTAATCCAGCGCGCTCGAAATCACTTCAATAATATACAATGCAGTTCCCGAACGTATTTTATGTTGCGGTTCCAGTTTCATTCGTTCTCTTAATGATTCTTCCATATATTCCATGGCAATATAATGATAATCCCCAGCTTTTCCAGTATCAAAAATTTGAATAATATTAGAATGGGACAAACTGGCTGCAGTCTCTGCTTCCCTTTCAAAACGTGAGGCTACCACTTTATCTTTTAAAAAGAACGGGTTCAGTAATTTAATGGCTACTTTCCGTTTCAATTTTTCCTGTATGCCCAGGTAAACTTTGGCTACCCCACCTTCACCTAATAAACTTATAATTTTATAGCCTGCAATCACAGGAAATTCAGCCATATTTTGCTCCTTAATTGTGAACTTAAATTATCCCATTTTTTGAGTTGATTTTCAAGAAACTGATTTATCACAGAAATTTTATTTTTGGAGAGATCCTCTTGCCTGGGGACTTTTCCAATTACTTGCATTTATTCTGATTTTCAACTAAAATGGAATTTGAAACGTTCAAAACATTGTAAAAATATCTCAATCACTTTGTTCACCTGTGTGGGAGGCTCGATAGCCGCTGCCCTCATACACCGTGAATCAATGAGACCCAATAAACAAAGGAGGCAACTGATGTTCTTAGAGAGAAAGATGTCCATTTATAAACTATTTTCAATCCTTATGTTGGTTTTCCTTTTGGGCGATTTTAATGGAAGTATAATTGAAGCAGCAAATGTAAAAAGTAAATCAAATCCACTGGTATTGGTTTCTAAAGGTAAAGCCAAACGGATATTGAAATTTAAAAAAGAGGCATTCCAGCAAATCGACCAATTTTCAGAAGAGTTAATCCGTACAGCCCGACAGATTTGGGAATTTGCTGAGATTGCTATGGAAGAATACAAATCTTCTAAATTGTTGGCTCAATTGTTGAAGGACAATGGATTCAATGTTGAGTTTGGTGCAGGCGGTCTTCCAGTTGCGTTTGTGGCTACTTATGGTCAAGGGCGTCCTGTTATTGGAATTCTTGGGGAATTTGACGCGCTTCCGGGGTTATCTCAAAAAGCGGATTCTGTGACGCAGGAGCCGATTACCCGTGGAGAACCGGGTCATGGCTGCGGGCACAATCTGTTTGGCACAGCCAGTGCCGGAGCAGCTATTGCCATTAAAACCATCATGCAGCAGCACAAACTAAAGGGTACCATTAAATTTTTTGGCTGCCCGGCTGAAGAGACGGTTGAGGGCAAAACCTATATGGCCAGGGACGGAGTTTTTTCAGGACTGGATGTTTGTCTGGATTGGCATCCTTCCAGTAAGAACCAGGTTAGCCTGAAAACCAGCAATGCGTTGAACAGTTTTGAAGTTATTTTTTTTGGAAAGACCTCTCATGCCGCAGGGGATCCTTGGAATGGGCGCAGTGCACTGGATGCGGTTGAACTCATGAATCATGGGGTCAACTGTTTACGGGAACATGTCCCCCCCACGGTGCGAATTCATTATGTGATCCCGGAAGCGGGGAAGGCTCCCAATGTGGTGCCGGATTATGCCAAAGTGTGGTACTATGTACGGGGCAAAGATCGACAGGAAGTGGAAGAGGTCTACGCACGAGTACTAAAAATTACCGAAGGTGCGGTCCTGATGACCGAAACCAGTCACCGGATTCATGTGATAACCGGTGTTTACAACTACTTAAAAAACAAAGTGGTGGCAACAGTGCTGCATCACAATCTCCAGTTGGTGGGACTGCCCTCATTTACTCCGGAAGAACAAGAATTTGCCCGTCAATTGCAGCGTAACTTTGGCAAAAAAGAAGAGGGAATGAGTACGGTTATTGAACCTTTTTCAGAGCCGAAAGAGTACATTGGAGGCGGCTCCACAGACGCTGCCGACGTAAGCTGGCTGGTGCCCACTGCCTCATTTAATGTGGCCTGTTGGCCCCTTCATACCCCGGGTCACAGTTGGGGTGTGGTCTCCTGCTCCGGTTCCCCTGTGGGATTCAAAGGCATGGTAACCGCAGCAAAAGTTTTCTCCGGGGCTGCCATCGACTTCTTATTAAACCCCAAACTAATCCAAGAGGCTCAAAAGGAGTTCAAGGAAAAAACAAAAGATTTTGTTTATAAATGTGCCATCCCTGAAAATCAAAAACCCCGTATAGGAGATAAAAGATAAAAAAGAAAAGGGCCGGAATGCGGCCGGAATACCAAAATCTCCAAAATTTCCATCATAGGTCTTGAAATATTTTCCCGGTTGTGGTAGGGTGGTAGAGTAACATTTAAAAAAAACATACTAAGAATAGGGAATAGTTGAATACAGGAGGGACAAAATGAAACTATTTCGGATGTTTCGGATAATATTAGCGGTTTTATCACTATTAATCCTCATGCCCTTTTGCAATCAGTTTAAGGGGGATGGCAGTGACAACACTGAGATTGCAAAGGCATCGCGTCATCTTGAGTATTTGATTCCCCTGTTAACATTCAAAGGGAGACCGGAAAACCTGGACATGGAGAACAAGGTGACGGTGCTGGTGAATCATGGTTATGTGGTGGGTTATTCGGCCAAGCATAAGCAGCCGCTGTGGTCGGCTTACCGGGTGAGTTCCAGCGATGTCGTACTGCTGAATGCAAGGGAAGAAGATAAATATTCTGAAGACAAAACCGTCAGACGGGTGGTAACGTTTGACCGGTCCCCGAGTTTTTATAAGGACCTTCGTTTACCGAAAAAGGCGCGGTCGTACTCTTCAGATTATACCAAATCCGGCTATGACCGGGGGCATATGACTCCGAACTTTGCGATCAATTCGCAGTATGGTAAGTTGCCTCAACTAGAAACCTTTTTAATGTCCAACATTTGTCCTCAGACCCCCAACTTGAACCGGGGGCCATGGATGAGGTTAGAGGGCATGATTTATAAATATTATGCCCCTTTAAGAGAACAGGTGTGGGTGATTGCAGGGCCGATTTTTGCTGAGTCCGGTAAAAAACTGAAAAATGATGTAGATATTCCTGTTCCCGCTGAATGCTATATGATTATTGCGGATCATTATTATCAAAGGGGAGCAGGTCTCAAAGCCAACATCATGGCGTTCAAGATGCCGCAGACCATCGAGCGAAAAGCCAAAGTTACAGAAGAGTATTTATTTTCGGTGGATGATATTGAGAAATTGACCGGTCTTAATTTTTTCCCGCAGTTTACAGCGCAGGAAGAAGAGGAGTACGAGAGAAAAAAGGCAGCGAAATTGTGGAAAACAAAATAATAGACTCTATCTATGATATTGCTGTTAATGAGCAATTTACCACAGGGATATTACTTAAACCTTTTTCCCGGGTCTGGAGAATTAGGCAAGAAACCGGTTATCTACTGAACCTTCCCATTAATTCCGTTTTAGCCAGGATGTGATTCTCCATGGCCTTCATGATCTCTCTCTTTGCAGCACCTGGTTTCAGGTCCAGGGCAATATCCAACGCATAGAACTTAAAAAAGTATCGATGGGTTCCTCCCGGTGGACAGGGGCCACCGTAATCATTCCTTCCCCAACTGTTCCTCCCATGCCGGGCACCATAAGAAAGTTCCGGTTGGGAGGGAATCCCTTCCGGGAGTTCGGAAACAGAAGCAGGAATATTAAACAGCAGCCAGTGATCCCAGGTGCCCACCGGCGCATCCGGATCATCACAGATCAGGACAAAACTTTTGGTTCCGGCAGGCGCATTTACCCATATTAGCGGAGGGGAAATATCCTGCCCCTTACAACTATATTTGTCGGGAATCTTGCCTTCATGTTGGAAGGCTGAACTGGTTAGTTCCATTGGACTCCTCCTTTCATTTGATTTTATGCCATATACGTTTGGTGCAACCACCAAAAAACACAGCAGAATTGAAATCATCTTTACAACCATTCTCATTTCTCCAGGAGCTAGTATACACCAAAAAGCATATTTTTTGCAAGCATTGGTTGCTCCTTGACTTTAATTATAAATGGGTTATAATAGCGTTTAACCAATGAAAGGAGATTGCTAATGATTAACCCACATGGTTCAGACCAATTGAAGCCATTGTATGTGATGGATGATACGGAGCGTAATGAATTGTTAAAGGAGGCTGAAACCCTTCCGTCTGTTATTGTCAGTTCGGCGGCAGCGGCCAATGCGGTCATGCTGGGAAGCGGTTACTTTACTCCCCTTAGCGGGTATATGAACCTGTCAGACTCCCTTGGTGCGGCTGAAAAAATGGTTACCACTGACGGCCTTTTCTGGCCTGTGCCTATCGTTAACTTACTGAAAGATGTCTCTGCCATTTCCAGTGCCAAACGGATTGCTTTGCGGGACCCCAATGTGGAATGGTACCCGATACTGGCTGTTCAGGATGTAGAAATTATCGAAGAAGTTTCCCACCATCAGATTCAGTTAATGGTTGAAAAGGTTTTCCGCACCACGGATCCCGCTCACCCCGGTGTGGCTGCCTTTACCTCTATGGGTAATTACCTGGTTTCCGGGCCGATAAAGGTATTAAATTTTTCTTATTTTGAAAGGGATTTCCCGGAGACTTTCCGTACAGCTTACCAGATTCGGGAAGAGATTTCAAAAATGGGTTGGGAAAAGGTGGTGGCCTTCCAGACCCGGAATCCCATGCACCGGGCCCATGAAGAGTTATGCAAGATGGCAAAGGAAGGTACCGGTGCCGATGGTATCCTGATTCATATGCTGCTGGGAAAATTGAAAAAAGGTGATATCCCGGCAGACGTACGGGATGCAGCCATCCGCAAGATGGTGGAGCTTTATTTCCCCCCCAATACTGTATTGATTACCGGTTATGGTTTTGACATGCTCTATGCGGGTCCCAGGGAAGCGGTGCTGCATGCGATATTCCGCCAGAACAGCGGCTGTACCCATTTAATTGTCGGGCGTGACCATGCCGGAGTGGGCAGTTATTATGGTCCATTTGATGCCCAGGCTATCTTTGAAGAGGAAGTTCCTGAAGGTGCCCTGGAAATTGATATTTTCAAGGCAGACCATACCGCCTGGTCCAAAAAATTGAATAAAGTAGTGATGATGAGCCGGGTAGAAAATCACAGCAAAGATGATTTCATATTCCTGTCCGGCACCAAAGTGCGGGAGATGCTGTCCAATGGTGAACCATTACCGGAAGAGTTTTCCCGTCCTGAAGTGGCGGAAATTTTAGGAAACTATTACAGGTCTGAGGCCAATACATAAACTGAGTAAGTGGAAGAGGACAAGCAAAGAAACCAAAGGAGTGTATAAATATATATGAAATTGAAAAAACTTACCAGTCGCTCTTTCTTTTTCTTCTTTTTTCTATTCATGATGTGGCTTTTAACGGCTGAGGATAAACCTGCTGAGATCAATGGCAGCATCCATGTGAATGGCAGTCTTCGGTTTTCCCTAACGGTTATCCAATCAGAAACCAATGGTATTGGTCAAAAAATCACCCGGTATTTTGATAAAACCGGGCAACTGAGATTGGAAGAAAAAGAAATATTTCACACCGATTCTCTTGATTTAATCCGTTTCAATTTGAAGGATTTTAAATCCGGGCGTGAGGAAGAATTTTTTAAACAGCAGGATCAAATCGTGGTTCGATATAAAAAGGATTCCCAAACCTCTTTTAAAGAAAAAATTAGAGATCAATATCGTCATTTACTACGCGGTTCCATGATTGTTCTCTATATTAAAAAGAACTTTAAACAACTAGAGAATAATAAGAAAGTATCTCTCAAGCTCCTGGTGCCCAAATATTTAAGGGCCTATGGTTTTCTATTGAAAAAAATCAACGAGACCCGTATTGACGGTCAAAACTGTTATGTGATTAAAATGTATCCGTTTTCGTGGTTTCTACGGGGATTTGTCAAACCCACTTATTTTTATATTGAAACGGATTCTCCGCATCAGCTTCGCAAATATGAAGGTATTATCACTCCCAAAGCCGATAATGGGAAGAGTTTTCGGGGGATTGTTACGTTTACGTTTAAAAGGTAATGCGGTGTGAGTAAATTAACCCGCAGCCTGTTCTGAAGCAACAACTTTTTATTATCTTGATTTTTTTTCCCTGGTTTTATAGAATCCTATTCATAAAAATTTTTGATTTTAAAGGATAGTGAAAATGAATATTAAAAGGGCATTTAATTGGAAAAGATACCCTGAAGCATGGCAGTGGGTGACGGCTCAATTAGATAATTTCAGCCAGGCAAACCAGGATATTGCCATGATGTCGGACCAATTAAGAGTAAAAGTCGGTGCACGGTTGATTGATTTCGTGGACTACCTGGCGGTGGATGATTTCGGCAGCTTGGCCTCACAGCTTGAAGGTTATGGGTACGAATACAACGATAATGATAATGTTTGGAAGCATCCCGGCGCTATTTTGCCGTGGGTTGTTATACAGGCACGTTCGAATATCTGTGCTCCTGTCGAGGTTGCATTAAAGGTAGACAGCATCGCCCAATTTTTAATGGTACAAGGATTGGATTTACCCATTGAAGGTTCTCCTTACAGTGGATTCCGAAGATGTGAAGTTTCTACCTTGAATGGGATTAGTTTATGGGTGGTGGAACGTCGTACCTCCAGGGGTGTAGAACCGGTAACCGAAAATTCAGATTATCTTAATATATACTTTAAAACCCTTGAAAAGTGGCAGACTCGTTCCAGGGGAACGGAGGACAGCGCTGCAACTGTGGAACAGATGTTGGACCTGGCAAAAAAACAGGTAGAGACCGCAGGCGCAGACCTGGCGGCATACCTCTTTTTTGAAGCAGAACGCCGCTTCTGGCAATCCAGGAACCGTGCGGCAGGAATACAGAAAAAAAACCTGGACGCTGTAGGGATGGGATGGGCAAACCATGATCATCACACCTATCGCAGTTCCAGGGAGCATTTTCAAAAATTGGTAGAGTTTTTTCAAATCCTGGGTTTCCATCCCCGGGAGAAATTCTATGCCGGTAAAGAAGCCGGTTGGGGCGCTCAAGTAGTGGAAAATCCAATTATCAATGTAACCCTGTTCCTGGATGTGGACCTCTCAGCAGATGAATTGGACATCGATTTTGTACAGGAAGGTTTACCCATCAGGGATACTCTTGGTACAGTTGGTCTGTGGTGTGCGCTTCATGGTGATTCGCTGCTGCAAGCCGGTCTTCATCATTTGGCAGTCCGGTCCAATTTTGACCGCTTGACTGAAATTCTTAAAAACGAACAGGTTAAAATGATGAATCCTTTCAGCACATTTCCTTACCTTAAACAGGCTTTTACCTATGGAGAACCGTGGCCGGTAAAGGAGAAACGGGTGCAAAGACTGCTGAAAGATGGATTTATTACTGCTGAATCAGCGGAGCAATTTATCCAAAAAGGTGCGTTAGGCAGTCACATGGAAAATATTCAGCGATCCAGCGGTTACAAAGGATTCAGCCAGAAAGAGGTTTCGGCGATTATCCAGGAGACCGATCCCCAGCAATATAGTCTTGATTAATAAAAGGAGGAAATGATGAATAAAAAAATGCTTAATATAGATATAACTAAGCTTTTCAAAATGCTTGGTATTGCTGAAACCAATGACGGTGCGTTTAACGGTCAATGGTTGAAAACCGGGGGCAAACCCATTGAGTCGGTCACGCCTATTAATGGCAGTGTACTGGCTGCGGTTAACGCGGCTGAGGCAGAGGATTATGAGAAGGTAATGTCATCAGCGCAGGAAGCGTTTAAAACCTGGCGCATGGTACCTGCTCCTAAACGGGGAGACGTAATCCAAAGCCTGGGGAATGAACTGCGAAAACACAAAGATAATCTAGGTACACTGGTTTCGCTGGAAATGGGTAAGATCAAAGTAGAGGGTGATGGTGAAGTCCAGGAAATGATTGACATCTGTGATTTTGCAGTGGGCCTGTCGCGGCAGTTGTATGGGAAAACCATGCACAGTGAACGGCTGCAGAACCGGATGTATGAGCAATGGCATCCATTGGGTATCCTGGGATTAATCACATCGTTTAATTTTCCCACTGCGGTGTGGGCCTGGAATTTTGCGGTGGGCAGTGTTTGCGGAGATGTGACTATATGGAAGCCGTCTTCTCAGGTGCCTTTATGTGCCATTGCCACCACCAGGATCGTCCATAAGGTTTTGAAGGAACACGGGTATCCTGGTGCGGTGGCATCGCTGTTGATTGGCAGTGGCAGTGTGATTGGTGAGCGGATGATTGCGGATCGGCGTATTCCCTTGATTTCTGCCACTGGTTCCACGCGGATGGGGAAACGTATCGGTGAAGTGGTGGGCAGCCGTTTGGGACGTACCATACTGGAATTGGGAGGCAATAATGCAGTGATTATCAGTCACCGCTCCAATCTCCAAATGGCGCTGCAGGCCACGCTGTTTGGTGCAGTGGGTACGGCCGGGCAGCGCTGTACCAGCACCCGCCGGCTGATTATCCACGAAAATGTCTATGATACGTTTGTCAATTGCCTCATCGACGCATACAAACAGGTTCGCATCGGAAATCCCCTGGATGCCAATGTTCTTATGGGACCGCTGATCGACCCCT
>JABAOF010004031.1_pt2 | contig 12218 bp, 9 predicted proteins | sample 7062171 | NCBI WGS metagenome assembly JABAOF01 (sample SAMN14538628, study PRJNA623070) | marine sediment metagenome | biome: marine biome [ENVO:00000428]; feature: marine pelagic biome [ENVO:01000023]; material: deep marine sediment [ENVO:00002113] | place: India: Gulf of Khambhat ... | reverse complement strand
AGCAAGGGCATGACGATTATCGAAACGACCGCAATGATTATTCCCGGAAAGGAGGGGTCAGGAATTTCTCTGACAATCAATTTTTTCAAAGACTGGAACAGGACATACAAGCCGAGAATGAAAAAGGTCAAAGCCACGAATTTCATGGCTTTTTTTTCGATCTGTTCTTCTTTCTCAGGCGATATTTTTCCATGCTGCCTCAATCGCCAGATCAGGACGAAACCCGATAAAGACTCAACGACGCTGTCAAGTCCGAATCCGACCAGGGCAATGCTTTTGGCCATTGTGCCGAATACAATGGAGACAGCCGCTTCAGCGATGTTGTACGCCACAGTAAAATATTCCAGCCAGAGTCCTTTCTTGTATAATCGTTCCATATCTGTATCCGGTATTATATGATTCTACCGGACACAATCAAGCTTTACCATACAAACAAAACCTCCAAAACCTCGTCTCCCCACGGCGTTTTTACAAAAACTCTTCTTGAAAAGAATATTTCATTTAAAACGATAAATTAAGACATCAGATCAAAAAGCTGGATAATTTTGCGACAGATGTCCTCTTTTTAAAACTCAAATGCCCCTTTTAAGCATCCCTTCTCTGACTAAATCTTTGGCATAAAATTTGCATATTGCTTCAATGAAAGAGTACAATTACTCTCAGAATAAGCAAAAGCTAGGCAAGAGACAGATACAGTACCACCGAGATGGGTAAAAACCAAAAAAAACGTCAGAAAATACTTCCTTGCCTCCTTCTGGCTGGGCTATTCGCCCTCTCTCCAGAACTGATTCACAGCCATCATTCACAGCCTGAACTCTACAATGATGTTGATTTGGAAATAATCCTGAAAAAATGCGCCGAATACTGTCAAAAATTAGCTAATTCTTCTCTTTACTTCGTGTGTAATGAAAAAGTAAAGGAAGAGATGTTCAGGCCTCCTCCAGTTTATGTTGTCAGTGGTCGGATCTCCTACATGACTGCTCCGGTCGGTCGCCTAACCAAAAAAAACGTTTATGTTTATGATTACCAGTTGATCCGGAAAAACTTCGAAATCAATGAAAAAAGAATCCTCATCGAGGAAAACGGGAAGAAAAAAAACGAGAAAGATGCTCGATTAAAAACACGGATATTCTCCCATTCAAACATAATTTTCGGACCTGTTGGACTCCTCAGCGAATTCTGGCAGGAGTATTACGACTATAAAATCATCGAGAGAAAAAAATTCAAAAGAAATAAAGTGATAATCATAGAGGCCACTCCCATTCCCCACATGAAAACCAATAATCTATACGGCAGAATCTGGGTCAGAGAAGATGATTTCAGCATTGTGAAGATTGAATGGGAACAGGAATCAATCCAAAACTATGAACTCATAGAAGAGTTGGCTAAAAAGCTCAACGCAAAACCGGAGCTTGAATTCCTTGCTGAATATGCTTTTGAAAAGAACGGAATCCGATTTCCCAGTAAGTGCACAATCACTGAGGCGTACCAACGAAAAAGGGAAGGAAGGTTCACACGGTCCAAAACAACCATAACTTATAAAGACTATAAATTCTTTACGGTCGAGACAGAGGTGAAGTACGACAAAAGACTCAACCCAAAATAAACACATGAAGGAGATGGCACCTTGAAAAAGCTCATTCTAGTTATTTTAACCGCGGGTATGTCTCTGGCCGTCCTCGCCCAGCAAATCTCTCATGAGACCCTTGTGATAAACATAGAAGTCCCTGTCAGGGTGTTCAAAAGCGGCCAATTTGTCGATGACTTAACCATTAATGATTTTATAATCTACGAAGATGGAAAGCCCCAACAGATCGAAGCGGTCTATCTGGTCAAAAAAACAGATATCCAGAGAGAGGAAGCGGAGATGAAAAAAGATGAAGCGCGGAAAAAATTTACTCCCGATGTTTCGAGACACTTTATCCTGCTGTTCGAGATAATGGAATATCTTCCAAAAATTGATGAGGCGCTGAATTATTTTTTTGAACATGTCCTCTCTCCCGGAGACACTTTGATAGTCGTCACACCGATGAAGTCATATAATTTTAAGAAGGAAGCGTTGGCTGTCCTATCCCTTGAAAAAATTGTCGAACGATTAAAAGAAATCATCCGCAGAGATATCAATCTGGGAAGTGGCGAATACAAAAGTCTTATCAGGGATTATGAAAGTCTTTATCGTTCTGAATTTGAAGGGAATAGAAAACTCTTCTTGATGATGGAAAAGATAAGGGAATTGAAAAACCTGAGATATGTACCAGAGAAAAATGTCAGGTATTTTGCCGATTTCCTCAAAAGTATGACAGGTCAGAAATTCGCATTCTTTTTCTACCAGAAAGAATTGCTTCCCTACCCGAATATACCGTTTGAATCCCGGGAATATTTGGATCTGCAAAGCGAAATAGCAAGCTTTATGTCTTTTGATGTTAAAAAAATCAAGCACGCCTTTTCCGATTCCTCGATTTCTCTGCATTTTTTATACGTCACCAAGACACAGATGATTCAAGGGGATGTCGAGAACATGGGCCCGACAGGAGGGGACTTACAAGACATGTCCATTGATATATTCAACACATTCAACGAAATCGCAAAGGCCACAGGAGGATTATCCGAGAGTTCCACAAACGTCGCCTCGCTGCTGAAAAAAGCCGCGGATGCCTCTGAAAACTATTATCTTCTGTATTATTCTCCTAAAGATTACAAGAAGGACGGCAAGTTTAAAAAAATAGAAGTCAAAGTCAAAAATAAAAATTATAGGATCACACACCGCGCTGGATATCTTGCGAATTAAGTCAGTTTTGGATTGTCAATCGGCAGCAGGAGTAATAAGCAGCATTATGTGAATAGTTGATTATTATAACTACAGATTCATCCTTTGCAGTAAATAGGTTAGAGATGAATCAGGAGGGAATGAAGTGAAAAATAAAATCTTTTTTCTTATTCTTTTTCTCGCCCTTGCCATTCAGCCAAATCTCCATGAATTAAAACCAGAATCGACCCAAACACAAAAAAGCCAAAAAGCATTCCAGTATGAAGTGACCGTGGTCCTGAAATTGGTTCAGGTGTTCGTGACGGACAAGGAAGGAAATCCGATCATAGATTTAACCAAAGACGATTTCATCCTGTATGATAACGGCAAGCTTCAAAAAATCACTGACTTTGAAAAACATTTTCTTTCCTGGCCTAAAAAACCTGTCCCGCCCGAAAAAAAGGTCGAAGAAGTCATAGAAGAAACACAACTTCCTCCCTCTCAGGAAATTCAAACCCGGATGAACCGAAAATTCATCCTTCTTCTGGATATCGACAGAAACAGCGTGCGTGGAGTCACTAAATCCAAGAATGCCGCTTTACACTTTATTGATTCTCAGGTTCAGCCGGATGATGAAGTGGGAGTTTTTTCCTACTCGCACATGACCGGATTGGTCGTTCATGAATATCTAACGATTGATCACGAAAAAGTCAGAGGCGCCATCAAAAGGTTGAAGGGAATGCCGGGAACAGAAGGCGGATTCAGCATGGTTGAAGGGACTCCCCGTTTCGAATCCCAACCTGAAAGCTCGATAACTCAACAATTCGCTCGAAGCGGTTCCCCCACTGATATCATGGAGAGGACGACTATTTTTATTAACAATATTAAGGATCTTGCTAAAATGCTCCGTTATATCCCGGGATACAAGAACATCATCTTCTTCTCGGGGGGAATACCGGACTCTCTTTTGTTTTCACCAGAACAAACAATACGTGAGAACTATGAAGATATGGGTAAAGAATTGGCAACAGCCAGCAGCCCTGTGTACACAGTCAACACTCTTGGCCCTGGGCACGTCCAATCTCTTGGCATGTTGTCGGATATTTCCGGGGGGAAATATCTGCACGTCGTTGACTATTATGATAAAGTAGCCACGCAGATTCAAAACGTCACCAGCAACTATTATGTCCTGGGCTATTACATCGATGAGGCATGGGACGGAAAATTTCATGAGATCAAAGTCGATGTCAAACGCAAAGGAAGCGAGGTCCAGGCTCAGAGTGGATACTTCAATCCAAAACCTTTTACTGAGCTGTCCGAATTCGAGAGAGATGTCCATCTCATCGAGCTGGCATTGAGTGAAAATCCTTATCTCCAGGATCCCTACCCTCTCAACAACATCGCTCTCCCTTGCTCTGAAAAAAAAGATACCAATTGTGTCCTTCTCTCTGAAATCCCATTAGCCGAGATTGAAGAAATCATAACCGGAAAAACTGAGCACGCCCACTTTATATTAGATAACGAAAACAATGTGGTTTTTTCCTCCAGAGGAGATATCGATTTTTCCCCGTTCTCTCAAGAGAGGGTATACAGTTATGCCATTCTCTCTCTCCCTCCTGGAGAGTATGAATGCCGAACGATCATCAGAAACCTTCAGACAGGAAAAGTCGCGGTGGCGTCTTCCTCGGTTGAAATCCCTGAACGATTTAGAACTGGAATTAAGTTGTATCCCCCTCTCTTTCTCATTCCCGAGAGAGAGTCAACTTACTTGCGGCTGATAAAAGATCGCAAAAAAGAACCTCTCTCGATAAACGACATCTATCCTCTTCTTTCCAACCAACATTCCCCGCTTGTCAATGAGATAGACAAAGATGTGTCAAAACTCCTGGCTGTTGTGCGCTGTGCTGTTGCGGATATCCAAAAGCCCGAGGTCAATGTTAAGGCTTATCTTGTCGAGAAAGAATCAGGGAAAACGACTGAGTTGCCCCTTTCCATCCTGACTTCTGAAAGAGAAGAAAAAACGGATATTCTTCTACTCGAAATTCAATTGCCGGAATGGAAGCCTGGCGAGTACGCGATAGATATGATTGCAGAGGAAGCGAGCTCCAAACAGAGATCTCAGACAAAAACCATCTTTAGAGTGAAGTAAACCTGATTCAATAAAAGTGCACTAATGATTGGATTTTCTGATTGGCTTATCTGTCAGAGAGAGTTTTCATAAACTTGACGATCAGGTCCTCTTCTTCCGGCGTTAAGCCCAGATCGCCCAACTCCTCCGTGTTGACATTCTCCTTAATTTCAGGGGGAGGCCAGTTTTCTTCAGCCTTATCTCTCGAGTTGTAAAAGTGCGTAATATCCTTGAGAGTCTTGAAGAATCCGTTATGGGCAAAGGCCTTGACAAAACCTTCGTCAGGTCTTAAATCTACGTTACGCAAAGTAGGAACTTTTTGCTTGCCAATGTTTTCAGCGGCATATTGGGCAAATTCTGTCGTTGTTGCCAGGAACTCACCCAGTCCCTTGTCCATCCATTCCTTCCCATCCTTGTTCCACTCCGAAGACATCGAATAAAAGGGATTTTCCGGATTCTTGGGCACACCGAGGTTGTCATATGTGAAGTCAGTGAACAGAGGAGGCTTGCCATTGACCGATGCCATCACATGACACTCCGCACATTTGCCTTTGGTGTTGAATAGCATAAGGCCTTCTACCTCATCATCGTCCAGGCCCTGATTTTTGTAATCTTGCCAGTTGGACTCATCGATTGCTTCCACATCCAGACCTGCCGCTTTGGCATTCCGCCAGAAATCATCGAACTTGGAACTGAAGGGATTAACCTCCGAGGTACGTTCGAAGGCCGCTATAGACCGCGCAATCCGTTCGTAAGCTCCATCTATGTCTTCCCCATCCAAAGAGCCTTGGCCCCAGACCTCTTCAAAGAGGTCTGCATAGTCCGCATCCTGGACCTTGAGGATGACTGTTTTTTTATCGGGATTGTTCATTTCAAGAGGGTTGAGGAACGGTCCCATTGCCTGTTCGGCCAGCGGGTCGCCCAATTCAAATCCCGCGGCTCTGCCGTCCCAGAACATACCTCCAACAAACGTCCCTTCCTCATCCCGATGCAAAACAGGACTGTCTCCAGCATAAGCGGCTGTGGGAGGCTTGCGGTTCCCGAAGCGGCCCTGGACTATCCCCTCATAGATGGACACGGTATTGTTCACATCTGAATCAGGGCCTGTCCACCCGACCAGAGGGCTATGACAAGATGCACAGGACTGTCCGGGTGGAGTGGACAAGTTGGCATCAAAAAACAGCTTTTTTCCCAACTCTTCCATTGGAGTTAGCTCCTCTATCTCCTCTTTCTTTTTACACGTGACAAGAATAGCCATTGAAAGGACAATTGCCCAAGCAATCATTTTCTTTATTTTTATCATTTTTTCCTCTCCTTATCTTCTTAATAAAAAATTTACCAGAAAAAAATCTATTACCTTTTAAAGTGAAGGAAGGATTGTACTCCTCTGTAAACTATCTGTAAATCCCATCCGGCATTCTTGGCTCTGTCCTGCCAGATTGTCTCGAAAATTTGACGGTAATCTTCGAAGGGAATCTGTTGTTTGAGATGAGTCGCCCTGTAAATCTGGAAAAAAAGCGGATTGACCTTGACAACGGCCTCGTTATCCTCCAGTTTCTCAAGAACGACATCATTCCCTCTTAAATTGGCCTGTTCCCAGCAGACATAGAGTATGAAAGCTCGCGAGGGCAGGACAAACGGAATCCAAGCTTTCGCAGCCATAAAATACCCGGCTCCATCCCCGACAATGCGCAAAGCAGATTCTTTCCCTTCCTTCTTGGATAGATCATTGTACAGCCAGACTATCTTGGACCAATAGATTTCTTGACGGGCCCATGCCTTCTGACTCTCTGAGATATCCGGGAATTCAGAGGCAGGGAGGGAAGGTATCTTATCCAGGCGGATAAAAATGGATTCAATATGCCGGAGGTGCCACTTTCCATCCTCAATCAAGAAAGTAAAACAATAGTCTATCCTCTCTCCAAATTTTCCTTTAATCGGAATCAAGAAATTCACAATGTTGTTGTAGCGGACTACTTCCGGTTCAACCTCCCATTCCTCCCATATGGCTCCTCTTCTAAAGGTATCAAGAACCTCCATCAGAGATTCTTTCGTAACAAACCGGTGTGGACGAATATGGTCCAGAGTGATTTTATTGTCTTTCATCAGCCTGACAAATTCTTTCCATATCTTGATTTCCTCTTGTCCGTATGAGAAATGAGATGAATAAAAAACCAATAAAAGGATTGCAACCCAAAGAAAGATCAATCGTTTCATCGTATCCCCTCCTTTTACAACGTCAAAATAACTGGTGTCGAGCCATTTCAGAATCGATGCTCACACAATGCGAGTAAATCCTGAATCTTCTTGTTCAGAGAAGGCATACGCAAAATCTCTGCCATCTCCGCTCGTGAACAATCCAGGATAAATGAATCATATCCAAAATATCTCCAGTAATCAATTCTCTGCCCAAAGAGGACTGTCCACCCGTGTGAAAACATGGAAAATTGAAGGATTGTCCTAAGGTTGGAGAAAACTACTGAGATTTGAGAGCGGTGAGTCGCTTCCTTGCATCGATAATTTCGGTGATAGACGGGTCGGCTTCGCTCCATATGCTGAGAAACTTCTCATAATGCTCTATAGCTTCATCTTGCATTCTTTTTTGTTCGTAAATCTTGCCCAGCATGTATAGACTCTTGGCGAATATGTCACCATACAAAAGCCTCCCTGTCGACAAGGAAACGATTCGTTCATGCTCCTTTTGCGCCCCATCGAAATCTTCTGACTCGAAATAGGCTAAAGCCAAAGGTTCGATAAAAAGTGCCTGCCCATATCCTGGATCCAATTGAGATGGAAGCAGTGCCACAGCCTGTTTGAAATACTGGATGGCCATTTGGAAATTTTTTCTTTTCAGCTCAATCATGCCTATCAGATTCAAGTAGTACCTTTCTGCTTTCTCGTGCAAACCACCATCTATAAGTTCTTTAAGCGCATCGGCCGCACCCATTGCTTCATCCAACGATTCCATCTCGAGAAAAATTCGCCCTTTTAGATAAACAGCTTCTCTTTGTCTGCTCAAAATACCGGCTTCAGAGGAAATATTTAATCCTACTTCACATTCTCGCAAAGCCTCCTCAAAATTTTTGGATCTGAGATACAAATAAGCCAAATTCAGATGAAATCCGGATTTCCAATCCGGTTCCCCGAGCAATTCGCCTAATTCAATCCCCAGAAGAGCCTGCTCCTTTGCTTTATCATACAATCCCTGCAACAGATATAAGGCACTGAGCCTATTAATGCCCTGTTGATGCGCGACCGGTTCCTCTATCTCCAGCAATTTCTGGTATTCTTTTTCCGCATTGACCAAATCCTCTCTGTATTGAAAGATATCGCCCCTTAATAAAAAGCTGCGATAATGATTCGGGTCAAGAGTAAAAACCTTTTCACCCTCAGCTTGTGCCGAATCATATTCTCCTTGATGGATATAAGAATTGGCCAAATTGAAACGAATATTCACGTTATCAGAAATATCTCTCAAATAGGTTTCAAGGATTTCCTTTGCCTTATCGTATAAACCTTTTGCAGCATAACATGATGAAATATTCACATAGGTAAAAACCGATTCATCTCTGTTTCGGATATTTAGACTAAAAAACGGAAGGGCTCTATCCCATTCTTCTAACAACATATACAAAGCCCCTAAATTGTTATTGCCCGCAGAATCGTCTGGATAAAGCTTCAGGAGTTCTTCATACGTTTCGAGCGCTTTATCGTAGGTGGCTTCTGATTGAAAGTAGTAGTTTCCATGAATATAATAGCGTTCTCTCTCTGAGACCTTATCGCTCAATTCAAACGCTTTCTGGTAGCGCTGCATCGCCTCTGTCCGATAACCAATGTTGGCATAAGCAACAGCCATGTTCCTGTACGCCATGGCGAACTCCGGGTCGATAGCGACTGCCGTTTCCATGAGAGGGATGCACTTGAGAGAGTCTCCCTGCGTAAGATAATCCATCCCCTCTCTATAGTATCTGTATGCTTCAGTGGAGCTGGTGGTGATCGTTTCCACTTCCCTGTCGATATCACTGGCAATCTCCGTCGTAGAAAGCTGGAAACTCTCCTTTATCTTCGTTGTCAACTCATCCACCATGGAGAACAGGCTCTCTTCTCCGACCCCCTCCACCATTTCCGAACCGATGAGCTCACCAGTATTAGCGTCCTGGAGCAGGGCATTTATTCTCAGGGTTTCCCCGGCCATGGCCAGCTTCCCCACCAAGACATACTGCACACCGCCCCGGGCAGAGACTTGTTCAAGAACTCTCGAGGAATAACTCTCCGCCCACTGAAGGCCCATCTCTTCGAGAATATTGAACAGCCTCTCTCCGCTGAGCACCTTTAAGTACTTGGATTGCGATAAATCAGCGATCAATAAATCTGAAAGCGCTTTTCTCCAATGGTCGAATCTGTTATCCCCGGTATTGTTCTCGAAATACATGACAGCCAGTGAAGGCTTGTCCTCAGGGAAAGGGGTGACTCTCCCCCTGGGAAGAAAACGCCAGATGACGACGATGAGAATAACTATGGAGACAACAGCAATGATAGGGATGAGCAACTTCCTTGGAGTAAATTTCACAGTTATTTCTCTTCGGGTGATCGGTTTCCTCAGGGGAATGATTCTCTCAGTGGTGGGCAGCTCCTTTTCTATCCTCTTGAGTTCAGAAATGAGTTCCTCGGCCCTCTGAAACCTATTTTCCCTTTTCTTCTCCATGCACTTCAAGATCACACGGCTGAGAGCCTCAGGGATCTGAGCATTCAGTTCTCTCGGGTCAGAAGGCAGTTCGCTCTTGTGCTTCATGGCCACGCTTAAGGGGGTTTCTCCCTCAAAAGGCACTCTCCCGGTCACCATCTCAAACAGGATCGTTCCCAATGAATAAACATCCGTGCGCTGGTCAACTTCTTTCATCTCTGCCTGCTCAGGAGACATGTATTCCGGCGTTCCGATGATTATCCCTGTCCCTGTTAATCCCTTCTTCTTCAGTGAGCGGGCGATCCCGAAATCCATAATTCGCACGTTCCCCTCTTTATCGACCATGATATTCTGGGGCTTGAGGTCACGGTGAACAACTCCTAAGCGGTGCGCTTCCAGCAGTCCTTCGCATATCTGCTTGGCCACAGAGATAGATTTCCCTATGCTTAAATGGCCCACTCTGATGATCGTGTTCTTTAAATCCTCGCCAGACACGTATTCCATGGTGATGTACTGCGTTCCTTTCTCTTCATTCAGGTCATACATCCGACAGACGTTCTTGTGGGATATCTTGCGGGCAATTTTCAATTCATTCCGGAACCGCTCGATCGTTTTAAGGTCAGATGAAACTTCGGGGTTGAGAAGTTTCAAAGCCACTTCTTCGTCTATTTTTTTATCGAACACTCTGTAGACAACACCCATGCCTCCTTTTCCTAGTTCTTCCATAACTTCGAACCTTCCAGCGAACGTGCTTCCTCGGGTGAGTTCTCCAAAAGGCATCTCGAGCGTTTTTGTATGGGAATCAACGATTTTTTCAGAGGAAAGAAGCGGCGATCCACACTTCCTGCAAAAACTGCTGTCAGCGGGATTTTCGGAGCGGCATTTTGGACACTTCATATTCGTCTATTCTTTCATTATTTAAAAACAGAGTAACAAGTCGAAGTTAAAGAGTCAAATTTACATGACAGTAATAAGCACCTAAAATATTTTCACCCCTAAGGGTGAGAAAAGGAGTGAAAAATCATCTCCTAATTCACCCTTTAAGGGTATTGAAGAAGAAAAGGATTTGTATCATCATTATATTCAATAAGCTAATGAATTCGTGAAGGAGACTGAAAGGTCTCTGAACAGATAAATGCAGAATACCCCAAGGAATCAAGACAGAGAAAAACCAGCGAGTCACTGGCTTAAAAGCTTGCCTATTTCATTTATTGGAAAAGTGTTTTATGATTATTGAGAGTCAGTTGAAACTCGATACCATATATCTTCTGGCACTTCAAATGCTATGGAGGGATTAAAATGAAGCCAAAAAGGGTATTTGTTGGACTCGCTATTCTCCTTATCGTACTTGCCCACGGATGCGGGAAAAAAGCAAGTATATCAGATGATATGGTAGGAACCTGGAAGACCACCGATTCTAAGTACAAGGAAACTTTTTTCGAGTTGACTCCGGAAAAGATTATCTTCAGGACTATTGGAGGAGAAGTCAACGCCAACACCATTAAAAAAATCAAAACGAAGAAAGATCCTGAAACAGACGAAACCTTGTTCACTCTGACTTATGTGAATTTAGAAGGAAAGGAGTCCATATTTTCCTTTTTCTTCAGCCAAAAAAACGGTGGAATTATCCGATTCCAGAATCAGCCTGAGATAACCTGGACAAAGGAAAAGGATTAATCGGGGAGTCCATCCATCCAATCGATATTTTTTTCTTAATTCAACATGCACATCACGATTGATTTTCACTTCCAATCATTCAATCTCTCGCCACAAGAAATAAAACTCTTCAGATCGACAAACAGATTGAAAATCTGTCCTAGAGTATAAAGTTATGACACACAAATTTCATTGCCATAAACTTATTCAAAGAATTAAGGATACAAAGACAGAAAATCCACTCATCCATAAAAAAGAATGTTTCTATTCAATCTAAGGAGGCCAGACAATGAAAAAGGGAGTTTTGATACTTGCAATAGCCATCGTGCTTTTCAGTGGTATCGCACGCTCTCAGGAGAAAGACTTTGGGCTAGGGATCATCCTCGGAGAGCCAACAGGAATCAGCGCAAAGAAATGGCTTGACGACAAAGCAGCGATAGATGCTGCGGTTGCCTGGTCATTTGTTACGCCATCTTCATTTCATTTTCATGCGGATTATCTCTATCACAATTTCAACCTTCTCAATGCAAAGAAGGGTAAACTTCCGCTCTATTTCGGGATTGGATTTAGAGTCAGAATCAGATCGGGAGACAACAGACTTGGCATCCGGGCTCCAGTCGGAATATGTTACATATTTGAACAATCCCCTCTGGATATCTTCGTTGAACTCGGGCCTATACTTGACCTGACTCCAGAAACGAGACTAAGACTCACTTCTAGTGTCGGTATCAGGTATTTTTTCAAATGATATTCTCTCAGTCGTACAACCCTTAACGATAAACAAAAAGGGGACAGGCTGCTTTGTTCAGGGACTGTCCCTTTCAGTCCTTTTGTTAAGAAAGATAGGGACTGTCCCTCTTTTTAAAAAAAGCAGCCTGTCCCCTTTTTTGTTAGATAGAATAAAGTGTTGGCCGATTTTATGAATGATCCAAGGCCCCTGGATTATTCACGAGTCGAGGTTGCCGTATATACGAGGCACAGCGCAAGATGCTGTGGTCGTCCAC
>JABAOF010005545.1_pt1 | contig 12224 bp, 11 predicted proteins | sample 7062171 | NCBI WGS metagenome assembly JABAOF01 (sample SAMN14538628, study PRJNA623070) | marine sediment metagenome | biome: marine biome [ENVO:00000428]; feature: marine pelagic biome [ENVO:01000023]; material: deep marine sediment [ENVO:00002113] | place: India: Gulf of Khambhat ... | reverse complement strand
AAGCTCTGGACCAGCGTCGTCGTCGACTCGCGGGTCGTGTCCGTCAAGGTCTTGCCAGCTCCTTCCAATGCGTGACCCATACCTTGGGTTTGTTCTGCAAACATCGTTCTACCTCCTCTCACACAAAAACTTGCCCACGTCTTGTGCCTGCCGCACGCGCGGCGGGCCACGGGGCGAACTGATTGACGATCGCCGCCTCAAGGCGGAACTTTGAACTCACCGCCGCCTGATTTTCAAATCAAAACGGCCGGTGNNNCCGGTGACACTGTATTTGAAAAAGGCCAGCACCGGCTGGGTAAACATCAAGGCCACCGCCGGCAGGGCCCGCAGGAACAGGTCGCACAGATGCAGCACGACCAGGATCCGGTTCAACCGTTGGTGAACTGCTTCGTTCAGGTTTTCCGGCGGCGGCGGTATTTCGGTTGCCGCCAACTGGTCAAACTGCATCATGAATCGATCTTTCCGTAATTAGTCTGCAAAATTTTTCGGATATCGCTGCTTTAGCTTCTCACGAGCTCGGCTGACACGCATCTTGCAGGCGCTGACGGACAAGCCAAACATTTCCGCCAGTTCGTCATAGCCGTACCCCTCCGCATACTTCAGAATCAACAAAGCCCGCTCTTCTTCGCTCAATGTCTCCAACATCTGGGCCAGATCGAGCCGCAAGCTGGTTTGTTCGACATCGGCCGGTTGCCTGGCCATTTCTGGCGTGGTCTCCACCGTTTTCACTCGAGCTTGCCGCCGGCTGCGCGAGCGACGCAAGGTCAGGCAGGTTCGCAGGGCAACCCCGTAAACCCATGTCGAATATTTTGATTTGCCCTCGTAACGTCCGCGGTGCAGGAACAACCGGACGAAGACCTCTTGAGCGGCGTCGCTGGCGTCTTCCGCGTTGCCCATCAACCGGAAGCAGATTTGCCAGACTTTCTCCTGGTATCGCTGGACCAGCGCCCGGAAGGCCGGGCCGTCCGAATCCTCCCGTGCCGACTCAACGGCCAGCTGTTCGTCGGTACGACCGGTTCCGTACAAAACGTCTTCTCACTTTCCGGCCGTCTCTGGCCCAGGCCACCGCATTCGGCCCAGGCGGAGATTGAGTAGCCGGTCGCCGGCGGGTGGGTCACAGAAAAATCTGGCCAGAATCGGCAGAAAAGCCAATAAGTCTCTGGCATTTAAAGAGATACGATTCACGGCTCCAGGTCCGTCGCTTGCCGTTTGCCGTCCAGATTCCCAACGGGCTGGTGATGGCTTGTTCCCAGCCGGCGGGTGTGCTGGGTCCGCAACGCACGTGGCGCGGTCCCTCGCGCCGGCCTGCCCGGCTTACCACTTCAGGCCAAAACTTTCGCCGCCCGAGGCTCGATTGGTCCCGCCGCGCAGTTGTGGCTGCTTCTTTTTTTTCGGCCGGCCAGGGGGTGTCGTTGCGGCCTGCTGTGGGCTGGCCGACGGGTCGATTTGGTTAGAGTTCTGTGGGTCGTCTTCTTTCTGGGGCCGGGTTTGGAGGGCTTTCAGCGAAAGGCTGATTCGTTGTTGACCCGCATCGACGGCCAGGACCATCACGTCCACCTCCTGCCCTTCGCTCAACACATCACTCGCTCGCCAGACCCGCTGGTGCGCGATTTCCGAGACGTGGATCAGTCCTTCCACACCCGGTTCCAGCCTGACGAACGCTCCGAAGTCGGTCAGTCGCGTGATTGTGCCCTGCACGGTTGCTTTCGGCTTGTACTTCTGGGGAACTTTTTCCCAGGGATTTTCCCAGGTGTCCCGGTAGGCCAGACCGATTTTACCCGTATCGGGATCGATCTTGCTGATCTTCACCTTGATCTTCTGCCCTTCCTGCAAGACCTCGCTAGGATGACTGATGCGATCCCAGCTCAACTGGCTAATATGGACCAGGCCATCCACACCACCCAGGTCGACAAAGGCGCCGAAGGGTTGCAGTCGTCGCACGACACCCTCACGGGTTTGACCGACCTCTAATTCTTCCAGCAGTTTCTGTTTGGCGGCGGTCCGTTCACGTTCCAGCACGGCGCGGCGGCTGAGCACCAGGTTGCGGCGTTCCGGTTTGACTTCTGTCACCACGCAGGGAAATCTTTGGCCCACCATTTCTTCCAGGTTTTGGACAGGGTAGAGCGCCACCTGGCTGGCAGGCATAAAGCCGCGCAGCTTGTTGACTTCGCATTCCAGGCCGCCTTTATTGTGCCCGGTCACCACCGCATCGACGATCATGCCTTCGTCCAGTTCTTCCCAGCGGGCCACGTCTACCGCCGCGCCAGCGATCTGCAATTCGTACATGCCCTCGTCAGGGATAAACCGCGAGACGATCGCTTCCACGATCGCGCCAGGTTCGGGCGGGCTGGCAAATTGCTTTAAGGAAATTGCACCCTGATGCGGGCGATCCAGATCGACCAGGACCACATCTTCGCGGGCCGAGATAATTTTAGCCCGCACTCGAGCCCCTTCCTCCAGCTCTTCGATCGGCGCCGCGGCGGCCAGCAATTCGTCCATTTCGATGTTGCCCACGGCCGCCTCCAGCTCCTCTTGCATCTCCGGGGTCAACTTGGCTGGCAAGCGGGGCGGGGGGAAGTTCGGTTTTCTTGAAACGCTGGGCTCGCCCGTGGTCAGGGGAAGGTTGTCCTGGCCAACCGTGTCTTGCTGCCCGACCGTGTCCTGCCCGACCCTGTCCTGACCGACCCTGTCCTGACCAACCGTGTCCTGACCGACGGTAGCCGCCGCCGAGCTATCCAGGTTTTGCGGTTTGGCTTTTAATGGGGCGGCCGAGTTGTCGCTGTCGCGCTGCGAGCCGATTTTGATCGTTCGCTTTTGCCGAACACCCGCATCGACCGTTTTGCCTCGATCGGCGCTTGGCGAACAATCCTTGTCCGCCGCGCAAACGGTGGCCGGAGGATCGGTACCCTGGGCGGGGGCCGGTTCCACATCGGTCGGTTGGACAGCCGGCATTTCCGTCGGCTTGCCTGCCTGTTGCGGCTGATCGTCGGTCATAAATATCGATCGCTTATTGTTGGTGCCGGAATCTAACTTTGTGCGGGTGTCGGCCCAGCTGGCTGGACCCGGTTCCGGGGGGGTCGAGGCCGCGTGGGGAGCGGATTGTTTTTTTTCTGGGGCAGGGGGGAAGTCCAAAAATGATATCGACCGCCTGCCCGGCTGCCAACTGCTGGCCATCGACCGCTGCTTGGTACACAATATAATCACATTGGGGTTCATGTCGACACTTGTTTTGGCGAATCTTTTGGAGAATCTTCCTCAATGGACTTTCTCAAAGGCAAGCTGCTGATTGCCGCGCCGCAACTTGCGGACCCCAATTTCAAGCAGACGGTCGTATTGATGATCGAACATCACGAACAGGGCGCGTTTGGCGTCATCTTGAACCGGCCCACGCAATCGACTGTGAAGGACTTGTGGGCCGAGCTATCCGAGGGCTCGTGCCACTGCCAGCAGGCGATCCATTGCGGCGGTCCGGTAACCGGTTCGCTGCTGGCGGTGCACAAGCAGGATTCCCTGGCCCAAGCGGAGATCATGCCCGGCATCTTCCTCGCCGCCGAACGGGAATACCTGGACCAGCTGGTCCGCGAACCGGCGGCCGAATTCCGCCTCTTCAGCGGCTATGCGGGCTGGGACAAAGGACAACTGGAAGACGAAATGCTGATGGGCGGATGGATCACGAGCCGAGCGACGCCCGATTACATCTTTGACGACACCGCGAATTTATGGAGCCGTGTCAACCGCGACATTACGCGCACTGTGCTGGGCGCCGAAAAAAACCTCAAGCATTTTCCCGACGACCCTTCGGTCAACTGATCCCCAGGAAATCCCTACATGGCTTCGGTCGAGTTTAGGGCATTCGTGTTTACCGACATCGTCGGTTCCACTCGGCTGAAAAAAAAGATGCCCGGCCGTGGCAGTGCCGAGCGGAATCAGCACTTTGCTGAACAGATTCTCCGCCCGCACCGACAACGGATCGAAGCCGATCTGGCCGATTACGAAGGCCGCATCATCTCCACGCAAGGGGATGGCCACTTTCTGGAGTTTCGCAGTCCGATCCAGGCGGTCCTGTGGGCGATTCACGTACAACAAATTCACGCCAGCCAGCCGATCGCCGTGCCGGACCAGCGACGTCTGGGTGTCAAAATCGGCATCCACATGGGCCCCGCCTCCGCCGATCCAAACCAGACGGGCAACTACATCGGGACCAGCGTCGATTACGCCGCCCGCCTCGTGCACTTGGCCACGGAGGGCCAGATCATCGTTTCCGAAGTGGTCGCCACGTTTATTCGCGAGGAGGATATCGACGACGTTTATCTGCACGAACACGGCATGCAGGAGTTGGCTGGCATCGGCCCCAAACTGGTCTTCGAGGTCGTCTACGGCGACCAGCAGCCGGGACCGCTCAAACCGGCCGGCGGTTCGTCCGCGTCAGCGGCCAGCCATCCCTCCCGCGATCTCCGGCCGCAGGGGCCCGCCACCACGCTGCAGAAACCAGCCAGCGGGGTGCGGATCAAGGACTACGAACTGCTGGAGGAAATCGCCGAGGGTGGGATGGGCAAAGTCTTCAAGGCGCGGCATGTCGGCATGGGCCGCATCTGCGTGCTGAAGTTGATCAAGGAGGGCCTGCTGGGGCGCGGGGACGAAGAGATCGTGGAGCGGTTTTACCGCGAAATCCAGGTCGTGGCTCGGCTCAAACACCCCAACATCATCCAGGCTTATCACTCGTCCAGCCGCGACGACGACTACCATTTCCTGGTCATGGAATACGTCGACGGCCTCACGCTGGACCGGCTGATCGAAGACCAAGCCGCGATACCGCTCAGCAAGAGCTGCGAGATTGTACGCCAGGCGGCGCACGGCCTGCAATGTATTCACGATCACGGGCTGGTCCACCGCGACATCAAGCCGTCCAACTTGATGATCAGCCAGGAGGCGGGGCGGGATGTCGTCAGGATACTCGACCTGGGCCTGGCCCTGCTGATTGAGGATAACTCGGAACGGATCACGCAGCATCGCCAGCAGGCGATGGGGACCGCTTATTACATGGCACCTGAGCAGTGGGCCAGTTCTTCGGTCGACATTCGCGCGGACATTTATTCGCTGGGCTGCACGTTCTATCACATGGTGGCCGGCCAGCCGCCGTTTTACGATTCGAAGTTTAGCCAGGAACATGCCCACTGCACGGTGATGCCTCGGCCGCCAGATGGCGATGCGCAACTGCCGGCGCCGCTGTGGCGGATCGTGGAAAAGATGTTGGCCAAGCAACCCGCCGAACGTTTCGACGAGCCGCGGCAGCTGTTGCGGGCGTTGGATGACTTGACTACCGCCAGCACGGTTCCGGAGGTGGCCGCACCGCGCCCCAGGCAACCGTCGCCACCAGCGGGAAAGAAGCGGGCGGTGGAGGCGGAAGCGGGACAGAAGCGCGGACCGCTGGGCACATGGGTCCCCTGGGTCGTCACCCTGCTGGTATTGCTGCTGGGGGTCTTGGCGGTCGGCCGGCTGGCGGGCGGATCGCGGCTGGTCGTCGATTCCCCCCCACACGCCCACGCCGCTCAACACTTCCTGCTCACCATGCCCGGCATGAACGGGGAATGGTGGTTTGACGAGATCCCTTGGTTCTTTCCGGAGATTCGCCATCACCTGCTGCAGAAGATCTCGATAGCCCAATACACCCAACTGCGGGCGATGGCCCGGCAGCCCGACGTAACGGCCTTTTACGACCGTCTGCAGGCGCTGTGTGAGTCCAGCTTGAACACCGACGCCTCCGACCCGCTGGTCCGCCGTTTCAACCTGCTCAAGGACGCTCGACCCTTCGACGAAGTCGGCACCGAGGATGCCGCCGACTCGATCTGGGGAAGGGTTGACCAGCTGATCGGGGAGGAGCGAGACGGGCCCCAGGGGTTTCAGCCGGTCGATCTGCACCTGCAAGCGTTGTTGCATTGGAAAATGCGCTCGGCCGAGGCCGCGGATCTGATCGCCGAGGCCCGCAGCCGGTACCATGCGAAAAACAAGCACCTCAAGGCGCTCTGCATTGCCGACGCGGGCATCATGATGCAGCGGCTGCGACGATGGCGCGAGGCGGGCCGTCGCTTTCAAGCCGCTCGAACCAGCATTCCCGACGGCAACCTGGCCCCCTTCTTGCAATTGTTCACGCTGACCATGGAGGCGGAGGTGCGTCTGTTCGACACCTCCAAGCCCCGTGATGACATACCCCAACTGTTCCAGCAAGCTCGTTCGCACTCTGTCCGCGCTCAGCTCGACCCAGACCATCCGCTGTGTGCCCTGCTGATTTCCCGCGAGGCGCTTTACTACCTGGAGACTTGGCAGCTGGCCCGAGCGGAAGCGAAGGGAGAGGAGGCCTTTGAAAAGTTCTCGCATTTCCAGGGACGGCGGCGGGCCGCGAATTTGTATTTTCGCAGCCGTCAGTTCATGGCGCTGGCCTATCATTTTCTGGGGAAGCGCGAGGACGCCCGCCGCGAATTCACCGGACTGCTGGCGTTTATCGACGACCTGCTGAATTCCGACGAAATCGCCGACCAGGAGAAACCGCAGTGGCGGCGGCTGAAACCCAACTTGCTGGGCCGGTTGGGTGACGTGCTGTTGTTCGGCGAGGGGGACGCGGCCGGCGCGGCGGTGGTTCTGCAATCCGCCGCCGACGAAGCTCGACGCTTCGCCGGGGGACCCAAGGCAGCCTACCTGGCCCGCATCCACTTCAAACTCGCCGCCGCCCAGGCGCTGTCTGGCCAGCCGGAGGCCGCACAGCAGAGCCACCAGGTCGGCCTGGAGGTCGCCGCCAGGGTCCCGCAGCAGGAGCAACAAAACGTCTTTCTCTGGTTTCAAGAGGTTTCGGCGGCCCTCCTGCGACCGGCAGTCGAACGACCGGCGGCCATGGAAGGGGTGGTACGCCGTGCCGCTGCCGCTGCCGAAAACGATTATCGCAGCCATAACCGTGACGACCGGCAATTGCTGCTGTTCGCCTGCAACTACGTACTGGCCGGCACCGCCCGGCAAGGCACAGCCTTCGACGGGGCCCAGCGTGCCTTCCTCGAACAGCAGCAGGAAAAATTGTCCGCCCGCCTGACCCCGGACGGCAAAATCTATTTGGAAAATATCGCTCAAGCTGCTCGGCGGCTGGCGGCCTCCACGTAACTTTTCGCGAGGATCCCATGGACCGACCTCTTCACTTTGTTTCCGGCCTGCCCCGCAGCGGTTCGACCCTGTTGATGAACCTGTTGGGACAGAACCCGTCCCTGCACGTGACACCCACCAGCGGGCTGATCCACTTGATGCGGCAAGTCGTCCATCGCTGGCCCAACACGAGGGAGTTTCGCAGTCAGGGGCTGGAAAATGCCCGACCCTTTGTGTTGAACGGGCTGCGGGGATTGCTGAGCGGTTTCTACCAGGATCAATTCGAGCAAGGGCAGACGGTCTTTGACAAATCACGTGGCTGGCTGCAATACATCGAACCGCTGGAAGAAATCCTGGCGCGGCGCGTGAAGGTGATTACCATGGTTCGCGACGTTCGTGCCATCGCGGCATCGTTCGAAAAACTGTACCGCGGGCGGGGCATCGAAGGGCGGGTGCCGAGCGGCCCAGCGGCGGTGCGGACGGCAACCAGCGAACAGCGGGCCCGGCACCTGCTGGCCGCCAGCCAGGTCGTCGGTCGCTCGCTATCCAGAGTCCGCGACGCGATCGACCGCTGTCCGGATCGTTTGTTGATCATCCCCTACCCCCACTTCACGTTGCACCCCCAACAAACTTTGTCCGTAATTCATCAGGCCTTCGACTTGCCCCCGTTCGACTACGACCCGGATCACGTAGCCCAAGTGACGCACGAAGATGACAACTATCACGGCCGCCAGCTGCACACGATTCGGCCCAAAATCGAGGCCCCGCCTGCCGAGCCGTGGAGGGGGATCCTGCCCGACTCGTTGTGCAAACAACTCGAACAGGAATACGCCGACCTCAATGCCCTGGCCGCGGGAGAAATCTGGGACCCGGGGGCAACAGCCTGACGCGATGGCATGACGTATCGGATCGATCCCCGCCCCACTATCGACTTTCACCAGCGCCTGGCCGCGGCACTGCCCGCTGGGGCTGACGACTACGCCGCCTCGCTGGCCGCAGCCAATCGCCAAATGCGCCACCAGAAGATGTCCCTGGGCCAGGACAAACCGCTGGAAGTCGCGCTCTCCGCCCTGCTGCTGAACCCGCAAGACGTCCGCCAGATCGGCCAGCTGGCCGAACGTGTCCACCAGCTGGTCGAACAAGTGCTGGAATTCGTCATCGCCCGGCCGGAGAGACTGCAAGCGTACTTTCCCGACCAGCAACGTATTTTTCCCTACCTCGCGAAAACGCCCGGCGCCTCGTCCTGGCAGATCCTCTCCCGCTATGACGCGGCCGTGCCAGCGGACGGTCAGCTGAAAATCATGGAACTCAATACGGCCTGCCCGGGGGCCTTCATGATTTCGGAAGCCGTTTCGTCGGTCACCAAACAAGGTTTCCAGAGTCTGAACGGCGATCTGATCGACCTCAGCGGCCTGCGGATGGGAACGGTCCAGCCGCGGCACCTCCGGGACGCTTTGCTGCAAATCGAAGAGGCCGCCCGCATCGAGAAGGGGACGGTCGGGCTGCTGACGGACGAAAACGAATTGACTTTTGAGCTGGACCAGCTGGTGGACGCCTTTCACGCTTGCCAGCGGCAAGCGATCATCGCCGATGCCCGCCAGTTGCAGCTGCGCAACGGCCAGTTGTGTTATCAAGACCACTATTTTTCCCTGGTCTACAACAAATTTCGCATCAGCACGCCGCACAGCCCCAACCACTGTTGGCGCGACGGCTTCGCAGCGCGGTATGCGGCCTTCCTGCAAGCCCAACAGGCCGGGAAGGTTGTCTCCGTCAACAACCTGGCAGGCCTGGCCCTGGGCGAAAACAAGGCCTTGCTGGCCCTTCTGCACGACCCGGTATTCCAGGGCGAACTTTCCGCCGCACAACGGCAGCTGGTAGAAGACCACATCCTCTGGACGGCGCGGTTGGCAGACGGCACGGTCGATTATCACGGGGATCCGATCGACCTGCTGGAAACTGTCCGGCAAGACCGCCAGCGGTTCGTGATCAAACCGGCCAACGAAGGCCGCGGTTACGGGGTGGTGATCGGAAAATACGTCAGCAGGCAACAGTGGCATCAGGCCTGCCAACCGCGGGAGGACGTGCCGCAAGTCGTCCAGGAATTTGTCGACACGCTTAGCTTCCCTGTGGTCAGCCAGCGCGGAGACCGCGTGCAGGCCGACCCGATGTACCTGACACTGGGACTCGGCACGATCGCCGGCCGTTATGCGGGGCTGGTCTCGCGGATCTCAACCAATCCGGTCACCAACGTCGCCCGTGACGGTTTTGGCCAGGCGGTGTTTGTTGGTCCCTAGGGTTTTGGCGCGGCGCAAGTTTCAGGTAGCGAAAAACGGGCAAGAGAGTTGGCAATTCCGGGGGGGGGGCCGACAAGGTTGCGGGCAAGAGCCGCTCGAATACCGACCGCGGACCAGGCCACACACAACGCGCCGCGGTGGCTCAATGCTCAGAACCGTCCTTGCGAAAGACGGCAACCACATCCTGGATGGGAATGATGAACAGCTTGTTGTCCTGCTCGAAATCGACCGGAATCCTGTTACGAGGGTCGATCAGTACCTTGTCGTATTTTTGCAAAGGGTAGTCCGGGTCGCTATCGACCTGAGCACTGATCGCCACAATCCGCCCGGAGAGGACTGGGGTTTTGGCATCGTCCGGCAGGAGAATGCCACCACGGGTGGTGCGGCGTTCATCGTCTTTGCGAATCAACACCCGCAACCCGACCGGCTCAATCGTTTCGACAGTCATCTTCGCTTCGGCCATGCTGATTCTCCCCGCTTGCGATGCACGTGGCCTCCGGCACCCGGCGGCCGGATTGGGTGTTCCGCCAAAAAAAGGACGTTGTTTTGCCGCGTGGGCTTGCCGGCGCCCGCCAGGCCGGACCACCGCCACCGGGCATCCCACAGCCCGCCCCTGCCGCCCTTGATCCGGCAGCCCTGATCGGTCTCCAAATCCCCCTGCCATTATTCTACGCACCGGCAGGCGGCGGACAAAGTTCGATCGCTGAGCGGTCCTATGGCGAGATCCCCCACTCGGCCAGCCGTTGAGCAAATTCGCCCTCCCGCACTGCCTGCTCGAATTGCTGCTCGTCCGCATAAACGATATTGCTCAAGAACCGGATCGCCCAGTTATGGCTCAACGGACTGATCGTCACCACGACCCGACCGTTGCGATGCGCCTCCCACATTTCGATCGCGGTCCCCATCGACGCTTGCGGGACCACGGCCAGCACGACATCGACTTCGCCGCACATGCGATTGTGTTTGGCGAACACCTCGCTGGCCTGTTGATCCCCGTATTCCAGCGAGTTGGCGTGATCGGCCAGCGGATCGTACACGTCGGCCGTCGGCAGGAACTTTGCCAGCAGATCCTTGATCCGGCCGCGGTAGTGTTGATCGTGCAATTCCGCGCTACGATGGGAACCCTGCATGATCCCCGCCAGAAAAATCTTCATTGGTGCAGCCCACCGCGGTTAACAGACGGTTGTGTTTCCCTCGTCGCCTGGTAAGAATGTCGCCTGGTAAGAATAACGGCCACCGGGGTCATTGGGTAGCGGTACGAGCGGTAAGGGGAAGGTTTTCGCCTTTGCGTCGCGTGATCCAAATTCTTGCTGTGGCCGCCTGGCATCGCCAATCAGCCGACCCTCCGCATGGCGAATAAACGAAAGACCTCCCGCAAACGCTCAGCCGCCCCTGCGGTCGGCCCATTTCAGGCCTCGCCCGATCTGGAACGGGCCGTCCGCCTGGTCATGCAGTTGATGGCCATCGAGGGTCCCAGCGGCCGCGAAGGCCGCGTGGTGCAGTTCGTCACTCGCCAGTTGCTGCGTGCCGGCGGAGACGCCGCGGCGATCCGCACCGATAACGCGCACCAACGGACGCAGCCGCCCGGTGAAACGGGCAATTTGGTCTTTCGCCTGCCGGGCACCCGCCGGGCACCCCGCCGCATGCTGATGGCCCACCTGGACACGGTTCCCATCTGCGTGGGAGCTCGGCCCATCCGCCAGGGCGACCGCATCGTGTCGGCCAACCCCTGCAGCGGCCTGGGGGCGGACAATCGTGCCGGCGTGGCGGTCGTCCTGAACACGGCGATCGAAATCGTAAAAAGGGGGCTGCCGCACCCGCCGCTGACCTTTTTCTGGCCGGTGCAGGAAGAAATTGGACTGCGGGGGGCCCGCCATGCCCAGCTGGGCCTGCTGGGGCGGCCGCGACTGGCCTTCAACTTTGACGGCGGAGCTCCAGAAAAACTGACCCTCGGTGCCACCGGTGGTTACCGGATGACGATCCGGGTCGACGGCCTGCCCAGCCACGCGGGTGCCGCACCGCAATTCGGGGTTAGCGCGATTGCCATCGCGGGCCTGGCCATCGCAGACCTGCAGCGTAACGGCTGGCACGGGGCGATTCGCAAAGGACGACGATGCGGTACCTGCAACATCGGCGTGATCCGGGGCGGCTCGGCCACTAACGTGGTCAGCGAACATGTCGAAATCCGGGCCGAGGCCCGCAGCCACAGTCCCAGCTTTCGCCGGCAAATCGTGCGGCAGATCGAAAAGGCATTCCAGCACGCCGCCGCGTCGGTGAAAAACGCACTGGGTACCAGCGGACAGGTCTCCATAGAAGGCCAACTCGATTACGAATCTTTCCGGCTCAAAAAAAGCGAACCATGTGTGCAGATCGCCGAAGCCGCCCTGCAGGCGGTCGGCCAGCAGCCAATGCATTTTGTCTCCAACGGCGGCGTGGACGCCAACTGGACCACGGCCCGCGGCATCCCCACCGTCACCCTGGGCTGCGGCCAGTTGCTGCAACATACCCGCGAGGAACAGCTGGACATCCCCTCGTTCCAGCGGGCGTGTAGAATTGCCCTCCAGCTGGCCACCGGGAAAGGGTAAGAGAGCGTAGGAGAGCGAAAGAGAGAGAAGAGAGAGGGGGGGAGCCAGGGGGCGAGGAGCGAGGGGGGCAAGGAATGGGGGAGTGAGGCGGGCGTACGGGCCTTTTCCCTGTGCCAACCGCAACCCACGACCTCTTGACCCCACTCAACCCACACCCCACACCCCCCCCCCCCCCCCCCCCCCCCCCCCCCCCCACAAAAAAAAAGAATTATTAAATACA
>JABAOF010013170.1_pt3 | contig 12228 bp, 13 predicted proteins | sample 7062171 | NCBI WGS metagenome assembly JABAOF01 (sample SAMN14538628, study PRJNA623070) | marine sediment metagenome | biome: marine biome [ENVO:00000428]; feature: marine pelagic biome [ENVO:01000023]; material: deep marine sediment [ENVO:00002113] | place: India: Gulf of Khambhat ... | reverse complement strand
CATCTCCACCTGCAACCGGGTGGAGATCTATTCGGTCTCCGATGATGCCTATGAAAGTTACCGCCATATGAAAGAGTTTCTGGCCCGGCACAACTCCTCTACCGTTGAAGAGATCGAAAAATATCTCTATTCGTACCGGGGCCTCAACGCGGTGAGGCATATCTTCAGGGTGGCCTCGAGCCTCGACTCGATGGTACTGGGAGAGCCCCAGATTCTCGGCCAGGTCAAGGATGCCTACGAGTTCTCCCTGAAGTTCAACGCCTCCGGTCCGTTTTTGAACAAGCTCTTCCCGAAGACCTTCTCTGTCGCGAAGAGGGTGCGAACGGATACGAAAATAGCGGCAAGCGCCGTTTCGGTGAGTTACGCTGCCGTGGAACTCGCGAAGAAGATATTTTCCCAGCTCAATGACAAAACCGTGATGGTTATCGGAGCGGGTGAAATGGCGGAGCTCGCCTGCAGGCACCTTGTTTCTTCGGGGGTTACGAGCATCATGGTAACGAACCGGACCTTCGAGAGGGCTGTTAAGCTGGCAGAGGAGTTTCAGGGGAATGCCATAAGGTTCGAGGAGTACAAGGCGAACTTGAAGCGCGCAGATATCGTCATTAGTGCCACCGGAGCTCCCGGCTTCATCGTAACCAAGGCAGACATCACCGAGGTGATAAAGCAAAGACGAAACAGGACCATGTTTCTCATCGACATAGCAGACCCGCGAGATATTGACCCTTCGGCGAACGAGGTGGATAACATCTACCTCTACGACATAGATGATTTGCAGTCCGTCGTCGAGGAGAATATCGGCGAGAGGCAGGTTGAGGCGAAGAAAGCGGAAGAAATCGTACTTCTCGAAGTCAACCAGTTCCAGAAGTGGTTCGAGTCTTACCTCTCCGCTCCGATCATCGTTGAGCTCCGGAAGAAATTTGATTACCTGAGAGATGGGGAGGTTAAGAAAGCTCTTTCCAATCTGAAAAATGCCGATGAAAAGACCCTGAAAACCATCCAGGCTCTATCAAACGCCCTCATGAACAAATTCTTGCACGAACCCATAACGGTGCTGAAAAAGGGGGAACAGCTCGATAACGGGATGCATGCCGGTGAGGCGATAAAAAAGATTTTTCGCCTGGACGAGGAGGAAGAGGCTTCCCCATCCGAGGAAAGAGACAAAGTGGAAAGGTGATATGAGGAAGGAGATAGTCAAGCTGGGCACGAGGGGAAGCATGCTCGCCCTCTGGCAGGCCAATCATATCAAGAATAGGATCGAAANNCCGGGTATCGGTCGAGCTGGTAAAGATCAAGACGACGGGAGACAAGATCCTCGATGTCCCCCTGGCAAAAGTGGGAGGTAAGGCGCTGTTTGTCAAGGAGATCGAGGATGCTCTTCTCGATGGGACGGTCGACCTGGCCGTGCACAGCATGAAAGACGTCCCGACTGTTATTCCAGAGGGGCTGAAAATAGCCGCTGCTACCGAGAGGGAGGACCCCCGCGATGCGCTCGTATCGCCGGAGGGGAGAAAATTTGCCAATCTTCCCGAGGGGGCCCACATAGGCACCAGCAGCCTCCGCCGGCAGGCACAGGTTCTGAATCTCCGTCCCGATTTGAGGATAGAGGGTCTCAGGGGTAACCTCGACACCCGGCTTCGAAAGGTTTCCGAGGGAGCGTTTGACGCCATCATCCTTGCTGTTGCAGGGTTGAAAAGGATGAGGTGGGATGACAGGATAACGGAGTACCTTGACCCCACATTGATGATCCCGGCAGTGGGGCCGGGAGCACTGGGAATCGAGGTGCGCGAGGGCGACGCGAAGACGCAGGAGTTGATTGCTTTTTTGAACCACAGGCAAACTGCCGCTGTCGTTTCAGGAGAGAGAGCGTTCCTGGAAAGGCTCGAGGGAGGATGTCAGGTCCCGATAGGGGCCCACGGCGTCGTTGACGGCGAGAATATAACCATCGCGGGGTTCGTGGCGAGCACCGACGGGAAAAGCGTCATCAGGGGAGAGGTTTCGGGATTGATGACCGAAACTGTGAAATTGGGCCGGGACCTGGCGCAAGACCTTCTCTCAAGAGGTGCCGGGGATATCCTTGAAAAGATCTACAAGGAGGCGTGAGATAGGAAGCAGCAAAGGGGCTGATCTGGCAGGCGTCACCATACTCATCACGAGGGAAAGAGAGCAGGCCCGGCTTATGGCCAAAATGGTGACTCTCCGGGGAGGGAAGCCGCTGATATTTCCCACCATCGAAACCCGCTTCGCGGTTCCCGCCGGGCAGGTTGAAAGCTTCAAGAATGACTTATCATCATCGAGCTGGATTGTCGTAACAAGCGTAAGCAGCGCAAAATTTCTCTTGAAAATCCTCGGAGACAGCTTCCGGCCTGTTCTCTCCAGGAAAAAAATCGGTGCGGTGGGAAGAAAAACGGCCGGATTTCTCGAATCGAAAGGGGTGTCCGTGCATATCGTACCCGAGGAGGCAAACAGTGAATCCCTCGGCAGGATCCTGGTCGAAACGTTGAAAAAAGAAGATGTGGTCTTTTTCCCCCGTGCAAGAGAGGGAAGAAGAGAGTTGATAGAGGCCTTCGAGGAAAATGGCTTACAGTACTTAGCCCCGATACTCTACGAGACCGCTGTTCCAAAGTACAGCGCGGAAGTGATTCGGGAAGTGCTGGAGACTCCCGTTGGTTATGCCTCGTTCACAAGCCCATCGAGCTTTCGCAATTTTGTTGAAATTGCCGGGAAAGAATCCTCTGATTCATTTTTCAAAAATGTTAGAATCGCTGTCATAGGGAATACAACCGCTGCCTGCGTCCGGGAGCTGGGGTTCCAGATTGCCGTTTTGCCCGAATACCCAATTATCGAGGGGCTGCTCGACGCAATATCCGCTGACATAGCCAGCACCGCCAAGAAAGAGGAGGGATGAACGATGTATTTTCCCGAGGCCCGGCCGAGACGGCTGAGGAGGACAGAGAAATTGAGAGGGATGGTCAGGGAAACGTCCCTTTCCGTGAATGACCTCATCTATCCCCTGTTCGCAATACACGGGAAAAATGTGAAGAAGGAAGTTCCATCCATGCCCGGTATTTTTCAATTGAGCCTCGAGCATCTTGTTCTGGAGGCGGGGGAAGCTTACAGCAATGGTATTCCAGCGGTCCTGCTTTTCGGTATACCCGGGAAAAAAGATTCCCTGGGAAGCGACGCCTACAGCGATGATGGCATCGTTCAGCAAGCCGTTGCAAAGATCAAAAAAGAGGTGCCGGACCTCATCGTCATCACAGATGTTTGCATGTGCGAATATACCGACCATGGCCATTGCGGCGTTATCGATGCAGATGGCAGTGTCAATAATGATGCAACCCTCGAGCTTCTGGCAAAGAGCGCCGTTTCCCACACAAGAGCGGGTGCAGATATTGTCGCACCATCGGACATGATGGATGGCAGGGTGATGGCGATCAGGGACTCTCTCGATGAGGAAGGTTTTATTAACACGCCCATAATGTCATACGCGGCGAAATACGCTTCCGCCTTCTATGGCCCCTTCAGAGATGCGGCAGAGTCGACCCCCAAGTTTGGTGACCGGCGTTCATATCAGATGGATCCGCCGAATGTGAGGGAGGCAATTCGTGAGGTTTCCCTCGACGTCGAAGAAGGTGCCGATATCGTGATGGTCAAGCCGGCACTGGCATATCTGGATGTTATTTCCCTTGTGAGGGAACGGTTTGACGTCCCTGTTGCCGCCTACAACGTGAGCGGTGAGTACTCGGTGGTCAAGGCTGCGGCCATGAAGGGCTGGATCGACGAGGAGAGGATCGTCATGGAGGTCTTAACGGGAATTAAAAGGGCCGGCGCCGACCTCATCATTACCTATTTTGCAAAGGAGGCGGCAAAAGTCCTCGGGGGGAAATGACCGTGGAAGGGGGCCCATACAAAGTAGTGGAATTGACCGATGTGACGGACCATGAGATAGAAAAGATCCTAAATGAGTGGTCTGTGCAAAACTTTACATTCGATTCCATCCACTTCGTGACCAGGGAAGGCTCCAGGAGGCCTGCGATGGCTTTCCTCTTTTTTACGAAGGGAGAAAAATTTCTGGAGGGGGACTGATGAAGCTCAAGTTTGGTATGGCCGTCCCTGATCAGGACAGGGTCAGGGCAGAGTTTATTCCGAGAGTCGTAGGAAAGGGCATCGATCTGATTATTGCCCTGTGTCTATGGCAGATACCGGGAGCGGCGGGTGTGGTGGCCGCAATTTTTTTCATCCTCATTGCCGACGGGTTTGTGGGGGGGAGAAGCCCCGGGAAGATGCTCAGCAGTCTCAAGGTGGTTCGTCTCGACGGGGAACCGTTCGATTACCTTTCCTCGATCCTCAGGAACATCCCCGTTGCACTGCCTTTTTTTCTTTACCTTTTCCCGTCTATCGGGCATTTCCTTGCCTATACGGTCGGCTTGGGCGTCCTTGTCGTCGAGGCTTCATTCTGTCTCTATAACGACGAGGGGATGAGGATAGGCGATACCGTCGCATCGACTGCAGTCGTATCGACTGCCGCGGAAATGATCGAGGAAAAAGCGGAAAGCGAAGAGTCGGCAGGCGAAGAAGAGACTTAAGTTTTCTATGAGCAGCAAAGAAAGATTCCTCATAGTCGATGGCAGCAATCTCCTTTACAGGGCATTTTACGCTCTCCCGAGGCTAACGTCATCGGACGGAACCCCGACGGGTGCGGTTTACGGTTTCGTGAGCAGCCTTCAAAAGGTGCGAAACAAGTTTTCTCCCCGTTACCTCTGTGTCGTTTTCGATGCGCCGGGTCCCACCTTCAGGGAGGAACTCTACGAAGGGTACAAGGAGACGAGGCAGAAGATGCCCGAGGATATCGCTGCTCAAATTCCCATAATCAAGGAGATCATAGATATTTCTGGGATAAAGAGTGTGGAGCTCGAGGGGGTCGAGGCCGACGACGTGATCGGCAGTCTTTCCAGGATAGCTGCGAAGTTGGATCTCGAGGTGGTGATCGTCTCTTCTGACAAAGATCTCTGCCAGCTGGTAGAGAAAAATGTGCAGATGTTCGATTCTCTGAAAGACAAGTTAGTCAAAGCTCCCGACGTGCTAAAAAAATTCGGCGTGGAACCTGAAAAAATCGTCGATCTTCTCGCTCTTTCCGGAGATCAAAGCGATAACATTCCCGGAGTTCCCGGGATCGGAAACAAGACGGCTGCTGCTTTGTTGCAGGAGTTCGGGTCGGTGGAAAACTTGATGAAAAACCTCGATTTCGTCAAGGGCAAAAGAAGGGAGCTTCTGCGGGAAAACCTGGAAAAAATAAGGATCTCGAGAGAGCTGGCAAAAATCAAAGATGATGTGCCCCTTCCTTTCCAGATGGAGGATTTCATCCCGAAAAAGGTAGATGAGTCGATCCTCACCGGTACCCTCAAAAAACTGGGCTTCAGGACCAGGAAGTCAGCGGAAGAAAAAACAGGGGAGGGAGTCCCGGAAGGGATCGGGTCGAGGCGCCCTGTGGCCTTCACTTTCATTCCCGACCTCGAGGCCGGGAGGGCGGCTTTTTCCGCAGCGAAGGATTCCCCGGCGGCGCTTGCGCCGGTTCTATCGGATCAGGATGGAGTCGTGGGACTGTCGATCGGCGAAAAGACCTACGCCGTACCGGTGGGGATCATCGAGCACGTTATCGATTATTTGGGCGATAGAGGCATGAGATTTGTCGGCCACGATCTCAAGTCTGCCGTCCGTGGCTGCGCCGCTCTCGAGAGTATCTTCGATCTTTCCTACGGCGACACGATGTTGTCTTCATACCTTCTCCACCCCGAGGAATCCTCCCTGGCCCTCTCCCGGATGGTCGGGCGGTACGTGGGTACCGATTTGGAGGCTGGTTTCGATACGGAGGAGGACAGCGCAGCTGCGCTGGCGGAAGCAACCCTTCTCCTCTGGAGGTCACTGGTCCCGGAGCTTGAGAAGGGGGGGTTGATAAAATTGTACGAGGAACTCGAGCTTCCCCTCCTCAGGGTTCTCTACGGAATGGAAATGAGGGGGGTGAAGCTAGAAAAGGGCAAACTGGAAAATCTTTCCGGCCGCCTCGCGGGTGAACTCGGGGAGATAGAAGAGCGAGTTGCGCGCTATTCGGGGGGGGAGGTAAACCTCTCATCGCCGAAGCAGGTATCCTTCCTTTTGTTTGACAAGCTCGGCCTTACGCCGCTTAAGAGGACGAAGACGGGATTTTCAACGGATATGGAGGTTCTCGAACAGCTGAGTTCGATTCACGAAGCCCCTGCCCTCATACTCAGGCACCGGATGCTGTCGAAGCTGAAATCCACATATGTGGATGTTTTGCCCCAGATGGTGAATCATCGCACGGGAAGGATCCACACAAGTTTCAACCAGATGCAGACGGCCACGGGGAGGCTCTCTTCCAGCAATCCCAACCTTCAAAATATCCCGGTACGGACGGACTACGGCAGGGAGATACGGGAGGCTTTCGTCCCCGATGAAGGATTTACCTTCGTGGGTGCCGATTACAGCCAGATAGAACTCAGGATTCTGGCTCATCTGGCAAAAGATGAAAAGCTTCTCGAAGTGTTCGAAAAGGACAGGGATGTTCACCGGGAGACGGCCGTGGCCCTTTTTGGTGTGGGGGAAGATGAGGTGACCCCCGAACTGAGAAGAAGAGCTAAAATCGTCAACTTCGGAATACTTTACGGTATGACCCCTTTCGGCCTCTCAAAAGAGCTGAAGATACCCCAACCGGAGGCGAAAAAGTATATCGATGATTATTTTGATAGATATCCGGGTGTTAGACTGTTTATAGACACCACGCTGGAAAAGGCAAGGGAAAGGGAGTTTGTGGAAACCCTTCTGGGGAGAAGAAGGTACCTGAGAGACATAAATAGCAGGAATCAGACTCTCCGCCAGGCAGCAGAGAGAATGGGTGTCAATGCTCCCGTTCAGGGAACGGCTGCCGACATTATCAAGATGTCGATGATAGCGCTTGCCCGTTTGCTGGAAAAGGAAAAACTCGATGCGCACATCATCCTCCAGGTTCACGATGAACTCATACTGGAGGTACGATCTGAAGTGGTCGAAGAGGTAGGGGCCCACTTGAAAAGGGTAATGGAGGGGGTTATTACCCTTGATGTGCCGTTGAAAGTCGATGTAAAGATTGGATTTTCATGGGGTGAGCTCTGAGAAGGACATGAATAACTTTCGGGCCAAGGCGTCAAATGGATAGGAAGAAAAATATATCCGACTGCGACGATCATGCTCTGATAAGGCGGACCCTCGACGGGGAAAAGGAGGCCTTTTCCGAGCTCGTGAGAAGATATCAGGGACGCGCATACGGGGTAGCCGTGGGGATAGTAGGAAACAGGGATGACGCTCTCGATGTGGTTCAGGAATCTTTTGTGAAAGCGTATTCGGCCCTCAAGGATTTTCGTTTTGACGCGAAGTTCTATACATGGTTCTACCGTCTCCTGATCAACAAGGCCATAGACAAAAAGAGGGAAGTGTCGAGAAATCCGGGGACGGCCTTCGATGAGACCTGGATGATGGCAGATGATGGATTTCCGACGGGAAGTTCCGAGTTTTACGAGAGGCCCGATGAGACAGCCGGCAGGCGGGAGCTGAGGGATATTATGCATGAGGCGATAGAATCCTTAACTGAGCATCACCGAACGGTCATCCTTCTGCGGGAGGTGGAAGGAATGAGCTACCAGGAAATAGCCGATGTTCTCGATATTTCGATAGGTACCGTCATGTCGCGAATCCATTACGGGAAGGAGAAACTCAGAGAACTGCTGTCGGAATATGTAAGGGGTAATCGATGATTTGCAGTGATGTCCGTAAAAGAATAGAGCCTTTCCATGAAGGCATTCTTCAGCCCTCTGAAGCGGGCGCTGTGCAGAATCACCTGGGTTCCTGTGAGGACTGCAAGAGGTATCTGGAAGAGACAGCCCGCATAGGGGAGCTTCTCAGAGAGTACGTGAGGGGCGAAGTGGAGCGTCTCCCGGAAAATGTGGTTCTGGGTAGAGTGGAGGCAGCGATGCAAGAGGCTGAGGAGAGCAGGAAAAGCTGGTTTTTCGAAAATTTAAAGTTTCTCGTCCCCGCTTTTGTCGGTGTTGTTGCTTTAATTCTCATTCTGGTTTATCCTTCAAAGGAAACGCACAAATTACGCCCTGAGATAAAATTTGCGGCAACGGTGGAGAGCATCGAGGCAGAAAACGCAACAGTCATGATCGTCGATAGGGGAGCAGATACGCCGAAAGTCATATGGATCATAGAAAGGAATGAGATATGAGTCGTTTCGCCAGTGTCGTCTTTCTTGTTTTTCTTGGCGCTACGCTCCTGTTTCCCCGTTACTCCTTCTGTGATCAATCGGTCTCCCTCGACGTTCAGGTGGTACACGCCTCCTCGGAAAGCGCTTTCGTCGATCCCACTCTCGTCAGCCTCAAAGAAAAACTCCTGAAGCTGTTCAATTACTCGTCCTTCGAGATCATTTCCAAGATGCGGAAGGAGGTCAAAAAAGGAGAGGCGGCTCGGTTTTCCATTCCCGGTGACAGGAGCATGGATATCGTTCACGTGGACTCTTCGGGTGAAGCGGTCAGGCTCGACGTCAAAATCGGAGGGGAGCGGAGCAGCGTCGTGAGAACCGCTCTCAAGATGGAGAAGGGATCGATAGTAATGGTGGGCGGCCCCGAGTTCAAAAGCGGGGTGCTGATCATTCTGATCTCTGCAGATTGACGAATAGTTTACTGAGGGGGCAGGCCGGATCCCCCCCGTTTTTAGTCACTCGCTTTTTAGCTTGAACTCGAGCCAGTCTTTCATCATCTGAATATTCTCTGCCATAAACCAGCGGCCATTCGCGAACACACCGTAGTCGGCCCCCGCCATTGCAGCGGCAAAGCGGGTCGAGTTTGCATAAAAGAGCCACTGTCTGACCCACATCTTCTCAATTTCCTCGTTAAAAATACTGTCATTTTTGTCGAGTCCATGCGCCGCACCCTTTTTCCATGCCTCGAGAAGAACCTTCGTCGCGGTGAGGGTCATTTCGTTCGTCGTCTTTATCGTATTTTCCAGTTTCGCGAAGTGTCCCTCAACCCACTCGTAACTGTGACACTGGGAGCATACCTTTTCCATCTCCTTCCGCCTTTCGACCATCTCCTCCTCATCGATCAAAAATCGGGATACGGGCTCTCCCGTCAGCTCTGTCGGAAGAGGAAGTCCCTGAGCGTTTTTCATGATCGTCGTGTCAGGAGATTCGGGGTGAGGATGGGCGTAGACGAGGCCGAATAAACGCCAGGGCAGCCTGTCGCTCATCTGGTGTGTCCTTTTCACGACAACCTCCCCATCCTCTGTGGCGAGCAGGCTTATGTGGCAAACGGCGCAGGTAGGCGCTGTGAAGTCTCTCCCGGCAACCCAGGGAACGTTTGTGAAGTTCCAATTTTTCGAGAGGGAATCGTAAATATTTCCGTGCTTGCTCACGGAGTATACCTTGTAAGCGGGCACGTCGGGCCCCTTATGACATGTCGAGCAGGTGGACGGCTTTCTCGCCATCTCCGATGAGAACTGGTGCCTGGTGTGACAGGGGGTGCAGGCACCCTTCGTTCCGTCAGGGTTTATTCTTCCCACGCCCTGGTTCGGCCATCCTGAAAGGATGGGAAATTCCATCTCTCCCATCACCGTCTCTCTCTTTCTCATGCCTTTGACCGAAACGACGGTACCGTGACAGGAGAGGCATGAGTCAGCGAAGGTCTCATCGCCCTCTTTCACGAGTGTCGTCTTCATGTCCGCAAAGGTCTGGATACCGTTTATCTGGTCCGCCAGGTCGTGGTATACCGGGTTGCTCATGAGGTTGCCGTAGGCATTGGCCATGATGTTTTTGTCGTATTCCGTCACTTCAACGGGATGGCAGGTGGCGCAATCCCCGGGTGAGACCACAACGTGGACGCTGTACCCGTTGTGATCGAACGTATCCTTGTGCTTTCCCGGGTTCATCGTATGGCACTCAGCGCAGCCGACAACGATGTTTTTCAAATTCTCCGGGACGGTATCAGCCGACATTCTCCTCTCAACTACTTTTTTTTCCATTCCTGTTGATGGGGTAACGGCTGCGTGAAGGCTTTTTTTCCAGTCCGCCACGATTCCGGGCGTCGCTTCGGTGTGACAGGCGAGGCAGTCGTCGGTGGCATCGCTGACAGGTGGCCCCGAACAGAATGCGGAAATGCTTAAAGTGGAAAAGGCGAGCGCTGCGAGCAACGAAATCAGGACTCTTCTCATCACATCCTCCTTCCTTTTTAACGATTAACTGCGAATCCTCGGATGTTCAAATTATCATAGAGTTTCTCGTGTCTCGTATATGGTTTTCGCTTTTTCTGCTCTTCTGTTGTTCTGATCTTCTGTTGTTCTGACGTTTGGAAGTTTCAATGTACTAAAGGTATAGCGTGAAGTAATATTTAGATTTTATCAAGGAGTAGTATCCAAATTTCGGAGGAACCGGTTTGTACCGTCTGCGGGAGAGAAATAGGCAGATACGCGATATGTTCTCATCCATATCCGGCAGGTACGATTTCCTGAACAGGCTTCTGAGTTTCGGCCAGGACGTCAGGTGGCGGAGAGAAGCGGTAAAAAATGTTCGCAAGAGAGAAGGGGGAGTTCACCTGGACCTTGCCTGCGGGACGGCAGACATGGGCATAGAGCTGGTCTCCCAGATCAAGGGTGCAGAAGTAATCGGGGCAGATATTTCCCACCGTATGCTCGAGGAGGGGAGGAGGAAAGTCGAGGGGAAAAATTTGGGCGGTCAATTCCGGTTCGTTGCCTGTGCCGGCGAATCGCTCCCCTTCAAGGAAGGGGTTTTCGATTCAATTCTCATCGCCTTCGGGATCCGAAACGTCGTGGAGAGGGAGCTGGCTCTCTGGGAGATGGCGAGGGTGCTGAAAAAGGAGGGTGTCTTGGTTATTCTCGAGTTTTCGCTGCCGCGAAGCTCCCTCATGAGGAAGGTATACCTCTTCTACTTCCGGACACTCCTGCCGCGGCTTGCCGGGATCTTCTCCGACAGAAGTGCCTACGAGTATCTGACCGGGTCTGTCCTCGATTTTCCAGATCCGGAGGAGTTCAAGAATATGATGGCGCGGTCCGGCTTTGCCGGGGTATCGGCAAAGGCTATGACCATGGGAATCGTAACGATTTTCACGGGGAAAGCAATTTGATGGCGCTTTTGAAGCGAAATTGACGAAACGGTATCTTTCCTGCGCCAGGGAAGCCTTTTCATGGGAATGGATGGTTCTTTTGGATTTTCCCGTGAAAAAATATAGGTCATAATAAGGAAAGAGAAAACTATTCTTTTGCTAATTACATCGTAATTGTTAGCCCTACTTGGCAAAATGCCGGAAAAGAACCTAAAAAGAGGAGAACAGTCATGGAAAAAGTGATTTTAGATTCGCTCTTGGTCCTGTCAGTCCTGCTGATGGCCCTTCCCGTACTCGCGCACTGTGAGATACCCTGCGGTATTTACGATGACGAGACGAGAATCAAGCTGATCGCCGAAGATATCACGACGATCGAAAAAGGGATCAACGAGATCCACAAGCTTTCGGGGGATACAAAGGAGAATTACAACCAGATCGTTCGCTGGGTGAAGAACAAGGAAGATCACGCCTTGAGAATTCAGGATACGGTTCACCAGTATTTTATGACGCAGAGAGTCAAGCCACCTGAGAGCCAAAAGGGTGATGAGCAGCAGAAATATGTGGAGAAGATAACGCTCCTTCACGAACTGCTCATTTACGCGATGAAGGCGAAGCAGACAACCGACCTGGAAAACGTTGCAAAGATGCGGGAGAAGCTTGAAAAATTCAGGACCGCGTATTTCGGCGCCTGATACTTCGAGGAAACGGAAAGGTGAGCGGGGGATCGTTGCAGGGAAAGCGCTTGCAAACCCATTTTCCATCCAATTTTCCGGTGTAGATTGACGTTTTTGCTCGGGGCCGGCGAGCCTCCCTGCTCAATTTTTACGTCTGCATCGGGATTGACGACTAAGGGTTTCTTTCCTGCCAAATGGGAGGGAGATTATTGGACCGTCAGGTTGAAAAGGCCCTTGAAGTATATTTCGGCCACGATTTCCGGCGAATCAAGCACGCTAAAGAGGTCTGCTCCATCGCTCTCAGGATAAACGAAGTGGAGGGAGGAGATAGGGATGTGGTAGCCATGGCAGCCCTTCTCCACGACGTGGGCATAAAGCCCGCAGAAGAGCTA
>JABAOF010006165.1_pt1 | contig 12229 bp, 10 predicted proteins | sample 7062171 | NCBI WGS metagenome assembly JABAOF01 (sample SAMN14538628, study PRJNA623070) | marine sediment metagenome | biome: marine biome [ENVO:00000428]; feature: marine pelagic biome [ENVO:01000023]; material: deep marine sediment [ENVO:00002113] | place: India: Gulf of Khambhat ... | reverse complement strand
TTTACTACTGAGGGCGCCGTCGGGAGCCCGAACCCGGCTAACGGCGCTGTGGATGTAAAGCATACTCCGATTCTTACCTGGACGCCGGGAGTCTATGCCGATTCGCATGAGGTCTATTTCGGCACAGACAAAGAGACAGTACGAAATGCCGATGCCGGTTCGCCGGAATATAAGGGCACAGGAAACCTTGGTGCTGAGAGCTATGAATCAGCAAAACTCCTTTGGAATACCACTTACTATTGGCGTATTGACGAAGCTAATAACACCAATCCTGACAGTCCGTGGACAGGAAATGTATGGAGCTTTACGACGGCCAACTTCCTCGTCGTTGACGATTTCGAGAGCTACAATGACCTTAATCCCGAGGAACCCGCCAGCAACAGGATATTTTTCGCGTGGATAGACGGATACGACGACCCAGAAAACGGTTCTTTAGTTGGTTATGACAATCCTCCGTTTGCCGAGCAAACTATCGTTCACGGAGGCAACCAGTCGATGCCGCTCTTCTACGACAACAGCGTTGGTTACTCTGAGGCGACTTTGACGTTGACTGCTCCGCGTGACTGGACCGAGAATGGTATTACTACTTTATCGATTTGGTTCAGAGGCAATTCGGATAACGCTGCCGAGACTTTGTATGTTGCTCTCAATGGCAGTGCTGTGGTCTCTCATGATAATCCCGAGGCAGCACAGGTAATCAGATGGACGGAATGGATTATTGACCTGCAGGCTTTTGCCGACCAGGGCGTGAACCTTGCCAATGTCAATACGATTTCCCTTGGTCTGGGCAATAAGAACAATCCGGTAGCCGGCGGTTCAGGTACGATGTACTTTGATGATATTCGGCTGTATCCACCGGCACCGTAAGCCGTGTGATTTAGTTAGCAATTAGAATTGTGTTGATCGGTATAGCAGATTTATGCCAATTCGGGGCCTGTACTGAGTGATTCGGTATAGGCCCCTTTTTTCAATAATGATTAATTATTTGAATTGAGATTCTTCCCCTTCGGCTTCGCTCCCTCCTTCGCTAAAGCTACGGAGGGCAGGCAGGGCTTCGGCTAATTCAGGTTTGAAGGCTTTTTCGGTTGAAATGATGTGTGGTTTTTTTCGACGGAGCAATCTTAAATTTTGAAACGCCTGAGCTTGTCCAAAGGATAAAACATGCCGCGCCAATAGATGCCTTTATTTCGGTGGGTCTGAATACTGGCTTTCAGGATGATATATATAAGGACACATGTAGAGAACGGAATCAGCAACGCATACCAGCGGGTGAGGTGATATTCGCCGGTCGCAAATAAATAAATTACAGTGATTANNAATACGAACAGCAAAAAAAGAGCCAAACACCAAATCGTAGCCCCTACCAGGCTGTAGTTGACAAAAGAAGCAGTGTTTTTCATTAGGCCTGCAATCATATCTCGAACTGAAAAATACCATTGAATACGAATCTGCCGTTTGCCGAAAACAACTTGCTGACGATAACCTCGGGATTTAACGAGTCTTCCCAGCATAATATCATCGTCGGGGCGCATAGCGATGGCACGGTGAGTTCCAATTGCTTTATAAGTTTCAGCCTTCAGCAGATTGAAGGCACCAATTCCAACCGAATAACGGCTGTTTGGATTCTGGGCCCGCCAGGGCTTGGTAATAAGATTGAAATAGTAAATAAATGTGCCAATCATTAAATCTATCTTCCAGGTGGTGGCCCGAATCTCCGGGGCCACAGCCAGATGGTCCAGGTTATGGTCAAGCGTAAACTGCACAGCTTTACTAACCGTTGTCTTTGCCATTATCACATCGGCATCGGTGAAAAGCAGATACTGCCCGCGGGCATGAGTACTGCCAAGATGCAAAGCGTGGTTTTTCCCCAGCCAGTCTTCCGGCAGCTTGGTTATGTGAATGACCTGAAGACCGGAGTGGTTCCGGGCAAATTCGTCGAGAATTTCTCCGGTCCGATCTGTGGAGCGATCGTTGATAACGATGATTTCAAGGTTGGGATAATCCTGCCCAAGCAGCGATTGAAGCGCAGCGGCAATTTCCTTTTCCTCATTACATGCCGGAACAATAATCGAAACACACGGAGCGCTCTTATCGAATTGTGGCTCGACATCCCGCAAATATGAAACGGAATTGCGAACCAGAAATATCTCGATGTTGGAAATCAAAATAATTAGAAAAGTGAGAAAAGATAATATAATTAAGATTGTTGTCATTGTATATCTTCGGCAAGAATGAGATTAAATTTGCTTTCATTCAGGAGATGATTTCAACTCCTTTTTAAATCATTTTACTGTTATATTCTTTCCTTTCAAGGATTGTTTTTTTCAATTCAGCTCGTTTGCTCAAGATGAGTGAGGATTTTATCAGTTCGGAAAATTAGGTCAATGTCCTATTTCAGAGCCCTCTACAATTGGATTTTTGGGATTTGGAGCCTTGGGAGTTCCGTTTTAAGAAATAAGAGAAGGACTGTAAAAGTAATCTAATTGTATTAGTGTTTTTTCAATAGTCCTTAAACTTTCTCATCCATTGGGGCCAATCAGAAGGTTGTACAAGGCCGGCTTTGGTCCAGGGATTACGAGTATCAAAACTGCGGTGCCAATTTAGTGTCCACAGTTCTTTGAGACCCACTTTGTGCGTAGAGAAGTCCATAAAGAATATGTTTACCTCACCGTTGTGCCGATTGGTGCAGACACGTCTCATGCCGCCCCCGAATGCCCATAGGAACTCTCCGTCCTGGTCCGGGGGCGGGTCTGACGGCTCAGAACGGACCAGCATAAATCCGCAGTCCATTAACACAGGAATCATACTCGCATTCTTTTGGCCGGTCCGCCGCCATTTGTTCTTCGCATCATGGGCACCTACCACCAGGTCGCTGTCATTGACCCACCAGTTCAGCCCGTAACTGCCGATCTTGTACATTGGTTCCCTGAGATATGAAAAGTCACTGGGATTGGTTTTGCTAACATCCCAAGCCACCCAGGGCATTGTGCCTCCCTCTTCGACCGTACGTTTGGCCTTTGGACAAAGGCGAATAACCGGCTCGTTGTAATATGGAATCAGCGTATATATCCACGAGAATCGTCCGGTTGCCCAGTCTTCGTCGATGCCCGGCATGAACCTGCCGTCATAGTCGGACGTGTACATCATAAAGCAGACGGACCATTGGTGCAGATGGCTTTTGCAGACCACCTCCTTAACCTGCTCCTTGGCCCGGCGGAGGGCTGGCATTAATATTGCCATCAGTAATGCAATAATTGCAATCACTACCAAAAGCTCTATTAGTGTAAAGCCGTTTCGTTTACGCATTAATTTTGCCCTTCTCTTTCAAAGAGAGATAATGAATTTTGCAGGTTTGCTTTTCTGCCATAATTATAACATACTCAGCAGCAGTAATGCAAGCTGTTGGCTGACTGTTAAGCTGCGGGATGTCAGATGTCCCTCAAGACGAGATTGTCGTTTAATGGCTTGTGAGGGGTTTTAAATTGTGAGACGATGGGCGCCTTATGTGAGATATTGTGGGCCGGCTAAATAGTCAAGACAAAGGTTGTACAGATTGTAAGGCGGCAAACTGGTCATCGGCAAATTCAAATAATGGCTGAATACCGGTTCGTTCAAGGATTTGTAAAATCATTGAAGAAACAGCGTACAAAATGACTTTGTGTTCGAGGCTTTTCAGCAATCCCTGCAATATAATGAGGCTGCTTATGCTCTCAGATGTCAGTAGTCTGACGCTGGAAAAATCAATAATTACGTCACAGGCATATTCATCACCTAAGATTTTATTAACAGTTACAAGCTCATCACTTATTAAACGTGGCTCTTTAGGTAAACTAACGAGAAGAACATTTTCTGAGAGCTTTTCAATCCCCATTTTAGCTACCTCCATTTATGGGATGACAACCTTTTAGTCAGCTTAAAACGAACTATCGGAATGGCTTGTTCGTGAAAACCAGCCCTTTAGTAAACTATAACATAAGAACTGGAAAATCCAAATGAGAATGACCTAATATACGGAGAATTCTTGGGCCAAAACTGCAAGCCTCAGGCTGCCTGGAGGTTTTCTTTAGGACGGATTTGAGAGGGATTTTAGAGTTTTACAATAGCCAAAATCATGCCAAAGGGTATCTGCGGTAGGGTCATAATAAAGTCGGCGATTCTGAGCGCAGAAGCTTTTTTCAGTAATCCTTAAATCCTCTCATCCATTGGGGCCAGTCACTGGGCTGACACCCGCCTGCTGTTGTCCAGGGGCCGGTGGTGTCGTACAGTCGATGCCACTTAAACTTCCACAACTCTTTAAGCCCTATTTTCCTGCCAGAAAAATCCAGAAAAATCCCGTCCACAAAGCCACCGTGCCGGTTTAAACAGTAACGTAACATACGCCCGCCACCACCTTCAGCCCACCCCTGGCCGTCATATGCCGGAGGGTCATCTACTGAGTCCACTACACCATTATAGCGCTGGGCCCCGAGGAACAATGGCACGTAGGCAGCCCCCGCTACAACCGGCCCGCGCCAGTACCAAGATGCTTCCCCGCGAGGTTCCCTGCCCGGCTGGATATTAACACAGTAGCCGTTGATACCGTAACTTCCCTTCATCGGCTTGGCCCAGTGATCCTGATTCATGTAGCCCCAGGCCATAGTCACACCGATGGCTGTTCCCTCGGCTCCCTCGGTGATACCATTCTCATCAACCCACGGCTTCGTCGCATTCGGACAACAGGTAAATTCGTCATCCCATTTATAGTAGTTCCCAAGTGCGCTGACCCACCGATTGGCCTGAGGCTGGGCCGTATGACCCTCCATAAATCTGCCATCGTAGTCTTCGGCATACATCGCAAAGAACAAGCCCCATTGCTTGAGCCTGTTTAGGCACGCAACGCACTTGGCCTGTCCCCTTACCCGTTGTAAAGCCGGCATCAATATCGCCATCAATAGTGCAATAATGGCAATAACTACCAAAAGCTCTATCAGGGTAAACCCCGTTAGAAAACTCCGGTGTCGTTTCCGGATGTCTGTTTGGTTTCCCGCGAAGCGGGGTCCCTCCCCGTGTCTTTCGGGCAATCTTCCACTCCCCTGATTGGAAATTCTTATTTCTAACGGGGTAAATCCTCTTTGTCTGCTCATACTTACACCCATAATCCTGTCTTAGCAGAACATAAGACCATCATATTCTTTTGGGGTCTGAAAGTCAAAGGAAATGTCCACCACTTCGCCTTGCTTTTGCAAATTTCAACTTCACAGTCAATCCATTTGAGGTGGGCCAATGAAGCATTGCTGCCTTTATTCGCTTTTATCATCAAGCCAATGAAAGGCCATAATAGCAAAGTCCTGATAGTCAACTTTGCAGTCGCCGTTTATATCGGCGGCGATGATTGTTTCACAGGGCGGCTTGCCGAAGTATGACTTGCTGGCCTCGGCTGTGCCGCCATACGCTCCCATGTTGATTATGCCACCGTTTGGAAAAGGCTCAAGCCCGATGGCAGTGCTCATGTCTCCTGTGTCAATACACGGGCTTGTGATTTGGTCCTGGACCCAGCTCTGCATATCCGGTTCCCACCGGCCGGCCTGGGATTTCAGATGATAATCGCCGCTGGCCGGGTCAGCGAATTTGGGGTCGGCATTAATATTGCCTTGTCCCCAGGTAAGAGTCGAATGGGTCCCGGACACCGATATACTGTTCGGGCCGCCTTCAATGTTGCAATATTTAATGTTTATGTGGGAGCCTCGGTCTTCGATTTGTTTATTTGAACTGTCTGCCAAGATGACAGCCTGCCGGCAATCCCAGATAATACAGTTAATCAAGGTTGCCGTTCCGCCACCCGGATTCAGGCGATACGGAGGGCCCCACCTGCCCAGGTCGAAAAGCCTGACGCCCCTGCCGCAATTGACAATCGTGTTGTTTACCAGGAGGGCCTGGCACGAATTTTCTACCGCGATGCCGGCACTGCTGCAATCATAAATCAAGTTGTTTATCATTATGGGAAAGCTTCTGTCCCGTAGAACGACGCCGTGGTCGTCGCTCCCGGCGATGACGTTTCCAATAATTACCGCCGAACATTTGGTAGGATTTATCATATCATCATGTTCGGGATTTAAAAACAGATTGTTTTTTATAAGGGCAGGTGGAGTGCTCTCTCCATACAAATCAACGTCGTCGTTATCGCCTCGCTTTCCTGTAAAAAAACAATCCTCAACCAACACATAGGAATATCTGGTATGAACGGCCTGCCCGATGGAAAGAAACCGGCTACCTCTGATATGCGCCGTTGCTTTTCCGGGGTGGTCCTGGTCATCCGATATAACGACTATGGCATCCCCCTGGGCATTGGCACTTTGGTCGGGAAGTTTCTGAAAGGTGCACTTTTCTATATTGACGTGACATGCCAGGACAACGACTGCCTCGTGATATGTCCTCGGCCCAGGCTCGTAATAGTCCTGGTGCCGACCTTCGCTATCGGCATACTCGATAATACAGTGCTCAAAACGGCTATCTGCCGCCTCTACAAACATAATCTGTTTCCACTTGCCGTTACGGTAGTTTGTAAAGCGAATCGGCTCGGCTTCGGTCCCAATAGCAAGGAGCTGTCCATAAACGATGAGCGCCACTGCGTTTTTCATCAAAACCACCGTTCCGGGCTCAATATTCAAAACTCTGCCGCTGGGAACAATAACGGTATCATCAAGAATGCAGGTGCCGGACCAGGTAGTATCCTGGGACAGCTCACCGGCAACGTAGGTGGTTGTTCCAGCGGCAGCCGTGCTTGTAACACCGGCTGCTAAAAGCATCATTGCCAAGGTAAGAATTGATTGCCGTTCCATTCCAGCTCCTCCATTGGTGTTTCGTAGCTTTCCACAATTAATATCATTGTATCGTTTTCAAGCTGTAAGTCAAGAAAAAACAGTACGGATGACTCCACAATATATTGAAGGGCTGAATATGAATTTTCGACCCTGCTTTCATAGGTGGGATTAATTGCGAAAATTATTTGTTTTACGATACGTTTTATATTATAATATTGAAACTAATCCGGGGCGTGGCGCAGTTTGGTAGCGCGCTTGACTGGGGGTCAAGAGGTCGCTGGTTCAAGTCCAGTCGCCCCGATTACAACAATTTTCTCTACTTCTCGTCGGGTGTACCTTTACGTTTGCTTAGGAGAGCAAAAGCTAATATTACCAACAAAACCACAGCCGATGCGTATTTAATAATATTTGGCAGCATCCAGCCATGATGCGTCATAATTTCGATATCGATTCCGGCGACAATGTAGTCAAGCAAGATACCGCCCAACAATGCGCAGCCAGCCACAGTAGCCAGATATGTGATTGCTGTTGTTCTGCCTAAAGCCTTCCAGATGGTTATGAACGAGGCGGCGTTTGTGGCCGGGCCGGTCATCAGAAAAACCAACGCTGCGCCGGGGGTTAGGCCCTTCAATATCAGGGCTGCCGCCACCGGCACCGAGGCCGTTGCGCACACATAGACCGGTATGCCCAAAAACATCATTACCACCATCGCGAAAATGCCGGTGCCTAATTTTTCCGCAAAGTAGCCATCCGGCACCAGAGCGGAAATAAAGGCGGCAACAAGCAGGCCGACCAGCATTGCCTTGCCGATATCTCGCGGCAGCGTGACAAAGCCGTATTTTAATCCTTTGATAATCTTGTTTTTCTTGTTGCCTTCGGCGCAACACTCATCCTTACACTCTGCTTGCGGGCCTTCTGCATCTTCTTTGTCCCGATTCAACACATCAACAAATGCACCACCGATAATGCCGGTAACGAACGCCGCCAAAGGCCTGAAAACGGCAAAGACAGGACCGAGAAGACTTAAGGTTACGAAGATGCTGTCAACGCCGGTTTGGGGCGTGGACAGCAAAAATGATATTGTTGAGCCTTTGCTTGCTCCGTGCTTGTGCAGCGATATTGATACCGGAATAACGCCGCACGAGCATAATGGCAGCGGAACGCCAAAGACCGACGCTTTCACCAGCGGCCATACCCCCCTGCCCCCCAGATGCCTTTCGACAAGGGGTTGGGATACGAGCACCGAAAGGATTCCCGCCACGAAAAAGCCGAACAGCAGATAGGGTGACATTTCGGCTGCGGTGCCCCAAAAATCGATGATTATCGACTTGGCAAAATCGACCATTATATACCCCCTATTGAGCTGCTGACTTTCTACCCTTTCAGTCCCCGCTCCAGGTCTTTAATTATATCCTCAACATCCTCAATTCCAACGGCGAGCCTGAACAGGGTATCAGTTATACCTAATTCGTAGCGTTCTTTTCTTGTGTAGTCATAATAACTTACCAGCGCGGGGTGTGTTATCAGTGTTTCAACACCGCCCAGACTTGGCCCAATGTAGCACAGCTTCAGGGCATCCAAAAACCGTTTTGCGGTATTGAGGTTGCCCTTTATATCAAATGTAACGACTCCCCCGCCACCGGCCATCTGTTCTTTTGCTACTTTATAGTGACGGTGGCTTTTGAGGAAAGGATAATAGACTTTTTTGATACGTGGATGACTTTCAAGAAATTCTGCAACCTTGAATGCGATTTCATTTTGCTTTTTTACTCGTAATGGAAACGTCTTAAGGCCTCGCAGCAGGAGATAACAGCAATGCGGGTCAATGAGGCCGCCCATTGATTTATGCAGGTTGCGTATCTTATCAACCAGCTCTTTCTTTCCAAGTACGGCGCCAGCTAAAATATCGTTGTGACCTCCGAGATATTTTGTCGCACTCTGCAGGACAAGATCCATTCCGAATTCTATGGGTCTCTGGTTCAATGGAGTGGCAAATGTACTATCAATCAAGGTCAGGACATTATATTTGTCCGCAATCTTTTTGATTTTGACAAGGTCAAAAATATTCAGATAAGGATTGGTCGGCGATTCAGAAAATATGAAACGGGTGTTCTTTTTGATGGCTTTCTCAAGAACTTTGTAATCTCCGAATGGGACAATGGTGCACTCAACGCCGAATTGTTTCAGGTAAGACCGGCAAAACTCGAGAGTCTTTTTGTAGCTGTCATCTGTGATGACAATATGGTCGCCCGACTGAACTAAAGTGAGAATCGTCGTAGTAATTGCACTCATCCCAGATGAAAAAACAACACAGTCCTCAGCACCTTCAAGGTCGGCAAGACGCTTTTCGGCAATTTGTGCAGTAGGATTGCCATATCTGCCGTACTCGAAGTGCTCTTTTCCTTTCTTGGTGTAATCTTCAATGTGCTTGCTGTTTTTAAACGTAAAGGTAGAAGTCTGAATAATAGGAGTCATTAACGAATCAGCGTATTTTCTTCTCGGTTCACCGGCATGTATTGACCTGGTGGACATGGAAGCACCTTTTTCGGCAACCTTTTTTTTGTGAGAGGATTTAGCCATTATTATCTGTTCCTTACTCAGTTAAGAACCGCTATTTCTAAATCGGGCATCAGATTTCTATTGTTTCAGTTCGACTGACATTGCCCTGTAAATCAATTGTAACATCTTCGAAGCTCATTTCAATTTTGTTTTTAGAAATAGCCTGTCGTGCGATATGAGTAAGGCCTGAACAGCACGGCACCTCCATATGGATGACCGTTAAACTGTTCAGTTTGTTGGCTTTTAGTATTGCCGCGAGCTTCTCGATGTAAAAGTCGGCGTCATCCAGTTTCGGGCAGCCCACAGCAATACTTTTGTCTTTCAAAAACCTGCTGTGAAAATCCCCCATTGCAAAGGGCACACAATCTGCGACCAACAGCAAATCGGCGTTGTTAAAATAGGGGGCAGATGGCGAGACCAGCTTCAACTGCACCGGCCACTGGCCAAGCTGGGATGGAACCTGGGCGGTAGAATCTGAGGTCCGGCCTTTTTCCCGCAGCTTTTGAATCTTCATACCCGGACAGACAAAGTCGGCTTGCTTTTGGCTATCTTTTTCTTTAGCCAAATGTGCTTTAGTCGCTTCTTCATCAAATTCCGCGGCCTGGCGCTGCTCAATGGTTATGGCGTCCTGGGGACAATGCCCGATGCACGCCCCCAGGCCATCGCAATAAATCTCGCTGACTAATTTAGCTTTGCCGTCAACTATCTCTATGGCACCTTCGGCACAGGCAATCACACACTGGCCGCACCCATCGCATTTTTCTTCATCTATTTTTACAATGTTTCGCAGGGCCATTCTAATACTCCTTCTAACTCAGCATTTCGGCCAAATCTTCATCGGGATCGCCAATCGGCTTTATATCGAATTTCTCCACGAGAACATTCAGCACATTTTCACTAAGAAATGCCGGCAGACTCGGCCCAAGCCGTATGTTCTTTATCCCCAAATGCAGCAGCGTCAGCAGAATAGCTACCGCCTTCTGCTCATACCATGAGACTACGAGTGAAAGAGGCAAATCGTTTACACCGCAATCAAAGGCCTCGGCGAGTGCTGTTGCAATCCTGATGGCTGAATAGCAGTCATTGCATTGCCCCGTATCAACCAGACGAGGAATTCCATCAATATCACCATAATCACGTGCATTCAATCGGTACTTTCCGCAGGCCGCCGTCAATATCACGCAATCATCCGGAACCTTCTCAGCAAGCTCGGTAAAATAATTACGCCCGGGCTTGGCACCGTCACAGCCACCTATAAAGAAGAAGTGTCGAATTTTGCCTGCCTTTACAGCTTCGATAATCTTCTCTGCCAGTCCGAGCACAGCCGTATAATGGAACCCCGTGCTCAAAGTCCCCTGCGGATTCTCTTCAAGCGGCGGCTGGGACAGGGCCTTGTCAATCACCTCGCTGAAATCCCTGTTTTTGATGTGCTTGACGCCTGAAACGCCGGCTATCCCGCACGTAAACATCCGGTCTTTGTAAGAATCCTTCGGAATCATAACGCAATTTGTCGTCACTAAAATTGCACCGCTGAACTGGTCAAACTCTTTTTTCTGATTCTGCCAGGCTGTACCGTAATTACCCACAAGATGCTCGAACTTCCTTAGCTCCGGATAACCGTGAGCGGGCAGCATTTCACCGTGAGTATAGACGTTAATACCTTTGCCCTCGGTCTGCTTCAATAACTCATAGAGGTCAAGCAGGTCATGGCCGGTAACCACAATTCCCGGTCCGGCCTTCGTGCCGGTCGACACTGTCGCGGGTGTCGGTTTACCAAAGGTCGATGTGTGGGCATTGTTGAGCATCTCCATCACGCGCAAATTCATCTCGCCGGCTTTTAGCAACAGCTCAAGATATCGATTGAGATCAAAGTCCACGTTCGTTAGCGTCGCAAACATTGCCTCGTGCATAAACGCATCCACTTCTTCATCTTTTTGCCCCAGCTCTCGCGCGTGATACGCATAAGCGGCTATCCCTTTTAGCCCGAATATGAGCGTATCCTGTAAGCTCTGAATGTCCTGGTCCTTGCCACAAACTCCGACTTTCGTACATCCGGTACCGCCTGCCGCTTGTTCACATTGATAACAAAACATAATTTTCCTTTCATTTTTTCCAGTTTTTCTTTTTACTTTAACTTTTTACAAACAATTCTGCCGCTAACCGACGACCTTCGTCGGTCTTGAATGTTTTATCAATAATTTCCTGCAGCTTCTCGCCGTCCACTCGACTGGAATCCGTCAGGAGGTTTACGAGCTGATCCGCGTCCCAAACAATCCTGAACTCAATCGTATCGATGTCTTTTGCGCTGTGATGGCTTGCGATAATCCTACATATATGCTCGATAGCCTCAGCCGAAATGTCGTATCTTTTCAAAATCTCCTCGGCAATAGGTGGGCCTTCAATCTCCTGATACTTTCCGGCTGACGAGCCATACTTGCGTTCAGCCTCTTGAATTCCGATATCGTGCAAAATCGCCGCCGCCCTGACAATCAGCGGGTCGCCGCCTTCGACATTCTGTATCTGTTCGGCATAATCCAGGACAGCAAGCGCGTGCTCAATCCGTTTCCGGTCATCGCCAAAAACGTTTTTCATCCGGCCTATCAGCTTTTCCCGTATAACCTTTAAGTTCTTTATGACGCTAACTCCGAGGCACTGCTCGGCGTATTGACACCATTCGGCGCACCCGAGGTCTATCTTCGGATTGACGACCATTTGTTCGCACTTGCGACATTTTAGCTTCGGCTCATCCTTGAAGAACTCGACAGTTCCACCACAGCCGGGACATTGCACTTCAAAAATATCTTCCGGTTTCCAAAATCTCTGGTCTTGTCCTGGACATCTGAACATCTGTCCGCCCTTACTTATCTCAG
>JABAOF010012502.1_pt2 | contig 12234 bp, 9 predicted proteins | sample 7062171 | NCBI WGS metagenome assembly JABAOF01 (sample SAMN14538628, study PRJNA623070) | marine sediment metagenome | biome: marine biome [ENVO:00000428]; feature: marine pelagic biome [ENVO:01000023]; material: deep marine sediment [ENVO:00002113] | place: India: Gulf of Khambhat ... | reverse complement strand
GCTACGTGTTCTTCTTCGTTGCCGCCTTCATATACGTGGACAAGGTGGCGCCGGTGGATGTTCGGGCTTCTGCCCAGAGCCTCATTGCCATAGTGGCGCTGGGCTTCGGCAGATTCCTCGGGAGCCTGTTCGCCGGACAGGTCAGGGACGTGTTCACCACGGCCGGCGAGACGAACTGGACCTACGTGTTCCTCGTGCCCTTGGCCCTGACGCTGCTGTGCGCCGTGGCGTTCCTGCTCTTCTTCCGCGAGGAGGCTGCCCCCGCACCTGCCGAGGCCGCGGCCTAGCACCGGGTGCTATGAGCTGCACGGCGGCTCGATAGAAAGGCAACGTTCAGCATGACAACCAGAAGACTTGGCGTCGGCCTGATCGGCGGGGGCTTCGTCGGGAAGTTCCATGTCCGCTCGTGGGTCGGCGTACGCGATTCCGACATACTGGGCGTGGTGGCCCGCCCCAAGGAAGCTGCGCAAGATGCTGTTCAGCTCGCCAGGCGGCTCGGCGTCGGCGATGCAAAAGTGTTTGGCTCGGTGACAGACATGGTGGCGGATCCGTCTATCGATGCCCTCTGGATCTGCGCGCCCAACTTCACCCGCATCGAGATCATGGAGGAGATCGCCGACGCGATCGAGTCGGGCAAGGGCGAGCTCGTGGGTGTCGCGTGTGAGAAGCCGCTGGGCAGGAACGTGGCGGAAGCCAGGAAGATGCTCGAGCTGGTCCAGCAGGCCGGCTTGCTCGACGGCTACCTGGAGAACCAGCTGTTCTCAACGGCTGTCGTGAGGGGCAAGGACATCCTGTGGAGCCGCGGCGCCGCGTTGACTGGTCCACCATACTTGGCGCGCTGCGCGGAAGAGCATTCCGGTCCCCACATGCCCTGGTTCTGGGAGGGAGAGCTTCAGGGTGGCGGCGTGCTAAACGATATGGCGTGTCATTCGGTAGAGGTGGCGCGCTTTCTTCTCACTCCACCGGGGGCTGAGCGTGGTGTTCTCACTCCAGTCAAGGTCTCGGCGCACACCTCCTGCCTGAAATGGCAGCAACCTCACTATGCCGGCATCCTTGCAGAGAATAGTGGTGGGAAGACCGACTATATCAACCGACCCGCCGAGGACTTCGCCCGTGTACTGGTAGAGTATCGAGACCAGGAAGGCAACGAGCGAGTCGTCGAGGCGACTACCTCCTGGTGCTTCGTGGGAGCTGGGCTTCGTCTCAGCATGGAGCTGCTGGGTCCAGAGTACTCACTGTCGGTGAACTCCCTGGACGCCGGGCCCAAGGTGTTCTTCAGCAGGCAGGTGACAGGCGACGCTGGCGAGGACCTGGTGGAGAAACAGAATGCTGAGATGGGGCTCATGCCGGTGGTGAGTGACGAGGAGAGCGAGTACGGCTACGTGGGTGAGGACCGGCACATGGTGCAGTCGTTTCTGGCGGGCAAACGTCCGGAAGAGAACTTCAGCGACGGCGTGAATGTGGCCGAGTTGCTTATGACGGCCTACATGAGTGCCGAGCAGGAGAAGACCATCGCGTTCCCGCCGCCGCATCTGGAGTCGTTCGTGCCGGCCGTGGCGAAGGGAGAATGGAATCCAAGAAGGAAGCAGTGAGCGGGGAGCGGTGAGCGCAGTCGGGTGGGGGACAATGACAACGTGAGAAGTGAGATGATGAAGTTGATGCCTGAAGTTGCCGTCGCGTTGGCCCTGATCTCTCTTGTGGGGGGCGTCTTCTCCCACTGCGCGAGCGCGCAGGAGCGCGAGGGCTACGAACAGATTCTCAAATCGCGCAACGGCAGATACACCAAGCAGGGCTGGAACCACTATGGCCCGGGCTACTTCGAGCTGGATCGTGAGACAGGAGTACTCACGTCACACGGTGGGATGGGGCTCTTCTGGTACGCCGCAAAGCAGTACGGGGACTTCGTGTTGGAGCTGGAGTTCCGCTGCGCGGGCCAAGCGACGAATTCCGGCGTGTTCCTCAGGGTGCCGGGCATTCCCACGAGCGACGACTACATCTACCACAGCTTCGAGATCCAGATCAACGATGCGGGGGAGGGGATCCACATGACCGGCGCGGTCTACGACGGCGAGGCGCCCACGGAGCTCGCCTCGAGGCCTACCGGGGAGTGGAACCACTACAAGATCACGTTCGTGGGCAACCACATCACGGTGGAGCTGAACGGCAAGCTGGTCATCGACTGGGAGGCCGAGCCGCGCGGCAAGGTGGAGGATATCGCTCAGCGGGGCTACATCGGGCTGCAGAACCATGACGATCGCAGCGCCGTGTACTTCAGGAACATCTATGTGAAGGAATTGCGGTGAGCTTTGCCATCCTGTGGGTCCCTAACGCCTCGTAGTCAGCAACCCTCTTGCTCGGCGTTGACTTGTTCGAGCCCAGACAGCAGTGCCACATCGATGACGCCAACTGGGGTCAGACGCTGAAAACGACGCAGCTGGTCCCTGTGGATCTCAACAGTCTCCATCACGCCGAGCGGATGATCGCCGTGCTGCGAACCTTCCGCGGGCCGCGGGCAGGCGGGCGACCCGGAGGTCGTTGAGCGGTTCGCCGGGGCGCCCGAGGGCGTGGTCGCTGGGTTGCGCTGAAGCGGCGCATGTACCGGGCGACGGGCAAGATGCGCTGGCTCTCGCCGCGTTGGCCTTTCGCTTACGAGGCTGTCGAGGCGCGATAGGAGGGGTGAGGGAATCGCTTGACGCTTTCACTGGTCTCCGGTTCGCGGCAGACGTTCGAAGGACCGCCGGCGCTCTCCTGCCTCACCCTACCATCTTCCGCTATGCCACTTGGCGACGCCCGCAGCTTGGCCACCACCGCCTCAGCCGCCAGCTCCCCGCAGCTTCCAGCCCGCCCCACCGGCCCTAGCCGGCAGCCTCGGTGGCGCTGAACCCCGCGCCCTCGCCCTGATCCTGGCTGCTCAGCATCGGGGAACAGGCCGAGGCACTGCAGGTAGGGCACCTCGCGCACTACCTGTCCCGCTCACCATCTTATTCCTCTCCACAGTCGACACACACCTTCGGTCGAGGTTTCCAAATGAACGCGCTCAACCGTGTCGTATTCGCGTTGGTGGCAGTCACAGTGGCAGTCACCCTGCCCACGGATGCCCAGATCCTCCAGCAGTCTTCCCTCACACCCGCAGACCGCGACCCCAGCTTCCAACTCACCATCGAGCACCTCGGTGAGGACCTGCGTTGGCTCGGTCTCGCCCCACGGCAGATCAGATGGTCGCCTGACGGTCGCTGGATCTACTTCCGCTGGCGGGAAGATCCTGAGCCGGGGCAAACCTCGGCCACGGATCCGTGGTATGCCGTCAACCGCGCCGGCACCGAAGCGCGCGTGGTATCCGATGAGGAGGTAGCGCTGATTCCCCAGGGGAACATCCAGTGGTCGCGGCGCCGCGATGTTGCCGTGTGGTCCAACAGCGGGACGATCTTCGTCTGGACGCGCTCGACAGGCACCCGTCCGGTCTACACGAGCTCTCGCTCGGTGGGCAACCTACGGCTGAGTCCCGAGGGGAACCGCATCCACTTCTCCACCCAGGGGTTCAGTGGCAGCCTCGAGCGTGGCGACACCCGGCAGAACGGCGACCTCTGGGTGTACGATCGCTCGACCGGCCAGGCGCGGCAGGTGGCCGTTGCCCGCTCGAAGGACGAGAAGAAGAAATCCGAAGCCGGCGAATGGCTCGAGAATCAGCAGCTCGAGTTGATCGACATCGTGCGCCGGCGGAAGCGCAACCGGGAGATCGCCGACTCGGTGAGCCGGGCACGGGGCCCGGAGCGACCGCAGACGATCCCGGTCGAGCAGGGCAGTAACGTCAGGAACTTCCGGCTCTCCCCCGACGGCCGCTTCGTCACCTTTCAGTGGATCAAGAACCCAGCACCGCAACACCGTACCTCCTACATGGAGTTCGTGAACGAGAGCGGCTACGCCGCCGAGCGCCGCGCGCGGCCCAAGGTTGGCGAGCCCATGTTCTCGGCCAAGATGGGCATCGTGCGGGTGGACCCCACGGTGCATCCGGACAGCGTCGCGGCCACCTGGGTGGATGACGGCATCGAGAAGGAGACCATCGTTCACGGTCCCTACTGGAGCCCCACCGGCGAGCACGCCGTGGTGCAGATACTGTCGCTCGATCACAAGGATCGCTGGCTCGCGCTGCTCGACATCGAGACGGGCCAGGTCACCGTCATAGACCACCAGGATGAGGACGCCTGGATCGGCGGCCCCCTGGTGGGCGGTCGCTGGGGGCCGGGATGGCTCCAATGGCTGCCCGACGGTTCGGCCTTCGGGTTTGCGTCGACGGCCACGGGCTGGGCGATGCTGTACCTCGCGGAAGTCGACGGCACGGTTAGCCAGCTGACGGACGGCGAATGGGAGGTGCGCGGGGCCGAACTCTCTCCCGACGGCAAGACCTGGTACTTGCGAACCAGCCAGCACCACCCGGGGGAAGAACACATCTACCACCTCCCGGTGCACGGCGGCGAGCTCACACGGCTCAGCGAGGGCGAGGGCATGTACCGAGCGTATCCCTCGCCCGATGGGCGACGACTGGCGGTAACGTACGAGACGGTCACGCAGATGGCGGACCTCTACGTGCGCGACAACCGCCGAGGTGCCAGCGCCCGACGCGTCACCAAGTCGGGAACGGATGAGTTCTATCGATACGCCTGGGCACCGAGCGAGATCGTGACCTTCCCGGATCCGGCGGGCGAAGAGACCTGGGGTGAGATCTGGCAGCCTCCGGAGCAGCACAATGGTGCGGCCGTGATCTATGTGCACGGCTGTGGAGAGTGTGGTCAGGGGATCGCCAAGGGATGGCGTCGTGTGCGCACCAGGCTCTACGCCAACTATCTGCGACAGCTCGGCTACCTCGCCGCGAACCTCGACTTCCGCGGCAGCGCAGGCTATGGCCACGCCAATCGCACCTACGCGTACCGGCAGATGGGGGTCTCTGACGTGGACACTGGGCTGCCCTTCCTCGACCTCCTGGTCGAGCGCTATGGCGTCGACCGCAACCGGTTTGGCATCTACGGTGGGTCGTACGGTGGGTTCTTCACCATCATGTCCCTGTTCCGACATCCTGGGAAATACGCCGCGGGCGTGGCGCTGTATCCGGTGACCGACTGGGCGCACTACAACCAGGGCTACACCAATCGGATCCTGAATGGCGCACCGTATGAGGACGAGGAAGCCTATCGAGTCTCGAGTCCGGTCTACTACGCTGAGGGCCTACAGGACGCCCTCCAGATTCAGCATGGCCTGGTGGACGGGAACGTCCAGATCCAGGACTCGTTCCGCCTCTCGCAGATCCTCATGGAGATGAACAAGGACTTCGACTTGGTGGTGTACCCCATGGAGGATCACGGATGGAACGAGGTGCCGAGCCGGCGGGACAGCTACAAGCGGATGACACGGTGGTTCGACCAGCATCTCTTGGGCGAGACTCGACGCGCTGCGTCGGAAGGATCGAAATGAGGGTCTTGGGGGAATAGGACGAAAGGGGGGCGGGTAGCTAGTGTCGCGAGTCGGAAGTTCGCGGCCTATCGCACGCATCGGTAGGTCCCTCCAGCCGCTGCCGTACCGGCGGACTCGACGCCCGTGGCGCCAGGCCATCGGCCCGGTTACGAGTGCTTCGGCGCCGTGACCGCCGGTACGTACGCGCCTTTCGGGACCTACCGATGCGTGCCGAGCGGGCAACGAACAATTGCTTTGTGTAGAACCTCTGACTCACCACGCCAGTCTAGCGAGTCAGCAGATTGTGGCCAAAACCACGAGCCGAGTAGTCCCGCAGTGCGGGTGGTGGTCCGGCGGTCTCGGCGGCCGGGTCTGCCGCAGGAAGCCTGATCCCGGGGCCGTGGCCTGGCGTCGAGTCCGCCGAGAACGCCACCGCACGGAGGGACTGCTCGGCTCGTGTGCTATGCAACGAATCTCTGACTCACTACACTAGCTACCGATCCCCATCTAACCCCTGTCCTGGCGCCACGTCCCGGGGGCACGCCTCAGGCCCTACCGATCGCCAGCAACGCCTCCTCAATCACCCCCTGGAACAGCGGGATCTTGTAGCCGTTCCGCCTGAGGGGAACGGCATCCTCCATCGCCGCCCTTCCGGCAGCAGCGGCCGTCGCGGCATCCAGTTGCTTGCCGATGATGGCCTCCTCTGCCTCCCTCGAACGCCACGGGGTGGGTGCGGCACCGCTCAGCACTACGCGGCCCGCCGTGACTCGATTCCCACTGAACTGCAGGGCCAGGGCCACACCTGCCAGGGCGAAGTCCCACGCCCCGCGCGCCCGCACCTTGTGGTAGGAGCTTCGCATTCCGGCCGCTGGCCTGGGAAGGACAATCTCCGTGACGATCTCGTGCGGTTCGAGGACGGTCTCCCTTCGCACGTCTTGATTCGGCAGCACGTAGAACTCTTCCATCGGGACGCTGCGCGTTCCCCTCCGGCCGGCGATGCGTACCGTCGCCTGCAAGGCCACCAGGGCGGGGGCCGTGTCCGATGGATGCACTACGAAACAGCCTGCTCCACCGAGGATGCAGTGAAACTCGCTCTCGCCAGCAACGGCGTGGCACGTGGTGCCGCCCTTGCGGAGACAGTCGAAATCGCCGCGGTAGTACCAGCACCTGGGTTTCTGGCAGATGTTGCCGCCGATGGTTCCCTGGTTGCGCAGCTGGGGACTTGCCAACTCACCGGCGGCCTGCGCCAGACCCGGGTAGGACTGGTTGATCGTCGGATCCGCCGCGACATCGGCGATAGTGGTGAGGGCTCCGATGCGAACGCCCCCATCCCGTGTTCTGGCGATGCCGCGCAGCCCATCAATGCCCGTAAGACTGACTACTCTCGAGCACTCGAAGACCTGATCCCGCAGACATCCGAGGAGGTCCGATCCACCCGCGCAGACCCTCGCGCCGTCGTCAGAGGAGAGCAGTCTCACCGCCTCGTCGAGCGATGTTGCGCGGACGTAGCTGAACTTGGGCAACATGGCTCACTCTCCTTTCCGCGCGTCGGCGAGCGCCTGGGCCAGCCGCATTGGCGTGATCGGTGTGTTGGTGATGCGCACACCAGTGGCGTGGTAGACGGCGTTGGCGACTGCCGCGGCCGTGGGAATCGTGGCGGGCTCGCCGAGCCCCTTGGCCCCTACGGAGTTCGCCTCGGGATCTTCGAGCTCGATGGGCACGCAGGTCATGTCCGCCGGAACGTCCAATGCGGTGGGCAGCTTGTAGTCGTGCCAGTTCTTGTTCACCATCTTGCCCGTCTGATCCCCGTCGAGCACCCGGGCCTCGGTCATTGCGAGGCCGATGCCCATGGTGATCCCACCGAACACCTGGTTCTGGTAGGTGAGCCGGTTCATCACCCGTCCACTGTCGTGAGCGGCCAGGAACCGGAGGATCTTCACCTCGCCCGTGCGGGTGTTGACCTCCACCTCACAGAACTGGGCGGCGAAGGGATTGACCGCCTTGCCCTGGGGATTGGGACCTCGATACCCGACGCCGGTAATCGACCGTCGCCTCCGCAGGCTACGGAGCGCGGTGATTTCACGCTCCTGAGATGGATCGTCGATGGAGACGACCTTCCCATCCTTGAGAGTGAGGCCGGACGCCTCCACCCCCATCTCTCCGGCAGCCAGGTCCAGCAGTTGCCGCTTGACGTCGAGAGCGGCCGCTCGAACGGCCGGCGCCTCCGTGGGTACTGTCTTGCTGCCGCCGCTGGCGGTGGCGAACTGGGTGGTGCCGGTATCGGCGTGCTCGATCTGGATCGCATCTGGATCGACGCTCAACTCTTCCGCAGCTACCATGGCCATCACCGTCTTGGTGCCGGTGCCGATGTCGCTGGCTCCCATGTTGAGATTCACACTGCCGTCGGAGAAGAGCTTGATGATCACGGTGGAGGGCGGCCCGCCCGCCCCACCCGCCCAGAGGCCGCCGGCCATGCCGACACCTCGTCGGAGGTGGTTGGTGTTGCCCTCACGGGCGATCGCTGCACGGGTTTCCTTCCAGCGGAAGGCTGCGGCGCCCTCTTCCAGGCACTGCTTGAGCCCGGTGGTGGTGTACGGACTGCCGCCCCGAGCTTGGCTCACGGTTGGAACGTTCTTGAGTCTGAGCTCCACGGGATCCATCCCGATCGCCTCGGCGAGGGCGTCCATCATCTGATCCAGCGCCCAGGCGCACTGGGGATGACCGGGCCCCCGCATGGGGCGCGCGGGACCGGCGTTGACGTAGATGTTCGTCAGTTCCGTCCGGACGTTGGGACAGGTGTACAGGTCCCTGACCAGCCAGTCCAGGAGCGACGTCCCGCCTGCCTGGTAGCCTCCGCTCGCCCCGCTGCCGACGTACTCGAGGGCGGTGAGCGTGCCATCCTGCTTGACGCCGGCCTTGAGCCGCATGTTGCTGGCAGGCCGGTTGCCGACCGCGAGATAAGTCTCCTCGCGGGTGAGGGTCAGCTTGACCGGACGCGCAGCCTTCTTGGCCAGCAGTGCCGCAATGATGGTGTACTTCCCGGCCTGGAGCTTGCTCCCGAAGCCGCCACCCATGTAGTGACCGACAACCCGGACCTTCGATAACGGTAGGCCTAGGGCTCCAGCCAATCCGGCCTGGATGTTGTACACTCCCTGCGTCGACTCCCACACCGTGAGGCTGTCGCCGTCCCATTTGGCGACACAGCCGTGCAGCTCCATCGGCGTGTGGATCTCGCACTCGGCCCGATAGATCTCCTCCAGGACGACGTCGGCCTCGGCGAAGCCCTGCGCCACGTCTCCCCGCTCATACGTGTCCGTGGGAGCTACCTGGTTGCCTTCGTCGTGGACCTTCGGTGCGTCTGGATCGAGCGCCCTCCGCTCGTCCGACACGAATGGCAGGACGTCATAGTCGACCTGGATCGCTCGGACCGCATCCCATGCCTGATAGGGCGTCTCGGCAGCGACGGCAGCCACGGTCTCGCCTTCGTACCGACAGCGGGTACTGAACAGCGTCGTGTGGATCAGCTCTGAGTGCGGCTGCGTGGCCCGATCGTCCGGCGTGAACGCGCTGATTACGGTCCTCACGCCGGGCATCTTCTCTGCCTCGCTGGTATCTACGCCTTTGACCACTGTGTGGGGGTGCGGGCAGCGGAGGATTGCACCATAGAGCATCCGGGGAAGGTAGGTGTCCGACGGGTACACTGCGGAGCCGCTCACCCGCTCATAGGCGTCCACGCGAGGACGTGGTTTTCCCACGTATTCGGTCTGTGTCCACTGCTCTTGCTCGGATCGCGGCTCCGGCGTCTCCGGGACCTCGATGCCTTCCACGTAGTAGCGGCTTCCCGGTTCTTTCCTCATGACGCACCTCCTGAGCTCCCCTTGAGTTCGGAGGCCCGCTGGGCGGCCATGAAGATGTGTGGGTACGTGCCGCAGCGGCACAGATTGCCGGCCATGTGGCGCCGGATCTCTTCGATCGAGGGATTTGGATTCGCCCGCAGCAGTCCCTCAACTGCCATGATCTGTCCTGAGGTACAGTAGCCACACTGGAAGGCGTCTCTCTCGAGGAACGCCTGCTGTACCGTCCCCAGTTCTTCGCCCTCCATGAGCCCCTCGACGGTCGTGACCTCGGCTCCTTCGGCCTCGACGGCCAGGGTTATGCAGGCGTATCGGGGGACGCCGTTGATGAGCACGGTGCAGGCACCGCACTCGCCGCGATCGCAGCTGACCTTGGTGCCCGTCAGGCCGAGCTCGTCTCGCAGGACGTAGGCCAGCGACCACCGCGGTTCGACGAGGAGCTCCCGGTCGTGACCGTTCACGCGGAGCTTCACCTTTGACAGCTCCTCGGCGGCTAGGACCTCCGCCTGCGGTACCGCTTCGGCGGAGACCTGCGTGGCCGCAGCCACTGAGAGCGCTCCGGTCCCCATCGACGTGAGGAACCCACGTCGGCTGAGTCCCCGACCGCCCTCGCCAGGCTCGTCGGTGTGATCGTTGCGGTCTCTCGCCATAGAACCTCCTCGGGCGCGGGGTGGGGCATCGTGGGTGGTGGGCCCACGGTGCCGGGAGGGAAGGCGGCGGCAGAGGCGGCTACCGGGTACGCCAAGCTCTCCCGTAACCACCCTTGTACGGGGAGGTGAATGAAGGCGGGATGAAGGCCGCGTGAAGCCGGCTACCGGTGCTCCGGCTCGTAGACCTCCGTCTTTGGGAACGTCAGCGCGTACCCGTACCAGCGGGTGAACATCTGCATCGGCCGGTCCATCTCGCGCCGCTTGCCCGCCGCGTCGTATAGTACGCCGTCGTGCACGACGTCACCCTTGTTGAGGCGGAGCAGGTCACCGTCCCAGCTGACGCTCGTCGCATCCACGTGCAACGCCCACATCCTCGCCTGCAGCGCGAAGCACGTCCAGGAAGTCGTGGAGCGTGGGGCGGTGTCGCAGTTCCTCCCGAATACCCCACGCCGCCACCGCCGCCGATCTGGCTCGTCGGAATTGGCGGGCACCAGAGGGGTCTCCACGAGGAGTTGCNNCAACGCAACGGCCTTGGCCCCGGTCAGCGCCCGGCGGTCCGTGTGGGTCATTCTGATGGACACCGTCACATACTGGTCGGCGCTGTCGGGAGACGACGCGAAGAAGGCACCGATGGGCGCTGAGCGCATGGCTGGCCCGTTCCCCGCCGAGGGGACGCCGCTTCGCTCAGGGTCGACCCCGAGCCACAACCGCATGATGGCACGGAGGGTGGCGAAACCCACTCTCGCCGGCAGCGACAGGAGCCATCCTCGGAGGTACCATGCCAAGCGGCTGGAGAATCGTGGTGGCGAGTTGGGGTGCGCCGGCAGCCTCTGAGCGACGAAGAACGTGTGGTCGGTGTCGTCGCTCACCATCCCCCTGTTGAAGACGAGCCGATGCTCCCAGCGAGCGCCGAACCGCTTTCTTGCCCTCTGCGGCGAGAGTCCTTCGGCTGGGAGGCCAAGGGCGTCGCCGACAGCCGTGCCCAGGGGTATCCCTCTGAATCGTTCGCGGCGACTGGGATGCCTTCCCACGCTCACGGATCCTCGTTGCGATAGGTTGTGAGGTTGTCTCGGCGTGTATGCTCAGGGCTAGAGCAGGGACACCAGCACGACAGCGATCACGATGATCACAAGTGCGGCGTAAAACAGCTTCGTTACGAGCGGAACACGCGGCAGCCGGCGGTAGCACTCGTCGCACCAGGCACTGGTAACCGGCACCGGTCCGGGATAGTGCCGCGTGTGACCGGGGGCGCCGCAGTGCGTGCAGATGCCGCAGTAGCCCGGGGGGATGCCCTGATCTTCGAGGACCCCGGGGTCCTTCTCCCAGAGCTCACAGTAGCAGTCGGCGCCGGTCACTGGGCGCGCCTCACCCACTGATGCCTCGCTATGCAAGCCAGGCCTCCAGCGCCTGACGTTCTGGAGCAAGGCATCTTGCTTCCAGGTCTCCCACCGCCGCCGATCTGGCTCGTCCGAATTGGCAGGCACCAGAGGGGTCTCCACGAGGAGTTGCTGCGCCAAAGTGCAACGATCCACCTCGGCTTACAACAACAACCGGGCTCTGCACCGCTCGAGTTGGCTGCAGGGTCTGTGGGCTGAAGTCCCTGCTAGTGCACCGCCTTGTCGCCTGCTGCTGCGGCGGAATCCTTCGGCACGGTCCTGACGAACTGTCCGAAGTTGAGGCACTCCTCCAGCCGGCACGACCAGGCGAGCGTGCCGTCCCAGACCGTCATGTCGGGGCAGCCGTCACACATGTTCTGACGCCCGTCCGGCAACAAATCGATGGGCTGGATGATCATGATCGACTGCGTATGTAGGCGGCGGAACGTCAGGCTGGGGTCGAGGAACGCCCGAGAGAATGCGCGCCGCATGCCACTGTCAAAGGGCCACAGCCACAGCAGCGACTTGCCGCGGCGCAGCACGGAAGGCGACGCGTATGCCAGATACCGCCCGGTCCACAAGTGGTGCAGCGTTTGGGTCAGCTCGGCCATCTTGGGGCCGTGGTAGCCGTAGATCTTGCGCGGCGTTCCCATGCGGATAGCCAGGAGCCACTTGAAAGAGTCCGCCTTCTCCGTCCCGTTGAGGTACGCACACGGAGCGAAGTCGGGGAACCGTTCGCGAATCTTCGCCACCACCTCGGGAGCCGAGATGTCAGTCCGCCGTTTCGCCACGGGGTAGGCGTACGCCAGAGGGCTCATGTCCAGCTTGCGGCCGCCGGCGTAGTAGTCGTAATCGCCTTCGGTTACCGCCGCCCGGTAGAGGATGAACACCATCACGTGGACGATGTCG
>JABAOF010000141.1_pt1 | contig 12241 bp, 8 predicted proteins | sample 7062171 | NCBI WGS metagenome assembly JABAOF01 (sample SAMN14538628, study PRJNA623070) | marine sediment metagenome | biome: marine biome [ENVO:00000428]; feature: marine pelagic biome [ENVO:01000023]; material: deep marine sediment [ENVO:00002113] | place: India: Gulf of Khambhat ... | reverse complement strand
AAAGAATGAAAATGGAAGTCTTTGATGATTCCTACGACTTTGCCTGTTTTTCCCCGGTGGTTACACTCTCTTCCTAAATGTGATTCCCAACCAAGTCTTTTCACTGCTGTTTCATTTAACAGGAACGCACCGTTCTTATCGGAAGCAAATTCTCGTGAAAAATTCCTTCCTTCGATTATATTTATATCAAACAGATCCACATAATCATAATCGACAGTCCCATTGCGAATGAATACTCGTTCATTGTTCTTGGATTGAAAAACTCCTCCCCAGGTTATCCTATTAGGTATATGACTTGATGAAGAAACATATGGAATAGCTGGATTCTTAATCAATTCTTTTTTTAGCTGCGCTAAATTATCAGAGATTTTTTCGTCGCGGAGCTGCATCGCTAAAATATGTTCTCGGTCATAACCTATATCTGTACTTTTAATATATTTTAATTGCCTTCCTATTATGATCGTGCCGGTTATGAGCATTATAGAAATACAAAACTGGAAGGCAACGAATGTATTTCTCAATCCGGATCTCCGGGAGAACCGGCTGTATTTTTGACTCAGCACTTCTACCGGTTGAAAGGAAGTCATAAATAGGGCAGGGTAGATTCCTGAGAATATGCCAACAATCACAATAAGTGCAATCAATGTGGGCAGCACAGCAACACTTTCTAATGGATTAAGGAGTATTTCCCTGTTTGTAAAATTGTTAAACGCAGGTAATAAAGCCGATGCAGTAAATACAGCTAAAACAAGGGCTATGGCACTCAGGATGAAAGATTCATACAGAAATTGTAATATGAGCTGTTTCCTGGATGCTCCGACTACCTTTCGGACTCCAACCTCTTTTGACCGTTTTAAAGCTTTGGCTGTGGAGAGGTTTGTATAATTAATGCACGCAATTATTAAAATAATATATGCTACCAGGGATAAGATATAAATGTTCTGTATATCACTGTTTTCAGATATCTCAAAATTGTCATGTGATTTTAAGTGTATGTCCTTTACAGGCATCAAGTAATAGCTGTCATTTTGCCTTTTTTCAAAAGTTTCAATTAAAGCAGGAAGTTTTGCTTCCAGGTCTTTATAATCCGCGTCGTTTCTAAGTTCCAAGTAGGTTAAAAAATCGGCTCCCCACCAACTCTGGCCAAAACTTTCCGTCTCATATATTGTATTTAAGGAAGTCATGGACAATAAGAAATCAAACTGCAGATGAGAATTGCCTGGGACTTTTTTGATTATTCCGGTGATTTTTGCGTCATAGCTTCTGTCTTCTACTATAGTCAATGTTTTTCCGAAAGGTTCTTCATTCCCAAAGTATTTTCTGGCAAGTTTTTCAGTAATGACAATTGAAAAAGGATCAGCCAATGCGGTTTTTGCGTCGCCTCTTGTAAAATCATATGAAAAAATATCAAAGAAACTCTTATCAACATAGAATCCTCTCTCATAAAAATGTGTATTCTTATATTTTATAGCAAGATCATAAGCATCCCTGTGTTCTATTCTGACTGTATTGATGACCTCCGGGTATGTGGAAGCTAAAGCAGAAGCTAAAGGGCCAAATGTTATTACCGAGGCATTTGCCCCCATATAATTGCTCCGCATCCTTCGCTGAACTCGGTAAATTCTATCCGCAGATTCATGGAAATTATCATAACTGAGCTCATTCTGGACATACAGAAAAATAAGGATAAAACATGCCATTCCTAATGCGAGTCCTACAATGTTAATAACCGAAAATCCTTTATTCTTTTTAATATTCCGTAGAGCAATCTTTAGATAGGTTTTAAACATGATAAGCCTCCAAAAGACTGAGAATACAAGATAGGGGAATACTGAAGAAAAGATTTGGAACAAGTACCAGATGTTTGCTTTTGTTCTTCCTTCTTGGTTGGATAGGAAATCATAGAATTCAGCCAAATCACCTGTTGAGGAAAATTTCTCTTCATAGTCTTTCAGCCTAGACATGATCCACTGAAAGATGCGAGGTGGCCTTTGTCTATTCTTCTTATTCAATTTCTTTTTAGTCCGACTCATAATCAGGTATGTTTTGCCATAAATTCAGATGAAACTGCTTAGCATTTTTCAATGCAACTTTGTCTTATTTCATTTTGACTGTTATTCATACCGCAGTGAATCGACCGGATTGGCTGTGGCGGCTTTGATCGTTTGGAATCCGACGGAAATAATAGTGATAGCAAAAGCGACAGCAGCAGAAAAGATAAAAGTGATTATTCCGATTTTAGTCCGATAGACAAAGTTATCCTGAAGCCATTTTTGCATCATGTAATAGGCCACAGGCCAGGCGATGATGCTGGCCAAAATCAACCATCGTGCGTATTTTTTTCCCAAGTGACTGAGTATACTTCCCGCGGAGGCTCCCAGAACTTTTCTTATTCCGATTTCCTTGGTTTTTTGCTCGGCTGTGTAGGAAGCTAATCCAATCAATCCAAGACAGGCAACAAATATCAATATGGCTGAAAAATAGGTGAGGCTTTGTCCTAATTTCTGCTGAGCACTGTACAATCTGTCTATTCGCTCATCGAGGAAAGAATAGACAAGAGGATACTCCAAAGAGTATTTTTTCCCTATACGTTTAATAATAGCGAGTGCTCCAGGAATGTCGTGGGAAGAGACTTTGATGGATAGCCATTCGTTGGGATCTCGGTTCAACCTGAGGCAGAGGGGAGCGATTTTCACGTTCAAGGGAGCGAAATGAAAATCTTCTATCACTCCTATGACTGTGCCCTCATTATATCTCCTGTTGAGCGGATCATCCCAGCCTGTCATACGCGAAGCTGTCTGGTTGAGTATATAAGTCTCTTCCGCCCCTTCTTTAAATTCCTTAGAAAATTTTCTCCCCTGTATGATTTTCAGGTCATAAAAATCGACGAAATTGTAATCGGCTTTAATCTCGAACACCAGTTGTTTTTGGTCAGTTTCCATGCCTTCCCAGCGTGTGTCCGGCTCAGCATTCATAACCAGGTAAGGCAGCTGGTTCGATAATGTGATGTCGACTATCTGGGGATGACTTCTGAGTTCAGTCAGGAACGGTTCAACATTATTCCGAAGATTCTGGTCTCTAATAAAGGCAGTTACGATGTGAGTCTTTTCAAATCCGAGATCTCTCTTATGGACATAGCGGAGTTGATCCAAAATGACATATGTGCATGTGATAAGGATAATGGATATAACAAGCTGGACGACAACCAGGGAACTCCTGAAGTGAGTTGTTCCTTTTGAACTGGGCCGGAGAATTCCGGTGAACACAGCGATCGGCCGAAACCTGGAGAGGAAAAGAGCGGGATAGCTGCCCGCGATCAGGCCGACAGTAATCACGAGAACGATCAATCCCAAAAGCAACTGCATATCTGTGAAAAACATGAATTTCAATTCTCGATCCATATACACGCGGAACCAGGGAAGCGAAAGCTTGACTAACGCCAGTGAAATAACGAATGCCACTAGCGATATTACGAGAGATTCTCCCAAAAACTGTTTGATGAGTTGAATTCTATTCGCTCCAATGACCTTCCGCATCCCGACTTCCTTTGCCCGATGAACCGATCTGGCCGTTGAAAGGTTAATGAAATTGAAGCAGGCAATAAGCATAAGTAAAAATGTGATGGCGGATAGAAGATAGATGTACCGGATATCTCCATTCGGTTCCAACTCAAAAACATAGTTTCCGTAGAGGTGAATGTCAGTGAGAGGCTGGAGTGTGAATTTGTCCTTCTTTTCAGTCCTGTCAATGATCTGTTGTATTTTTTTTATGAGTTCCTCAGTATCCGCACCTTTTCGCAGCACGAGATAGGTTTTGTAATTCTTCCAACCGGAGATATATTCTTTTCCTCTTATGCTCTCCAGGGTAACCATGGAAGCGAGGATATCAAAGGTGAAATGAGAATTCTTGGGGACGTTCTGGAGCACTCCTTTCACAGTATATTCATATTCGTTATCGACAGACAGGATCTTCCCTATGGGATTTTCATCCCCGAAGTACTTCTCTGCGGTATATTGCGTGAGTAAGACTGAGTAAGGCTCTTGCAGAGCTGTTTTCTTATTCCCCTTGATCAACGGGAAGGTGAAGACTTCAAGAAATTCAGAGTCCGCAAAGAAGAAGCGATCATCATCGAATCGCTTGTTCCCATACTGCACCATACTGCCCCACCTTTTGATTTTCGTTGCGGTCGTCACTTCCGGACATTCTTCTCTCAGGAAAGGCGCCAAAATTCCTGGGGTGACGTTCATCATTTGGGTGCCCATTAAGGTACGGTCGTGTTGAATAGCCGCTCTATAGATGTTCCCGGCATTTCCATGGAACCTGTCAAAGCTGAGTTCGTAATGTATGAACAGCATCAACAAAAGACAGCAGGCCATACCAATGGCAAGCCCCGAGATGTTAATGAAAGAAAAGGCTTTTTGCCTTTTGAAATTTCTAAAAGCGATTTTCAAATAATTTTTAATCATGGCGACACTCCAATAAAAGTGATTAATAATAAATGGAGGAATGGATCTTGCGACCTGAATCCAGTACCACCGGCGAGCTCGAAAATATCCTTCTTTAACGACCTGCTCCTCAAATATTTCAGAAAAATCACTCAGGATGGAAAGGCGGTCTTCATGACGTGATATTCTCCCGAGTATCCAGGCCGCAAACGCGGGTGGTGTATCCTTTTGCTTCTTCATTTGGATTTTTTCACTTCAAACGCCGCCTTCGGGATTCCATCCCACAGCGACTTCTGGTAAGCCCTGACCTCCTGGAGAGCCCTCTTCCCTCCCTCTGTCAAACTGTAATAGGTCCGGCTGCGTCCTCCTTTTTCATGATAGAAGCTTTGAATGGTTTTAGAGACATAGCCTTTTCTCAACAGCTGATCCAGAGAGAAGTAGAGAGAGCCCAAGGAATAATTCTTTCTGAAGGATCTGGAAACATGCTTGTTGATGGTGACTCCATACGCATTGTCTTCGAGCCTCCAGATGGCGATGAGTATGGCTTCTTCCAGCCTGGTGATGATATTCATCTTAACTTTCACTCCAGTTTTATTGGATTCTAATATTTAAGACGGGAGAAGTTGGAAAAAGGTTGCAAACTTTATGAAATTAAATTTCCGGTATTAACAATCTTTCAAATATTATTCTTTAATTCTCGGATTGATTCATTTAAATTAAACTTGTGAGTGAGAACACAGAAGACACATCTAAAACTGTCATTACCTCAGAGGTTATCAGACTGATCAAATCCATCCCAAGGGGGAAAGTGGCCACCTACGGTCAGATTGCCTGCCTGACCGGTCTGTATACTTCTGTCCGCCGGGTAGTCTGGATTCTCCACTCCTGTTCGAAAAAGGAAGGACTGCCCTGGCATCGCGTGGTGAATCGTCAGGGCGCTATTTCCTTGAAACCTGGATCAGGGTATGAAAAGCAGAAGGAAATGCTCGAAAGAGAAGGGGTTGTTTTTGATGAAAAGGACCGGATCGACCTTGATCATTTTCTCTGGGAACCGGATGAAGAAGACATTATATAATTATTCATAACGAAGGGAGTCGACTGGGTTGGCCAGGGCTGCTTTGACGGATTGGTAAGACACAGTAAGCAGCGAAATGACCAGAGCCACGACCGCAGAGAGCAGGAAAATTTCCCATCCGATACTCGCCCGGAAAGCGAAACTCAGCAGCCACCTGTGCATCGCATAATAGGCAACTGGCCAGGCTAAAATGTTTGCCACTACCACCCATTTGAGAAAATCCCGTGACAAGAGCAAGTAGATATTGAGTGTTGAAGCGCCGAGAACCTTCCTGATTCCGATCTCTTTGGTTTTTTGTTCCGCCGTATAGGCGGCCAGTCCGAAGAGTCCCATGCAGGCCACAAGGATGGCCAGGATGGAAAATACCGAAAATATTTCGCCCAATTTTTTATCCGCTAAATGCATTTGTTCAAAGCTTGCATCAAGGAAAAAATAGTCAAGAGGATAATTGGGAATGATCTTCTTCCATGTTTTTCCGATAAAGTCCATTGTTTCTGATATATTCCTGGGGAGTATGCGGATGGACAGATAGTTATGATATTGGTTGGGAGTAATCATATATGTGATGGAGTAAGGTTGACGGTGAAGAGAGTAAATGTTGATGTCACTGACAACTCCAACAATATGTCCTTTAAACCGATTCACAAAAACCGCACCTTTTCCCACTGCTTCGAGCGGAGAGGAATACCCGGCTTCCTGCACTGTCCGTTCGCTGATCAGAAACTCCGATGGGCTCTTTTGTGAAAGTGGAAGGTGGATGTCTTTCCCAGCCAGGAGTTTTATCCCGTATGTACTGACAAATTCCTTGTCGACGTAGTATACGACCTGGGTGAGGAGTTCATCCCGGCCTTCGAACTGGAGTGAAAGATGACCGCTTCCTCTTGTCGGGACAAAGGAAGACGTAGTCGTGTTTTCGATTCCCGGATTTGTGATCAGCTCATTCCTAAAAGCCTCGTAGTTTTTGCGGAGGTCTTTGTTTAAGGGAATGACGATAATTTGTTCTCTGTCATACCCAAGATTTCTCGACTGTATATAAAACATCTGTTTATACGCAATAAGAGTGGCAAAGATGATTCCGATCGAGAGTGCAAACTGAAAGATCACCAGCCCTTTGCGTAGTAAGGTTCCTGAAAAAGAATACACCATTCTGGATTTGATGGAGTGCATTGGCTGAAAGGAAGATAAAACGAAAGCGGGATAGATACCAGCCAAGAGTCCGACTGCAAGAGCGATAGCGATCACGCCCAGAATGAGCCAAGGGTTGATGATGGAATTCAACGACATATCTTTAACCGCGATTCTATTGAACAGCGGGAGCGTCATCATCACTATACAAATCGCCATCAGTGCGGAAAGTGCACTGAGCATCAAGGACTCTCCCAGGAACTGGCGAATCAATTGATTCTTTTGGGCTCCCACAACTTTTCGGATACCGACTTCTTTGGCCCGTTTGATGGAGCGAGCGGTCGTGAGATTCATGAAGTTGATGCAGGCGATAACAAGCACGAAAACAGCAATGGCTGTAAAGACATAGACATACAGGATGTTTCCTGTCGGTTCAACCTCGGACCGCAACCGGGAGTGAAGGCGGATATCCAGAAGCGGCTGAAGACTGATAGTGTACCAGGGATCTTTCCTCCAATGCCTATGGAGAAAGGCCAGGAATTTGGGATTCAGGGATTCGGCGGAAGTTTTTTTGTCTAAAAGGACATACGTGAAATGCTGCCAATAGCCCGAAAAATCATTCGTGTCTTCCTTTTGGCTGACGTATGAAGCCAGAAAATCAAAGTGAAGATGGGAATTTCGGGGGATATTCTGTACGATTCCGGTAATGCGAAACCGCATGATCTCTCCGTCGTTGTAAGGATCGGCTTCCACTGTTTGTCCGATAGGATCTTCATCACCGAAATATTTTTCTGCCATTTTTCTGGTCAAAACCATAGTGTTCGGCTCATTGAGTACGGCTGTGGGATCGCCTTTAATGAGAGGAAAGTCGAAAACGGTAAAAATACTGGGTTCGGCAAAGAAAAATCTTTCTTCGTAGAATTTTTTGTCTTTGTGCCCGATGTACACCTTTACACCCTGTCCCATTTTACGGATGCGCACCGTTTCGATGATTCCGGGAAAATCTCTCTTCAGAGCCGGCCCAACGCCAAAGGAGCCGTTGGCGTTTGTCGGCAGTGTATCCTCATCTGATGAAGAGAAGACCACTCTGTGGATAAGATCCGCTTTTTCGTGAAACCGGTCATAGCTCAGTTCGTCCTTGATAAAAAGCAAGATCAAAGCGCAGCAGGCCAACCCGATGGAGAGTCCGGCTACGTTGATGAAGGAAAATCCTTTGTGTTGTTTAAAATTGCGGAAAGCGACTTTTAAATAATTTTTAAACATGACTAAACTCCAGTAAATGCGATGGTATGTGAACATCTGGAGAGACGTTAGGGCTTGATTCCAGTACCATAATCTCGCTCGAATGACTCCCCTCTCCTTTAAAATATCGGAATAATACTCATCCATATCTCCGGAACAGGTGAGCTTTTCCTCTGAACGTACGAAGCGCTCAAAAATCCAACGGGGAAGCGCCGGAGGGCGTTTCTTGTTTGGGGGATAGCCTCTCAACTGTAATCCTTTATCGTTTCAGGGATGCCTTTCCAGAGCTCTCGTTGGAAATCTCTTATCCTTTCCAATTCATTCAAACCACTTGGTGTCAGGGCATAATAAATTTTGCTCCGTCCTCCCCTCTGGGGAGTGGGGTCGCCCATTCGTTTCTCTATCAGGCCTCTTTGGCTCAGGATATCCAGAGCCACCCATAGAGCTCCGATTTTGAGTTCCCTACCAGTGCTTTTCTTGACTTCCTTGATGATGGTCACGCCATAAGCATTATATTTCAGCCTCAAAATAGCCATGAGCAAAATCTCATCCGCTCTTGAGAGTATTTTCATTTTAAACCTTTCTTCTATTTATTATTACTAAAATTAAGTAAAAAGGTTTACAATTTTTTTAATTTTTTTTGGATTATTCACGAGTCAAGGTTGCTGGAGATAGCATTGCGAAGAGTGTAGTCACGCGGCAATCTCATGATTTTGGCGAATCATCATGAGATCACCACGCGCTCTACGATCGCTCGTGATGACGTGGCTAGCCACTCCAGCCATGATGAAGATTGCGAAACGAATGTTGGTTATACTCCTCCATCAATGCACCCCTTGAAAATTAAATTTTTATCTTGATGTAACAAATTTGTCCAACAAACGTATACATATATGTGGAGGCGATGATATGAGGCTTGTTTCTCGTATCGAAGAAATCATTCTCCTCTCTATCTGGAGGCTCCAGGGTAACGCTTACGGCATTACAATCAGGAAAGAAGTCATCAAAGTCACCGGGAAAACATGGCTGACTGGTTCCATATATGCTTCTTTGAGCCGGTTCCTCAAACATGGTCTGGTCGTCTCATTTGAAGGAAAACCCACTTCCGAAAGAGTGGGAAGACGTAAAATCTATTACAGGCTGACTCCTGAGAGACAGCGGGCATTGTTGGCTATAAAACGGCTATACACTACCGCCTGGATCGGACTTCCTGCCTTTGAAGTAAAGGACTAATGAACAATCCATCCCCACCCGCTATCGCTTCAAGGATCTTGGAGCGAATACTTGACTTCAATATCAGGTATTCAGCCCTGGGAGATTTCGAAGAGCAGTTCAATTGCATCGTGAAAGAAAGAGGATTATTCAAAGCCCAGGTATTTTATTGGACTCGCATTCTTATCTTATTTCCTGCTTTTATTAGAAATTTTATCTGTTGGAGTGTAGAAATGTTTAAAAATTATTTAAAAATCGCATGCCGAAACGTGTTAAAAACTAAATTTTGCTCATCTATCAATATCATTGGACTGGCCGTCGGCATAGCGGTTTGTTTGCTCATCCTGCAGTATGTCACATTCGAACTCAGCTATGACAAGTTTCACACAAATCTGGATGATATCTATCGCCTCGAGCTAGAAGGCTTTGCCGGCTCCCACGGTGCAGCGGCACAAGCAGTCAAGGAAGCCTTCCCAGAGGTGCGTGATTACGTCAAGCTCAACTTATCCAATACAGAGGGTATCTACTCAAACAAAGATATAAAATTCAGAGAAGAAAAGGTCTTTTTTGCAACCGATTCATTTTTTTCTGTATTTTCCTTTAACCTTTTGAAAGGAGATCCGAAGACTGCATTATTGGAAGTCAATACTGCCGTTTTATCCGAATCAACGGCAAAGAAATATTTTGGCAGCGCAGATCCAGTTGGAAAATCGATCATTTTTGGAGGAACACAGCGCTACAAGATCACTGGTATTGTTGAAGATGTCCCCGCCAATTCCCATTTTCATTTCGATATGCTTATTTCATGGCCGACTTTAGTCAGGATGAGAGGAGCTTGGATTGAATCCAGCTGGACGAGCTGTCCCTATTATACTTATCTGCTTCTCCAAACTGGGGCCGATAGTGAAACATTCGAATCAAAATTAAAGGAATTCTTCGAGCAAAAAGAAAAGGAGATAAACAAAAAAGAGCGGGAAGAACTTGATTATCATTTAAAGCCGTTAAAAGATATCCATCTCTATTCGAATTTAGATTTTGAAATAGAAAAAAACGGAGATGCGAGGACTGTCTATTTTCTGATTATCATTGCTTTGGTTGTACTGTCGATCGGCTGGATCAATTATATTAACCTGTCCACCGCCCGGTCAATGGAACGAGCGAGAGAGATAGGGATCAGAAAGGTAGTGGGGGCTTTTCGCATTCAGTTGATCAGGCAGTTTCTCACTGAATCGCTGCTTTTTAATATCGCTTCGGTAATTCTTGGCATCGTTACCGTGCAAGTTTTTCTCCCTTTTTTTAACCAGCTCACGGGAACACCTCTCTCTTTTAAATTATGGAGCGATGCAAGGTTCTGGTTGGTTTGTATTTCTATGTTTACACTGGGCGTTCTCCTTTCCGGATTATATCCAGCGTTTGTCCTTTCTTCTTTTAAGCCAGTGGCCGTGCTCAAAGGAAAACTGGCAAGATCCAGTAAAAGCGGAGCGTTAAGGAAATGCCTTGTGGTTTTTCAATTTGCGGCTTCCATTGCTTTGATAGCCGGAACAATGACTATATACAGGCAGATCTCATTCATGAAAGCTCAGGATTTGGGAGTTAATTTAGACCAAACGCTTGTCGTCCGATCACCCGGTGTCTTCTTTAATAGATCCTATGTGCATTTTCTCAACAGAGTGGAGACATTTAAAGCTGAATTAGAAAGGATTCCTGCCGTGAGCAAAACCACCGCTTCCACATTTTTTCCTGGGGAATATTCATGGGTCCGTCATAGCGCAAGACGAATCAGTGATAGGAAGAGCGATGAGAAAGAATTCCGCATAACTAATATAGACAATGATTTCGTCGATTTCTATGAAATAGAAATTTTGGCCGGGAGAAATTTTTCCTATGATTTCAGGACTGAATACAATTGCTTGCTGATCAATGAAGAAGCACTGAAGTTATTTGGCTTTGAAACTCCAGAGGATGCGATTAACGAACAGATAATTTATGGAAATAAGGCTGTTCCTCTCAGAATAATCGGAGTCATAAAGAACTATCATCAGGAATCCTTAAAACATGACTATAATCCCACACTATTTTTAAGGACTCTGGCAAGATGGAGGACTAATTTTTCCTTAAGAGTTTCTACTGAAAATCTATCCCAAACAATCTCTTCGATACAATCCACCTGGAATCGAGTGTTTCCCGGAAACCCGTTCGAATATTTATTTTTAGACGAACACTTTGACAGGCAATATCATGAGGATAGGCAATTTGGAAAGATATCCGGATTGTTTACTTTTTTAGCCATTCTTATCGGCTGCCTCGGATTGTTCGGCTTGTCATCTTACAATACGATCCTGCGAACTAAAGAGATCGGAATCCGTAAAGTGCTTGGCTCTTCAATATCCGGTATTCTGATATTGCTCTTGAAAGATCTATTTAAATTGATTTTTATAGCTATTCTCCTCGCCCTCCCTGTATCTTATTTTTATTTTCACAAATGGCTTGAGAATTACGCATTCAGAATCGAGATCGGGTGGTGGTTTTTTTCCATCCCCATAATGTTAATTCTATCGATCGTCTTATTAACGGTTGGCTACAATACGGCTAAATCCGCCACAGCCAATCCTGTCGATTCCCTTCGGTATGAGTGAAAGTTTATGACTAAAACTCAAATCCTGATTGAATAGCCAAAACCAAATCTTTCCAATTTCTAGCTTCCTCATCATAAAAGTCATTTAGACGAAATAACTCCTCATAGAGACGACTCCCTGACAATCAATACTGAATGTTCTCACTTTAAGAAGAAAGACGCGTTTGACTTCGAATCAGAAGTCGGATTTCAAATATCTCCATGTGCAGTTGATATTGCCTGCAGAATTTTTCCTGAATGGTTTCTCTCAATTTTGAGTCGACTTCACCTCATATTTCGTTGGATTGGGGGCAGAATGAAATTCTATCCTTCTTCTCTCGTCTGCCAAGTCTAGATATCACATTCACTCATAGCGCAGCGAATCGACCGGATGGGCCAGAGCGGCTTTAACGGATTGATAACTGACCGTCAGCAGAGCAATGGTCAAAGCCAACGCGGAGGAAAAAATGAGGATGCCAAATCCAATATTGGTCCGATACGCGAAGTTGTTGAGCCACGAATTCATCA
>JABAOF010036156.1_pt1 | contig 12242 bp, 11 predicted proteins | sample 7062171 | NCBI WGS metagenome assembly JABAOF01 (sample SAMN14538628, study PRJNA623070) | marine sediment metagenome | biome: marine biome [ENVO:00000428]; feature: marine pelagic biome [ENVO:01000023]; material: deep marine sediment [ENVO:00002113] | place: India: Gulf of Khambhat ... | reverse complement strand
TACCTCTCCATCGCCAAGCCTGGATGCAGCGGCCTCTACTTCGGGGCCAATAGAATCCCTTAGTGCCTCAACCGGTTTGCCAAGAAGTTGGGACAGTCGCCTTGCTACGGGCGCCAGCCTTAATCCTTCAACGATCTTGCCGTCAGGCCTACCTAAATGGGAACAGACAATGACGCGGGCGCGATTGTCTGCCAAGTATCTTATCGTGGGTAGGCTGGCTCGAATACGCGTGTCATCACCGATAGCGCCCATGTCATCCATCGGCACATTAAAATCAACGCGAAGGAGAATCATTTTGCCGCCTACGTCTATATCTTCTACCGTCTTCTTTCTCATTTCTGACTCCTGATCGGCAAGTCTCTAGAGCCCCTTACTAACGATAAAGGCAATAAGGTCAACTATGCGATTACTGTAACCCAACTCGTTATCATACCAGGCAAGGACTTTAACCATACTGCCCCCGATTACCATCGTGTTTTCGGCATCCAGGATGGCGCTTGCGGGATTGCCCTTGAAATCGACGCTCACCAGAGGCTCATTACAGTATTCCAGTATGCCCTTAAGCGGCCCTGAGCCAGCTCTCTCGAAAGCCCGGTTCACCTCTTCAGCAGTCACCTCCTTCTCAAGGTCAGCCACGAAATCGCAGATGGAAACTGTAGGAGTCGGCACCCTGAGGGCAATACCGTTTAGTTTTCCGGCAAGCTCAGGGATAACGAGAGCTACGGCACGGGCAGCTCCAGTACTGGTAGGCACTACACTGAGTGCTGCCGCGCGGGCGCGCCGCAAATCACGGTGATACATGTCGAGAAGACGCTGATCATTGGTATAGGCATGTATGGTAGTCAGGAGGCCACGGCTTACGCCGAAGTTGTCGTGTAAAACCTTGACCAACGGTGCAATGCCGTTGGTAGTACAGGAAGCATTGGAAATGATGTGGTGTTTGTCCGGTTCATAGTTACTCTCATTAACACCCAGGACGATGGTTATGTCCTCTCCTTTGGCCGGCGCTGATATAATGACCTTCTTGGCTCCACCTTGCCGATGGGCTGAAGCCTTGCCCGCATCAGTGAACAGGCCAGTAGACTCGACTACGATCTCAACTCCGTAGTCCTGCCACGCGATCTTGGTTGGGTCGCGCTCGGCAAGCACCTTTACTCTCTTTCCGTCAACCGCGATAGAGTCCTCGCGGGCTTCAACTCTGCCTGGATAGATTCCGTAGCTGCTGTCGTACTTGAAGAGGTGGGCATTCGTCTTGGTGTCAGTGAGATCGTTAATGACCGCTACATCGATGTCTGCCTTTCTCTCCATTATCGTCCTCAGCACCAGCCTGCCTATACGCCCGAACCCATTGATACCGATTTTCGTTGCCATTTTTACCTCCCCTTTATTTCCTTAGAAACTCCTCAGTACAATACACTTCTTAGTGCTTAGCTGCCACAGCAGCCATAGCACACACTTTCCCTGCTCCTATAGCACATTGTGCTCGACTTCAGAAAAATAGCTACCTTCATCGCTAAGCTTTCCCCCACTACTTCTTCGTTTAATTCATGCCTCTCTGGTCCACTATGCTCCTTTCACTCCTGAACATTTCCTCGATTTCGAGCCCTACCCCCCATATCTTTATCCTGTCTGGATATACGGCGCAATAGGCAACCCTAGCAAAAGATGCTTTCTGGAGTCAAATCATTTTGAGAATCAGAATCTCCGGACCCTTCTCCTTCCAGTTGCACATTTGACAAGGGTACGGCATATTGTTGACTCTATATACGAGCTATAATTCGCTACAGATGTCCAGGGCTTTACCGTTCTTGGGCGCTCTTGTTAGGGCCCAAGCCTAAAGGGCAAAAAGGGGTATGAGATTTCAGAGTCACTTGGTAATTGATCTTTATGCCGGAGAGGTGTAGAAATCAGTAATGAGATAGCAAGGAGAAAGAATAATGTCGTATGATACAGCGTTGCGGAGCTATACCTCTAAACGGATCGAGGAGATCGAGTCAGCGGATATCCTCGTAGGGATCCCTTGCTATAACAATGAGCAGACCATTGCTCATGTGATTCAGATGGTCACCCATGGCCTGGCCAAGCACTACAAGGACAAAAGGAGTGTGATCCTCGTCGCCGATGGAGGATCCACCGATGACACCAGGGAGACGGCCAAGGAGTTTGAGATCAAGCCCTGGCAGGAGAAGATTACCTCCATCTATCGTGGACCTGCGGGCAAGGGTTCAGCCTTTCGGTCCGTGTTTGAGGCCGCCAAGCGCCTTAACGCCAAGGCCTGTATGGTGGTAGACTCAGACCTCCGCTCCATCACGAGCAATTGGGTCAAGTACCTCCTTCAGCCTGTCTTAGAGGAGGGTTACCAGTATGTGTCCCCCATATACTCCCGCTACAAGTATGATGGAACCATCACTAACAACATTGTATACAACCTCACCCGGGCGCTCTATGGGCTTCGCATCCGCCAGCCCATAGGTGGGGATTTTGCCTTTGCCGGCGACCTGGCGGCATACTATATCGAGCAGGATGTGTGGAACACGGACGTAGCCCGCTATGGCATTGATGTCTGGATGACAACAAACGCCATCACCAATAGCTTCAAGATCTGCCAGTCCAATCTGGGGGTGAAGATCCACGACGCCAAGGATCCGGCCGAAGCCCTCGGACCCATGTTTCGTCAAGTCGTGCATACCCTCTTTGTCCTCATGGAACAGCACGAGGCTGAGTGGAAGGCAATCAAAGGGAGCCGGACTGTGCCAATGTTCGGGCTTCAGGGATTTATGGAGCCGGAACCCATCAATGTTGACCTTGGCCGACTTGTCACAGAGTACAAGACGGGGTTTCGGCAGTTCAGAGGCCTATACCGTGATATGTTCTGTCCCGAGTGTTTTGAGGAGCTAAGGCGATGCGCCACTAAGGCCAAGACCAAACTTATTATGCCCGTGACCACATGGGTACATATCCTATACGAAACCGCGGCAACGTTCCATAGCTGGACACACAACCGCACGCAACTGGTGAACCTGGTTACTCCCTTGTATCTAGGGCGTGTAGCCTCGTTTATCAACCAAACCAAAGATATGAGCTCAAGTGACGCCGAGCAAGTAGTCGAGGAGCAGGCCCAGGTGTTTGAAGACTACAAGGATTACCTGATCCAGGTTTGGGACGGGAAAAAGAATTGAGGTAGCTCTCATGTATATCATCTTAGGAAGTGGAACGGCGGGCTATTATGCGGCTAGCCGTTTGAAAGATACGGGTTATCAGGTCACCCTCGTGGATAGTAAACCTGAAAGGATAGAGGCCTTACGGGAGATGGGATTTGACAATGTGGTGGAGGGCGATATCACCTCGGTAGATCTCTTGAGAAAGATCGATGTGGAGAAGGCAAAGGGGGTACTCGTACTGACAACTGATCTGGACTTAAACATTGAAGTGGCCAAGGCTGTAAGGGAAATCAGCACAGATGTGCCCCTCATCTTGAGGGCCGGCAAGCCAGAAACCAGCGAGAGTTTCAAGGGGCTGGGAATAGATGAGATTATTTACCCCACTTCCGCAGTGGTCGAGATTGCTATAAAGAGCCTTGAAGAGTTAGAGCTCAAGGGGAACCTTAAAAGGCTCAGCGCGATGATCCAGGAGGCTCTCAAGGGTATCGCAATTGTAACCCAGGACAACCCTGACCCGGACGCCATTGCCAGCGCCGTGACCCTTAAGAGGATTACCGAAAAGATGGGCAAGGACGCTGATATCATCTACGGTGGAGAAATCGGCCACGAAGAAAATAAGGCCCTGATCAATCTGCTCGGAATAGAGCTCATACCCATTGCCAAGATCAAGGACATAAAGGACTATTCTAAGGTAGCCCTCATTGAGGCCTCCATACCAGGAAGGAACAATAGCTTGCCGAGGGAAATCAGGCCAGATATCATTATAGACCACCACCCCTATGACCCCGCCGCGGTCTCGGCCGACTACATCGACATCAGGCCTGAGGTAGGTGCGACCTCTACCATACTAACGGAATACCTCACGGAGCTTGAGTTTGAAATCTCCGAAGAGCTGGCCACCTTGCTTCTTTACGGCATAAAGACTGACACCGCGGATTTCACCAGGGGGACCACGCCCAGGGATCTGCAAGCAGTGGCCTTGCTGTATCCCAAGGCCTCTCAAGACCTTTTGACTAAGATTGAAACGCCCCTCATGTCTTCTGAGACCCTTGACGTTCTGGGTGAGGCAATAAAGAAGAGAAGGATTATCGGGAGCCTGCTCTTGGCAAATGTTGGTCTAATCAGGGACAGAGACACCCTCCCTCAGGCAGCTGATTACCTCTTAAGACTTGAAGGGGTGTCCACAGTTCTCGTCTACGGCCTGAGTGAGGATGTGGTACACATTTCGGGCAGGAACAAGGACACAAGAATTAACTTGGGGGATGCTATGGGGCAGGCCTTCGGGGAGATCGGTGAGGCAGGGGGCCATGCCAGCGCGGCTGCTGCAAAGATTAACTTAGGGCTCTTTGGCAGTGCCAAGGACAAGGGGCCCTTGTTGAAGCTGGCCGAAGAGGCCATTACGGACCGATTCTTAAAGGTCATTGGCATAGGGGATAAGGGATAGACGGTGAGCCTTGGCAAAGGGGGCGTTTTAGAGGAGGCACTATGAATAGAGAGCGTATAGGGTTCATAGGACTTGGAGCGATGGGCAGACCAATGGCTAAGAACCTATTGAAGGCAGGCTACCCTCTTACCGTATATGATCTGAATCCTGAGCCCATCAAGGAAGTCGTAGGTTCAGCGGAAGCCGCGCGGGATCAAGAGGTGATAATCACCATGCTGCCTGCCTGCGATGAGGTGAAGGCAGCGGTACTGGGTGCAGGAGGGGTCCTCGAGGGAGCGAATGAGGGAGCCCTCCTGATCGATATGAGTTCCATTGCGCCGCACACCTCGAAACTGGTAGCATCCGAGGCAGCAAAGGCTGGCGTAAAATTCCTGGATGCACCCGTTTCGGGCGGTGTCACTGCTGCGGAGAATGGGACCCTTACCATAATTGTAGGCGGTGATCGGGCTCTGCTGGACGAGCATATAGACCTTATGCAGGCCATGGGAAAGAACATCTATCACGTTGGTGATGTGGGAATGGGTGAGACCGTAAAAATGATTAACCAGGTCCTCGCCGGCATAAATATGCTCGCCATCGCCGAGGCTTTTGTTCTTGGGACCAAACTCGGCGCCGACCCGGAAACGACTTATAAGGTAATCAGGGTCAGTGCGGGAAACTCATTTCTGATCGATGCCCGAGTTCCCGACTACCTATTAAAGGGAGACTTCAGTCGGCCTGGCTTTGCCTTGGATTTAATGCTCAAGGATCTGGGGCTCGCCATCGAAAGCGCCAAGATAAATAAGATTCCGCTCTTCCTTACAGGACAAGCTTACCAGTATTTTTCTATGGCAAGTAGGTGGGGTCTAGGTAAGAAGGACATGTCATCCGTGACGGAGCTCTTGGAGGAGATCGTGGGTGTAAAGGTGAGGACTGGGTCTGAGTGATTACTGGAGCTATTCCTCACGTCCTCCGTGAAGGGATTCCTTTACCCACACAGAGCCCTTTATTCATAGTCCCGATCATAAGTTGGTTTTCCCGGCACTTACCACATGGCTACTATGAAGGCCCAATAAGCACCGGGCAGGGATTCCTTGATCAAATATCTGTCAGAAACAGCTCGGTCTATTTAGTAAGACCTGAAAAGGAAAGCTGAAGACAGGAGGACAGCAAATGCGTATTTATCCTGATCTATGTATCGCATGCGGCCAGTGTGTGCCCTATTGCCCTGTCAAGGCCATAAGGCTGGAAGCCGGGGATGACTTTGCGGAAATCGACTTTGATGAGTGCGTGGAATGCAGTAACTGTCTTCGCATGGCTGAGTGTCCTACAGACGCCATTTGTCAGCAGGAGCTAGTTTGGCCCCGGACGGTCCGGAGTCTCCTCAGTGACCCGCTTACCGTGGCCAAGGAATCGGGAATTACTGGCCGCGGCACAGAGGAGATGAAGACAAACGATGTAACCGGGAGGTTCAAAAGAGGCTTTGCCGGGATCGCCATAGAACTCGGCCGGCCCGTCGTGGGGGCGCGATTCTATGACGTGGAGAAAGTAGCCCAGGCTGTAGCCTCCCTGGGCGTGGAATTCGAACCACGGAATCCCACAACAAGTCTCATGGAAGATCCCAGTATAGGTAAGTTCAAGGAAGATATACTGAATGAAAAGGTCGTGTCAGCCATTCTGGAATTTCCCGTAAAACTGGAGCAGCTGCCTCAATTGTTCGAGATCATCAAAAGGGTCGCCGCCGAGATAGACACAGTCTTCAGCCTGGATATTGCAACGAGGGCCAACCCGGATGGATCAGTTCCCATAGAGCCCGCCCTGAAAGCAGCTGGTCTGTGGATATCTCCGAATGGTAAGACAAACATCGGTTTAGGTAGACCATTGGTGAAGGAGGACTAAGAGATGACGCACACACTCCATAGGATGGGATCAGTAGAGAATCTCAGCGAGGACTACGTGGTTCTGATGATGCCTTCAAAGGACATCAACCATGTCGGATCAGGTCCTAAATTACGGCGTTTTTTGCAGATGGCACTGGATAATGGAGCGATAAAGATTGGGGATGGCCGTCTGGGTAATCAATATCATCAGGGAGGGGTCGACAAGGTCTTAGAGAACGTTGAGGATCGAGCTGTTGTTCACGCCGTCTTCAAAGACACTGAGTCACTAGCCAGAACGCTTCTCTCAATCAAAGAGGCGGATTTCGGTCTTTCGGTTGTAGTATCAGGCCTCTTTGATGAGGTGGAGAAATGCTGCAAGCAAGTGGGTTTGGAGAAACATACTGTCAACATATCCATGGGGCGCTGGGGTCGAACGGAAAACCTGCCGCCCCAGGAGTTTCTTGAGATCAACACCATGTGTGGACATGGTATGGTAACCGTGGGTCTTATTGAGGAAGTGATCGCTGACGTGAGGAATAAGCGCTGCACCATCGAAGAGGGAGCGGAACGCCTTTTTCGCCCGTGCCTGTGCGGGATCTTTAACCCACACCGGGCGGCGCGGCTGCTAGAGGAGATGACCGCCAAGGAACAGTAACAACGCGTTTAGAGGCGGAGGAGAATAAGGGAAAGGAGGTTATCCATTGATGGAGAAGGTTGGGATCATCGGATTGGGACGTGTGGGGATGCCAGGTGCCAGGAGGTTTATCAGGACGGGTTATCACGTAGTGGGCCTTGACCGCCGGAAAGAGGTGATGGAAGAAGCGAGATCAATGGGCGTTGAAGCTGCCCGGAACCCTCAGGAAGTCGCTCAAAGGGCAAAAACCATTATCATATTGGTACTCAATGACCAGCAGGTTATCCATGTGGTAACAGGCCCAGATGGCCTACTCGCAGCGTGTGACAGCGACTCAAGGATTATTTGCATGAGTACCATTAACAGAGAGAATTTAGAATGGATAGCCAAGAGATGTCATGAGGCCAATGTGGGGTTCGTTGATTGCCCATTCACCGGAGGCCCTGCCAGAGCTGAGAACGGCACCCTTACCCTGATCGCAGCGGCGCCTCGAGGTCTTTTGGAAGCGTGCCGGCCCGTACTTGAGGTCTTAGGCGAGATCGTACATGCCGGTGAAACTCCGGGTATGGGCCAGTCTGTTAAGCACTGTAACCAGCTGCTGGTGGGGACGACCCATGCGGCTATAATGGAAACAATTGCCATGGCCAAGAAGATCGGTCTTGATTCCCGGCTCGTCTGCAAAGTCATCGGGGAGGGGATTGTGGCGAGCGACTACTTTCGGCTCCTCTCATCAAGTGTACTGGATAGTACGCCTTCACCAGGGGGGCTTGGCCAGATGTGCAAAGACATGGATATCGTCATTAACACCGGCAGACGTCTCAAACTTCCCCTTTTTGTCGCAACTTCGGCCTATCACTATTTCCTTGCCGCCCAGGGACTGGGTATGGAAGATCAAGAGGGTTCACAATTGATAAGAGTGGTTGAAAGGGTCTCCGAGCCGGATGGCTTGAANNGCCCAGTCTCTTGGCATGGAAGATCAAGAGGGATCGCAATTGATAAAAGTAGTTGAGAGAATCTCCGAACCGGATGGCTCAAAGTCCGGAAGCTGATTGAGGAACGCTCGGATTTGCCAGCATGGGACAATTAACTGTACACGGAGAAATGGTGATTGACGGCACAGGGAGGCCGCCGATTGAGAAGGGCGCCGTTGCGATCGATGGAGAACGTATCGTTGCAGTGGGAAAGGCGGAGGAGATCAGGCAAGAATCCAACGCCGAGGTACTTGACTGCAGCGATCAAGTGCTCATCCCGGGCTTAATCGACTGTCACAACCACCTTTCCCTGGACCCGACCTTGGAGAACTATCTACACCGGGTGGACGACAGTGATGCCGCTCTAGCTCTTCGTGCCTCTGCAAACATGGGTATTGATCTGAGGGGTGGTGTTACAACAGCACGTTGTCTGGGGGACAGGAACTTCCTGGATGTCGAATGCAAGAGGGCTGTCGAATCCGGGCTCTTGACAGGTCCGCGTCTCCTGGTTGCCACTAGAGGGATCCGCGCACCTAATGGCTATGGCTTCATGGGCTATGCATTTGATGGTCCTGATCAGATACGAGGCGCCGTGAGGGAAAATCTGCGTGCAGGGGCTGATTTGATCAAACTATACATTACTGGGACTCTTCCTGGATCACCGGAAATCCATAGCTATCTTTCCAAGGAGGAGATCTCCCTTGCTGTTCAGGAGGCCCACGCCATGGGCCTCAAAACAGCAGCCCATTGTATTGGTGGAGTCGGGCTCCAATGGTGTCTGCAGGCAGGATTTGACTCAATTGAGCACGGTTATTTTATGGGCGATCGAGAAATCGATATGGTCGCTCAATCGGATAGTTGGCTCGTTTTGACGCCCAGTCCGTTTTTGACGGAAGCGAGGATCCGCACATTGCCTTCCGAATTCATCGACGGTCACTTACGCGAGCGGGATAGAGTGGCAAATCGAATGGCTGCAGCCATTCGGGGCGGGGTTAAGTTTGCGGTAGGAACGGATGCCATGCATGGCGGCTTGGCCCAGGAAGTTGAATATCTCGTCGAGTTGGGGGCTCCGAAGACCGAGGCCCTTGCGGCAGCCACCCGTTACGGAGCGATAGTCTGCGGGCTTGAAGACAGTATTGGGACTCTTGAACCCGGTAAGATTGCTGACATTATTGGGGTGAGGGGTAACCCATTGGAGGATGTTCGGGCCCTCGGAAAGGTTGAGACTGTTATCCTTAAGGGAAAGATCGAACGCATTGCCAAAAAAAGCTAGTCAGGGGATGAGACAAAACGCCCAGAGATATGGATCTTGGAGTATGCCAGAGGTCACGGCATGGGGAGGAAATGCCTGCCGATAACGGTCAAAAGGAGGGGATCTCTTTTTGCCCTTCTCTCCTCATCAAACACCATGGATCCGGTTACACCATCAAAGTCCTCACTTGTTGCTAACGCAAGACGAAGCGCTCCCCTTGTCTTTATATTATCTCCCTTTTCCTTCAAGAGCTCCTTGATCATACTAATAGTATCGTAACCTATCGCAGCGAGGAGTCCTGGTTCCCGGCCAAAGTTGGTCTTGTATTGGGTAACAAAACTGTCCACCCCCGTATAACCGCTACCGGGGAAAAAGCCAGCAGGAAACAGGGCTCCGCGAACATATTCCCCGCCGATCTCGATCAACTCCGGAGAATTCCAGAGATTCGTCCCCAACAGCCTTACTCCTACAACATCATAATAGGCCAACTGTGACGCTATAAGGGCTACCCTTTCATAGCTATCAGGTATGAATATGGCATCAAAATCAATGATAGGCTCTGGTGCCTCTTGGATGACCTCCTCTTCCTCCTCGAGTTCAGCCTCTTCTGCTTGTTCCGGTTCTTCCCTCTCCTGTTCAACCGTATCTGATTCCGGCCTCGGATAGAAGAGACCGACCATCTTTTTTATGGGTGTTGCAAAATCCGTATCCTTAGGATCATAGGATTCTACTGCAGTTATCATCCCCTCCTGTGACTCAACCTTATCCCATAGCCTATCCATGAAATATCTGCCATAGGCATTGGCAGGATATAGGATCGCGAATCTCCTTGACCCCATTTCACCCATAACCTTATCTATTAGGCTTCTGAGCTGGTCTTCCGGGCTGAGACAATTCTGAAAAACCATCTCTCCCTTGCTGGTTATACCTTCGCTCTGGCTTAAGGTGATTATGGGTATACCCAATGCTTGGGCCTCTTCCACAACCCCTTCAGCTACCTTGCTGATCAAGGGGCCTATAATGACTATAGCCTTTTCCTCCTCTGCCAACTCTATCATAGCCTCAATTGCTATGGTAGGATCGCCCTTTGTATCCCTTATTACAAACTCTATGGATGGAAGGCCTTCGCTACCCTCCCTAAAGATGTCCAAACCCAGTTCGAGGCCATTTAAGACCTCCTGGCCATAGATGGCAAAGGGACCGCTCATGGGCAAGAGGCAACCGATAACGTTGGGGTTGACCTTTAACCTCTCCTCAATCTTCTCCAGGACCTCCTCAGCTCTGGCGGCCCAACCCTGTTCGGGTGCAAGCCTCACTATCTCTGTTGCCGCCTCGCGTGCCTCCTCTAATTCATCCGATTTAAGATATGAGAGGGCAAGCTGGTAGTGAATAGCAGGGATAAGACTGCTGTCTTCAGCGTAGGTGGCCATCTCTTTTAGTTCCTCTTCTGTGGCCTCATAGATGAGATCGAAAAGTTGGTACCTGATGTCGTCCTTTTGCTCGCTTGGAATCAACGGTGATTCCAATAACTTCAGCCACCAGTAAAGGACCCGTGGAGGGTGACCTAACTCCTTCAGGTTCTGGCCTAGAAGAAGGAATACCTCTTCTTTCCTGGGATAGTCCTTATAGAGCTCAAGCCACCGCAAAGCGGATAGCCTTGATTCCGAGTATTGCTTCAGATGGAAATATGTCCTGACTATTAGGAGATGAATCTCGGCCCTCTTTTCATTCAAGGGATATTCATTGACTACGTCCAAAAAAAGGGGTAAGGCCTCCTCATATTGATTCCCGTCATAGTATACGATTGCCTTTCCGGCTAATGCATCTCTGACCTTATCTCCTGTTGGAAATTCCTCAAGATACCTGTCATAAACTGCTAAGGCCTTATCGTAGTCCCTTTGACGCCAATAACCTTCAGCCATGGCAAAATGATCCATGACCTCCTTTTCCTCAGGTACCTCCTCTGGAAGCGGCTCCTTTATGATCACCTTTCGCTCGCAAGAGAAAAGAACAAAAAAGGCCATTACCACCGTTAGGGCGGCAACGGCCTTTCTGAAAAAGCGGGCTCTACTTGCTGTCATCCTTTACTTCCTCAAAATCCGCGTCAACAACCTCCTCCTCCTTAGCCGAGCCCGATTTCTCAGCCCCAGCTTCAGCGCCAGCCTGAGCTTGAGATTGGGCAGCCTGGGCATATAAGACCTCAGCTATCTTGTGCGAGACCTGGGTCAACTCCTCTGAAAGCCGTTTGATCTCCGCTGTATCCTCACCTTCCATGGCCTTCTTGAGCTTGGCGATGGCATCATCTATCTCTCCCTTGGAACCAGCATCGAGTTTGTCCCCAGCCTCTTTAAGCGATTTTTCAGTGGTGTAGATGAGGGAATCAGCAACATTCCGCGCATCAACGAGCTCTCTCTTCTTCTTGTCCTCTTCGCCATGAAGCTCCGCCTCCTTGATAAGCCTCTCAATCTCCTCCTCACTAAGGCCGCTTGAGGCAGTTATCTTGATAGACTGCTCCTTGCCAGTTCCCAAATCCTTAGCAGACACATTAACAATGCCGTTGGCATCAATATCAAAGGTTACGTCTATCTGAGGGACTCCTCTAGGCGCCGGTGGAATCCCCACCAGCTCAAAGCGACCGAGCGTTTTATTATTCGCGGCCATCTCCCTCTCGCCCTGGAGAACATGGATGGAAACCGCAGGTTGGTTATCCGCCGCGGTTGAGAATATCTGACTCTTCTTAGTAGGTATAGTAGTATTTTTCTCAATGAGCTTGGTGAACACACCTCCAAGGGTCTCAATCCCCAGCGAAAGGGGAGTAACGTCGAGTAGGAGGACATCCTTTACGTCGCCCTTTAACACACCACCCTGAATAGCTGCACCGATTGCGACAACCTCATCAGGGTTGACACCCTTGTGTGGCT
>JABAOF010006648.1_pt3 | contig 12246 bp, 9 predicted proteins | sample 7062171 | NCBI WGS metagenome assembly JABAOF01 (sample SAMN14538628, study PRJNA623070) | marine sediment metagenome | biome: marine biome [ENVO:00000428]; feature: marine pelagic biome [ENVO:01000023]; material: deep marine sediment [ENVO:00002113] | place: India: Gulf of Khambhat ... | reverse complement strand
TCACAATTCCTGCTGGGCTTTTTCGATCCGCTCACACCATTCGTCTATGAGCCCATGGGCTGATTCAGCGCTGGTGCTTTCTCCAAAAACGTGGAGAAGGGGGGCTTCCACGTCAGGCAGGATCAACACCCAACCTGTGTCGAGGTAAACCTTCAGCCCGTCCAGGTGGTCGGTGCGCAGCCCCTGTACTTGTTCGTGCAGTTGCCGCATTACCGCGGCCTTCTGCTCCCAGGGACACTGCACCTCCGCTTTGTGTTTATAGATGGGCGGCAAGGATTCCCTCACCTCGGATAGTTTGCGGCCGGAGCGGGCCACGAACTCCAGCAGTTTCCCCAGAGAAACCATGGTATCGAATACGGTTTGGAACTCAGGGAAGATGAAGCCTCCCTCTGCATTACCCGCAAACATCAGCCCCGGCTCTCGGCCCGCCGTCTCCATAAGAGAGCGGGCATCGGCGCGGGTCCGTATCACTTGGGCCTTGTGTTTGTGGGCGAGTTGCTCGATGGTGGCAGAAGCGCTCACCGGAACCGCTATCTTACAGCCCTCTCCCAGGCCTTCCATGGCGAGGGAGGCGAAACAGGCGAGGAGTTCATCTCCGGCGAGCGGCCGGCCCTTCTCATCAACCAGCCAGATCCTCTCTCCAGGGTTGTCCGCCACAACTCCAAGGTCTGCGTGGAGAGCGGCCACCACATCGGCGAGTTCTTGCGCTTTCTCCGCCAGGGGCAGGCCGCTGGCTTCACGCCGGGTGGGGTCAACAAATGCGTTGAGGGCCACGGATTCTATGCCAAGCCTTCCCAAAACCAGCGGCATCAGCAAGCACAGGGGCCCGTGAGCGTAATCAACTACGATCTTGAAGCCCGCGCTCTGGATTACTCCGCCGTCAATGAAGTTGAGGAAATCCTCTGTGTAATACTCCACCGTGCGAGAGAGAAACTCGAGCGAGCCCACCGCGTCCCGGTGGCTGCGGCGGAAATCCTCTCTGGCGAAGATGGCTTCGATTTTTCGCTCTGCGGCGCGGTCCAGGTTCTTGCCCTCGGCATCGAAGAACTGGATAAGCGCCTGGTCCGGGTCCCGCGGGGAGAGGGACACATGGAGACCGCCGGAAGCGCCTGAAACCGCAGTCATATGTCTCGCCACCGGTGCCGGCATGGTGCGCAAATCAAGGATATTGGCGCCGACGCTCATCAGCCCGGAGATGAGGGCGCGCTTGGTCATGCGGCTGACATGATGGGAATCCCGGCTGGTAATAACCTGACAGCCTCGCTCCAGGTAAGCCCCAAAAGCGGCCCCCAGCCGGCCCGCGAACTCCGGAGTGACTTCGATATTCGCCAGCCCGCTCACCCCCAGCCCGCCGAAGAGGTTGCCCGGCCATTTCGTCCCCCATACGAGGGACATGGTGACACGCGCTCCGGGCTCCACCGCTTTGTTGGGCCAGAGTTTCACTCCCGGTTGAATTGTGCTGCCTTCTCCCAGCAGGCACTTGTCCCCAACCACCGCCCCTTCGCTGACTACACTGTTTGCCTTTATTACAACATTCTGGCAAACCGTGGCTCCGGACAGCCGCGCTCCCCGGCCCACATAGGCATTGTTCCAGACAACTGTGCGGTCGATGGCGGCCCCCGGCTCAACCACACAGTTATCGCCGATTACACTGCAACTGCCGATGTGCACTCCTTCGCCGATTACGGTGTTATGCCCGATGACTACGGGGGCCTCCAGGTGTGCCTGGGGATGAATCTGCGCTCCTTCTCCAATCCATATCCTCTCATCAGGCTTGGTCTCACGCCCCAAGATAGAGCAGCGCACCCGGCCCTCCAGACAGTCAACATTCGCCTGGCGATACTGTTCCAGAGAGCCGATGTCACACCAATAGCCCTCCGCGACATAACCGTAAAGCGGCCACCCCTCCTTCAGAAGAGCGGGGAAAAGGTCACCGCTGAAATCCACCTGCCCTTCCGGATCAATCTTGTCCAACACTTGCGGCTCCAACACATAGATGCCGGTGTTGACGGTATCGGAGAAGACTTCTCCCCAGGAGGGTTTCTCCAGGAAGCGCTGTACCCGCTGCTCCTCGTCCGTAATTACGACTCCGAACTCGCGCGGCTCCGCCACCCTGGTCAAGACAAGCGTGGCGGCGGATCCTTTCTCCCGATGAAAGTGGATCGCCGCTCCCAGGTCGAAATCACACAAGGCATCCCCGGAGATGACTACGAAAGTCCCTTCCAGATGCTCTTGCAGCCGCTTCACACTGCCTGCGGTGCCCAGAGGGGTGTCCTCGACGGAGTAGTCCAGGCGCAGGCCGAAGTCACTTCCGTCCCCGAAATAGGCCTCGATCTCATCCGCCAGATAGTGCAGGCCGGCATGAGCCTGTTCCACACCGTTTTCTCGCAGGAGGGCGAGGATGTGCTCCATGATGGGCCGGTTGGCCACCGGCATCATGGGTTTGGGGAGACTGCTTGTTAGCGGACGCAGCCGGCTGCCCTCTCCGCCCGCCATCACCACTGCCCGGAACATGCTGGGATCTCCTTCCTGATGCTACGGAGAATCTTTCTGCAATACACCCTGTATCCCCTGTTGAGAAAACCTCTCTTTCGCCGCGGCCGGTATCTTCGTTGTCAGCTCTTATGGACTTTTCCGGCCGCCTATCTCTCTATCACTCTTCTGCAGAGACGCCGGTTGGCCAGATTGACTCCAGGTTCGGGGTGAAGCGATAATCTTCACGAAGGTGGGCAATTGAGTCGGTTTTTCGGATACGCTGCAATCGTGAGCGGATCTTTTTCGCGTTCGCCGGGTCAACCTCTATGCCCACAGAGGTTCTTCCCAGTTGTTTCGCGGCGACCAAGGTTGTACCTGTCCCTGCACACGGATCAAGCACTAAATCGCCGGGGGCGCTGGAGGAGAGGATGATCCGCGCCAATAGGGCGAGGGGTGATTGCTGTTCATGGAAACGCTGCCCATCCGGCTTTCGCAGGGCCTCATCACCTGCGAAGTATCCGGAGGTCAATTCCCTGATATCATTCCAGCAGTCAGTGAGGAAGATTCCGTCGGCGCGCTTTTTCTTTTGACTGCGGACCAGGGGTGGGTCAATGCGAAGGCGATTGAACAGCCGCGGGCGCTTGCCTTTGGTGGCGAAGGCAATAATCTGATACTGCTTGCCAAAACGGCACGGGCTGGGTATGGCCGAGGTGTGTTTCGACCAGATAATTAGATTCTGCAGAGTCCAGCCGGTATTTCGCAGACAGCGAAAAACCTCTTCTGTGTTCTTCTCCCTCTGCATGAAGTAGATGGCGCCACCCTCTACGGTAAGCCCCAACACTCCGGCACAGACTTTCTCCACCCATTGCCAATACTCTTCGCGGGCGGCGGCATCATTGAAATAGGCATACTCCTTGCCCTGATTGAAGGGGGGGTCGAAGAAGGTGAGTGTTACTTCCTCGTGTATGCCCGCTTCGGCAAAGGACTGCAGATTCAACACTCTCAGACAGTCTCCCCGGAGCACCCTGGCCGACATTTTCGTCCTTCTCTGCTGTGGATAGACTTTACTTATGCTTGGCTTCGCTGACTATCTCATTATAAACCGCCAGGGTCCGCTGGGCCACCTTTTTCCAGGTGTAGTGTGTTTTCACTTCCTTTGCAGCGCGGAGTGCACGGACGGCAGCCTCTTCGGGCTTTCGCAGTACTTCCACTATCCCCCAGGCGAGCGAGTCTGCATTGTTGGCCCAGGTGTGGATACCCGTTTCTCGGTGCCGCACCACCTCCCGGAATCCGCCTATGTCCGAGGTTACCACAGGCACACCCGCAGCCATTGCCTCGAGAGCCACGATCCCGAAGGGCTCATACAGACTGGGGAAAACAGCCACATCGGCCACTGCGTAAAGTCTGCGCAGATCCTCCTCCGAGATGAAGCCTGTGAAAATCACCCGGTTACCCACACCCAAAGCAGAGGCTTGGGCCGCGAGATGACCCGTCCACCCGCCCCCGACGATGACGAACTTGACCTTGGGCCAGGCGGAGAGAACCCGCGGCACTGCGTCAACCAGTATATGTGCGCCCTTCTCCCGTACCATGCGACCTGCAAAGAAGACTATCTTCTCCTCCGGGGCGGCCCAGCGCAGACGAAACTCTTTTAAGTTCTTTTTCTCGCGCGGGGGTATCCTGAGCCTGCTCAATTCGACCCCGTTCGGGATCACCCTTACCTTCTCCGCGGGGACGGAAAGAACCCGCTTCACCTCTTCGCCCATGAACTCAGAACAGCAGATCACCCTCCAGGATTCATATGTCAGCAGCCATTCACTCGCGTTGATATAGGATTGCAAGGGGTTGTGAATCCCCTCTTGGCGGCCGTACTCTGTAGCATGAATGGTGCAAACGAGGGGGATTCCTAAACCTTGTTTCAGCGTCCATGCCGCCTGCGCGGTAAGCCAGTCATGGGCGTGGATGATATGGAACCTGAGTCCGGAGGAGAGCGCCTGCTGCAGCAGCCCGAAGTTGAGTTGATGGATGGAAGTCATGAAATCAAGGGGGTGGATGGGCTCCGGCGGTGCACGACGCACCATCAGTTTCCCCGGCTTGCCGCTCCTGCGGGGCCACAGTTTTTCCGCCGCGGGAGTGCCCGGAGTATGGGCGGTTACCACCTCCACTGCAACCCCGGCCTTAGCAAGAGCAAGTGACAGTTCACTTACGTGGCGGGCAAGTCCGCCCACGATGCGAGGAGGATACTCCCAGGCCAGCATCAAGACTTTGAGCGACTTTGGCGCGCGCTTGCCGCGATCTGTTTTCATTCGCAATTCCGGAGAGAATTGAGCGAGGCGACCGAATAACACCCTATTTGTAGATACGCCTTAAAGGGAGTTTTTCCTTTACAACTTCTCAGCGCTCTCTTGGCCTTCGGCAATCGGAGCACAGCGCGGTCTTGGCTCGGTGCAACCTTCCGCAGACCGCGCAGGTTGCGTTGCCCTGGTGCTGGTGCCATTGGCGCTGGCGCAAGAGTGAGCCGAGGGCGGCCTGGGCTTTCTTGCGCAATGCGGGATCTGATATATCCTCCACTATCTCCTGAACCCACTCTACCTGTTCCGTCTGGAGCATTATCTCTCCCGGCAAGGAGGTGGAAGATTCAGCGTCGGCGCTGTCCTTTCTCCGCCGCCCAACCCCGCGAAAGTGGATATCCCGCAGCGGACATTCTCCCAGCTGCTCGCCAATCTTCTCCATTATCTGCTCACGCAGCATCGTCAGTGTCTGCGCCCAGGCCGCGCTGGAGCAATCTACCAATAGCACATCATCCTTTATCCCTGCGGGCCAGGAATGCCGGGCATTGGCGGAACCCACGATGTGCTTCCAGGCAAGCATCACCTGGCCCTGTTTGACCTTGTGTTCAAGGCCGAGCCTCTTAAACAGGCCCTCTATGATATCCCCGAGTCTCGCCTGGCTTCCTTTGCCGGATCGCATCCGTTTTGGTCCTCAGCCCTGATTATTCCCCGCCGAGATGATCTTACCTTTGTGGATTTGAACAAGTTGGGCCTTCTCCAGCAGGCCCGCCGGAATCTCTTCCCGCTCGGGAGTAGTAAGAAGAAACTGTCCTTCAAAGCCGAGCACGTCGAGCAGACCCCGGCGGCGCGACTGGTCCAGTTCGGAGAAGATGTCGTCTAAGATCAAGATGGGAGACTCTCCCGCCGCCTTTTTCACTATCTCCACAAGGCCCAGCCGAAGGGCGATGGCCAGACACCTTTGCTCGCCCTGTGAGCCATAAGTGCGTTGGTGCACCTCCCCCACCAGAAGCCTGAAATCGTCGCGGTGAGGTCCTACCAGCGAAAATCCCCGCGCGACCTCCTCCCCTTGGCTTTGCCGGAGGCCTTTCGCCAGTAGATCCTGCAGTTCCTGAACGGTCTTCTCCGGAATTTCTTCAGTGTTGAAGCCCCCCAGGGCCGGCTGATAGTCTAGCCGGAGGGAACCCCAGCCCGGGTTCAACCGGTTGAGGTGGTTTGCGGACACGGCTGCCAGTTCCTGCAGGAATCTCGCCCTTTTCTCAATCAGTTTCGCGCCATATCTGGCGAGAGACTCATTCCAAGGAGAAAGCGCGGTCGGGGAGCCCTTGCCCTCCCTTATCTCTTTCAACAGTCGGTTGCGCTGTTCAAGAGAGCGGCCGAAATGAACCAGATTCCAGTGGTAGGAACGATCCAACCGACTGAGTTCCGTATTCAGGAATCTCCTTCTGCGAGACGGCTCGCCCCTTATGATCTGGATATCTTCACTGCTGAATCCCACGAGAGGAATAAGCCCCAGCAGATCGCTGCGGCGGCGAGCAACTCCGTTTATCTTGAGCAGTCCCTTTCCGGTTCTCGCCAGAACCACCTCTGTGTTTATCTCTTCTTCATCCGACCCGCAGACCCCAATTTTTACACGAGTTATTTCTTTATCCCAGGAAATCCCTTCTTCATCCTTCGTCGTTCGCCACAGTGCGCCCGTACACCCTAAAACCGCCGCGTCGAGCAGATTGCTTTTTCCCTGACCGTTTTCTCCCCAGATGACGACGGGGACACAGTCCAAGTTCAATTTGTTTGGCTGCAGGTTGCGAAAGCCTTCTGTTTCCAGGCTGTGCAAATACACGACTTTTCTTCTTTGGCTGATAGTCGGGAAACAATCTCTGTGGAGCATATCCCCAAACAATCGCTGAGTACAGCCCGGCTCTTGTGTCGGCTTGATAGGGGATCGGGAAGAAGTCGGCTAGAAGATCCGCATGGGCATAAAGATACAGATATGTTCCGGATCGTCGTTCGGCTTGAGCAGGCCGTGGGAAAGAGGGCTGCCGAGTTCCAGCCAAACCATTTCCGCGCTCATTGCCTCCAGCGCGTCTCTGAAGTACTCCCCGTTGAACGCAATCTGGATGCCTTCTCCCTCCAGGCTGACGGGGAGTTCCTCTTCCGCCTTGCCATAATCCGCGCTTTCCGCACTGACTTTCATCTTATCCCCACTCGGTTCAAGGAGCAGCCTGCTCGCCTCCGCGCGGGCGATGATGAGACATCTCTTGATAGCAGAGAGAAAATCTTCCCGGTGCACGCTGAGCCGTCGCTCGTACTCGTGGGAAAGGAACTTGTCAAATTTAGGGAACTGCCCCTCCACCAGCCGGCTGACGAGACGGAACTCGCCCGGATCCTCTTCTCCTCCGGACATACCGAAGAGAATTTGGCTGGGTCCGATCCTAACTTCCACTTTTTGCTCCTCTTTCCCCCGGTCAAGGAAGCGGGAGAGTTCATGAAGAGCGCGTGCGGGAATAATGACATTCAGATCTTTCTCTGTAGTGTCTTCCAGTTCCGCCGCCTTCGTGCTCAGCCGGTAAGAATCGGTCGCTACCATGCGAATCCGTTTGCCCTCCCACAACAGCAACGTTCCAGTCAGAATCGCCCGCGTCTCATCCGTGGAAGCAGCAAAAACCGTTTTTCGGATCAGGTCCCCCAGTAGTTCCTGCTTTATCTCGAAGCTGGAGTCTTTTCCCACCTCCGGCAGCGCCGGAAACTCCTCCGCCGGTAAGCCCACGATCTCATAGTTGGAGGTTCCGCAGAGGAGAGAGACTGCTCCGCGGTCATCCGCGCGCAGTTGTACCGTTGCCTCCGGCAGAGCACTTACTACCTCACTCAACAACCGCGCCGGAACCGTAACCGCGCCCTTCTCTTTTACTTCTACCGGTAGAACAGACTCCATCCACACCTCGAGGTCCGTTCCGAGCAAACCCAGACCCTTCTCACTAGCACTTAGTAACACATTAGAAAGAATAGGAAGAGTGCTGCGGCCCGAAACCGCCCTCCCTACTGATTGCAGGCCCTTGTGTAGAACCTTGCGACTGCAAATGACTTCCATTCTTCTCTCCTCGCCGCCTTCAGATAGACATTTTACGTCAAGGGTCTTATTGGTCGAGCGAAACAAAAAGTCTTTGACGACTCGTTTACAGCATATGATTGAAATTGAACGAGAACGCTGAAGAGATTAGACGGGACTTGAAAAGAATCCTTTATCTAAAAAAGTAAATAATAATAATAAGCTCTGTGGAAAGCGGGAAAACCCGGAAGAGTATTCCCGTTGACAAATGTGTATGGTGGAAAAGGTTCTTTGTTCAGTCACCAACTTCTACCGGAAAAGAAGAGATATTCGTCAAATTCAGAGATTCACAGCATCTACCAGGAAATTCTCCCCAGCATGTGGAGAGACGTTTCTAGCGGCCGCGCAGAGAGCCCCGCAACTTGCCTTCGATTTCACTGATGAGCGCGCGGACCTGCTGGTCCCGGTCCATAAGGCCGCGAATCTTTGTGCAAGCATGGATAACAGTTGAATGGTCTTTGCCGCCGAATTCTTTGGCGATCTCCGGGAAAGAGGAGCGCAGCATTTCCCTCGCCAGGAACATCGCTGTCTGGCGGGCGAAAACCAAATCCCGCGTGCGGCGCGCTTCTGAGAGTTGCTCGACGGTTAAGTTGAAATGAGAGGCGACGACATGTTGAATTTGAGAGATGCTCACCGGCTTCAAGCGGCCCCCCAGAGAGTGGTCTTTCAGTTGCTCGGCAACCAAGGCGAGGGTGATTTCCGCACCCGTCAGAGAGGAGGCGGCGATGATCTTGGTGAGGGCGCCTTCCAGGATACGGATATTCGAATCACAGACCTTTGCGATATAGCCAATTACCTCATCAGGCACCTGCGCCTTCTCCTGTTGCGCCTTTCTCTGGAGAATGGCGATGCGGGTCTCCAGATCCGGGGCCTTGAGGTCGGCCATAAGACCCCATTCGAAGCGGGATTTCAGCCGGTCATCCAAGACGCGGAGTTCTTTCGCCGGACGGTCGGAGGAGATTACGATCTGTTTATTCATCTCATAGAGAGCATTGAAGGTCTGGAAGAACTCGGCCTCGGTTCGCTCTTTGGCGGCGATGAACTGGATGTCATCCACCAGCCATACATCCACGGAGCGGTATTTTGCGCGAAAAGCGGGAAAGCGATTATCCCTGATAGAGGTGACCACATGATAGGTGAAAGTGTCTCCGGAGACATGTGTGACCCGGAGATGTGGATGATTGGCGAGCAGACAATGGCCGATGGCTTGCATGAGATGCGTCTTGCCGAGGCCTACCCCGCCGTAGAGGAATAGGGGGTTATAGGCCTTGCCGGGATTTTTTGCCACGGCAAGGGCGGCGGCCTGGGCGAACTGGTTGGATTTGCCTACGACAAAGTTTTCAAAAGTGTATTTCGGGTTCAAGGGTGTTGAGCCGAATTCCTCTGAGGCCGAAGAGTGAGCGCGCGTAGTGCGTTGGAAGGAGGAAGAAGCGGCGCGCGGATCCCGTTTTTCCGTGGTAAGGTCGAGGCCCATCTGGGAAAGGACGAACTTAACTTGTACGGGCCTGCCCAAACATTCACTGAGGATGCTGCGCATCGTTTTGGTGGCGCGCTTTTCCAACCAGTCACGGGCGAATTCGCTCTCTACGGCAATGGTTAGTAAGCGCTGTGAGAGAGAAACCGGTCTGAGGCTCTTTTTCCAACTGGAGAATGCGGAACGAGAGAGTTGTCCCTCCAAGGCGGAGAGAATTCGGGTCCATACTTCTTGGGGAAGCTTTTCCGTGTGCTGCATTATCTCCACACCCCGGACACAAAGAATTAGTACTTGCAGCAAAGGAACACGTTCTTCACTCCACCATATAAAGGCCCATGTAGAAAGACCTTGCGGCAAGGTAAGAGAGTGCCCATTTGGCCACGATCGCCATCTGTTTTCCGCGGCCGGAGAGGCATAAAGCGAGGGCTGCGAAAAAGGGTGTGGATAGTCTGCCTTTATAATCTGTAAGACCCTAAGAAAGGGCGTGAATGCTGGGTTTGTGCTATTTCCTCGAGTCTCGCCGTCCCCTCGTTCCACCCCTTGAATATCCCACTGAAGCGGGAGATTAAGCCATCCAGTCTTTTCCACAGGGAAATTAACACCTGTGGAAATCAGCTAATACAGAAAACAGCGTCGGATTATAACATGGCCCTCCACAATTTGCAAGAGAAAGTTTTCGCCAAGCGACCGTCTTGTTGATGGGTCGTGAAATTCCATAGGCAATCGATTGACTAACACACAACCAGATTGCTTGTTTTGCAACAAGGGCGAAGTCTTTCTGTCTCTTCGTGAAGACGCGACATGTTAATCACTCTAGTTCTTTCACCAAAGACTTAAGCTTTTCCTCTATTGCATTGATGGGATGAGCAAGTGCCTGTTGACGCAAGCGTTTGAAGTTAGGATAACCGGCGGCCTGTTCGGCTTCCCATTCTTTGGCGAACTCGCCGCTGCGAATCACATTCAGGCTTCGCCGCATACGCTCCCCTATCTCCGCGGGCAAGAAGGTGGGAGTGCGGGTGAGGGTACCGTACTGGCTGGTGCGAGAATGAAGGGCCATCTGCTTGAAGAGGCCTAGTTGCGCCATCTTCAACATTACCTCCCCCGGTTCTCCTGAGGCCCACAGTTCCAGAGCCACCACCTCCGGAGAATAACCTTCCTTCACGAGCAGTTCGAAGGCCTCGATGAAAACTCGAAAAATAGCTGGCCACACTACTTGCTCGCTGAAATGGTCGAGTTCGGTTTCTTCCGCAAAAGAGGAGTGGATTGCTCCCCCGCGGGTTGCTCCAATCCCCTTCGCCAGAGCAAGGGCCTTGTTCCAGGCTTGCCCTGAAGCATCCTGATGCACTCCGATACAGGCAGGAGCGCCTTTTCCCTGCTGGAAAAGTTCCCTTACAGCAGCCCCGATCATGCGAGGAGCCACCAGAATAGTATCCATCTCGGCGGGGGGCACGATGAGTCCGTAGTGAATAGCATAGCCATGGGCGAAATCGAGTGCCTTGCCCGGCTTCAGGTTTGGCAAAATGCTGTCCTGGAAGAGTTCTTTCTGTACTTCGTCAGGTACCAACAGGCAGATAACCTCTCCCTTTGAGGCTGCGGCGGAAACCTCCATCACTTCAAAACCATCGCTCTTCGCTTGAGCAAGACTCTCATCGGGAATTCCGCCGACTATCACCTGGAGGCCGCTGTCCCGCAGATTCAAGGCCTGAGCGCGCCCTTGATTGCCATAGCCGATTATAGCAATCGGCTTTTCCGCCAAGGCGGAAAGATCAACCTCATCATCACGATATATCCGGGTCACTGCTGTTCTCCCTGAAATTACGCTCTTATACGCACGCCCAATTTGACGCTCCCCGCGCGCTGTGCTACCATCCCACTGAACACTGAAGTCGTCTTTCTCGGCCGGAGACAACCGTGGGGCTTCTCCATCCCGCCAACTGGGAGAAAGGCTTTCACTCCATCGTTCAGCCTTCCGCAGGCCAACTTCGACTGCTGGGTCTGGGAATCCTTTCCTTACAGAAAGGAGAAGCCTGGGAGAAGAGTTTTGAAGGGTTGGAGGCGGCCCTGGTTGTGCTGGGGGGAAGATGCGAAATCCGGACAGCGCGCAAACACTGGCCGGAGGTGGGAGAAAGAGAGAACGTTTTCAGCGGCCGGGCGACCGCGCTTTACCTTCCCGCCGGAGATCGGCTCAAGGTGAATGCCCTGGGCCCGCTTGAGGCGGCGGTGGTTACCTCTCCCGCCTCCAATAGGGGCGAGGCCGTGCTGATAAGACCGGAAGATGTGGCCGTACGCAGTGTGGGAGCGGACAACTGGCGCCGCTCGGTGCAGGATATCATAGATGATCGTGTTCCCGCGCAAAGGATACTCGTGGGAGAGACCTATAATGAGCCTGGAGGATGGTCTTCTTATCCGCCCCACAAGCACGATGTTGATATCCCAGGTGAGGAGGCCTGTCTGGAGGAGGTGTATCATTTCCGCATACACCCCTCACAAGGGTTCGGAATCCAGCGAATCTACTCCCCGGAGGGCGGCCTCGACGAGGCTTATGTGGTGAAGGACGGAGAAACGATGGAGATCCCTTGCGGCTATCACCCCGTGGTTGCAGCACCCGGCTATGAACTCTATTACCTATGGGTTCTGGCCGGAGAGAAGAGGGAATTTCGCCCCCGGGAAGACAATGTGCATTCGTGGATAGAAGGGTGAGAAGGGCAAGAGTCCAGCCGGAGCGAACTCAAGGTGAGTGACGATTTGGGAATATCACCGGAATCCGCTCATAGAGACAGGTATTTGAAAGGACAGGAAGATGCGAGAACCGATGAACGCCTATTTCCATGCGGGCATTATCCATCCCATGGCTTTTCCAGAAGTGATGAAGGGCCAAGGGCCTATCCTGGAGACTCTACAGA
>JABAOF010008900.1_pt1 | contig 12247 bp, 7 predicted proteins | sample 7062171 | NCBI WGS metagenome assembly JABAOF01 (sample SAMN14538628, study PRJNA623070) | marine sediment metagenome | biome: marine biome [ENVO:00000428]; feature: marine pelagic biome [ENVO:01000023]; material: deep marine sediment [ENVO:00002113] | place: India: Gulf of Khambhat ... | reverse complement strand
GTAATCGCCCATCCCAAATAAATACTTTTTGGAACATTCCATGTCAGAGAAACCTCATAGCTTCCACTTTTTTCAGGTTTTATTAGCATAAAATTTGGCCCTACTTTATCTATCTTTGCTTTTTTGCCTTCTACCTGAGCTTGCCAACCTTGGTCAAAATTTTGCCTAAATAATATCACGTCGTCTTTATTAGCATTTTCCACTTTTACCAGAGCTTTTGAGGGATTTTCCCACCACTGATAATTAAAATCTATACTTTTATCGTTGCTAATTACCTCTAAAAAATGATTAAGACTCTGTTCGTCTAAAACATTTTCAATTTTTATATTCTCCAAAGCACCTGCTGATTCCAACCTTATAAATAACTCAGTATTGTCCGGAATCTCATAAATATTAAATCCATTGATTTCTGCCTTCTTTGTTAGTGAGCTAAATTTCTGCGGATAGGCAAAATCTCGATAAGGGGTAGACACATTAGAACCTTCAACAACTAGATACCTCACCCCATAAGTCTTAAGCCAATTGATTGCCAGCAACGAATTTTTTCCTTTATTTAGTTGATATGAGACATCTGCCCACCATGGATTGGGTTGGCCGTTGTCGGCATCACCTCTTATTTGTAAGATGTCTGCAAAAGCGTTGGCAAAAAAGGCCGGTGAGCCTGTTAGATAAGCTCTTTCTCCTTTTTCCTTTTCTAGATTATCTCCCAACCACCTTGATATCTTATACTCAGGCCATTTTTGATAATTTCTTTCATCCCTGACAAAATCTCTGGCTGCCAAAAGATAATCTTTGGATAACATATAGATAGAAAATAATACAATCATTGATAAGGTAGTGGCTATGGCCAGATAAAATTTCTGAGGTAAAATTTTGGCAATTTTGTCTATTAGTGACGCGATAATCCAACCCAATATTGCCGCACTGACTATATTTAACTCGGGCAGATACCTATTTGGTTGTGACCCCAGCCAGTAATTGAACTTATAGTAGATAAATGGAATAGCGAAATAAATCAAAAACCACCCCCCTAGCAGAACTTTCCCTTGTAGATTTTTTTTGCTTTTAACAATTTCAAAAATACCAAAAAGAATCGGTGCGGCAACGAAAGACAAGAGCACTAATTTTGTTAGCTCAGGTAAGTGAAACCTATTTTCGGGATGAATGTAACCTGTATTTGCCAGGGCATTAATCATCGATAAATCATAGGCAAAAGCGATAAAACCGTAAATTAAGATTCCAAGTAAAAGCGATATTTTCAGTTTTTCGGTAAATTTTCCCAACGCTACCTCTGAAAAGAAGGCAACTAAATAAAAAAAGATTAAAGAATACGCTGAAAACAAATTTATCAATATAACCAACCCAGTAATAATGGCAGTCGCAACCAGTTTTTTATTCGTTGGACTTTTGAGTAAGCTTAAATAGGCAATTACGGCGAACGGGATTAATGCCAACGACATTGTGTGTGGTCCCTCTCCATAATCAAGAAGAACTGAAAGCTGCCAAGGAATAAAGTTTATCCCTTTCCCAATAGATAAAAATGTGGGTATCAGGAAATAATTTATTGAGGGCACAAAAGCAAATATTAAGCTAGCAAAGGTAGCTGCCAACAAGCTTTTACTAATCTTTCTTGTCAGGAAAAATACAGAAATGGGTAGCACAACATAGGCCAAGGCATTTAGAAGGCGGTATGAACTTGCTACCGATATCTTAAGTAATAAAGAGGGTAAAGAATAAAGTACTGGAGCAAGTATCGGGTAGGTTAAGTGAGCAGGAAATCCTGCGTACCAGAAAGGATTCCAAACATACCACCCGAAACGCTTAAAAAAATTAGCATTAATTATATGAGCTATCCCAATAGAGGCGGTATTGGTCTCATATTCTCCTCCAAAAAGTGGCCAAACCACGAAAGTATTGGCCAGCAAAATGAAAATAATGAAAATTGTGATAAATAAGTACTTTCTTTTTTCAAACATTTATTTTCTTTGTTGTCTAGAAAGTAAATCTCTTTCTTCCTTTGTTCCTGCACCTAAAAATCCCAAAAACAAAATACTTAGCCCGGTAATTGCATAGCCAAAATAACCAAAAGTTCCACTAAATTTATCCCGCTCAACCCAAATTTCACCTTTATTTATATCCGTCCAAAGACCTAAAATATCCTCTTGAGTCTCAAAGAGACTACCTTTTGCCAAAATAATTACTGATAAAAGAATAATAGCTAGTAAAAATAATGCCGCATTGGCTAACGCCTGGCCTCCAAATTTTGAAATTTTGAACTTTTTTTTGAATCTTAAAAAATCAATCAGTTTAACGCTTCCGATGGCTAGTAAAAATGAGAGGGCAATCCCAAGCTCTGGCGTATAACGACTTGGGTGTGAAGGAAAAAAACCACCGCCAGCTAGGACGATGATTCCAAAAAGAATAGTGTAAAAGCTGGCTAAAAATACTGACTGTAGTTCGGGTTTCCTGTCAAATAGGAGATAGCCAAATGCACCAAGAATAGGTAACAAAAAGAATGATATTGGAAAAAGTCGAGCAAAAGTTTGTCGGACTACTCCACCCAGGGGTCCGGTAAGCATCCACAAGAAAAAGGCCGGGTTATACCAAAAACTTGACAGACCTGCTGCTAATAAAAAAACGATTACTAAGCGATATATTTTCAAGCGCCCCCCACCAAGAAGCATTTCGGAAAAGCCGGTTATGGCAGAAAATAGGCCATAGGTCATAAAACCAAATGGTGAGGTCAAAGCAACCAAAGAAGATGAAACACAACTAATCACCAAGTTCACAATTCCCCCTTGACGGAGAAAAGACAAAAGCCCATAAAGGGCCATAGGCATAATCGCCAAACTGGCAATATGGGGACTTTCAATTCCCAAAAATCCTACTTCAACCCTAGTTCTTGCAAATGGGTAGATAGGCAAACTAACAAATGTAGCGGCCAACACCGCAACTAACCTGCGACCCGATACCCTTTTAACAAACAAGTAAAACGATATTGGTAGAAGCAGAAAAAAAACTATATTTACAATTTGAAACGCTTGCCCTATTTCAATATTTGTTAGTTCAATTGCCCGAGCAAGCAGTGGAATCACTGGCCCTGAAAATGTGGTGGGTGCTGCCGCTGTACCAAAAGAGGGAGAAATTAGATAAATATTGATTATGAGGATTAATAAAAGACTCAAAAAGTCAGTTACCCTATTACTCCACCAAGCTCGAGTTACAATCAACTCCCGCCTTGATTTTCTAATTTTGTCAGCCAGACGCGCGGCCCGCCTGGCAGCGATAGTCTCTGATTCTTTTGGAACGTCTGTGTTCACATTAACTTAATCTTTCAATCGGCCATCTTAGCCTATTTTATTTATACAACGTATGGCTTTTACTGGCAACGAAAAAAATATTTAAGAAGAATAGATTATATTAAGATTGGGGCTCGCTTTTGCTAGTTAAACTTGCCAAAACTTCTTTAACAATTCTGGTCACTTCCTTTGGGTCCTGCTCACTTTTGACGATATATTTCACCGCCCCCAAAGAAAGTGCTTTCTCAGCGTCCTCCTGACCGGCCAAATTTGTTAACACCACAACGGGAATTGCCTCTGTTTCCGGGTCTTTCTTTAAGTTCGCTAATACCTCAAAACCGTCCATTTTGGGCATCATAATGTCCAACAAAATTAGGCTCGGTTTATCGCTTTTTGCCTTCGCTAGTCCCTCCTGCCCACCCCTAGCCAGTTCAACTTCATAACCTTCGAGTTCGAATATCTTCTTGTACATCCGAAACATCAACGGATCGTCTTCTATAAGCAGTAATACTTTGGGCATAACCAATCTCCTGCAATAAGTCTACTCCGCCCCTCAGTCCTTCGCAATGGGTAATGTAAAAACAAAGGTAGAACCCTTTCCAACTTTTGATTTCTCCAGATAAATTTTACCCGCCATTCCTTCAACTAGTAGTTTTGAAATATAAAGACCCATCCCGGTTCCGCGGGTGACATCCCTCGCCAGTACTCTCTCTCCCGCTTGTTGGAACTTCTTGAAAAGCAGCTTCTTATTCTTGGACGTTATCCCAACACCAGTATCTGAAACCCTAATTTTCAAAAAATCAGTATCTTTTTCAACCGCTACCGTTATACTTCCTTTCTCGGTAAAGTTAATAGCATTGCCAATTAAATTAACCAGTACCTGTTTAGCTCGGTTTTTATCAGCTAATGCATTCGGAATTTCATCGTCCAAGGGATTAAACTTAAGAGCCAATCCTTTTTCCTCTGCTTTAACTTTGTATTCTTCAATCGATTCATTAATGATATCGATAACATTTACTTTCTCCCCCCTAAATTCAATTCTCCCTTGCTCAAGCCGGGATACATCCAGAAAGTCGTTAACAATGTCAATCAGGCGAATTGACGACTGGTGCATGTCGGAAAGTATTTCTTTGAAATCTTCGTCGGTAACTTTATCCGCAAAATTGTTCATGATAAGTGAAGTACTTCCACGAATTGCTGTTAGTGGGGTACGTAATTCGTGCGAGGCAACAGCTAAAAATTCATCTTTAGTCCTATCTAGAAGTTTCTCCTCGGTAACGTCTTCTACTACAACGGCTGAACCAATTGCTTCACGATTTTCCGGCATGGTAATGGGGACTGAAATAAGCCTTAGTATCTTATCGGCGAAGGGAACATCATCTATCCCATATGCGCTTACCTCATCCCTGCAGTGAGCACAAAAGTCTTCAATGCTTATATCATGCTTCCTAAAATGCTCGCTCAAAGACTTAAAAGTCCACTTTTTACTTGAATGCCCTAACAAACTCTTCATGGCGGAATTCATATAGACAATATCGTGTTCCTTACTAATAATGAAAAAGCCCAAAGGCAAACTATTGATTGAGGCTGTCAGGCGAGCTTTTTCCCGCTGAAGCTGTAACCAGCCTTCGCTAATTTTATCCTTAGCTTTTCTTAGCTCTCTCGTTCTTTCTTCTACTTTTTGTTCGATGATGCTTTTTGCCTCTTTTTCAGCCATTGCATCTCTAAACACCTTGACTGCTCCAATTATATTTTTTTCTTCGTCAAATAGGGGTGCTGTTATTGAAGCAACAGAAAACTTCTTACTCGATTTTGATACATAATAATGATCATCCTCTATTCTTGTAACAATCGTCCGTCCCATCTTCAATACCCGGACAGACACTCGTTTCTCGAAAGGAATTTCGGAATCTTTTTTATAGGCCTTAATTATATCGGACCAGTTCTTACCAATAGCGGCAGATACTGAAGTCTCCAAAAGTTTAGCGGCGGTAGGATTGATAAGAGTAATCTTGTAATCTTTGTCTATTACTAATAACCCTTCACCCATTGAAGCAATAATCAAATTAAAACGGTCTCGTTCTTTTCTCAGTTGCTCCTCAAGTTCTTTTTCACTAGTGGCATCACGAAATGCTTTTACCGCTCCAATAACTTTCTTGCCTTCTTTAATTGGTGCAGTTGTTGATACAACAGGAAACTTCCTTCCAGACTTTGTTAAATAATAATGATTGTCTCCTAAGGTAGTAATTATTGTTTTTCCTTTATTAACTGCTTGCGAAAACGAGCGCTCCGCTTTTGGCGTCTTCTCGTCACCTTTCAATGTTGAAACTAACCCCGACCATTCTCTGCCAACCACATCTTTCGTCTTTACCTCCAAAAGCCTCTCAGCTGCAGGATTGATCATTGTAATCTTAAGCTTCTTATCAATTACTAAAAGGCCCTCACCCATTGAGGAAACAATTTGCTTGATTGTGTCTCGCTCTTCTTTTAGCTGATCTTCAAGCCCGCGCGAGTCTTGGGAAAGCTTTTTTTTAGCTTGTTTATGTTCAAACAGCTCCTTTTTAAACTTTTCACTCAAATCGCCAAGTTTCCCTATTAAAGCTCCGACGATGATCGCTGTTATCGTACCCGGTATCCCGTACCCAATCATTGTTTCAGGGCCGTTCTCTAACACTCGTTCTAAAAGAAGGAGATTTATTGGAAAGGTCAATATCCCGGCAATCAAGCCTGCCCAGGTACCAAAGAACCATCCCACTAAGGCTACGGGAATTATTGATATGACAACCGTTGTCGGTCCGAAAACGTTCTCAAAATGGCTAAAAAGGAAAGCATATAAGACAAAGGTAGTCAAAATTATCGAAGTTCTAATCCAAAAAGGCTCAAAAAGAATAACTTGCCAAGACCCCCTTTTCCTTCGAGCAGGCATTTCCCTTAAGTATATACCTGATTATTGGTGGCAACAACGGTTTTTTTGAGAGATGTTAAAAAGACTATTAAGAAGATTCTGACTACGATGCCATAGTAACCGTTGGCAGTAAATGATACAACTGGACAACACTTGCATTAATAATAAAATTAAGTAAAATATGCTTAAATGGTCGTAGAAAGGCAACTTATTCATATCACTCCAAGGCTACAAAAGCTTAAAGATCGATATAGCCAGGGCGATGACCTCACAACTGGAGAGCTAACTACAATTCTTCATATACTTAAGGATCGGAAAGAAGCAGAAAGACTCTGGGAACAAAGATTGAAACCACACCAGATTGCTTTTTGGAAAGAGTGGGATGAACGACGAAAAGCACATTATGAGGCAGTGGCTACAAGACCCTGGGGAACCAGGGAAGCAACGGCTGAGTTTTTAAGCCCTCAGAGCGGGAACCTCATTATTAGCCTTGCCGGAGGAAGAGCTCCCCAAGAAAGCTACCTAGTAAATCAACTTAGACTTGAAGACCCAAGTGCTCAAATTGGAGTTATCCTCATAGATAATAACCCCCTTGTAGAAGAGGATGCTACTAAAGAACTAGAAGGGCTAGATGATGCTTTATATTATAGGGAGGTGGTTATCGATAGCGTCTATAATTTAAGAGAAATCTTGACTGAAAGCTTACCTAATATTACCAATCCTATAAATCAATTAAGAGGGCTAGAATTCTATGGACGCTACTATCCCTTACATCACTTTAAAACACAATTGAGTGACTTCTTTTCAATAGGTCAGGAATTGGGCGTACCTACTGATTTCACTACTGTTGTTCTTAATCCTGATTTTAATCCCGACGAATTAACTCAAATATTCATGAAAAAAGATGGCATACATGATCAATGGAAAAAAACCGAAGAGGGTAGAAAAAATCTCCAAGAATTCGGGCAGGGAATGGATTTGATGGTGGAACATGCTAAAGTAATAAAAAGGGAACTGCCAGTTTGGTATCCGAAAGAGATAATAGACTATATCCAACACCCCGACACAAGCTATAAAACAACTAAACACGGTGTCCTACCCGGTGAAGACGATACTCCTTATACATTTATCATAAATATAAAAAACAGGTAAACCGACACCTCTTATTAAACCACTCCGACTTGCTCTCGATATTCCCTTAAGGTTAAAATTAAAACCAAATCCCGTGCAAATAATTGACCTTGCCCTCATAGTCATAGGTGTATTTACCCTCTTTCTCGTTTTTTTAGTTTATACAAGAAACCGCAAGAATATCATCAATCAAACATTCTCCTTCTTCCTTTTGATTGCAGCTATCTGGCCTTTTTCAATTGCTTTTTTTAGAATCACTCCGAGCCTCTCGTCAGCCTTCTTTTGGGATGTTGTAATGATTTATATAGCTGGCACATTAGTCCCGGCTATCTTTGTCTACTTCTCATTTGCTTTTACAGAAAAGAAAACCCCCCCTCTTATTTACAAGGTTGTTTGCTCTATCACGCCAGCAGTCTTTCTTATTTTTCTTTTATTTACCGATCTTTGGATTGTACGAATCTTAATTGAACCAATCGGTAAAACTGTAGAGCTGGGGCCAGTATATGTTGCTTGGATGATCTATTATGGTGTTTTTATGATATGGGGTGCCATATTTTATTGGCGTAAGTTCCGAATTTCAAAAGGACTAATTAGAACCCAAATGCTTTTAGTCCTTGTTGCCCTTGCATTTCCAATAATCGGAGCTGTGATGCCAAATATCGTTTTACCCTTTTTCGGCAATTACCGCTTTATATTTCTTGGTCCAATATTTCTTACCGCCATGAATATTATTATCTCCTATGCGATTGTTAAACATCGCTTCTTAGATATTCGCTTACTTGTAGCCCGTTCGGTTGCCTATTCACTTCTTGTTTTAATCTTGGGTCTTTTCTACGCATCGGGTCTCTTTCTCATTGGCTCATTTATTACCAGGGAGCCTACTAGCTCAACAAACCTTATCAGTTCAACTATCTTGGCTCTGATAATCGCCTTAACCTTCCAGCCTCTCCGTCGATTCTTTGAAAAAGTAACTGACAAGTTTCTTTATAAAGATCGCTACCAAACCGATGTTTTTCTCAACAAGCTATCACACACTATGGCATCGACGCTAACTCTTTCTAATCTTGCGTTTAAGGTTCTTGAAATTATTGCCAGCGAGATGCGGATAGAAAAAGTGTCTCTTGTTCTCTCGCAGAAGGGTAAAATATATATCGTTGAAAGCAGACATGACCAGGGCGCTTTGAAAATTTCAAGCGATGATTACAAAAAAATCAAATCTAAAGATAAGCTATTAGTTTTTGAGGAACTGAAAGAAGGAAAAGTAAAAACTTTATTAAGAGAAAAAGGAATTTCCGTTGTCCTCCCCCTCAAGACTAAAAAGCAGTTTATTGGTTTTCTAATATTTGCTGAAAAATCCTCGGGAGATATCTATTTTGATCAGGATATTAAAGTGCTGGAAATCTTGGGTCCTGAACTTTCAGTGGCGCTTCAAAACGCCCAAAGGTTTGAGGAAATAAAGCAATTTACGGTTGTTTTGCAACAAGAGGTAAGGAAAGCAACTGCCGATCTAAGGAAAGCAAATAAAAAGCTTCTTGAACTCGATAAACTTAAAGACGAGTTTATCTCAATTGCTTCACATGATTTGAGAAATCCGATGACGACAATTAAAAACTATCTCTGGATGGTCTTAGAGGGTCCTAAAAAAGACGCCCAAAAGACAAAAGAACATATAAATCTTGCCTATGATGCCACCGAGTATGCTATCTCGCTGGTAAATGATATTCTCGATGTTTCAAGAATTGAGGCAGGAAGAATTCAGCTTGAGCCGGAAAAATTTGATTTAGCCAATCTGACCGTAAATGTTGTTGATGGCCTTAAAGCGGTAGCTCAAGAAAAACAGATTGATCTGAACTTTAAACCAGTGAAAGGATTTGAAGTAAGGGCAGACAAAGACAGGGTCAGGCAAGTAATTGCTAACCTTATTGGAAACGCATTAAAGTTCACCCCCAAACAAGGAAAAATTACTGTTAGCCTGGCGAAAGCAAATGGTAAAGTTGAAACGAAAGTTGCCGACACTGGAATCGGGATTAAGAAAAAAGACATCGATAAACTGTTCACCAAATTCGGAAGAGTTGATACTTCGCTGGCCTCTCTTTCTAAAACCCCGGGAACCGGTCTTGGTTTATACATTTCAAAAAATATTGTTGAGCTTTCAGGGGGAAAGATTAAGGTGGATTCGACATTTGGCAAAGGAAGCACCTTTTCCTTTACTCTACCAGCCGCCAATGTTAAAAAAGTGAACTAAGCGCTTAATTAATCCAGGTAGAGTTATTAATAATTAAACTGTTAAAGAGAAAATGCCTGAAATACTAATCATCGAAGACGATTCAAACTCAAAATCGGTTTACAAAGAAATGTTTGAAAATGCAGGGTTTTCAGTCAATACTGCTGCTGATGGAGAGGAAGGGCTTGAGAAAGTAAAACAGGGTGGGTATTCGGCAATATTGCTTGATGTTATGCTTCCCAAACTCGATGGCCTTGGACTTCTAGCCTCTTTGAAAAAAGACCCTCCCTTGAAGAAAAATGGACCAATAATTTTACTCACCAATTTGTCCCATGACCCAGTAATTAAAGAAGGAATGAAACTTGGAGCTTCTGGCCACATCACCAAATCCGATTACACTCCAGATGAACTAGTAAAGAAAGTAAAAAACTACCTTCAGTAAATCGTTAAACTACTAAAGATGCTAGGAGGTATGGGGTTTAGGGATTAAGACAAATGAGTAGCTGAACCACCAATAGCCAAAGAGCCAAATTACCGTTGTTCCGGCAGCAAGATAGTCATGGAAAACGATTCTAAAAATTGGTGGGGCATGAACAGCTAATAGAATGGTAAAAAGCATTCTGCCAATATTGAGCCAAAAGGTTCCAAGAATTCCGATTCCTAAGCTTTCCAGAATTGAAAGCTTTGAATACTTCCCCCTAAAACCAACCAATATAGTTATAAAGAACAATAGAAAGCTCTGCCAGCCTAAACAGTTCCAGGTAATGCCCATGTTAAGACCATTAACAACAATAACCGAGTTGGTTGGCGAAAAGGCATAATCATAGCCAAAGGGAATTAGAATTGCTCCCATCATCTTAGCTTCAATTGGAACAATATTATCTTGAATCCATAAATAGGCTGCGTTTTTTTCAACAATCCGAGTTAAAACCTCATTGGCAGATACTAAAAAGGGTAAAGTGACTAAAACCAGCGAAAATCCTAAAAAGATATAAACAAAGACCTTTTTGTGATTCGGTGGTGTCTTTGCAAGTTTTGCTTGTAAAACACTTTTTTGTTTAGGCATAAGCCAATCCCCTCCTCTTCTTTAATAACTTACTAATTAAAAATGGAATACAAGGCACTAAGATAGCTAAAACTACTGCTTTTTCTGAAATATTAAACAAAGCAATTTGGATTTGCGGGTAAGTAGCTCCGCACTGTTCTTCTCCAAAACTGATAGCTGCATTAGCCTTGTTTCCCCCATTATCACTGCTAATGTAATAATCGACATAAAGATATTTTTCTGCATCATCGCCAATAGCACAACCAGTTCCACAAGGATCAGTGGCAGTGAAGTTGGTAGTCTGAGTGGTATTACCCCAAACATCTGGAGTTCCTGATCCTCCAGCACTAAAAAGCAAGGTGCTTGTACCCAACGAGACACCACTAACCTCCACTTTATAAACACAAGCCATAACATAGCCAGTATTAGCGGCCACATTGTCGTCTGTATAATGATAAAAAGTAAAATCTCCATCAACACTGCCATTAGATTCAAAGGGTGTATCATAAATCCAACCTGTTCCCCTAGCACTGGTTGGGCAAGGATCAGGTGATTCAATGTCGCTGTGATTGACTACATCAGGTTCAATTTGAATATAACCACTCTGCTTGGCATGCTTGGCACTTTGGCCAGTATCACAAGCAATATCACCAGCTGAAGTCATTAATTGATGAGAAACAGTTCCGGTTAAAACTCCTGAGAGGTTGGTATGAAGATAAAGAGTTTCAGGTGCCGGAGTAGCCATCACCTCAGGAACACCTCTTGAGTAAGAGTAGACAGTAAGAGAAATCATTAAAAGGATGCTTAATGCAGTCTTCCCCAGCCACCTTTTTCCTTTTTTGGCTTTAATGTTGAAGGAGTTGAATTGGTTGTTAGCAGTGGAAAGTGCTAAGTAATGGTTGGGTGACCTGCCTGCCGGCAAGGCAGGTTGGATAGCTAAATTATTTTTAACCATGTGACCATGTGACCATTTAACCATCAAGTTAGCTGGTGTAACCTGTGATCGTCCTGGCAGGATTCCAGAAATGAAACGGTAGAATCTTCCTCTGGTGATGATGTCAGTAATGTGACCTGTTTTAGGGGTTCTGAACCATGGTCCTTCTCCTTTAAGGAATCCTTTTAAGGAGGCATAGGCTTGGAAAGGAACAACAATATAGCTTAAAGCAATAAAGGAGGCAATTCCTTGATAATCTTTTTCTTCTGATTCTTCTAGGAATAAGCCTACCGCATTCATTAAAGGAAGAGCAAAGAGATTGGTCAGAACTAAACTCCAACCCCAAAGATCAGTCCAGAAAGGAAGCCTTGCTGGAAAGATGGTTTCTGATATTAACCAAGAGATAGTTCCTACTAGGAAGAAGAAGGCTTGAAGATAGTAAGGGGAAAGGTAAAGGAATTCTAGTTTCTCAGCTAAAGTCAGGGGGCTTGGTATAAATCTTTTTTGACCATTAACCATTAACCATCGACCATACAAAAGACGGGCAAACATCTTTCTCACGTTGTTTGAATGGCCCTCGGCCCAGCGCATGCGCTGACGGATCAAGCGTTTGAGCGTTGAAACACATTCTGCTGGGGCTTGAATATAAGGGGTATAGACTACTTTGTATCCTTTTTCGTATAGTTTGAGAGTTAATTGAAAGTCTTCG